>Ga0210003_1000077_pt1 | contig 84780 bp, 60 predicted proteins | sample LantaG_FD_182804 | JGI IMG/M metagenome (GOLD analysis project Ga0210003, IMG submission 182804) | Deep subsurface microbial communities from Baltic Sea to uncover new lineages of life (NeLLi) - Landsort_02402 metaG (SPAdes) (version 2) | ecosystem: Environmental > Aquatic > Marine > Oceanic >... | reverse complement strand
AGCGCTTTCATCGCTCCCAAAACGGCAATGCCGCCGGATTTGTCTAATTTCATTTCATCCATATTCGCCGACGGCTTGATGCTGATTCCGCCCGAATCGAATGTGATTGCTTTGCCGACCAGCGCGACCGTCGGCAGATCGCTTGCCGCTTTACCGGGGGGGCTGTATTTCAAAATGATAAATCTCGGCTTGTTTTGTGAGCCTGAGCCGACTGCAAGCACCCCGCCCATTCCCTTTGCAGCCATCTGCTTTTCGTCGAAAACCGTGCAGCTTAATCTCTTTGAGTCGCGGGCTAATTCTTTTGCGGCGGCGGCTACCTCGGCTGGATTTATCACATTTGCCGGCCGATTTGCCAGCGTTCGGGCATAACTTTGAGCCTTGCCGATTGCGATGCCGTTCGAGAGTCCTTGTTTCAGTTTTTGTATTTTCGTCGAATCGGGATCGATTACTGCGACTTTGAGAAAATTCAGTCGCCCGTTCCCATTTTCAGTTATGAATTCATCGTAGCGATAGCTGCCGAAATATAGACCTTCGCCGAAAGCGCGGGCCATTGCGGACAGATCGAACTGTCCGCCGAATGCTCTGTGCAGTGCCAGGCTCATCGTCTTTGCTTTAAGCTCTACCGAAGTTTTTGCTGCGTGTGCCGCTACATTACGAACCGTATCCAGCGTTGCCTTTTTCTTTTCGCCAAGTCCGACCAGCAGAATCCTTTTGGCTCCTGTTTGGCCGTTGCCGTATACAACTGCGCTGGTCCCGTCCTTTGCTTTGAAATCGCCTGATTCAATCAACCGGCTGATTGCACCGTCCAGTTTGCTGTTAAGCTCTTTGTTCAGTTTGTCCAGCTCTTTGGCGTCAGAAAACAGCCCTACGGCAAGAATATCTGTTTTGCATTTGCTGAAATCCGCCTTCTGCGTTTTCAATTCGACGTCAATAATATCTTTCATTGTTATTAACCTTTACTTTTAATCATTATTTTTTCGTACCGCCTGTTTTCGCTCTATGTCGCAGATAACTTTCGATAAATCCGTCGATTTCTCCGTCCAGCACTGCCTCGACGTTACCGACCTGGAAGTTGGTTCGATGGTCCTTGATCATCTGGTAAGGCTGCAGAACGTAGCTTCGTATCTGGTTGCCCCAGGCAATCTCGCCCTTATTTCCGTACAGTTTTGCAATCTCATCATCCCTTTTTTGCTGTTCGAGCATGTACAGTTTTGCTTTGAGCATTTTCATTGCCTGGGCACGATTGTTATGCTGGCTTCTCTCGTTCTGGCATTGCACCACGATACCGGTTGGCTCGTGTGTAATCCGCACCGCCGAGCTGGTCTTGTTTACGTGCTGGCCGCCGGCGCCGCTGGCGCGATAAAAGTCGATCCTGATGTCGTCATCATTTATTTCGATATCGATATCGTCCTCGAATTCCGGAATACAGTCTACCGCCGCGAAACTTGTGTGCCGACGTTTGTTGGCATCGAACGGGCTTATTCTTACAAGTCGATGCACTCCAGTTTCGCATGAGAACTTACCGAATGCAAAAGGCCCGCTTACGCGCAGTGTTATCGAGCGAATTCCCGCCTCTTCTCCCGGCGTGATATCAAGCTCCTTGCAACTGTATTTGTTTGCTTCGAAATACCGCGTGTACATCCTGAGCAGCATATTTGCCCAGTCGCAGCTCTCGGTTCCTCCCGCTCCGGCGTGGATACTGAAAAAGCAATTCTTCGTATCCTCCGGCCTGGACAACAATCCTGCCAGCTCGATCTGCTCGCACTTCTTGATAAGTGCATCCAGATCATCTTCTAACTGTCTGAACTCTTCCTTGTCCGACTCGGCCGCTGCTAATTCGAACAGTTCCTGAAGGTCTTCGACCTCGCGGTGTATTTCTTCCACCGGATCAATAATCGACTTTAGTGCGCTCAACTGAGAGACGGTCGACTGCGCCGAATCGGAATTATCCCAGAATCCTTCCCTGGACATCTGGTTCTCAAGTTTTTGTAGCTGGGATTTCTTGCTGGGCAAGTCAAAGCCAGTCCCGAATTTTATCCACCCGGGCCGACAATTCTGATATCGTTGATTTTAATTCTGTTACTTCCATAATTTTCACCGGTGTTTTTATATCACATCCGGGCGAAATATGCAACTGCCTTATTTAGATTGAACGCCTGAGCAAACGTGAAATAGGGTTTGACAGGCAGTAATAAGGCGTTTATAGTATCAAAATCATGAATAGGCCCTATTACCATTGGCATTCAAGGAGAGCAGTCATGAGGTACTTAGCGATACTTTTAGCATCAGTTATTTTTGCAGCAGGTTGCGGTCAAATCAGTGCAGCTTCGGTAGAAGGCCAAAGCGAAACGCCCCAAAAGAAAGTTCTGATAGTAACCGGCGTCGATTATCCGGGGCACAAATGGAAGCTGACTACACCGGTTCTGGCCAAAGCCATCGCGGCGGATAAAAGATTGGACGTTACAATCACCGAGGAGCCGAACGACCTGGCGAGCGATACACTTGGCGATTACGATGTAATCGTTCTCCATTTCATGGATTGGGAGATTCCCGATCCCGGCCCCAAAGCCCGTGCCAACCTCAAACGCGTAGTCCAGAACGGCAAGGGTCTGGTGCTGGTTCATTTCGCATGCGGGGCGTTTCAGGAGTGGCCGGAATTCGCCAAGCTTGCCGGACGGGCGTGGGACCCCAAGCTGCGAGGGCACGATCCGCACGGTAAATTCACCGTCAAAATCACGGACAACCGGCATCCGGCTATGAAGGGAATGAAGGGCTTTGAGACTGTTGATGAGCTGTACACCTGCTTAGCCGGCCAGACTCCGATCAAGGTCCTGGCAACCGCGCGTTCGAAAGTGGACGACAAGGATTACCCAATGGCCTTTGTACTGAACTATGGTAAGGGCCGCGTTTTCCACAGCGTGCTCGGGCACGATGTTCAGGCATTTGAAAGCCCTTACGTCGGTCGGCTCTATCGCAATGCTTGCGCATGGACCGCCGGGCTGGAAACTTCGGATAATTGAAACTGTAAATAATACTAACCATCATAGGTATAAGGAGAAACTGGAATGAAAGCTGGATTTAATATGTTGTTGTGGACCGGGCATGTTACAGAGGAAGATTTTCCCCGCTTGGAAATGCTTAAAAAGGCAGGCTACGATGGTGTGGAGATTCCGCTTTTCGGTGGTGATGTCGCACATTTTGAAAAGGTTGGGAAGGCGATAAAGGATAATGGTCTTGGCTGCACCTCGGTAACGGTCATCCCGGACGAAGAGCACAATCCGATCAGTGCCGATGCCGATCACCGTAAAGGCGGTCTCGAACATCTCAATTGGGCGATCGATTGCTCGGAAGCTTTGGGTTCGGAGATTCTGTGCGGGCCGTTTTATCAGCCGCTGGGTGTCTTTACCGGCGAAGGACCGAGCGAAGACGAGAAGAAACGTGCCGCACAGGTGCATCAGGAGGCGTCTGACTATGCAGCCAAGGTGAACGTGACTTTAGCCGTAGAGTATCTCAATCGATTTGAGTGCTATTTCCTCAACACCATGGACCAGACGGCGGACTTCGTAAAGCGCGTTAACAAGCCCAATTACGGCGTCCTTTACGATACGTTCCACGCCAATATCGAAGAGAAAGATCCGATTGGGTGCATTGGTTCATATATGGATATGGTAAAGCACGTTCATATCAGCGAGAACGATCGCGGCACACCCGGCAAAGGGCATATTGACTTCTCGAGCACGTTTAAGGCACTGCGGTCGGGAGGCTACGATGGTTGGATGGTGATCGAGGCGTTTGGGCGAGCACTGCCGGATCTGGCCGCCGCCACCCGGGTCTGGCGTGATTTCTTCCCCAGCGCCGATGAAGTCTATACCGAAGGTTTGAAACTTATCAAGGAACAATGGCAGGCCGCAGGCTAAATGCCGCGATCTGATGGGCCTCAATTTAAGAATGGAGGAATTGTTATGCATAGAATTCACTCAAGACTAATTTGTATTGTATTGTTTGTTATTCTGGGCTTTGTAACAGCGAGCACCGTTGCCCAGGAAGCCGGTTTTAAGCCGATCTTTGACGGCCGCACGCTCGATGGCTGGAAAGCCGCCGAGATGAGCTACTGGTCCGTGAAGGATGGAGCAATCGTCGGGCAATCCACCCCGCAGAATCCGGTCAAGACCAACCAGTTCCTCGTCTGGCAGCTTGGCGATGTGGACGATTTCGAGCTTAAACTGAAATACCGCATAAGCGGCACACCCGCGGCCAACTCCGGCATACAAATTCGCAGCCGAGTCGAAGAATCCGGCGCCGCCGTCGGCTACCAGGCGGATATCGACCGGGCCGGCCAGTACGCCGGGGCGCTTTATGACGAAAGAGGACGCGGAATGCTCGCAACTCGCGGCCAGAAAACCGTCATCGGCTCCGACGGCAAAATGAGCCACAGCCCGCTCGGCGACGCCGATGCCCTGATGAACATTATCAAAAAGGATGACTGGAACGATTATCATATCATCGCCCGCGGCAACAAGATCATTCTGAAAGTCAACGGCCAGGTCACCGCCGAGGTTCAGGATAACGAAGAGAAGAACCTGGAGCTGTCCGGCGTGCTGGCGCTGCAGTTGCACGTAGGCCCGCCCATGACGATCGAGTTCAAGGACATCCAAATGAAACGTACGAAGCTTCAAGATAAAAAGAAGATTATCCTGGTAGCCGGTCCTCGCAGCCACGGCTACGGCAGCCACGAGCACAATGCCGGCTGCATTCTCCTGGCAAAGCTGCTCAACGAGAACATGCCGAACGTTTACGCGACCGTCTATCAGAACGGCTGGCCGAAAGACCCGACCGCGTGCGACAATGCCGATGCTGTCGTGGCATTCTGCGACGGGGGCGACGGGCACGTTGTCATGAAATACCTCGAACAGGTAGATGCCCTGGCAAAAAAGGGCGTCGGTATTGCTATGCTCCACTACGGCGTCGAAGTGCCAAAGGGCGAGCCGGGCAACTATATGCTCGACTGGACCGGCGGATACTTCGAGACGTTCTGGTCGGTCAATCCGCACTGGAAAGCCGAATTCAAAGAGCTGCCGAAACACCCGATCACTAACGGCGTAAAACCTTTCTTCATGGACGACGAATGGTACTATCACATGCGCTTCGTCGAAGGAATGAAGAACGTCACGCCCATCTTGACCGCGACCCCGCCCGACAGCACTCGCAGGCAAGGCAACGACGCACACGGCGCCAACGAGCATGTGCGGGCGAGAATGGGAATGCCCGAGCATGTCGCGTGGGCGTATGAGCGGCCCGACGGCGGAAGAGGCTTCGGCTTCACCGGCGGGCACTGGCACTGGAGCTGGGCTTCAAACGACTTCCGAAAACTCGTGCTCAACAGTATGGTATGGGTCGCCGGGGCCGATGTTCCTGCTGACGGCGTACCGTCCAAAACACCGTCTATCGAGCAGCTTGAAGCGAAACAGGATTATGAGCAGCCCGGAAACTTCGATCGGAAAAATATCCAAAACTTGATCGAACAGTGGAATCGTTAATATCGGGAAGACACGGTTTTGAGACTTTTTCGGGCTCCGAATTTTGCGATGGGAAGCAAAATAAGGAGCCCTTTTTTCTTTCTTTTGCAGGAGAACATTATGAGAAGGTTTTTATTAATCTCTTTAATGATCATTGCTGGATGTAATCAATATGGTAGTGATAAATCTTCTGTCAGAGACGAGACGGCAAAAATTCAGCCTGCATCCGGTATCGTTTACAGTAATCCGCGCGTTTATAATGTTGACTATTCCTTTGAGATGGTTCCCGACCCGAATAATATAGACAGAGCCAAAGACCTCAAGGTTTGGATACCCATACCGCGAGAGTGGGATTCTCAAAAGGCGGTAAAGATTATTTCCGTTCAGCCGGAGCCGCACGCCCGATACGTCGATCCCGAGTACGGCAACACGATATTCTTCTGGGATTTCGGCAAAGAGCCCGAGAAGCCTTCGTATAAGGCAGGTATCAAATTCCGCTTGGAGTCATACGACGTCAGCGTGGAGGTTGACCCGAACCGGGTTGGTCCCTACGACAAAACGAGCAAAGAGTATGGCCTCTATACCCGAAGCACCCGTACCATCCATATTACGCCCAAGATAAGAGAGCTGGCCCGTGAGGCAGTGGGTGATGAAACCAATCCGTACCTGCAAGCCGAGCGAATCGTCAAATTCGTCTATAAGAAGATGCACTTCAAGGTCCTCGACTATGAGCGAGGCAGAGGAATCGACTGCCTGCTGGCGTATCCGGTTGTAGATGAGAAGACTGGTCAGGAGTATTATGAGGGCGTCTGCACTCAGTATGCGGCCTTGATGGTGGCCTTGTGTCGGGCTGTCGGAATCCCCGCCAGGTGCGTTTCTGGATATATCGGCTGGTATCCATGGATAGAACCGGACCAGGTGAAGAACTATCCGTTCGAGACGAAGCTGTCGCCGGGAGGCTTGGCCGCGACGCAACATTATACTGAACTCATGCCCCATATGTGGGGCGAGTTCCTTATTCCCAACTACGGTTGGATTCCAACCCGCCCCATGCGGGGTACAACTGGGCGCTGGGACAACCGAAGGTGGATCAAGAGCAAAGGCCGAGATGTCCTCCTTGGGCCGGGTGCTCCACCGCAAGAAGGCGAGGGTTATGGCGTGCACTGGGTAGCCCTGCACGACGGCAGAGCAGACTTGCTGGGAGACGGAGTCGAGAACATCGCCAAAATACGGACGATTAAGGTCACAGTCCTGCACCATTCAGATCCTTTCCCGGCCGATGGACTGGCTGGCTATCCTGAGAATCCTCCGAGGTCAGAGAACGCAGAAAGGGATCTTAGGCATTGGCGTCAAAGAGTCTTGGGTTGGCCCTCTTGCACAAGAAGTTCCGAGCCGGAGAATCTGAATTCAGATCAATTCTACAAAGACTATCCACATGCCATAGATGATAGGGAAGCCTTCGTCTGTCACATGCTTCGCAGACAATTAGGCGATGAAAAGTTCTTCACACTGGTCAGTAGGTATATAGAGCTGCGACAGAAATCCGGCCAAGCCGTACCGACAAATCGTTTCCAGGAACTCGCTGAGAATATCTCCGGGCAATCATTAGATTGGTTCTTCGATCAATGGGTAAATAGTACGGACTTACCCCGACTTAAATTGGAAAAGGTTATTGTCAGAAAAGTCAAAGAGGGCTGGAAGGTCGAGGGCCGTCTTTTGCAAACGGGCGACAGAACTTTCCGTTTGCCGATTGAAATCGCCCTTGATACGAAAAAGGGAAGAGAAAAACAGAGACTCCGGCTTGAAAGAAAAGTGATAGATTTTAATTTCAATACACAAGATGAACCGCAAAAGCTTATAGTTGATCCCGACTATGAAGTGCTCAAAGTTCAAAAGATGCCTCCACGTCTTTGGTGGTTCGGTAGCCTTGATCCTGAGTACATCGTAATCTATGGGACTTTAGACGAGGCTCAAGCTAATGAGAGCATCGCGGATCAGTTTGTCAGAGACGAACTTGGTTACGGTCGTGAGATCATCAAGGCGGATGCTGATGTGAATGACGCTGATCTAAAAACGAAGTGCGTTTTTCTAATTGGCAGGCCCGAGACCAATAGAATCGCTCAACAGTTCAAAGACAGTTTTCCTATAAAATTCGACGGTGCCAAGTTAACCTCTCAGGGAATAACATATGACAAGCCGACGCAGAGACTTCATCAGATTATTGAAAATCCTAATTGTGCCCAGGGTCTAATGATAATGTATGCCGGTCTGAGTCCGGAAGCGACGCTGAAGATGCGTGATTTGGAGTCGTATGATTCGGATAGTTCTTATGTCATTTTCGAAGGTGACAAACAATTGCTCACGGGCGATTGGGAAGATGTGGACGTCAACTTGTATTGGAATTTCGATACTCAATAATCTGTTCAATTGCTGCCGGATACGCCCCATGAGATAGCGTTTTACATTTCTGAGATACCATTTCACCAATTTATTGCTAAATGAGAACCCTTCAGGGGCGAATTCTGATTGCCTGGCCGCCGTGCGGCGGTAGTTCGACCTTCAGAACGGATGAAGAATCCACAGTTCGGCGGCTGATTTTGACGCCGGTCCGTGTCGATACGGCGGGATCGTCGGTGTATATGTGCGCGATATACCTGTGATCCTTGTCCAGAAAGTCCAGCGGGACGTCCAAAGCGTGCGGATCATTTCCGTTCATGCATCCGATGAACCAGCTTTCACCGGAGCGGCGGGCGAGGACGGCATATTCGCCGATTTGGCCGTGTATGACTTTTGTGTCGTCCCAGACCGTGGGGACGTGGTCGAAGAATTCCAGCTCCGGCTCATCGCCGATGACGTTATTACCGCCTCCCGCGCCGCCGGCCCTCCGTGGAGAGCTGCCCGGGCGGTCGTACCAGTAAAGAAATTGCCATGGACTGTAGAAACACACGCTCTTGGCCAATTGGTACGCGTGGCTCGCGTTATCGTCGACCCGGCGGTCGTAGTAGCAGATGGTATTATCGCCGGCGCCGGCGAGCATTCGAGTAAATAAAATGGTCAGAGTCAGGCTGTTGGAGGGTTTGGTTTCGTCGCCGCGGATCCCTTCCTGCGTCATGAGATTCGGATACGTTCGGCTGTAGCCGGTCGGGCGGTATTCATCGTGAATATCGACCATCAGATGGTGCCTGGCCGCCTTGCGGACTGCCTCGTGGAGCCACGCGGTCCAGCGCTGCGAGCCGACCTGGACGAAGCCGTACTTTACGCCTTTGATGCCCCACTTTTCGTAGAGCGGCAGGATCTCGTCGAGCTGGCGTTCCAGTGCCTTGCGATTTACGTACAGAATGATTCCAATGCCGCGCTGCTTTGCGTAGTCGATGACCTGGTGCAGGTCCAGCGGTCCTTTCGAGCGTTTCGGATCGACGGAGATTGTCCTGGCGTCGGATTCGTCGCTGTTTTCCTCGCCGTACCAGCCGGCGTCAAATTCGACATACTGCAGATTGTGCTCGACGGCGAAATCGACGCAGGCCCTGCCGCCGGTAGTGGTCAAAGTCACTTCGCGGATAACTTTGCCGGGCTTTATCCAGGAAGTATCGTCAATCGCGCAGGGCTCGTTGAGATTAAGCAGCAGGTAATTGCGTTCGAGCAGTTCTCCGGGAGTCCGGCCGAGCATAATAACCCGCCAGGGTGTCGTCATAGGGGCCGCGGCGTTGACCTCGCCGTGCAGCGAGCTGATAAGCGTGAGCGGCCGGCTCTTGTCCGGCGAAAGACGCATACGTGCGTAATCCACCAGCCGGGCCTCGGTAACCGATGCGAAAATTCCCTCGTCGATTTCGACTGTCAGCGGCCTTTCACAATTATTCTTGATCTTGCTGATCGGAACCTTGCCGTACTCGCCCTGTGCGGAATAGGCCGCGTATGCTGCGTGGTCGCGCGTGAAACTGAACTGCGTTTTCTCCGCCGAGATAACGAAGTTTTTCAAAGCATCCTGCTGCGGCAGGGTATAGCAGAATGCAGCCCCTTCGTTATATGCACGGAACGTCAGACGAAGCCGGCGGTGGGGCGGGCGGCTTTCTCTGAGCTCGGCAACGAGCTGGTTGTAGTGGTTGCGAATTGTTTTGCGCTCCGCGTAAACGGGCGAATACGTGCTGTCGTGGCTGGTCCGGGAGATTTCGACGATTTCAAAGCCGGCTTGAAGCGCAACATCGTCCTTGATCGCCAATCCAAGGCGCGAATCGGCAATAACCAGCCGGTCATTATACGTTACGGTATAAGTCGGGCAACTCCGCTGGTCGCCGATGTCCTTGAGATCGAACCTTACGGTGACGTTCCCGTCCGGGGATTCGAGCACATGCCCAGCCTGGGCGGCACGAACAGTACCAATGCAGGCAAGCACGAGAAAGACGCCGGCGATACGGCTGCGTGGCGATGACGTTTTCGAGTCGCGATCATTTACTTTATTGTACATAAGAATCTCCATATTAAGACAGCCGCCTTTTTAGAAGGCGGGGCTATTGAAATAAGGCTATTGCTACGCTGGACGCGTTAAAGAACAAGTGGATAAAAATAGGCCGAAACAGAGAGCCGCTTTTTTCATAAGAATAGCCAAGGCATACGCCTAAGACAAATAACGCTGGCCAGTGCCCGGGATTTTTGTGCATAATCGCGAAGAAGACCGAAGTTGCCGCTATCGCTAGCCAGGCACTATTTTTTATATTCAAAAAGGAGCGTATCGCCGTCTGAATAAATCCTCGAAACAACATCTCTTCGAGCAGCGGTGCAATAATCACGGAGACAAACACAATCATGATACGAAGCGGTAACTCCGTATATTCCGAGATCATTTCGAGCTGCTGATGCTGCTCCAACTCGTAGTCCTGGCCAGAGATTAATTTGATGAAGAAGAGTGTCATGGTAATCGTGGCTATCATAATCGGCCAGGCCGCCAGCAGATTCGCAATCGCCATGAAAAAATCTTTGACGATTGTCCTGATATTCAAGCCGAATCCCTTCAATCGCCGGGCAAAATGAATGTGTGCCAGAAACATCATTACCGCTATTGTTACTATCGCCCCGACGCTCATAACTATGTGATCTCTGAATAATTGATGCCAGCCCTGCAGGTCCGGTGTCAGTTTTTTTACCAGGCCTACCACCATCGCGGCTCCGCCGAACCAGAGCATCAGCGGAACGAGGGGCAAATAAGGGGGCATGCTGTTCCGGCGGGGCGGCGAATCGGCCAGGGCCCTGGTCCCGAGGGATGTACCGAGCAGCCAGCAGGCGAATAATGTCAATCCTGCCAGCCAGATGAAGTCTGTTGCGGTTATGGTTTCAGCGAATTCCATTGACTATTTACTTCTCGATATTTACTATTGTCTGATTGTCCGTTTTGAACCTCTAATTGTCAAAGGAAAACAGAGCATGGATGTATTTCACGTTGAAGGACCGGTTCGACTTTCCGGCAGCGTTCGTATTAATGGCTCGAAAAACGCTTCTCTACCGATCATGGCTGCGACCATTTTAGCCGCCGGAGAATCGAGACTAAAATCTGTACCTCATCTTTTAGATATTTCCGTGTGCGGCGAATTACTTGAACGATTGGGCTGCAAAATCACCCGCAGTCCGAACGGTGATTTGTGCATAGACTCGACGGTCATTGATAACCCGGTGGGTGAATATGAAATCGTCTGCAGGATGCGAGCGGGAATCTGCATTCTCGGCCCGCTGCTGGCGAGGTGCGGCAGGGCGGAAGTTTCTATGCCGGGCGGCTGCGCCATAGGCGACAGGCCCGTCAACCTTCACCTTAAGGGCCTGAAGGCCCTCGGCGCAGAGATCCATCTCAAGAACGGCTATATCATCGCAGAAGCTCCGAACGGCCTGAAAGGCAAAGAAATTTTTATGGGCGGTCCGTTCGGATCAACCGTGCTCGGTACGGCAAACGTCCTGATGGCCGCGACGCTGGCAAAGGGCCGGACCGTTATCGAGTCTGCCGCTTGTGAGCCGGAGATAGCGGACCTTGCAAACTGCCTTAATAAGATGGGCGCGAAGATAACAGGAATCGGCTCGCCACGACTGACAATCGACGGCGTTGAAAAACTGGAGCCGGTAGAGTATGAGGTCGTTCCAGATCGGATCGAGGCAGGGACTTTTATCGTCGCCGCCGCGATAACCGCCAGTGAGCTGCGGCTGCAGAACTGCCGGCTCAATGATATGATGGCTGTAGTCGACACGCTCAGGCACATCGGGATTTCGATCGACGCCGAAGGTGACGGCTGTGTAGTCGGCCGCCGGGGTCCGATCAAATCCACCGAGATTACCACGCAGCCCTATCCGGGGTTTCCGACCGATTTACAGGCGCAGTTTATGGTTTTGCTGTCGCTTGCCGAGGGCAATAGCATTGTAATCGAAAAGGTATTTCCCGACCGCTTTATGCACGTTGCCGAACTGAATCGAATGGCGGCGAATTTGCGTAAGGAAGGGCCGACTGTGATCGTAGCCGGCGTAAAGAAACTCATAGCCGCTCAGGTTATGGCATCGGATCTGCGTGCATCGGCGGCTCTGGTGCTGGCAGGATTGGCCGCCGAAGGGACCACAATTATTAACAGGGTCTATCATATAGACCGGGGCTACGAAAGAATTGAGGAAAGGCTGAATCCACTCGGGGCGAAAATTACGCGAGCAAAAGCTTAAGCCGGATCCCTGCTCTCGCGGGCACAGGCATCCCGGCTTCTCATTCTATCATTGTCGGACGCTGTCTCTCACCGACCTTCTTGAAGTGAGACAGTGCGCTTTCGCGATCATCGAAATCTTCTTTGGTAAATAAGAGAGTCGTCTGGCCGATACGGATTTGGTCTCCCTCTTTCAATACGGCCTGCACGGTGATTCTTCGATTATTAATGAGTATACCGTGCTTGCTGTTCATATCTTCGGCAGAGTGCTCGTTTGTTTTCTCATCATACCGTATTCGCAGGTGCTTGCGAGAGACCATATCGTCCAGTATCTGCATTGGAAGGGCCTCGGCTCTTCCGATGACATTTGTTCGCCTGCCAAGCAGTAGATATTCGCCTTTATGCTCTCCTGATGTTACAATAATGGAAGCCATTGCAACTCCTTGTTATAAACCTTTGCGGATGTATGCGTATAAGTAAAATCTACAGCCACCTCAACATCGCCATGGCCGACCAATATATTATAGGTCATTCGCGTCACAGTCAAATTCTTTTTGAGATTTTCGTATTTTTGCTGTTTCACAAGCGTCTTACCTGAATGATACTGTAAAACCGGTTTTATTTTCAATAAGGGTTGTTGATGAGCAGCACTGAAGGAAAAAATGATAAAGTTCCTGACGGCAAGGATATCAGCCCGACCAGCTCGTTTGGGGGCTCGGCGAAAGAACCGATAGGGCAAATTGGTCCTTACAGGCTGCTTGGAATTCTTGGCGAGGGCGGTTTTTCCATAGTTTACCTGGCCGAACAGGATAAGCCCGTGAGGCGCCGGGTTGCTCTGAAGGTCATCAAACCCGGCATGGACACCAGGCAGGTGATTGCACGCCTCGAAGCCGAGCTCCAGGCGCTGGCTTTGTTGGAGCACCCGAATATCGCCCCCGTTTTCGATGCCGGTGCGACCGAAGCCGGCCTGCCGTATTTCGTGATGGAAAACGTTAAGGGTATTCCTATCACCGAGCATTGTGACCGGCAGAAGCTTCGCATCGAGGAGCGGCTTGACCTTTTTCTGCAGGTCTGCGAAGCCGTCCAGTATGCTCACCAGAAGGGCATTATCCATCGCGATCTAAAACCGTCGAACATTCTGGTCTCCGTCGGAGGCGAAAAAGCTATTCCCAAGATTATCGATTTCGGGATCGCCAAAGCCATCACACAGCCTTTGACCGATCGGACGCTATATACCGAACAGGGCCAGTTTGTCGGGACACCCGAGTATATGAGTCCCGAACAGGCGGAAATGGGGGCCCAGGACATTGACACTCGCTCGGACGTTTACTCGCTGGGTGTGCTGCTTTACGAGCTGCTGACCGGTACGATTCCATTTGATAGCCAGACGCTTCGCGAAGGCGGACTTGACCACATCCGGAAGGTCATTTGCGAGCAGGATCCCAGGAAGCCGAGCACACGTCTGATAAGCCTGGGGCAGGAGGCTTCGAAGGTTGCCGAAAGCCGCTGCACCGATGTTCCGAATCTGGCCAGACGCCTGCGCAGAGAGCTCGAATGGATTCCACTCAAAGCGATGCGGAAGGACCGCACACGCCGCTACCGGTCGGCCTCGGAGCTTGCGGACGACATCAGAAATTACCTGAATGGTATTCCGCTGATTGCGGGTCCCGAGTCGGCAGTGTACCGACTTAAGAAGTTCGTGCTGAGAAACCGGACGCTTGTTATCGGTATTGCTGCGGTGCTGATTGTTCTATTAGCCGGGATCATCGTTTCGACGGTCTTTGCCGTTCGGGCCGCCCGGGCTCGTGCAGAGGCGGTGACTGCCCGCGACGAAGCCAAACGGCAGGCGAAGACATCGCAGGCGGTGAGTGACTTCCTGCGGAACGACCTTCTTGCATTGGTGGATCCTTATGTTGCACAGGGCCGGGAGGTTACGGTTCGTTCGTTTCTTGACGCCGCATCGGAGAAACTCGAAGGCAAGTTCGAAACCGAACCCCTCGTCGAGGCTTCGATTCGCCAGACTTTGGGGACTACGTACCGGAACATCGGCGACTTTAGCCCCGCCGAGAGGCATCTTGAGCGGGCTTACGAGATTCGGCGCCAGCAGCTCAGCCCCAAACATGCTGAAACGCTCAATACGATGGATGGCCTCGCCAGGGTGTACTGGAGGCAGGGCAGATATGACAAGGCGCAGTCGCTTTTCACCGAGACGGTAGATGGCAGAAGAAATGTGCTCGGGATCAATCACCCGGACACGTTATTCTCCATGAACGGTCTGGCGGTACTGTACTTCTCTCAGGGTCGGTACAAAGACGCCGAGTTGCTGTATGAAAAGATGCTGGAGATCAGCCGGACGGTTTTGGGTGAGGACGATATCTCCACCCTGCTGTTTATGGGTAACCTTGCTACGGTGTACAGGTTCCAGGGTCGTTACGAACAGGCCGAGTCTTTGTACGTCAATGCAACGGAGCAGACTCGCCGTCTTTTGGGCGAAGAACATCCGGACACGTTGTATTGCATGCATGGCCTTGGCATGTTGTACGTAGCTCAGGGCCGTCACGAACTGGCCGAACCGCTTCTGCTCAATGCGCTGGAGATCGGATGTCTCGTCCTGGGCGCCGAGCATCCGGACACACTGTCATCCATGAATGGCCTGGCCACGCTGTACATGGCCCAGGGTCATTACGACCAGGCCGAGAAACTCCTGACCGATGCGCTGGATATCGGGCGCCTCACTTTAGGCGAAGTGCATCCTGTCACGCTGACCAGCATGAATTGCCTGGCCCGGTTGTACTACCGGATGGATCGCTATGAGCAGTCGCTGCCGTTACTTCTCGATACGTTGCAGGCCAGGCGGCTTGTGCTGGGCGATGAACATCCCGATACACTGGAGACCATGCATTGTCTGGCTTTGCTATATACGGCCAGGGGTATGCACAAAGAAGCTGAGGAGCTTCTCGTTAAGACACTTCAAGGCAGACGCCGCGTGCTGGGTGCCGAGCTTCCCGACACAATGGCCATGACAGCCGATTTCGTTAAGCTCTACGAATCCTGGGGCAAGCCCGAACTGGCCGAGCAGTGGCGCGCAAAGCTGCCCCAAACGGAAGCCGCCGGAGAGCGATGATTCCTTCAAAGAGGAAGAGTTCTGCGTTTTTCCATTGACGGCAGGCTGTCAATCGTCGATAATATTCGGGATTGAGGTTCCCTCGCTCAAAATTAAAGTAATGCCGGAAAAGATTTTTATCGAAAACATTTGAAAGGGATTCAGCCATGCGTAGATTCTGTTTTATTTTAATGATCGTATTGTTGTTCTGCTCTCAGCAGGCGTTTTCGCAGAAGGCCCCGACGGGTAATCCGAAGGATTTCAAGGTCAAGACGTGTCTGCATTCGGTCAGCTACGCCGGTTTCTGGCGGGGACAAGCCAGGCTGAGCATCGAAGATTTTCTGGACAAGGCAAAAGAGCTCGGATTCGACGGCGTGATGATTATGGCCAAGAGGCCGCACGTTTCTGTTTTGGATTACGATGCCGCCGCCCGAAAGGCGCTCCGGCGTAAAATAGAAGGTCTCGGCCTCGAACTGGTCTGCCTGGCGGGATACACGGATTTTACGGCGGGCGTTGACAAAGCGGGAATCCCGAACGTGGAAATTCAGGCTGCATACGTCGGAGAACTGGCCAAACTCGCGAAAGATATGGGAACCGACATGGTGCGAGTCTTCACCGGCTACGAACGGCCCGGCTTGCCCTTTGACAAACAGTATGCGCTCGTGGTCGAAGGTTTGAAGCTCGCCGGACAGAAGGCGGCTGAGCACGGTGTGACACTTGCCGTGCAGAATCATCACGATATCGCCTCGCATCACGACACGATGTACTGGCTGCTCAATGAAGTCAATATGCCGAACGTTAAGGCTGCTTTCGACGCATGGACGCCGACGCTGGAAGGTTTGAGTCCTGAAGAAATCAGGACCGCCGTCTTGAAGATGAAGCCTTTCATCGTTCATACGACCGCAGCCCAGTATGTACGGCTGCCGAGGTTCCATTACGAACACACTATGACGAATTTCATTCAGGATGAGACTATAATCCGGGCCATGCCGATGGATAATGGCTTTATCGACTACAAGACTTTTATCAACGCCTTAAAAGAAATCGGCTACCAGGGATACATTGCGTACGAGATGTGCGAAGTTCTGGACGGCGGCGGTGACATTGAAAACCTGGACAGGGCGGCGAAAAACTTCCTCGATTACGTGAAGGATTTTTGAGCACAAATTCCTTCCCGAGACAATTCGCCGCGGGCAAGCTTTACACGGCCCTGGAATCGATTATAACAGGAGGTGCACGGCATGAAAACGCTTACTCGAAGAACGCTGCTCAAGCATACGACGGGACTGATGGCATCGACGATTGCAGTTCCGTATATTGTGCCGTCTTCGGCATTGGGTAAGGATGGCTCGACCGCGCCGAGCGAGCGGCTTACGATGGGCGCTATCGGCATTGGCGGCCAGGGCATGCACAATCTGCGTAATTTTCTCACCTGTGACGACCTGCGCATTCTGGCTATCTGCGATGTCGATACGAACCATCGGACCAGGGCAAAGGAAACAGTCGATTCTGCGTACGGCAACAAAGACTGCTCGGCGTACAACGATTTCCGCGAGATACTCGTTCGCGATGACCTTGATACGGTGCTGATAGCGACGCCGGATCACTGGCACGCGATTCTTTCAATCGAAGCCGCTAAGGCCGGCAAGGACATATACTGCGAAAAACCGATTTCCCTGACCATCGCCGAAGGCAGGGCTGTGGCCGATACGGTCAAGCGGATCGGGACCGTTTATCAGTCCGGCACGCAGCGGCGAAGCAACGCCTGTTTTCGTTTTGCCGTGGACATCGCACGAAGCGGCATGCTCGGCCGGCTCAAAACTCTGCACTGCTATTATCATAACGGTCCGACCTGTCCGCCGCAGAAGCCCGAATCCGTGCCGGAGGGTTTCGACTACGACAGGTGGCTTGGGCCGGCTCCCTTCGAGGCATACACTCCGAGGCGATGTCACGGCTCTTTCCGATGGCTGTACGATTACTCCGGCGGACAATTGACCGATCTCGGAGCCCACTTTAACGACCTGGCCCAGTGGGCGAACGACAGCCAGCATACCGGCCCGATAGAGTATGAAGGCCGGGCCGAATTTCCCAGGGACGGTCTGTTCAATACGCCCGTGCGTTTCGAGGTGGTCGCGACGTACGCCGATGGTGTCAAGATGATCTATCACGACGAGACCGAGCCCGGCAGGGGTCCCAGGGGAAACAAATTCGTCGGCACCGAAGGCTGGGTCAGCGTCGATGACACCGGCAAAGTCACCGCATCAAACGATGCGATTATGCAGAAGCTCAAGGTTGCCCAGAGGGGCTATGAGTACATGATGGGTCATCATCGCAATTTCCTCGACTGCGTCAAAACCCGCCGGGTACCGATATCCAGTGCCGAGGTCTCGCACCGTACGGTCACGACATGTCATGCCGGCAATATCTGCCTGCGGCTGGGACGCAAGCTGGGATGGAACCCCGTCAGCGAGCGATTTGTCAACGACGAGACGGCCAACAGGATGCTCGAGAGAGCCAAAAGGTCGCCCTGGTCTCTATAGTCCGGTTAAGCCTCTATTAAGTCCCAAAGCCGGTTCAGCGATTCGATTGTCTTCTGCACCGCCGCATCGGGTTCCATCTTGCGGAGTTCCTGGTCGAACGGCTCGCATTCCACCGGGCCGTCGTAACCGATTTTCAACATTGCGTTGATGAATCCTTTCAGATCGATTACGCCGGTCGTCGCCGGCAGTGCTCGCCGGTTATCGATCTGCTTATCGACGTCGATTCCCGTCGGAGCGTCGTTGACGTGAACGTGGACGATGTCGTTGTTCGACAGTTTTAGCAGTTCGTCGACCGTTCCGTGCGAAGTGTACCAGTGCCAGCAATCCAGCAGCAGTCCCACGTTCCCCGTGCCGATCGCTTCGACCAGTTCCATCATCTCGATATGCGTGCTGATGAAGGCAAAACGGCTTCGCGAGCGGGAGGTCCGCGGCCCGACGAATTCCAGGCCGAGCCTGATGTCGTTGTCTTTGAGCACCTTAGCGACTTCGCGGAAGCGTTTTGTCAGCATATCGAATTGTTGCCGGTACGTAAGCTCATTGCTGCCCGGCGTAATCCAGGTCGCCACGCGCGTTACGCCCAGTTGCTTGAGAAGGCCCGCCTGATTAGGCAGTTTTGCCAGGTCGCTTTTGAATCGATCCTCATCTCTGCGAAACTCGACGGACAAACCGCCGCTGCCGTATCGAATACCCTTTTCTTTCATTAACTGAACCCATTCGCGGATTTCCGAGGCGGACTTGCTCTGGAATTCGCCCGGATTGGGGCTGATGCCTTCGAAGCCGTATTTCACGGCATATTCCAGCGCCTGCTGCTGGTTGGCCCGCACGCCGAGATGACCGGGCGCAAAGTTTTTATAGAATTTGACATTGCCATTCGCCCGTGAGGCCTGAGCGAACGGCCCGGCAAAGTGCAGCGCCGCCGCCGCGGCAATCGCCGACCGGCAGAACGTACGTCTCGATATCGTCTGAGGTTGCATGATTTGTGGCTCGACCATGATAGTTTCTCCAATCCAGTATTTCCCGTATAGCTTTTAGCTCAACAGCGCCGCTGAGCCTGATAAACAAAAGAATATCAGCTTTGCTTCGAATATTCAAGCTTCTCGGCCAAGGGCTATCAATTGGCTTTGAATTGGGTTTGTTCTTTTGGCCTCTAATGCCCGATATTGTGCCATAATATCCTTTTACAAAAGATGTTACGTCAATTCGACACGGCACAAATTGGCTTTGTTTTTTCAAATTGACTATTAACCACGAAGCTACTAAGGCACAAAGATGCTTAAGTAATAAGGTAAAAGTAAAAAGGCAGAATCATAAACACTCCATTATTCATTCGACACATTCCATATGATATACGATCCGCAGTTAGTTTGAAATTATACAAACTGGGTGGTTGGCCATCAAGTAAATTCCGGAAAAATCTCCGTGACTTACTCCTGTGTTCTCTTTTTACCTTTGCTTTGTTGGATTACATAGTTAAAATGAGTTACAGAGGTACTCATTCGTTGCTGAAAGGAATTAGCTACATATGGGCTGAAAAGCGATTGTCGGTTAATGAGTCGGAGGTAAGAATTGACTAAGAAACGCAAGGTTACTCACAAGCAACAGAAAAGCAAGACAAGTACAACAAGCTCCTGCCCAATTGTTCGGGAGGTAATCGACCATCTTGGAAAATATTTCGATGTTTTCAATAGTCTGTTAAGGAAAGATGAGACCTTTTGGTTCAGAGGGCATGGTGATTTAATCTGGGATCTAACACCATCAGCACTGAGATACAAGAAAGAGAGTACGAGGAACAAGGCACTTCAACTCGTGTCTGATTTCAAACGGTTCGCAGAAATGAAGCTGGAGAGACCGCCAACAGTTGACGAAGAGCTAAAGTGGGTCCAGTTGGCTCGACATTATGGATTGCCAACACGATTGCTCGATTGGACAAGGAATGCAGCTGTTGCGCTTTATTTCGCTTGCTGCAAAGAACCCGAAAAAGATGGGGCTGTCTATGTTCTCAATCCTGTCGAGCTTAACAGACAGATTGATCCAAAGGCACCTCGCGTATTTGATCCTAACATAGATTCAGAAGTAATAAAAATATACCTAAAATTGGATGGGAGAATTAATTCTCGTGGTTCAGGGACGATTGCAATTAATCCAACATGGAATTCATCAAGAATTATGGTTCAACAGGGGGTATTTACAATATCTGGATCGAAATACTTTGCGCTGACAGCAAAAAATGCTTCTTCATTAGTGTATGTTGAGATAAAGAAGGAATACAAGAAAACATTGCTTGAAGAACTCGAACGGGTAGGAATAAATGAGATGTCTATTTTCCCTGAGTTAGAGCATATGTGCAATTACCTAAGACAGAGTACAAATCTTAATGAGGAATCTGATTAATGGCAACCCATATACCATTTGTAAATACTCAGGAAGATTGTCATTTCCTAAAAAAATACTATATGGATTCTGATATTATCCGTGTGTCCCTTGAAAAGATTGGATCAATCAAGGGGCAGCTCCCTCGCGGCATTCCTCTGTGGGTGGACGCAGGCATTGACGGATGCCACTATCATCTGGAAAAAGAAGGAAAACCAATCCCAGATTACATAAAAAGTCTCAACGAACACGAAGTATTGGCTACTCGATCCGCGATATCAGGACCTGAATTCCGTCGGTTGAAAATCTTCGCTAATGGTGTTTTGAACAAGTGTTATCAAACTGAACCAACATGGATTACGATACCACAATTGCCCATGGTAGAAGACGCCAGCAGAAACAAGATCAACACCGCTCTTGCGAAGGCTGCATATGAATGGAAACTTGAGACCCAGTTTAAAGGAAAGCTGATTCTTCCACTTATTTTTACGAATCAAAGACAACTGGCGGGGAGAACCGAGTGGCGTCCACGGATGGATTTAGCACTCAAGCGGTACCACAAAGGAGGTGCAGACGGTATATGGGTCGTTGATTCGAGTCTCTCGGACCAAATGGGGACTAGAACTTTCAGGGCTCGTTTTCCTGTGTTAATTGACTTGCACAAGTACATACGGTTAAATTGGCCGAAAGGAACAATTGTAGTCGCAGGTCCTTACTGGGGGATTAACCTCATCCTGTGGGTACGCGGGCTCTGTGAGTATCCGGCTATTGGGCTGGGTAGCGCATACAAATACTATATTCCTGGTGGGCATCTACAAAAAGGCTTGACGAGGATTGCTTTGCCTCCTTTACGAAGATGTGCAGTATTGGGTCCCTTGAAAGGTTGGCTTGAAAAGTCTCTGGAGAAACTCAATCCCAAAGACCAGGCATTTACTGAATTGTCTGAACTGAGAGATAAGTACGACTCACTTTTGATCCCGTCCGCCGCCAAAGACCAAATTGCTAAGTTCTACAAGAATTGGTACGATGGAATAGCCCAGTCTCCCTCGGTTGGCCGGTCTCTTGCTTTATACCAAGATTTATCTTCAGCGTATGTGCTAGGCAAGCAATTGCCCACTCTGCCAAGGGCTGGCAGCACTGCAACAAAACCCGAAAGAGTTGCAGAGTACTATATGCTCAATTGCCTTTAGAGTAGTGCCTCCAGAATCGTTCCACGCAGTGCGCTTGAAGTATCGGATCGCTTCTTTGTACACCATGCTTAGCCGATCTCAGAACTCTATAGCTTTCTTCATTGAGCCCGACAATGCCAACCCCATGTTCGACAAAAGGCGAAACAGCACTGCTCTTCACAAGACGTGATGCTGTTTCCATCGGTAATCCTACATAGGACTCGTTGGCAAAATCGAGGTTGCTGATTGCTTGGCACAGGACGTTCTGAACACGCGAGAGCTTTAGTTCTAAGGCAACCAGTCTTTTATGGAGAGGCATCCACCCGTTGAGTTTGTAGAATAAGTCGCAATTAGTTTTACGAATGAATTTGTCTCTCTCAAGGCGCTCCAATTCCAATGCGATTCGTTCATCGTCAAAGAATTCTGAGAATATTCCGATTAGATGAGCAGGATCAATTGGGCAGGCTTCGTTTTCCTCGGGGATGTGCGAAAGGAGCATCGTACGGAAATGTGAACCTATCGGTTTTTTTTGACCGAGCCGTAATCTCTTGTTAACATTCCGCTTGTTAAAAGAGCATCCCACAAGGTCGCATATCCCCCATGGCGTGGGAAATTCGCGCTTGACCATAAGGCCTTTGGACTTAAGCCAAGCCTCTGCGGATTTGACCATTTGATATTCGTATTCAAACTGCATACTCAGACAACCCAACTCCAGCTACGAAATGTAAAAAAGCATAAAATCCTTTGACAAATGAACTTGTGAATTCATTTCAGCAGAACGGCAATCTAATCTTCGATAATCCTACGCTCAATACACACCTATGTTCAATATCGGCTGAGATAGCTGGCCTTCTACAGTGATTTATAGGTATAAATAGAAAACTTAGAAAGCTATTCCCAAGTACACCGAAGATATCATCCTCCAAGCGAAAAATCAATTAAATTGCACATAGACAACGAATTAGATATTAAAAAATTTGTGTTTTTCGCTTGACCTGTGCCGGGTTGTCTGGTAGTTATTTTATGAGATTACAGGATTATCTTGTTTATCCTGTCTAAATGTAGTTCTTTGAAAATCGGATATTTCAATTGCAGGTCCCGGGGCATTTTGCTTTGGGATATTTTAAATGGGAACGCGGTTAAAATCCGCGGCGGTCGCGCCGCTGTGAGCGTCTGCCTCCGATATTTGAATCGGAAGTCCGAGAGGCAATTATCCACTGTCCACGGCAGAAAATTCTGCCGGACGGGAAGGAGCCTTGAGGTAAGACGCAAGCCAGAAAACCTGCCTGTAGTTGGTTATACATTTGTAGGGGCCCCCATTTTGCAGAAGATCGCAAAACGGGAACCCTGGTGTTCTCGCGAACTGGAACGCATGTGTGGCTCTACGGCCTTTTTTACGCTGGCTGTGGTTCTATTTGTGCAGGGCGATTTAAAACCGCTGTTTCCTTTCGTGGGAGCAGCGGTTTTTTTATTGGCACGCCCTCGCGAAAAGGGCCGGACACCGATGGAGAATGCAAAAGCAATTCTCCGGATGGGAGGTGAAAGAATGATGAGGTTACGAAAATTGTATTGTTTAGTTGCTATGTTATTAACGGCCGGCGCTGCAAATGCCGCCACAGCCACGCTTGACGATCTGGCTCTGCCGGTCGAGTCCTTTTGGAACGGCTCGGACGGCTCGGGCGGTTTTAGCAGTGGCGGCGTGCACTTCGGCAATAATTACAACACCGATTTTGCTTCATGGGATGGCTTTTCCTATTCCAATCTCACCGATACGGCGATTCAGGGTATGGCGGCACAATTCAACGCCGTCACGAGCTCGGGCCAGGGCAGTTCGGCAAACTACGCCGTAGTTTATACCGGCTGGACAACGCCGCCCACAATGACGTTGGAGGAACCGGGCTTTGTTAGAGGCTTGTATGTAACGAACAGTAACTACGCTTACTATTCGATGCTTTACGGCGATGACTACGCCAAAAAGTTCGGCGGCGACAGCGGCAGCGATCCGGACTTCTTCATGATCACTATTACGGGCAAAGACATTGACGGCAATGCGGCCGGAACGGTTGATTTCTACTTAGCCGATTACCGCTTCGAGGACAACGGCGAAGATTATATCGTCGATACGTGGCGGTACGTCGATTTAACTTCCCTGGGCGAGGTCGTGAGCCTTGAGTTTGGATTGAGTTCGAGTGATGTCGGCGATTGGGGCATGAATACGCCGGGCAGCTTTGTGATCGATACGATTATGTACGAACCTGCGTCTTCGTTCGCCGGGCCTTATACGGAAGTCGGGATAAGCGGATATGTCAATCCGAACGATCGCGGGCGGCACGCCGATCCGCTGAACGACCCGAACGCGGTTGTAAATCCGATATTCAAAGGCTGGGCCACGGCCGTAGCGGATTATGAGCCTGCTCCCGGCGTCGATGCTCTGTGGGCCGATCCGGGTAATGCCCTGGGGCCGGCTGCCGGCGATAAGCTCGACATAGTCAGCCTGGGCGATCTGAGCCGGCAGCAAATCGACGATGGGTTACCGCCCGGGCGAATAACTTTGTCATTCGACGAGCCGATCCGGCAACAGGACGGCTACGAATTTGTCGTTTTTGAGAACGGTTTTACATCCGATGTGAGCTTGGCGACCGGCTCAGTTGCCGGACAAATGTTTACCGAATTGGGATACGTGGAGGTCTCGACCAACGGTGTCGATTTTGCCCGATTCCCCGCTGTGTCACTGACACCCGAACCGGTTGGACCTTATGGAACTATCGAGATAAGCAACGTGTATAATCTGGCCGGCAAGCATCCCAACGGTACCGGCACGCCGTTCGATTTGCTGGAAATTGCAGGCGAGCCGAACGTCGTATCCGGGCTCGTGGATATCAACGATATAAGATACGTGCGGATCGTCGATATTCCGGGCAGCAGCGATTTTTACGATGAGGCAGTAATGAATATCGATCCTGCGAGTGAGTCTGTTCGGGATTATTATTCGGATAACCATCCGATTTACGATGCCTGGGTGACATTCGGCTCGGGCGGTGTGGACGTCGAAGCGGTAGGTGTGCTCGAAGAACAAAAGTACAGCGCCGATATCGATTTGAACGGCATTGTCGATATGTATGATTTCGATCTTTTCACTTTGGCCTGGCACAGTCGTTTCGGCCGGCCCGGCTGGATCGGCAGGTGCGATTTGGCCGAGCCGAAGGATTTATTCATCGACGACGCCGACTTTGACGTCTTTGTTGCTCAATGGCTCGAAGTTGAAGAATGGAGAATTGAGAATGGAGAATGAAAAAAGGCTAATTCTAAATTCTAAATTTTACATTCGGAATTATAGCGAAGCGTTCACTTTGATTGAGCTGCTGATAGTCATCTCGATCATCGCTCTGCTGATGGCCATATTGATGCCGGCATTGGGAGCTGCCAGGTCCGGGAGTCGGGCTTTGGCCTGCAAGTCGAATCTTCGTCAGCTTGTCATAGCAAACATCGGGTACGCCACGGAAAACGACGGTTTTTACGTCCCTGCTGCGAGTGACATGTGGGACAATGCCGGGCTGCACCGCTGGCACGGACAAAGAGACACTCTCGGTGAGCCGTTCGGCCCGCTCAGGGGCCCGTTGATAGGATATCTCGCCGACGGCCGGGTAAAGGAATGTCCCCTGAAAATGGAATTTGTCAAAGGGCTGGACTGGAATACGAACTTCGAGCAGGGCTCCGGCGGCTACGGCTACAATATGACGTACATCGGCAGCCGGACCTCGCAGGGTGCTGCCGGCAGCGTGCAGGCCTGGAAAGACAGCTACGCCATGACGGCGCGCATGACGGAAATTGCCGCCCCGGCCATGACGTTGATGTTCGCCGATACGGCGATGGCCAATGACCAGAAGTCGCTCATCGAATACTCGTTCGCCGAGCCGCCTTTTACCGTTTACAACGGCCGGCCCGTGACGGAGTTTTATATGTCACCATCTATTCATTTTCGCCACCAAGACCAGGCAAATGTCGGCTGGGCCGACGGGCACATCGAGCCGCGGCAAATTGCCGGCTCCGGCGACAAAAATGTCTATGGTGCCAATCCGGGCGATTTGAACTTAGGCTGGTTCGAGCCTTTTAATAACACGCCGTTCGATTTGGAATGATGGGCGTGATAGAGGCGGTGTGCATGCGACATGTGTGACCTTGTGAAAGCAGGGCCCGTACCGAAGCTGTCGATACGAGCCCCGAAAAATATTTAACGTTATATGCCGGCCGGCGCTTATTCTAAAGTTTCAGTTTATTCTTCAACGATAATGTCCCTGGGTCCGTACAGCCGGAAATCGTCGAAGAACATCTTGCCAGAGCCGCCCTGTACCGTCATATTACCACTGGTGCCGACACCGATCGCAATCCTGTCGACGTCGTTCAGATTCAGGCCCTGATCCGCAAGGCTTTGCAGGCTGATAACCCACGGAGTCCAGGTCTCTATATGCGTAGCTGCCGGGTTGTCGTAGACCACGACCACCGGCTCGCCCGTGCTGTTGGAGACCGCCACGTAAATCGGCTCGGGATCGTTGCTGAGTATGCCGATGTCCTGGTTCGCCCACTGTTGGCCGGCCGTGCCGGTAATCTTCACGCTGGAGAACCTTCCCTCGGCCGTAGCGGCCACATTGTGTGACGTCACTACCAGGCCGATATAAACGTTCGAGTTCATGGCGATATTGTGCGGGTTCCACGACATCGCCTGCCATGTTACTCCGTCACTCGAATAGTAGCCCCTGAAGTTGCCCGCGAAGTCACGTTCCAGTTTAATCCAGTACGGTGCGGCGATTGCGATCTGCTCGGCTGTCGCGACAGAAGTATCGCTCGTAGCACCTGTATCGGCATCCGTTCGCCCCTGGAATCGGCATCCGTTGCCGGGGGTGATGTACACGGCGGCAAATTTCGAGCCCGGCTTCAGCGACTCGCGGATCATCACGCCGGCCTTGGCCCACGGGTCCGTATCGTCGATGCTGAGTACCTGCGCTTCGATTGTCCCTACGCCGGTCAGCGTCTTGAATGCGTAGTGGAATTCGTCTGCGACACCCCAGATATCGGTGCCCGCCGCGGTCATCGTGTACGTGCCGGCGGGAGCCTCCGTGAAGCTGCCGACCGATGCCGGACTGCCCCTGAACCACAGCGACAATTCCTTCACGCCTCCCTCTGTCCAGTCGCGTGGATAACTTAGCGTCAACTCCGCCTCGGAATGTTTGGCGTAGCCCTGCTTATTGTTGTCGTAGGAAAACGGCATAGCTTGGCCGCCCTCGTGAAATATCGTTTCCTCGGTGAAAGAATCGGTCGTTTCATCGCCCACGGCCGCCCCGGTCCCGTTGCCGGGAAAGTAAGGCGGAACATCCGGCGAGCCATAACCGAGCCCGTCTTTCCACGCATACCATATCTGGTTGTCGTTCGAATTATAGAGCTCGAAATCGTCTATGACAAGGAACTCCTTTGTTGTGAAGCTCCAGATATCTCCTTCAACCACAGCGGGATCTTCGAGGTCGTTGACCTCATCGACCCGCCAGTAATAATTCGTCGCGAAATTAAGTGACAGCGGCCCATATCCGGCTTCGGTCACGGTAGCGATAAAGGCCGTGTTGTCTATTACGGCCTGCTCGCTCGTGCTCAGGTAAATATTGTGCCCGGCCGCCTGTCGCCCCGGCGTCCAGCCAAGTGTCACATCGAGAAGGACATCCGTCTGGCCCAAAGCCGGCTTCGGGTTTCTTGCATCTACGGGGACATAGAAGAACCGCACCTCGCTCAAACTGTATTGTTCCAGGATGCCGAACCAGTTGCTGTTCGCTGTCAGTTTGACGTACCTTGCCGCTATACCGTCCATATCTACGGTGGTATTGTGTTCATAGTCGGGCTCGCCGGGCGCCTGGGCGAACTCGTGCGTCGTTCCCAAAGTCACAAACTCGGCCCCGTTGGCGGAATATTCGATCAGGACTTCTTTGAATCCGATCCCGATCATCGTCTCCAGGCCTTCGTTCGAGTTCCAGACCCACATCTCGTGCAGATTGTAAACCTTGCCGAGGTCGTATTCGATCCAGGTCGGCTGTTCTCCGGCCGGGCTGCTCAGCCACATCGTGCCGTCGCCGATAGTGCCGTGAAGCAGGCCCGTCTCATCCAGTCCCGAGCCGTTCACGGTATTTTCAGGCCCCTTGCCTGACATGCTGCTGGAAGCTCTCGCGGTGATAGTTCCGCCGTCAACCGCAAAAGAAAAAGGCTCGACCTTAAACTGCCAGACTTTACCTTTGTATATCTCGTTGCCGGGTGCCGCGCCGACCCCGTCAATACGCCAGTAGTAGATCGCGCCGATTTCCAGGCGAAAGGTTCCGATGGCGGGAAATTGGTTCGGATCCTGCCGGCCCTTGTAGACTCCGGCCGGATCGACGGTTGTCGATGCCGTGTTCACATCGTCGAAATTCGTTCCAAGATAAACATCATGCTTCTCGGCATAGCCTCCCGGCGACCAGCTCAGTACCGCATCGCGGGATATATTATCCGCTTCGTCAACAGGATTCGGATTCCCTGCCGATTCCTGAATTCCCCCGATATCGCCCTCAAGGAGTGTGCCTCCATTTTCCCCCATTTCTACGGTTCTAACAATTGCCTGGTTGCCAGCTTCCGCTGGTGCAAACATAAAAGCTACAAATCCATTGGTATCACTGTTGAGGAATTCAACCAGGGCCTCGCTCGTGTCTGTTGACTCCCTTACGCCCATGGCAGGCGGAGTAAATGTCAGCAGGACATCGGTAAGATCATCCAGGTCCAGTTCAACCGGGGAATCAAGGGGCGGAGCTGGATCATTCTTAACACCAGGAGCAGTATTCCAGGTTATTCCGGGAACGACGAGGTCCTCATAAGCCTCAGGGACTCCATAAACGCCTATTGGATCATTCAAGTCATGCCCGTAATTGCTAAAGGTCACATTTGAGAAAACGACACCCTTCAATTTGGCCTCAGAAATATCGTATGTCACGAATGATACGCGTCGTCTTCCACCGATGTCTCGTGCTGCCATACCTGAGCCACCGGCTGAAGCATTGCCCGGCCCGATCTGAGCATCATTGCCGATCTCGACATCAAACGTGGGCCGTAAACTGAAGAGCTCCGCCTGAACACTGCTAAATGCACAGAGAATCAGGACAAAACATATGAAATAAGTCATTTTTCCAAGCATAATAATTCTCCTCTAATGTTGATGATGGTCGATAATAACGCTGTTTTTAGTATTTATATCGACTTTTAGCCGTGACAATTCGTATGATAGCCGCCAATACCTCCTTCCATATCAACCAGCCGTCCGTTGACGCACAAAAACCGCACGTCTCACCTGCCTCATTTGTACCAAATTACCCACCTTCACGTCAAGAAAAAACCAGGAAATCATGATTTCTGATTCACTGAATCTAACGAAAAAGGGATCTATACCGAACGGGTTGGTTTAGATCCCCTTAATCATTTGGCTCCTTCTGGTATTCTTATCCAATCAGTTTCACGTTGAGGCTTGATATTTAAGGAATATAAGTTATCTCCAGTATTGGTGCATAATCACTGCCGTGATCAAATGATGAGATACTGCGGTATCCGCCCTCATTTTCCCGCGTGCTGTATAAAATTGCCAGCGAGTTACCCTCCGACCAGCCGCTGCGATTGATTACCTCCTGGATCACAGTGCCAATATTAGGGCTTGTGTACCATGTATCTGACGACCATGGTTCATTAATATCCCAATCAATCGAAGTACTGGTCTTATTCACCGAACTAATATTGATTGAGTTGCCGATTCCGGTAGTATTATCAGTAGCCTCCGCCTGAATCCTGCCATAGACTATGTCGGACAACTGGTTGTTATAGGATCGTATCTTCAAATGTGCGCTTATGATTTCAACTCTCTTCGGGATATTCAGGTTCCTGAAAACCATGTCGGAAACATAATAGGGCAACTGGGCGAAAGATGAATAACCAACTTTCAGGAAATCGAAGTCGATATTCTGAAGATCCTTATTGGTGGCGTATCCATCATCTTGACTTGAGGAAACCTGGTATTCCGTGGTTTGGATATTGATTACCGTAAAGCTCCACACATTGCCTTTGTGTATCGTGGTGCCATTAGCTTCGACCTCGTCAATCCGCCAATAGTAATTTCGATCCCGATCAAGCTGATCGAGAGCGTAATTGGTCCAATTTCCGCGCCCCCGATAAATCCCTGAGGTATCTGAATTATCCGCACTGTTCACTTGATCAAGATCGGTTCCGAAATAAACGTCGTGGAGCCTTCCAGCAGAATCCGGCATCCAACTAAGAGTCACATTCTGTTCCCGAAGCTTGCAACCGTGAGACGGATAGGGGCGATAAGCAATCTCGGGTTGGATTGTAAAGCTCCAGATATTTCCCTTTTGAGAAGCATTTTTGTTAAAATTGTTGATTTCATCGATCCGCCAATAGTAAGTCTGACCGGATTCGAGCGCTTCTGGCGGAGTATAAGTAACCAAGTTCTGGCGACCTCGATATATACCTGATGTGTCGGATGTATTAGCACTGACCACACGGCGGTGATTGCTGCCGAAGTAAATATCATGTTTAGATGCATCATCCCCTGACGACCATACGAGTGGCGTCGCTTGCTTAATATGCGGTACTGATCCATTAGCCGGGCATGGTTCCCATGCAATCAGCCGCTTGATTCTCATAAGTTCCTTTATCTCGTTCTGAGTTAGAGCATAATCGTAGATTTTTAGGTCATCGAAGATGCCTAAAAACGAGTTGGCCATGTTTCTGTTAGTACCCAGGGCAAACTGGTTGAACCTCGTATCTTCGAGATTTCCGCTCTCAATACAACTGCCGTTGTAGTAGAGTTTTGCCAATGAGCTTTCAAAGGTAAGAGCAAGATGAATCCAATCTGTAGTAATAGCCCCGAATGTCAACCCACCGGGATCGACTTGATAATTCCCCGGATTTCCCCCATCCACTTCAATCTGGAAGCCGATGGAACTCACAAAATAGCTGCTGAAAATACCGCTCCAGGCATCTTGGCCTGCAGTATCGGCCTTGACCCAAAACGCCACTGTACCGACCGGCCAGTCGCTTGCTTGATCTAAAGAACATGCAACATAGTCACCCTCTGTTATTGAATGCATCGCGCGACCATCATAGCCATCCACCAATTGAGACTCCCCTCTAAGCGTTCCGTCATGATCATGGCCGGACCAATCAATAATATGGGTACCTTCAGACAGATCAAAAGTCCACCAGCAAACAAGATTAGGGTCCGGAGTTGGTATAGGAGGTTTTATCCAGAAATCCCAGATATCGCCTTTGAACTTCGTACCTTCGTCATCAAGTTCATCGACGCGCCAATAGTATGTCTTGCCGGGAATAAGAGCATTTGGATAGTCAGATTCCGGAGTCCCAACTATAGGAAATCGAAGCAGATTGCCTAAGAAAGCATCTTCCGTTCCCTCATTTACATCCTTAAAATTATCGCCGAAGTACACATCGTGTGTAGATGCTTTTCTTCCAGGCGACCACTTAAACTCCAGTGGCGTCTCAGGCGGCAATATCATCACCGTACCATCCGCCGGATCTGGTTCCGTGGCTTCAAGGGGTATCGGTTCCCAAGTGAACGAATGATAGATTGAGGACCAGCCAGATCTATAATAACGCAACTCTATAGTGAATGTTTGGGGGTGAGATAGTATGTCTTCAACAACAGCCTCGAACTCGGTAGAGTTACACCAGCCTTGCCATATACGAATACTACCACCGGCGTTGCCCCAGCTAATTATATTCCCACCTCCATCCTGATGAGAAATGGAATATGATAATCCTGTTGCCGAATAGGGTCGGGGAGGTTCTTCCCAGGATAGGTACGCTAAGACCATACGAAGGCCGCTTTCATTGTCTGTAGTGAAACTAGCCGATGCATTCCAATCATGATCATCATCTGCCAAGCCTAATTTTGGGATGGCTAAGAGACAGATGATAAAAATTGCAGAGAAAAGTCTATGATCGGGAAAGGCATACGTTATCTTCCACTTGTAATTTGTACTAATTCTTCCAAACCTATACAGTCGTGACTTTTGCAGTCGAAGCAGTTGGATTCTGCGCTTCATTTCTTTTCTCCTCAAAATTAATAATATTTATAATCTTGAACTCGGAAAAACTCTCACTCCTTCCAAAACGATATAAGCTAAAAAACGAATTTAATACCCTTCTCGCTTTTCTTTTCTATTGCTTCCTGAGAGGGAATTTAAAAGCTTTAATATCTATTATACAATTATTAATGCTGCTGTTAATAGAAGTTATAAAGAACTTTTATTTCCTGCGACCATCGGATCCCCAATTCTGACTCATGAATTCAGAACCAAACAAAAAGCCATCAACACAACGCATTCAACACTCTTTCAAATAAGGAGAATTCAAGCTCAAACATCACCATTTCAATATAAGTAGCGTTTGAAAGTACATAAATGTTGATGTCAAAACCGAAAAAAATGCATAAAATGTTCTTGACATTAATCTTACAAAAGAAATTGTCCGCTTCTCGTTGAATAGGGCACGACAAGGAAACCAGGAAATCAGGATAGAAAGAAGCAGGGGATCAGATAGAAAAGCAGGATTACAGAAAACAGAATTGAAGCATTAAGAATCCGTGTCCGATCTAAATTGATTATTTCTATGCTTTCTCCTTCGACTATGCTCAAGAGATACTTAGTGGCCCTGAGTGCGATTTTAAAAAGCCAATTTTGAAGTTTGGTGCCAAAAAGAAACAGCGGGAAAAAAGTGGTAAAAATGACCAAAAAATGCGAGGTTTGGCCTGGATTTGGCTGTTTTTAGTACTGAAAATTGAATTTTCTGCTAAAAACTGGCTTTGCCGGGTTTTTGTTTGTGCGTTTTTGTGCTTTTCGTGATTAAATGTCACTATGGCAAAAGCGCAGGAGAATTCGGTGGATATTGAAAACTGGCTCAAGCTTATCAGGGCTGACGGTATTGGGCCGGTTACGTTCGCAAAGATGATCAAATATTTCGGCTCGGCCGAGCGAATTTTGGGTGCTTCGGTGAGCGAGCTGGCAAAAATCGATGGTATCGGCTTCAAAACCGCCGAGCGAATCGCCTCGACGCGCGAGAAATTCAACGCCGCGGACGAGCTGGAATTGGCCCGGAAGCTCGGCATCTGGCTGGTAAATCTCGCCGACGAGCGTTATCCGCCGGTATTAAAGCAAATTTACGATCCGCCGCCAGTGCTGTACGTCAAGGGCAGCCTGGGCCGGCAGGACAATCTGGCGATGTCGATAGTCGGCTCGCGGCATTGCAGCCTGTACGGGCAGGAGCAGGCTTCGCGATTCGCGCATTTCCTTGGCTCAGCGGGATTTACGATTTGTTCCGGGATGGCCCGCGGCATCGATACCGCTGCTCATAAGGGAGCGTTGTCGGCCGGCGGGCGAACCATTGCAGTGCAGGGCTGTGGCTTGGCAAATGTCTTTCCGCCGGAGAATAAGAAGCTCTTTGAGATGATAGCCGAATCCGGCGCCTGCGTGAGCGAATTGCCGCTTCAGGCTGAGCCTTTGGCGGTGAATTTTCCGCCGCGGAACAGGATTATCGCCGGTCTGTCGCTCGGGACGATTGTCGTCGAGGCCGCTCTTCGTTCGGGTGCTTTGATTACGGCCAGGGCCGCGCTGGATTACGATCGGGAAGTTATGGCCATTCCGGGCAAGATTGATTCGCCGCTGAGCGGGGGGGCGCATCAGTTGATAAAGCAGGGCGCGACGCTGATAGAGTCGGTCGAGGATGTGATGGAGGCACTCGGGCAGATCGGCGAGCAGTTGGAAGAGCATGTAAGCAGCGCCGCGGCGAAGGCTTCCGCGAGGGCGGAACAGCCTTTGTTCGATAAGAGCCAGTTGAAGCTGAGTGATGCTGAAAAGACGATTTACGATTACCTGACGAAGGAGCCGTCGCATATAGAACAAATCATCGCCGATACGGACCTGACGCCGGGAATCGTCAACGCGACTCTGATATCGCTGCGACTCAAAGGCCTGATAAAACAGTTGCCCGGCAGCCTTTTCGCGAAAGGTTAGGTGAGGCTAACCGACCCTGCCGTCACCGTCTATGTCGAGTCCGTGAATTTCTTCGAGCTTTTTCACGAGCTGTCGCATTGTGTTCTGCGTCAGTTGAAGCTGGTCTTCGAGGGCCTGGACTCGTTCCTCGACCGTGTCGGATTTTCGCTTCTGGCCGTACATCAGGCCGGTTTGCACAACTTCCCAGAGAATGCCCATTTTTATCCTCGGTTCTTTTTGCTATTTTTAAGTCCGTTCGGCTTTTGCTTAATTTGTTACGGGAAAAATCTCATTTGGCCGGGCTCATCATACCGCTTCGATTGTCGAAGGCGGCTTGGTGGCAATGTTGTAGGTGACACTTACGACGCCCGGAACCTCCCGGATAATCTCACCGGCGAGTTCTTCAAGGATATCGAACGAGAGCCTTGTCGGCGTCGCGGTCCGCGCGTCCACGCTGTCCCAGCAGCGCAGCTCGATCTGCTGGCCGAAATCTCGCTTGCCGTCCCGCATGCCTGTCACGCGGTCCTGGTGGAGGATTGCCATGTACTGGAATGCTCCAGTGTCACTGAGCATCCGCTCGACGATAACGGTTGCTTTGCGGACTGTTTCGATGCGCTCGGGTGTGACTTCGCCGATTACGCGGGCGGCCAACGCCGGGCCGGGGAACGGGATGCGATCGAACAGCTCAATCGGCAAGCCCAGTGCCTTGCCGACTCTTCTGACGCCGTCCTTGCGAAGCTGAACCAGCGGCTCGATGATGCGGTAGCCGAAGGCTTCCTGCGGGTCAATGCCGAGCTGCTCGAAAACGTTGTGCTGCCTTTTGATACCGGCGACCGTTTCATCGATGTCGGTCAGGATTGTGCCCTGGAGCAGATGTTTGGCGCCGCTGTCCCTGACGAGCCGGCCGAATACGTTTTTATAGAAGGTCTGGGTGATGGCCTCGCGTTTTTCTTCCGGGTCCGTGACGCCCTCGAGTGCGGCGAAGAATTCTTTTCGAGCGTCGACGACTTCGACGGTGACGCCGAGTTTTTGGAAAAAGCCCACGACCTGCTCGGGTTCTCCCTGGCGCATTAGGCCGTTTTCCACGAAGACGGTTTTAAGATTTTTGCCCAGTGCGCGATGTCCGAGCATTGTGACTGCGGACGAATCGACGCCTCCCGAAAGCGCGTTGATCGCCGTTCCATTGCCGACGGTGTCTTTGATATCTTTGACTTTCTCGCTGATGAAGTTCTCGGTATTAAGCTCCTGTACGGCAATTTCAGCAGTCATGTCGCGATCTCCTTATAATAATTTTGCAAGACGCCTAACGTGGCCATAACCGTTGCCGCGGGCGCGGCGTCCGTTTACAGCCGCGGGTCCGGTTCTTACAATCCGCATGGACAGCGTCAGTCAAGCCGCCCATTTACGGTGCTCCGCAGGCAGTTTAACCGCAGCCCTGTCGTTTTGTCAAGAGATGCTGCCGGGTAAATCTTCGCCGTGAGAGCTTTACCGGCAAGCAAAGGCGGATTATTTGCCGCTCGTCGAGAATCCCGATTTTAGTAGGGCCGCTGAACGGACGATTCTGGAAAAGTTTGATAAGCTCGCTTTTCCAAGCAGCAGAAAGAGAACTCACAAAGCGATAAGTGACCGGAAAGACTAATCCTGAACTTCATTTCTCACTGCCGCACCAATTCTACGTCGCTTTTCAGAGGGCGCGTTTTTTTGCGCTCTGCTGTAAAAGCCTTGTTAGTCTAACGTTTAGCTATCTTTGCTTTTTTCGTCAAGTGTCTTTAAAGAAGCATCAATTTTTAAACGCTGTTCTACTATAGTCTTGTGTTTTGAACGTGCTGATTTGAGCAATTCTACTGCATTTTGCTCATCGCCGGACAAGGATGCCAAACGAGCCGCATTAAGTTTTATGATTGCCTTTGAAATCGCAGCCATACCGCTACTGCAATCGATTAATAGCTCGAGCACCCGAGCACCGCGCTTCAGCACTTCAGGTTCCTTAGCGTTATTTGACAAGATTCTTTCAGTGAACATATCGGAAAGCGCCCAGTAAGTATGATTGCGATTAGAGTTACGTAAAAAATTTGCCTCCGTTACAAACCCGTTTATTCCCAACAAATACGCAAATTCGTCTCTTTGCGGATTGTCGGAGAAGGGCGGCCCTATGCCCCGACGCGACCGTAAAACGAAAAGTGTTACAAAAACGGTCAAAATTGTCATTAACGAAGCGCTGATTGGCATGAATAGCTTTAAAGACGTGTCCAATTCTTTCTCTTTTCCTTTTCGTACACCGACAACGCCTTTGCCACGAATTTCGATATTGGGTTCTGGAAGTGTGATATTCAGAGGTTCCACAAGCATCTGAAGCGAGAATGACTCCCCAGCGTTCAGGAATGAAATCTTTGCATCAAGATCAGTCTTCGTATGATTGACTGTAATTGCTGATGGCGGGATACCCGAACTGCGAGGTTCAGTCAGTTCAGCCTCGGAGAGAACAACGCGACATTGTATGTCTTCAATCTCACGACTCCCAGAATTTATAACTTGAAGAGCGATGAGACCGATTTTTTGAGTCTTACCTTCGAACACTTCTATCGAAGTTATATCATACGACAAGGCAAGTCGTTTTTCGGTAAGAGAGTTGATTAAGAGGGCACTTACCACGCCAACTACAAGACTCAACAAGCCTGTCACGAGGATTGTCAGATATTTTGTACTGTCTTCGCTTTTTTCAGCCATGTTGTCTCCATTTGATTAACCAGACTAACATAATCTTATATGGTTTTCTCGATAACATCCAAAATAGTCTTTTGATGATAAAACCTGTTAATCTCACGTTTTAGTTCTGGGTGCGGATATTATCTTAATTCTGCCGCTGCTCGTTCCTGTACATGGTCGATAATACCTGATAGTTGTGGGCCTGTCAAGGAGCGAATTGCCGGACTTCGAAGAAAAATCTTCCTCGAAGGAGTCTATCGAAAAAACCGTTTTCTTGTTCGAGGGAACGCGGGATTGTTTCTTCGTTTGCTTTGGCGTACAATGACTTTATGGAGCTTGGGCGCGACAGGACCGTTCAAGAGATACTCGCTCGGCTTGAAAGCGCCGCCGGAAGTGAAAAGGCGGTCAGGGTCGAGGGGACGTGGGGGTCGTTCGGGTCGATGCTGGTGGCTTATATATCTGAAAGCACCGGTCGGCCGATTCTATATGTCCGTCCGCATATTGACGATGCCGACAAGGCCGGCGACGATCTGCATACCTTTACGGGCAAACCGATTGAGGCCTTCGGCGCCTGGGAGGGCGAGGAGGATCTGGCGGACGCCACCGATGAGATTCGGGCCCAGAGGCTTATGCTGGTATCTCGTATTTCGCATCCGGCAACTTGTTTGGATGCGGGTGCATTTATTGTTCCGGCGTCGATCCAGTCGCTTTGCCAGCCGATACCGAAGCCCGAAGCGATAGAGGCGGGCAGTCTTCGGTTGGAAGTTGAAAGGCAAGTTTCGCCGGAAACGGTGGTTGAGTGGCTCATCGAAAATGGATTTGAGCGTACCGAGAGGGTCGATTTGCCGGGTCAGTTTGCGCGGCGGGGAGGGATCGTTGATATTTATGCTCCGTTGGTGAACGAAAAGATGCTGCCGGACAAGGAGACGGAAGCGTCGTCGCAGAGTGCCGAGGCGCTTCGAATCGAATTTTTCGGAGATACGATCGAGAGCATTCGCGAGATTGACCTGGATACTCTGCGGTCGAGCAGGAAGATAAGGAGTATCAGAATCGTTTCGGCGGTGTGCGGAACCGCTGCGAGTCAGAGAGAGCTGTTTATAAATATTCTGCCGAAAGATACGATAATCGTTTTCGAAGAGCCGGGCGAAATCGAAGATGTTGCAAAGGTCTATCTGGAAAGGGCGGAAGACCCGGCCCGGCTTTATAGCTGGAAAGACATTTACAGGGCGGCGAGTCATTTCACACAGCTTCATATCTGCAGATTTGCCACGGCGCAGCCGGAAGATTTTCTTAAGGTTGATATTAAAAGCGTGCAGCAGTTTCAGCATAAAGCAACTTCGGTCTGGGCCGGACATAAGGCGGCGCTCGAGGCGTTACTGGCCGAAGCGAAACAGGGCAGGGAAGTGCTGCTGTACTGTGAAAGCTCGGCGGAAATCAAACGTGTGGGAGAAATTGCGGCGGATATCGATAAGAAAATTCCGGCGAGATTCAAGCTGCTGCCGGGATTTATACACCAGGGCTTTGTCATAGATTCGCTCAATACGATTGTCATTAGTCACCACGAGCTGTTCGGCCAGTACGCGCTTAGAAGAAGGCGCAGGCCGACGCGTGTCAGCTCGCCTGTCGATACGCTCAGCGATTTGCAGGAGGGCGATTATGTTGTTCATGCTTCCTACGGCATCGGCAAGTTTTCCGGCGTTCAAACGATACAGGAAAAGGGCGGCACGAATGAGTACCTGACGATTGAATACGCCGACGGCGTGAAAATCCAGGTCTCGGTCCGTAATATTGCGCTCGTTCAGAAATATATCGGGACAAGTCCGAAACGGCCGACTTTAAGCAAGGTCGGCTCGAAACGATGGCAGAAGCAGAAAGACAAAGTGGCGAGTTCCGTTCGGGATCTTGCCGCCGAGTTGCTTGAAGTTCAGGCGAAGCGCCAGGAGGCGGGAGGCATTGCCTTTGCACAAGATTCGAACTGGCAGGTTGAATTCGAAGAGTCTTTTGCCTATCAGGAGACGCCCGACCAGATCACCGCGGCCGGACAAATCAAAGCGGATATGCAGCAGGCCGTGGTTATGGACAGGCTGCTTTGCGGTGACGTGGGCTACGGCAAGACAGAGCTTGCGATGCGTGCGGTGTTCAAGGCTGTCGAGAACGGCAAGCAGGTGGCCGTCCTGACGCCTACGACGGTGTTGTGTGTGCAGCACGGCAGGACTTTTACCGAGCGGTTCGCGGACTTTCCCATCTGCATCGAGGTTCTGAACCGTTTTAAGACGGGAAAGCAGGCGAAGGACATTATCGCGAGGACTAAGGCCGGCAGGGTCGATGTCCTGATAGGGACGCATCGACTGCTCAGCGGCGATGTGGGTTTCAAAGACCTGGGTCTTTTAATTATCGATGAGGAGCAGCGATTCGGCGTCGAGCACAAGGAAAAACTCAAGAGACTGCGCGTAAACGTTGACATTCTGACAATGACGGCCACGCCGATTCCGCGGACACTGCATATGTCGCTGCTGGGATTGCGTGACATAAGTTCGCTGGGAACGCCGCCGCTTGACAGGCGGAGCATAGTGACAACCGTGACCGCCTATAACAAGGAGCTTATAAAGAAGGCGATTTATCGCGAATTGAACCGCCAGGGACAGGTGTTTTTTCTGCACAACCGGGTCAGGACGATCGAGAAAAAGGCCTGGGAGATTCAGAAACTCATGGGCGATATAAAGATTACCATCGCCCACGGCCAGATGGCTAAGAGCGAGCTTGAGACGGCGATGATCGAATTTGTGACTGGCCGGACCGATGTGCTGGTGTGCACGACGATTATCGAATCGGGGCTGGATATTCCGAACGCCAACACGATCTTCATCAACGATGCGGATCGGTTCGGCCTGGCGGAGCTGCACCAGCTTCGCGGCAGGGTGGGCAGGTATAAGCATCGTGCGTATGCTTATATGCTGCTGCCGATGTCACGGACGATTACACCGTTGGCGTCCAAACGTCTCAAAGCGATAGAGGAATATTCACATTTGGGGGCCGGCTTTCGAATCGCCCTGCGGGATTTGGAAATCCGCGGCGCCGGCAATATTCTTGGCTCCGAGCAGTCGGGACACATCCAGACAGTGGGCTACCAGATGTATTGCGAGCTGCTGACGGATGCCGTTAAACAACAGAAGAACGAGCCTGTTGAATCGATACCCACGGCGGTCGTCGATCTGGGCTTTGCCACATACATACCGAAAAATTACGTACCGATTAACCGGCACCGGATGGATGTCTATCGGAAAATAGCCGTTGCGAGGACCGATGAGGATCTGGAGCAGATAAAAGGTGAAGTAGCGGATGTGTATGGACCTGTGCCTGATGAGGTCGGATTGCTGCTGGACCTGGCTGAACTGCGAATCAAAGCGAGCAGGCGTAATATCAAGAGCATCATTGCTTCGGGTCAGGATTTGATATTTTCATTCGAAAAAGATCATAGCGACAATGAACAGGCCCTGTTTGCAAACGTTTCGGGTGAGGTTCGCATCCCGGGTCCGAAGGTAGTATATTTGCATCTGGCGAAGAATTACTTCGAGCCGAGAACGCTGATAAATGTTTTGCGGAAAATGTTCAGTACAAATTGATAAATACGGACAGGAGAATAAACATGGAGTGCAGAGGAAGAAAACTTGCGGTTTTGGCTTTGGTCATGCTGTTATTGACGATTTGTTATGGGCAGACTTCGATTATCGAAGGCATCTCGCCGCTGGATGAGCTTCCGGGACATATAAAGCAGGTGACGCACTTTGGCCAGAGGGCGGACTTTTCACATGACGGCAAGCGGATTTTATTTCTCGAAAAGACCTTCGGGGACGTTTATGAAGTGGAATTGGAGACGAAAACAATTCTTCCGATGACACATCGCTACTATCATGAGGGTTATACGCGCGCGCTGTATCTGGCCAATGGTGACATTCTGCTTTCGGGAGCGCGGAAGTTCGATGCGGATGATCCGCAGGCGAGCAGGAGCGAGAAAAATGCGGAACTGTGGGTTTTAAAGAAGGATCTCTCGGGGCCGCCGGTTCCTTTGGGTGAGAAATGCTCCGAGGGCCCGGCAGTCTCGCGCAGGAACATGCGAATCGCCTGGACGCAGGGCGGGGCATTCTATATGGCGGATATTGTCTATAAAAACGGCAAGCCCGGACTGGCAAACAGGAAAAAGATTCTGGACAAGCGGGATTTGCCTTTTGAGACGGGACTTGAGACCCAGAACTTTCGGCCGCCGGATGAGAGGGAGCTGATATTCAGTGCGTACGGTTATCAGGGCACGGAAGTTATGGGGCTGGATATCGAGACGGGCAAGGTGGTCAACTACTCGCAGGCGCCGAATCAATATGATGAGCCGGAAGGCATTTTTCCCGACGGCAAACACACGCTGGTCGAGTGTGATAAGCACAGTGGTAAAGGAATACACTACAATGACATTTACAAGCTGGCTCTTAACGGCTCTGGACAAACAGAACGCATGACATTCTTTGCAGACTATCCCGGCTATAAATCTACAAATCCTGTGGTAAGCGATGACGGCCGGTATATGGCGTTTCAGTTTGCCAAAAGAGGTGATATGGCCGGAGTCGGGAGGGGCATTTTAGTTTTTGATTTCGAGAGCTACGAGAAGGCGGAAAAATAACAGGATAAACAGGAACCCAAACCATACCGAGCGCAAAACGTCAATAAGCGTTATGCGAAATGTTTCCCTGCCTGACTTGACGAATAAGGGGGCAAGCGGAATGGCTTGCCGCCCCCGGGGCAAAGATTCACATCTTAGTTTTCGAGTCAGCCTCTTTTAATGGCTAATCAATAGTCAGCCTTCAGATAGACGAATGCCTTATCATCTTTTTCCGCTCTCGCTGTTTTGCTACGCGAAAGCAGATAATCCAGGCCTATATTTTAGTCGCCTGCGAATTTGGTTATATGGATGGTTGCATCGCCGAAATAGGATTGGCTTGTATTGAGTTTGCCTTCAATTCTCAACGTGACTCCTCCATAGTATTGTGCAGCATTCATCAATTCCGGCCTGCTGAAATAGACGGTAATCGTTGGCCTGTTCTCAGTTCCAGTCGGATATGAAACGCTTTCACTTATTCCGATTTCTACGAACACTCCTGTGTTTCGGTCCTGGTAGTAAAGTGCAGGTCGATCATCCGGGTTGATGTTACTTATATTAACTCCTTGTGGGAGCTGCACGACGGCCTTTATACGCGGTGAAGTGCCGTTGCGTCTGAGTACGTTGGGAGTTATACTCAGATTGTCAACCAATAGGGGTTCATTGGGTTCATTGGGTTCATCGGGTTCAACGGGTTCAACGGTGACGACATTAACATCCGCCGGTGTTGGCAGCGTTCCGCTGCTATTGATTGTGACGAAATTGCTAATGATGGTGTCCACCGGCGTATCTTGCTTGACGTTTACCACTAACTCCAGACAAGTGACTAATCCCGGTTCCAGAGACTTAAGAATTCCTGTATAGATGTGCTTTATAGGATCATACTGACCGGCAAAATTATTATTGTCAACTTGAGCCGATACGAAAGTGACCTCACTCGGGAGAGTATCATTGAGGAACACATTTGTTACGTTGGAATTATTGTTATTGTTATCGAAGCAGATTTTATAGGTTAAGCTCTCGCCTGGTTTTATCCATTCGATTTCGCTGCCGGAACTGTCCATTGCTATCTTCGTGATATTCAGTGGCAGTAGTTCGTTGGTCACATCAGACACAACAGCATCAACACTTGACGAAGATGGCGACACTTCATTACAGTCAATAGAAACGCGGTTAGTAATTATGGTGCCCGCGGGAAGGTCCGGATTTACAGAAACCTCTAACTCTATATGAATCTCTTCTTTCGGTTGCAGAGACTTAAATGACCATGACCAAGTGTCCTTACCGTCATATTTTCCAACACCTTTACCATTCTGATCCTTAGCACTTATGAAGGTTACGTCCTTTGAGAGGGTATCAACAACGGATATTTGTGTTATAGGGTAATCATAAATTTTGTTATCGAAGTCGATGGCATAGGTAATAATCTCATTGGATTTTACCTGGGTGACCTGACCTTCGATACCGCCAATAATGCTTTTTTTCAGGTTTAAGGGATTGTTCCCTAAAATAACATCAACACTTGTTGTTGTCGGTGCCGTTTCGTTGCTGTTGATTGTCACCGAATTCGTAATGATCGTGCCGTCGGCTATATCTTTTTTCGCCTGGACGGTTATCTCCAAAAGTGTAGATGTTTTTGGCGGCAGCTCTTTATATGTCCATGTGTAAGTTTGTGTATTTGTCTTTTCGTTATAGTCATAAACTCCGTTCACTCCATCGTCATCAGCCGATACAAAAGTTACCTCTTTTGGGAGTATGTCGACAACAGACAAATCGGTTACGGTAAAATCATTTGTATTATCGAAGTAAATACCATAGGTATAAGTGTCGCCTGGGCCTACAGTCTTAATGTCATCAGGGCCAGCACCGTCGGTAGCACCTTTGAGAACCAGCTTATTGAGATTGAGAGGATTGAAACCGATATCTCTGCCTGGAATAGCCAGGCCGGTAGGATTTCCGATAGCAGTGATGATATCGATCTGGTTAAGTGCAGTGTCATAGACCAGAAGATTGTCTCCGCCGGCTGCATTGTTGGTTCCGGTGCTCATATATACAAAGCCAGTGCCTGGATCCACTCCGAGCCCCATGACGCCGGCATCAGGCTCCACCTGGACCTCAGCCTCAATACCCGTAGCTAAATGGTACTGGGTGAGGTACATATTACCTGCAAATCCTCCGCCCGTATAAAGCAAACCGTTCCTAACATCTACTGCAATACTAACAGCAATGCGGCTCACTGAAATAGTGTTAACTAATCTCCAGGTAGAGGTACTATAAACATTAATTGTGTTGCTGGCATTAGCTACGAAGAGAAGGTCGTCGATTTCGTCCAGGGCAATCCCAAAGGCGGAAGCGTTTCTCAGGGCGAATGGTGAACCTTCCACATGAGTAAGAGTGGCAGTTTCCGGCCACCAATTATACACGTACAATCTGTTTGTGCCACGGTCAACACAGTAAAGTAAACTCTTCTCGTGGTCGTAAACGATGCCCGCCAAGTTCATGGCGTCCGGGGCTACTGTTTTACCTGCATCTGTCATTCTTGTTGCTTCTATCAACTGAATCTCACCGGAGGCCTCATACGTGATGAATATGTATCCATAGTCCGAATCGATTGCCATACCCACGGCACCAAGCATGCTATGAGGAATATCGTGCTGAGCCTGAAACGTCAAAGTACCATCGACTCCAATGTCGTATGCCTTTACCGGTAGTGTGCTATCCGCGCTGCTGCCTTTGATTTCGGCAATTACATACAGCGATTTTGCCGTTGCAGTCTTTGTGACAGCCGTTGTTAACATGGCTATTGCCAGGAGAGCCAGAAAAGCATTGGACCTTATCATATTCTTTCTATTTTCCTCTTTCATAATTGGATTCTCGCAAAAACTTTTTGTTCTTTTACTTTAGTTTAGTAGCACGTTACAAATTTTCGTCTGCACCCTTGTCACGTACCGGATACAGGATCACCAAATTATTGGCGGGAGAAAACTTCCGAGAAAGGAAAACGTTTTCACCACACCTCCAGATGCTACAGCTATAAGTATACATTATTCACGCACATGTGTCAAGAAGAAATGCCATAAAACTACCTTGCTGAGCTTCTAATGCAAAGCGTTCAGCCTGGGTTATAGGACCTTTTTTTGTCCATCTTAATAGTGTTCTATGTTTCTGGTAGCAAACAGTTAGAACCGATTATGGGTTTGCTCGCCGGTTTATCCCAGGGCTTTGTAAAAAACTTTTGAAGGCATCTCTGGGCTTTTTAGCTCTTTTTTGCCCAGTTTTCGCCAAAAATTGAGCATCTAACTGCAAGAAAGCTTCTGATACGGCTAAGATTCGTGTTTTCTTCTATTATTTGGCAGGAAACATAGAAGAAGTGACGGCTTAGAGGGGTGCAAGTCAAGGAGATTTTACTATATCGTAAAAAATCGCGATTTTAACAGTGCTGTTAATTGATGTTTTAAAATAGCAAGCCTCAAAAAAAAGTAAGCTTTTAGTTAATGTGGGTCGATATGTCATGTGTGACAAAAAGCCTCAAAGTGTGTCAAGGCAGGTATATAGAATTTATATTGAATTGAAAGGATTGTAAGTTATGGAAAAGCGAATAACACTGATTGCTGTTATCTTTATGATAGTAGGCGTATCTGGCTCGGCAGTTCTGGCTTTATCTCCAATGGGTCCCCCAAAGGCTATGCTTGGGCAAGACCAGTGGTCGATTGGTATTGACTATGCCAATGAGACAATGGATTTGGAAGCGTCTGGAACAAATAAAGATATCGAGTATGATCCAGAGTTATTTATAACGCCCAGTAATGGTGAGTACAATATCAAGGACCTGAAATCGAATATTGTTCTTGGCAGGGTAAGCTATGGTGTCAGTGACAACTGGGATGCATTCCTGCGTCTGGGTGTTGCCGATGCCGAGTGTGATATAGAACAAAATTATCCTGATGGTGCTCAATTTGAATATCCGGGATTCGATGGAGGTTTCGGATTTGCATGGGGCCTCGGCACAAAGGTTACTATATGGGAGAACGAAAAGATTACCTGGGGTGGATTATTGCAGATGACATGGGTGAAACCTGGTGACAGCGACATCAGCTTATCGGGCGATCCTAATTATTCCGGCAATGCCGAGGTTGAGTTCTGGGAAGTCCAGCTTGCCATCGGCCCAACCTGGCAAATGAATGATGAGTTGAGTATTTATGGCGGCCCATTCTTACATTTTGTAAATGGAGACCTTGATTTCAGTGGTGAAACAGTTGATCTTGGTTCTAGAATTGGTATGGAAGCCTCAGGCGATATTGAAGAAAAGTCACAATTTGGCGGCTATGTCGGCGCATCCTGGGATGCGAATGAACGTACTTCCTGCTTTTTAGAATGCCAGTTTACCGGCGATGCCTGGGGTATTGGCCTTGGTGCCGTTCGGAAATTTTAATAAGGCGGTTGGCAAGCATTGTAAAGTCGAACTAAGGACTGTTCGGAGCCGATATTTTACTTTAACTTCTTTGCCAGGGCTGAGCTGAATTGTTTTGCATGTCTGCTGGCCGTATATCGCTCCTTATTATTGGAAGAAGCTGATAATAAGAGTTCCCCATCGATATCTTTAGCTACCAGTGATACGCTCTCAATAGCCTGACATGAAGCCGAAGCGGGGCCTCTGAATGCCAAAAAAGTCGCTCCGGTGAAGAAAACTGTTGCCGTGTTGGGATCACATAGTTCGACTTGCTGTCTCATTAGCTCTTTTTCAAGAATATCCCGGATGGATTTTCCTGCGTGCGGGTCCTTGCTTTCGAGCGGTGCGATATACACACATTTATGCTCAAGCATTTTTAAGCGGCCAGTAGAGACAATATCAGATCCGCAGCCGGCAGATGCACTTATCACCAATAATCCAATAAGCGAGTATAGTTTATTCATTTCTAATTCTCCTAATGCGTGTTTTCTTCAGCAATTATATCATCCGTCACATTCTTTATACTGCTGGGAAAATCCTTGTAGCTTGTGAAAGCGGGATTTCACGCATATGCAGGGGAAAATATACCTGCGGGGATTTGGAAATAAGAATTGCAATTTTACGAAGTTGCATTTAGATTAACTTCCGTAGGTTGGCATTTGTTCTTATGGGGCGATAAAAATGGCGATTTTTGTATTATCAAGGGATTGGTTATGACAGATGTTACGCCGGGCCGTGAAGAGGCTTTTTCGCTGCTGAAAAAATACAATAAAAGTGAAGGATTGATTAAGCACGCCCTGGCTGTTGAGGCGGTGATGCGCTATTGCGCCCGCAAACGTGGCCAGGATGAGGGAAAATGGGGAATTATTGGATTAGTCCACGATTTAGATTATGAGCAATTTCCTGAGCGGCACTGCCACAAGACCGAAGAAATCCTGACATCCGAAAACTGGCCGGCTGAGTACATCAGGGCTGTGGTCTCTCACGGCTGGGGTATATGTACCGATGTTGAGCCTCAAAGCGAGTTGGAAAAGGTTTTGTACACTGTCGATGAACTGACCGGGCTTGTTGTGGCTACGGCACTGGTGCGGCCGAGCAGGAGCGTATTGGATATGAAGGCAAAGTCGGTCAAAAAGAAATGGAAAGAGAAATCCTTCGCCGCGGGCGTGAACCGGGATGTCATTGAAAAAGGTGCCGGGATGTTGGGCGTTGAATTGAGTGAGATTATCAGCGAAGTGATTATGGGGATGCGCGAGGTAGCTGACGAAATCGGCCTGAAAGGCAATCCTGATGTGTCGGGATAAGTCTTCTGGCTTTAAGCGGTAAGTTTGGGATTAGAGTATGAGTAAGTACATTTTTTTATCTGTGTTGATGCTCCTGTTAATAGGGGGCTGTGATGGCGATAACAAGCGTTTGACCGATGCTGAGTTGGAACGTCGTGCTGTTATGCAGAAAATAGAACTTGTCGAAGCTGCAGGTGGATTTGTCCTGTTGATCGGCGGCGAGACTCTAACCAGCGATGAGATCATCGAGACACGAACACAACTAAATGAGGTGTTTGTCTCGCCTACGGAGTATTTCGGGCCTTTTGCACAAGCGAACGAGTTTGAACAGTTCAAAGAGCGGGCCAGGGGGCAGCTTGAAGATATTCTTATGACGAAAATCTCGAATATGCTGATTTATCAGAACGCAAAAAGGCAAGCGGGAGCGAATATTGACGAAGCTCTGGAAAGGTCAGCAGAAAGTGAGTACAGAAAATATGTTCTTAACTTTGGAGGTGACCAGGCCAGGGCCGACGATGAACTTAAGCTAATGCTAATGGATAAGAAGAGCTTCAAGGAGCAGGTAAAAAAAGAGATACTCATTCAGGGGTACAGGAGATCGAAATTGCCTAATAACAGTCCGGTTACCTATCGCGAGCTGATGGATTGCTACAATCAGATAAAGGACGAATATTTCAGCAGAGCTGCAAGAATAACGTTTCGGCTGATTGATATTCAACCTGCCAGGTTCGAGGTGGTGGACCCGAACGAAGACCGCTTGCAGCTCGGCAAAGAGCGGGCGAATAAGTTGCTTGAACTAATAAAATCAGGTGAGGACTTTGGCGAATTGGCAAAGCAATTTTCGCACGGGGATCTGGGAGAGTTTGGCGGTTTGTGGAGGCCGGTGCAGCCCTCCTCTTTGGCGGCTCCTTTTGATATTCTTGCAGTTGAATCTGAAAAGATCGAGCCGGGTCAGGTGGCCGGGCCTATTGTAACGAAGGACCACATTTTCATCTTGAAGCTGGAGGAAAAGCAGTTAGCCGGTTATGAACCGTTCGAGCAGGTGCAGGAGCTGGTAGAAAAGAAAATTCTTTTAGATCGTCGCAACGAGGTTATTGGAAAACTCAATGCCAGAATCAGGTCGGAGGCGAAACTCAGCAGAACAGACAAGTTCATAGATTTTTGTCTGGAAAAGATTTATCGAATTAGCAATACCGGCGATGAAATATCAGGTGATGAAAGCCGGGGCGGGCAATAACAACGAAATACTGATTCGGATCAAGAGATGGAAATTATTGCACACGGTATAGATCTGGTCGATTGTCCGCGGATAGAGCAGATGATACAACGGCACGGCGAACGTTTCATCAAGAGGGTTTTCACTGCCGCTGAGCAGGCTTATGCCGGAGCGAGTAAGAACGAAGTGGAGAAATTAGCCGGTCGCTTCGCCGCCAAGGAAGCGATTCTTAAACTGATAGGGACAGGCTGGCGAGGCAAAATCGCCTGGACGGATATAGAGGTAATAAACAACGCCGCAGGTCAGCCTGAAGTTACTCTTGGTGGAGAGGTTGAAAAAATTGCCGAAAAACTTGGCATTAAACATATAAGCATAAGCATCACCCATACGGCAAATTTTGCCATTGCATCGGCAGTCGCGCTGACACAGTCAAATGAAGACAAATGAGTTTGATTGCGTTGTTATAGGCGGCGGTCACGCCGGCGCTGAGGCTGCTCATGCGGCTGCAAGGATCGGCGCTAAAACCTGCCTTGTTACTATAAGCAAGGACACGATAGCAAAGATGAGCTGCAATCCGGCTATCGGCGGACTTGGCAAAGGGCAGATTGCGCGCGAGGTAGATGCGCTCGGGGGCCTGATGGGGCTGGCGACAGATGCGACGGGAATTCAATTTCGCCTGCTGAATCGTTCGAAAGGTCCGGCTGTCCGTGCTCCGAGGGCACAGGCCGACAAATACAAGTATAAAAATCACATCCTTATGCTGCTCGAACAGACGCCGAATTTGACTATTGTCGAAGCGATGGTCTCGGAGATTATAACCGGGAAAAACCGTGTGCGGGCAGTGAAGTGCACTGACGGAAGGATTTATAATGCTCCAACCGTCATCCTTACGACAGGTACATTTCTTCGCGGCTTAATGCACGTTGGAACGCAGCAACTCGCCGGCGGCCGGCTCGATGAGCCCGCTGCCAATGAACTTTCCGATAGCCTCCGGCAGATCGGGCTCGAACTCAAAAGGCTCAAAACCGGCACGCCGCCAAGACTCGATGCGGCCACGGTGGACCTGGACAAGCTCGAAGTCCAGCACGGAGATGAAAAACCGGTGCCTTTTTCATTTATGACCGAAAGAATTGATCGGCCGCAGATTCCATGCTGGATTACCTATACCAATCAAAAAATACATAAGCTCTTGAGGGATAATCTGCACCTTGCGCCGCTTTATTCCGGACAGATTACTTCCACCGGACCCAGGTATTGCCCGAGCATTGAGACCAAGATCATGCGTTTCGCGGATAAGGACCGCCACCAGGTGTTTCTGGAGCCCGAAGACGAGGAAATATCGACGATCTACTGTAACGGCATAAGCACTTCCGTGCCGAAGGAAGTTCAGGAACAAATGCTCAAGCTTATGCCTGGCACGGAAAATGCCCGGATCGTCCATTACGGCTATGCGATTGAATATGACTACTGTTCGCCGATTCAGCTAAAGCCGAATCTTGAGACCAGGAAGATATCGGGATTGTTCCTGGCAGGGCAGATAAACGGGACCAGCGGATACGAAGAGGCGGCGGCGCAGGGTATTATCGCCGGTATAAATGCCGCCGGAAAACTCCAGGGCAAAGAGCCAATCGTTCTTGCAAGAGACCAGGCATACATCGCAGTCATGATCGACGATTTACTCACGAAGGGCATCGACGAACCTTATCGAATGTTCACGTCACGAGCGGAGTATCGATTGTCTCTGCGGGCTGACAATGCTGATCGGAGACTCACGCAGATCGGCAGATCGGTCGGCCTTGTCGGCGAAGAAAGATGGACAAAGTTTCAAAACAAGCTCGACCAAATTGATAGCCTGAAGACTTATCTCAAGACCTCGATGACGACGGAGGATGCCGGCCGGATAACTTTGTGGGACCAGCTTCGCCGGACGGATAAAAATCTTGCCGGGACGCTGGCGGATAATCCCGATATTCAGAGGATGAATCTTACCGAAGATGTGCTGCAGGCGGTGATAATAGATGCCAAGTATGAAGGGTACTTAGTCAAGCAGGAGCGGCTTGTGGCGAATTTGAGAACTCTGGAGAAAAAGAAGATGCCGGAGAACCTGGATTACAACAGCATCGCGCATCTACGGTCGGAGGCGAAAGAGAAACTCACGGCCTTCAAACCCAGCACACTTGCCCAGGCCTCTCGAATAAGCGGAATCACGCCGGCCGATATTACGGTAATTCAAATTCACCTGAAAAAGACGCTATCGCTCGAACGATTGAGTGACGGCGCAACTGATCGAACATAATGATTGAACTATCTGAGAATATCTACAATAGCCAAACCACGCGCAGCGAGCCTAAGTTCAAGCTGTGGCGTTCGGCGGGATTGATGCTGACGTACAAATGCAACTGCGCCTGCGAATTTTGCTATTACAACTGCTGCCCTGAGAAGGGCGGCTTGATGCCTGTCGATACCGCCATAAGCACATGGCTGTCACTGAAAATCCTCGCCGGCGACAATGCGAAGATTCACATCACAGGCGGCGAGCCTTTTCTGTACTGGGACCACTTACAGGAAATTCTCGAACAGGCACAAAAACAAAATTTAGGTAAAATCGATTTAATCGAGACAAACGGATTCTGGGCCACGAGTGAAAAGATTGTAACACAGCGGCTAAAGAGGCTCAACGAACTTGGAATGAATCGCTTCAAGGTCAGCACGGATCCTTTTCACCAGGAGTTTGTGGACATCGAGCCGGTACGCCGATTGGCCGGGATGGCAGCCGAGATTTTAGGTTCCGAGCGAGTGTTGGTTCGCTGGCAAAAGTATCTGGATAATCCAACTGACATGAAAAGTCTCTCGCCCGCCGAGCTCGAACAGCAGTATATCAATGCTATAAAAGATTATCCCTGCCGCTTCACCGGTCGTGCCGGCGGAAAACTGGCCGAACTGGTCGCATCCACAATGCCTACGAAACAGAGTCCGTGTGGCAGCCTCAAAGCCGCAGGCTTTGGGGATGGTCAACCTTCACGAAACCATCCCCAAGCTTCGCTTGAGGCTGCCACCCGGCCGAAAATTGCCAATTGCAAATCAGCTTTTCTCGGCGCCAAAGGCGTGCACATCGACCCATACGGCAACGTATTCAGCGGCACATGCAGCGGCATAATCGTCGGCAACGTCAACCAAACACCCCTCGAAGATATCTGGAAGCAATTCGATCCTCAAAACGCTATTTTCATCAGCACGCTGTTCAACAACGGACCTTACGGCCTGCTCGCCGAGGCCGAAAAACTGGGCTATAAAAAAGCGGAATTTTACGCCGGAAAATGCCATCTCTGCACCAGTATCCGTCAGTTCCTGCTTGAGCACGGCCTCAGCGAATCGGTCATAGGCCCCGCCGAATGTTACTCCATTAACGAAACTATTTGAAAACAGCGTACTTCCGGCTGAACCACACCTTCATATCGTAGTCAAATAACTACGAATTCGACTAATGCGCCCAATAGCTATAAATTGCTTAATTACAAGTATTTACGGATTAACGGCTATTTAGGCGCGTAGTCATATGACTACGCGCTACGGGGATTCGTGAGCGATTGGAATGGTGGCGGGGGAGTTGAATGAGAGTGGTCGTGGTTGTGTTTTTGTGAGCTTTTATCGATGTGCCACCGGGTGAGGCTGCGTAGGATTGCGCAAGGGTGAAAAAAAAATATTTGAAAATTATTTATTTTTTTATTGACATGTTGTACAAATGTACGATATTGTAGTTGTACAAATGTAAAATACACATGTAAAAGGAGATTGATATGGTGCGAAAAAACCTACCTGCGCTGAGCCCATCGGAAACCGAAATCCTAAGATTGGTCTGGCAGCTCAGCCAGGCAACGGTGCAGGAGGTCTGCGACAAACTGCCGGCCAGAAGAAAGATCGCCTACGCGACGGTCCAGACACTACTTCGCCGGCTCGAAAATAAGGGCTACCTGAAGCACGATGTCCGGGGCAAGGCCCACGTCTTTTTTGCCGCTGTAAAGAAAGAGCAGGTTGTTAAAAGGTCGGTGGGCGATTTCTTAGACCGGCTCTTCGGCGGCGATCCGATTCCCCTGATGCAGTATTTGGCTGAACATGGAAAACTCGATGCCGAAGATATTGAAAATCTCAAAGAGTTAGTCAGTAAGAAATAATCAAAATATTTCTTCGGAGAAGTAAAATGGAAGATTATTCAACTCAAATCACAGATTATCTGAAGGGGCAAAGCTGGCAGATAGCTGTCGTTGTGTTAGTCGTAGCGGCCGTTACCATAGTGTTGAGGAACAAGAGCGCGCACGTGCGCTATCTGCTTTGGCTGATTGTGTTGGCTAAATGTCTGATGCCGCCTTTGCTTACGATTCCACTGGCGGTGCTGCCCGATAATGAGACAATGATTGTATCGCCACCATTCGAGCCGACAGTGGTCGAATCTGTTGCACAAACCTCCACTGCAGAGGCGCCTGTGTCACCGGCCCCGGTAATTATAAAGCATACGTCTAAATTCACGATTCGTCAGTTGCTGGCCCTGGCGTGGATTGTGGGAGTAAGTGCATTTGTTTTTGCGGCTGCGGCCAAGGCTCTTCGGACTGAGTTTTGGTTAAGGCGAGAGCGAAAATCCCTCCCAGACGGACTGCAAAGTGAGATAGAAGAGCTATTCTCCGGCTTCAGTGTCAGGATTTTGCCAAAGGTCTGGCTGGTTGAAGGTATCGGCCAGCCGTTCGTGTGGGGTTTGGTGCGGGGAAGTATTTATTTGCCTGCTAACTTCATTAAAATGAACAGTACCGAGCATCGCAGAGGCATCTTGGGACACGAGTTAAGCCATGTCATGCGTTTTGATGCCGTAGTCAATCTCCTGCAGATAGTGGCCCAGGCTCTTTTCTGGTTCCATCCATTTGTCTGGTGGGCAAACAAGGAAATCCGGGCCGAGCGGGAGAAATGCTGTGATGAAATAACTATTGCAGGTTTAGGAACTGAAGCAAGAGATTACAGCAAGGCGATTGTGAACGTACTTATTTCCGAGCAGGAATCAACCCGGCCGGTTCCATCGTTGGCTGTAGCCGGTCCAGTAAAAAATGTCGAGGAAAGGATCAAAACCATGTTAAGACCAGGAAGAAAATTTTACAAACGCCCAAGTTTAATGATTGCTACCTTCACCTTGCTATTAGGTCTACTGACTGTCCCAACTTCACTTGTATTGACAGCTCGGGCACAAACAGAGCTACCCTCACAGCGAAAGACCGAAATTGGCAAATCTATCTACTATGCCGCGTCTGTGGGGGACATAGAGCAAGTGAGATTACATATCTCCAACGGCTCGGACGTCAACAAGAAGACCACCACCGGTGATACCACTTTGCACTATGCTGTTAGATATGGTCGTGAAGGCGTGGCAAAGCTGCTTATTGCTAATGGTGCACACGTGGACGAAAGGAACGTAGACGGTGATACTCCTCTCCACTACGCCGCCAGGTATGGGCACAAGAATGTGGCTGAACTGCTCATTTCGAAGGGCGCTGACGTTAGCGCGAAAAACAAGAATGGCGACTTGCCTATACATCTTGCCTTGAGGGGATGTCTTCTGAGCAAGAAAAAGGATGTGCTTGAGCTACTAATTGCCAAGGGCGCAACCCTTTCCTCCATGCAAATAGCTGCTTACCGGGGAGACCTTGCTAAAGTAAAGCGTTTTCTCGAACAGGGGATTACGGTCGATTCGAGAGATTCTGAGGGCCGCACGGCCTTGCATTATGCGGCCTTGCGCGGCAAACGGGCCGTGGTCGAGTTTCTTCTCAGCCAAGGCGCCAATGTTAACCCTAAGGATAAGGATTGGGGTTTCATACCCTTGCATTGCGCGTCCACTGGTGGGCTTAAGGACGTTGTAGAGCTCCTTATTATCAAGGGGGCAAATGTCGATGCAACGGACAAGTATGGCTGGACTCCTCTGGATAGTGCGGCTTGGTCCGGGAAAAAGGATATTGCTGAAACGCTTATCAGAGCTGGAGCGAATGTCAATTCAAGATATGAGTGGGGCGAGACGCCTCTATCCTGGGCAGCACAGGCCGGGAACGAGGGTGTAGCAGCTCTGTTTATTGCGAACGGAGCCGAAATCGATGCGCGAGATGAGCTCGGACGGACACCATTGTACCATGCGGCATGGCACGACAATCGAGACGTAGCGGAGTTGCTTATTAGCAAAGGAGCCAATGTAAACGCTATAGACGACCAAGGTCGAAGTCCTTTGTGGCAAGCTAAGGACAAAGGGCACAAGGAGATAGCCGAAATGCTAAGCAAGCATGGGGCTAAAGAATGAATCGAGAATGTAGAATTCAGAATAAAGAAGGGCAAGTTCTGGCTTCCTGATTTCAATTCTACGGTCTGGGCATAGCAGCGGCTTCGATTTCGAAAAGCAGGTCGGGGCGGCCGAATGTTACGCTGATATACTATCGACGTGATTATGGTGGGGCGATACCGTAATCTTTGGGGGGGACGCCTTATGGAGTACGCACCACGAATAAAGGACGCCGTATCAGGGAGATATTTTTGGAATTTTTTTAACTTTTTGTGTAAAAGTTCGTATAATACATAACTAAATGTTTAGTGATTAATGATTATTGATAAATGATAGAAATAAGACAATTTCGAGCAATGAGCATCTGCGTTCACCACGTGAGATAGGCAAAACCGTTATCTAACCGGGTAAATCAGCGGTTAATGAACATAACAGGTTACTAAGAGAAGAAAACGAAAAATTTGAACTAAAAAATGCAAAAAAAGCCAATATGCCGGCCGTTTGCCGGAAATCCGAAACGAGTTGAATGGGTGCTATTTGAAAAAACAAACCCAATTTCCGAGAGGCTTAAATATGCTTAAGTATCTATTTGAAAGGTGATTATGAAGAATTTCATGCTTTGAGATGGCGATAAAACAAACCCAATTCAAAGCCAATATACCGGCTTTTGGCCGGAAATTCGGAGCACTAAGCTCTAAATCCTAAACAAGACGAATGGGTGCGGAATGACAGATCTGTTAGCGATTTGATGAAGCGAGAGTGGGCACGCAAGGTTGCCTCTATCTGGGCATCGCGGTGGCTTCGATTTCGAATAGGAGGTCGGGGCGGCAGATGTCGCAGATGGCTGTTATCCAGGGCCAGTTGAGAGCGTCCTTGTAAGCCTTGAAAACCTTTTCGATTTCGGTTGTCTTGCAGTAGGCGATTACATGGACGACGTCCTCATCACCACAGTTCATGTTTCCGAGCACAGCGCGGACGTTCTCGATGGTCGTTTTGATCTGGCCCTCAGCGTCGCCGAGATGCGTGGTTTGGCCTTCGGTATTAATCGAGGCGGTTCCGGAGACGAATACCGTATGGCCCGCCGGCGTGATTGCTTTCGAAGCTCGCGAGAAGGCCGATCCGTATTCCATCGCGCATTGCTGTTTTCCCGCGGCCTGAAGATACTGCGTGGAGTCAGCCGGTTCGAGGACGGCCGTCAGGTCCATCGTGCAGTGGCCTCCATTGGCCGGGCCGAGTCCGATACCGGTGCTGGCTGGCATTGACTGCCGGGTTCCGGCTCCGACCAGTCCCCACTCGGTGAAGAACTTCGTCCGGACGTGATTAAAGTCGTCGTACCATGACAGAATGTCCCTGAGCCACATCCAGGTTCGGGGCACCGAGAGGAAATCGACGCCATACTTCCTGAGTATAGTGTCGCCTTTCTGCATCATGATCCGTGCTTGCGCGGGAGCCTGCTGGTCCTGCTGATCGGATATGTACGAAAGCGTCAGATAGCTGCAGCGGGGCGAGCGGAAGATTCTTCCACAGGGTTGTCCGTCAAGTTGTACTACTTCCGGTTTGCCGCCGCCGCTGACGGCGTGAACCTGGACGCCGGCAATCGGACCGGATGAGCCTTCTGCGGCCACCAGAAAAGTAGGAGTGACTCCATCGTCGATCTCGCCGTAAGCCTGGGCACGTGCCTTGCGAAGAGTCTCCACTGCGGCCTGGGTGGAAAAAATCCGCTCCTGGAGGATGGAGGCACCTTTTGAGCGCAGAACGTCACTGATTCCGGCAAAGATATCCCGGGCCTGGTCCTGGATCGGCGAGTTTTCCTGAGGTGTGCTTGAAATGAAGATTTCAGTCGCCCCGGGCGACTCAACGCTGCGTGTGTCTAAGTTTGCTGTCATGTCTTGTTAGTGTCCCTTGCTCCATCTGAAGTTTCTAATTTATAGCTGCTTTATTGTATACATCATGGGTAGAAAAATCAAGCTAAATTCCGGCGCCGGTCGAAAAGATTCTGCCGGTTGAAATAAGCTTATTCATTATTTTTTCTCGTAGGGGGATTTTCTCAAGGTTTATTTTGTTTGTAGAGTTCAATTCGCTGCTCGATTTGCTGTGCGAGCGTTTCCTGTCCAGCCGCACGAGCCAGATCGACTGCTTTCTGAGCGGATAAAACAGCTTTTTGGTACTGGCCTGTTTTGGCATAGTTCATACTCAGAAGATCGTGCAGTCTCGGCGATGTGTCAATATTCGGCTTTAGTTGTAGGGCCGCTGCGTAATGCTTGAGACTCCCGTCGAGGTCTTGCTGATCGGCCAGCATCATCGCCAGCCTGTAGTGAGCTGAGGCGTTTTTAGGGTCGAGACGTATGACCTCGGAGAAATGAGTAATCGCTTCTTTGGGCCTTCCGGCATAAGAAAATGACAGAGCAAGATTGTAGTGCATGCTGACCGGATTGTACTGTTTGTCAAGACCGTTAGGCATACCTCGCAAGGCCTCTGAGAGATGTTTGATGGCCTCGTCAAATTGCCTTTGGTGCAGCAACGCCATACCCAAATCATGGTGTATACGGGGATCGCTCGGATTGGCCTGTAGAGCTTTATAATAATGTGCCATGCCCTCATCATGTACTTGTTTGGCGTTATACATGAGAAAGCCAAGTCTAAGGTGGGCTTCGGAGTTGTTGGGATTCAGTTCCAGCGCGCGTCTGTACTCCTGGATCGCATTATCCGTATCGCCTGCTTTGAAAAACTCGTTGCCGGCTCTTACGAAAGAATAATCGTTCAGAAATTCTTCGCTGATTTTCTTAATTGCATCAGGCTTGGCATCGACGAACTCGGGGATGTTCGCAGCTCTGTCCGGGGCGGTAAAGTGTTCCAGCATGATACCTGGGGTACTGTTTCCCTGCTGGTCAATGTGGGTCAGGCAGAGCTGCGTATAATCCGAATAGGCTTTTGATGAAAACACCAGCCACTTGCCGTTGGGCGAAAAGCTGTGCCATGAGTTCATCCGGCTTGTATTGGCGCGCAGTCTTCTGGGCTTGCCTCCCTCGGCCGGTATGATGTAAAGCTCGCTGTCGGGCTGAAGCAGCATATAGCTTTTGGCTTTGCAGAACACGATCCACTTGCCGTCGGGCGAGTATTTTGCGAAGAAGTTGCTCATGCCGTTGTTGGATGCTCCCTCGATTGGTTCCGGTTTACCTCCCTTTCCATCGTTGAAAGGAATTCGATACAAATCGAATAAAAATGGTTTTCCGTCCTCGGTGAATTCCCTGCATTCTTCCCGGGTCAGAAGCACGTTGCCTTTGCCTTCGGTATCCTTGAGGTCATACGCTTTGGCTCTGGCAAAAACAATATACTTGCCGTCGGGGCTCCACGCCGGATTGCTCTGGACGTATTGCGGGTCATCGGCGCCGGGCAGTGACTCAAATGCACGGGCCTGCCTGTCGTATGTGCAAAGTATGCCTTTGACGGGGAAGAAAAGCTGAGAGAAGGCCAGAGGCGGCATCGGAACGAAGACGGACTTGTCTTTAACCGTACTGACCACAAACCTGCCGTCCGGTGATATCTGGGAGAGCAGGCCGAAGGTCTGTTCCCCATCCTCCTTTTGATAGTCGTTCCACGTGATGATATCGCTCGTCGCGAGGATCATTTCTTCCGCGGTTTGAGTGATGATGTACGAACCCTTGCTGTTTGCATAGTCCACGTCCATCGCGAGGATCTCGCCGTGTTCGGAAAAAGAGTGACAGTTTCCGCAAACCGGCAAATTCTCCAGGACGATTGGAGGCTGTTGTTGCGAGGAGATATCACCTAAACGCCATCGAATAAGCGAGGGATCCTTGACGGCGTCGACAAAGGGCAGGTTCACTTCCCGGTAGAATAACGGCGCGCCGACCCGGTCTTCGGATGTTTTGATTCTGATTCGGCTCGCCGAGACGATTTTCTCCGGTGACTGACGATTGATACCTAAAATAGTCACGCGGGCATCCTTCTCCATGGACCGCTTCTTGATAGTCTGCCATTGTCCCTGCTCAGGGGTCCACCTGGATTCGTTCGCCAGGACATTTATGCCGCCTTCGTCGTCCTGAAAGCTGATACTTACAAGCCACATGTCGGAGCCGGAATTATCATTCCAGCGAAACGTGGGGGCCACGATTTCCGGTGGAAAAAGCGTCTCATCCAGCGGGTAGCCAATCGTCAGCCTGCCGTATTCGACATCTTCCTGATAACGTGCGAATATATCTTCTGGCCGGAGCGGGCGTTCGTGAGATGTGATTAGTAAGACTATCGCAACAACGAGGGCTGTTGCGCTGATAACGACAATAAAATATTTGAACGATTTGCGCATTGATTCTCTTATCGTTTATCATTCAAAAGTAGTCAGTTCTTTTGCTCGAGACGTACTTCACTAAACGCAAATCGAGCAAACGATATATTCTAAATATCGTAGATTTAAAAATCAAGCTTAAGCTTGAGACAGAGTTTTCTCACAAATAAGGCTCTGTGGCCTGAAATATCGTATTATCGGGTCTGAGCGACGCATCCTTTCGGATTTTGAATGTTTGCAGCAGGTCATAAAAAATAATAAAAAAAGTACAAAATCGTAACAGAACGGTAACATTTGGACTGCATAATTGCTTCTGTAAATGTGATTGTTTTTTTGTTAATCTATTTGAAAGGAGCATTATTATGGAAAGGTTCAAGAGCTTTAAGATTATTTTGTTTTTGGCTGTTGTTATGATCGCCTCAGCCGCTCTGGCCAAATCGGCAAGTGAGCTGCTGCAGGAAGGCCTCTATGCCGAGGAGGTCGATGGCGATCTCGATGCGGCGATCAATATCTATGCGCAAGTCATCAAAGATGATTCGGGGCAAAGGTCTCATATCGCTCAGGCCATGTATCGGCAGGGAATGTGTTATCTTAAGAAGCAGCAGGAGCAGCAGGCCAAGCTGGTTTTTGAAGAACTGGTCGCCGACTATAGCGACCAGACCAAGATAATCAGTAAGGTCAAACCCCTGCTGCAGGAGCTGAGCAATGCCGATCCGGCAGCTCTGATGCCGCCGGAGATCCTGGCTTACCTGGAAATTGGCAGCCCCGGCAAGCAAATTGAAACCATTCTCAATATGCTCAAGGGGACTCCCCTTGAAAATCCCCTTGCAGCTATCGGCCGTAGACCTCAAGGAGGAGCGACACCGGCGGACATCGTTGCTGGTTTTCTGAATCCGAATATGATGGCTGAATTCAAGAAGATACGTGGCATGGGAATAGGTTTTACCGGTATTGCTCAGAATAATCCGCCGTCTATAGTTGTACTGTTTCCCGGGAAAAGCGATGCCCTGCGGGGATTAATCATGGGAGCACTTGCTTTGTTCGGCAGACCCATTGATGCCATAGAAGGCATGCAATGTGTGGAGTTTCCCGACGGGGGAGGTGCCGCATACGATGATAATGTGGTTATCCTGGCCAGTCCGCCGGCGTACTCGGACGGACAACTGACGTGGTCTGTGAAACAATACAAGGGTGTCACTCACAATCCGACGCTTGCTTCGAGCAATAAATCCTTTGCTAAGGTTAACAGGAAAGACCGTCAGGGAAATGCTTTGACTATTTGGGCGAACGTCGATCAGGGGTATACGGCTCTAACAAAACTGTTTCCGGAAGGGGAGATTCCTCAAGATGTGCTTAATGCGAACGGTATAGTCAACTTTAAAAATATCGACGATTTGATCGCCTTTTTTTCCATTCAGGAAAACGGAATCGCACTCGAAGCAAATGTAAGTTTCAAGGATGGTCAAAACTGCCTTGCCTACGACCTGTTTCATACTCCGAAGCTCAGCAAAGCCGCTTTAAATGTTGTTCCCTCCGGTGCTATTGCGCTTCTAAGTGTCGCTCCTGGCGGAGCTGAAAGTACCCGGGCCCAGGCCTTAAGAGAGCAGATAAAGAATATAACGGGCCTTGAGATTGGTGGTGACATCTTCGCCAATATCGACCAGGTTACCTTGTTTGTCTTACCATCCGCCGTTTCCTCCGGCGAGACTCCTGACGGAATACCCCCGATAATGAGTTCTATCGGGCTCATACTGACGAGTGAGAATCCACGGCAGACTCGCCAGATAATGACCGGATTGTTAACGGCAGCCAATCTGATAGCGAGCCAGTCCGGAGATGATGAATCTGACGCGAATGCAGGCAGATTTCAGATTGAACTTGTCAACCAGCTAAAGCTCCAGTGTTATACGAACCAGGAGAAAAAGACAACCGTCCTGTCGTTGAATCCGGGCGTCATTAATGCCTCTGTTTCAGCACTCGGGACTCGCAAATCCGTTACATCCGGCGGGCCGTTAAAAGACTCAATGAATAGATTGACGCCGGGAGCAAGCAAACTTGCGATGATTAATGTCGGTGGTGCGATACGGGCCGGCGGTGCTTTCTTCCTTATGGGTCTTCCGGAAGATTCTCAAAGCAACGTCAGTGAACTGCTCGATCAGTTGGCGGATAGCTGTGATACAACTACCCTCCAGTTTTGTACTTATGAAGGGCAGAACAACTTTAATGTGCGTGCCGAAATAAGCGAGTTGCCCCCCTTGAACGAGTTGTTGGGGCCGGTCATGCAACTGTCTCAGGTTGCCACCGAGGCCAAGAATCAGGCCCGCTCCGAGACTATGCAGGCCCAGATTTCTGCCAGTATCAGGAAAGTAAGCCGGCCGGTGGTTGTCGATGGGAAGGCCGATGACCTCTGGTCAGAGTCCCGCCAGTACAAGATCGGCAACGTGATATATTTACCCCCCTCGAACGATGATGACCTTTCGGCTTCTTACAAGGCCTTGTATGACGAAAAGAATCTCTACGTGCTTGTTGATGTGATTGATGACAGTCTTAAAAACGACTCGGATTCTGATGTGTGGTACCTGGATGATTGTGTCGAGGTTTTTATCGATGCAGACAACAGCAAGTCGGACAGCTATGGCGATAACGATGCTCAATATCACTTCGACTGGGATAAAAACAATCCTTCAATGGACCAGTTCCAGAACGGCAAGCTGGATGGTGTCGAGTTTGCCATGGTAACAACAGATAACGGATATCGTACGGAGATCAAGTTTCCGTGGTCAACTCTGGGAGTTGAACCGTCGGCGGGCAAAAAGATAGGCCTGGACATTCACGTAAACGATGACGACGACGGCGGCGACCGCGACAGCAAATTGACATGGCGAGGAAAAGAAGATAACGCATGGGAGATGCCAAGTGTCTTCGGGACCGCCGAGCTTGCAGGTTTGATCGGTTGGTGGAAGCTTGACGAGACGAGCGGCAGGGATGTCAAAGATTCTTCCGGAAACGGAAATCTCGGCAAGATTCTTAGTGGTATGCCGAGATGGCAGAGTTCCGGCGGCAAAATAGACGGGGCGCTGCTGTTTGACGGCAAAGGCGACTATGTTCACTTAGCGAACGAATCGAACTTCGATTTCACCGGGGAAGTTACTGTTGCAGCGTGGATAAAGGTTAACCAGTTCGATAAAGAATGGCAGGCAATCGTGACAAAAGGCGATAGCGCCTGGAGATTGCAGCGGCATCAGGGTACAGGCGCTCTTGAATTTGCCTGCACCGGATTGCAGGTTCCGGATGGTAACCCGTACGGAGGTTTGTATGGTAATAAGGCTGTAAATGATGGAAAATGGCACCACGTCGCCGGTGTATACGACGGCGAAAAAATGTATATATACATCGACGGTATCGTGGACGTCTCGCAGCCGGCGTTGGGTGCGATAGCCACAAATGATCAGCCGGTCTTTATTGGTGAAAATTCGGAAATGACCGGACGTTTCTGGAACGGTTTGATCGATGACGTCCGCGTTTACAACTATGCACTTAGTGAAGGTCAGATTAAAGCGTTTTACAACGAAGGCAAATAGAAACAACAAGTGAAAACGATAGGTAAAATTTCGGCAGGAAACGATCAGTTATGGTGGGTGGTATTGCTGCTTGCAGTAGCGGTGATACTGCCCACCGTATGTCTGCTGTGGTTCATGAATCAGGCGGTCAAGAACGATCGTCTGGCCGTTAGACAAAAACTGACTGACATTTATCAACTGCGTTTGGACACGCTGAGCAAAAGTGCCGATGATCTCTGGTCGGACCGAATCAATTCGGTCCGGCAAAAAGCCGCGGGGTCTCAGGGCGTTGAGATGTTCGACCTGCTTACAGGAAGGGACAACGTTGCGGATGGCCTGAGCATCTGTGATGCAGTGGTTATTTATGACAGCAACGGCACGCTGTTTTATCCGGTTGCCGGGGGCACCGACTACCCGAGTGAGCTGCCGGAGGAATTCAACAAAGCGTGGGCTGCGGAATTTATTGAAAAGGATTTTACGCGGTCGATGGAGTTGTATGGACAAATCGCTGAATCTAATGTTGACGACTACGTGCGATGCTCTGCTTTAATGGGCAGGGTCCGTTGCTTGAGAAAGCTGGGAGAAATTGATAAAGCGGCTGCTCATTGCCGCGATATAGCTTACGGTCAGGCAACCGAGAATATAAGCTCTGCTTCCGCATCATTAATTGCGCGGGCGAGAGTCCTTCTTGTGGAACTTAAGGCCGAAACCAAAGATGGTCTGGCACGATCCGACTTGCAGGAGTTGATTGGTTCGGCTGTCAATTACACTCCCGGCAGCGGTGCGGATTTCCTGCTTATGCCGTCGGCGACGCGTATCTTCCTGCTGAGCAAAGCTCTTGAAATTGTAGAGAAAAGCGAATGGTCTGAATATCTGCAATCTCAGGTTCTAAAGGCGAATGAGCTGCTTTCAAGCGAAGGACTGGCCGCAGCTTTTCTTGACCAGTACGGCAGCTCGGAAGTATCGGAGTCTTTGTTTACGGATGATGCACTCCAACTGGTATCGTTGCTTAGTGTCACCCTGGACAGAATTCAGAATGTCGAGTGGGATTTTGCGGAACAGCTCAGGCAGCAAATATCGTTGGTATTAGAGTCATATCAGGCCAGACAAGTCCAGGTACGTGCAGCGGTGCCGGATCAGCCCGCGTTTGTTGCTCTGCTGGAGTCCTGGCCGGAAAATAACTTTCGCAGGCTGGAATTGCCGGAAGATATTTATGGAATGTATCATAGCTTCGACGGCAGGACATATTTGTTCCTGCAGAAAACTCGGACGCTTGGCTCGGACTTTGATTTATGTCAAGACGGTATCGATGAGCTTGGTGTTTCCTGCAGGATAACGGACAACTCCGGCCTGTATGTCTCGGGTTTGGAGAATCCTCAAGAAACCGGTTTTCTGAAATCCTCTTTGGGAAAATTCTTTTCGGGTTGGAATGTTGAAATTCATTTCAGCGATGTTGACATTTTTGAAAAAACTGCCGAGAGACAGAAAGTTGTGTACATCTGGGCGGGATTGCTTGCCATTGCCGTGATGATTGCCGCCGGGTTGCTGGCCGCACGGGTCGTCGGAAAACAAATAAAGACAAACAAGCTGAAAAACGATTTCATTGCCACGGTTTCGCATGAATTGAAGACGCCCCTGGCATCGATGCGCGTGTTGGTCGATACGCTGCTGGCGGGCAGCTACAGAAACCAGCAGCAGGTTACGGAGTATCTGGAGCTTGTTTCAAAGGAAAACGAAAGGCTTACGGGATTAATTGATAATTTCCTCACCTTTTCGAGAATGGAACGAAACAAGCAGGCCTTCGCGATGACCAGAACGAGCCCCGCTGCGATTGCACGCGATGCCGCCGAGGCGATAAAGACAAAATTCAGCAAGGGCCAGTGCAGCTTTGAGGTGGATATCCCTGACGATTTGCCTGACGTGAAGGCTGACCGCGATGCGATGGTAACGGTTCTTGTAAACTTGCTGGACAATTCGTACAAATATTCTTATGATGAAAAGCGGATTGAATTGAGCGTTTCTTTCGAATACAGTTCGGTTTGTTTTTGTGTTTCCGATAACGGAGCCGGTATGTCTCGCCGATCGGTTAAAAAGATATTCAAGAGGTTTTACCAGGTTGATCGAAGCCTCGCACGGCATGCCGAAGGTTGCGGCCTGGGCCTGAGTATTGCGAAATTTATCATAGATGCCCACAAAGGTTCGATTACTGTCAGCAGCAAACCTGGCGAAGGAAGTATTTTTACCGTGAAATTACCGGCCGGCAATTAAGAGCCGGCGAAAAGGATTACTATAATGAAGAGTGTACTTATTATCGAAGACAATCCGGCGATGCTGCGCGGGCTGGAGGACAACTTCGATTTGAAGGGATATCGTGTTAAGACAGCTCGCGACGGCGAGAAGGGCCTTGAAGCAGCGCTTAAGGGAAAACCAGATCTGATTATTCTCGATATCATGCTGCCCAAGATCAACGGCTACGAGATATGCAGTCAAATCCGTAAGAATAATCTCGATATGCCGATAATCATGCTGACCGCCAAGGACCAGGAATCCGACATTGTGATGGGGCTGAATCTTGGCGCCGACGACTATGTGACAAAGCCGTTCAGTATAAAAGAGCTGATGGCCCGGGCCGAGGCCTTTATGAGGCGCAGTGGTGGCGGCGAACCGGACGTATATGAATTCGGCGACTACCGGCTCGATACTGTCACAGAAACTTTCATGCGCAACGGAAAGCCGGTCAAGCTCAGCCCCGGCCAGTTAAAGATGCTCCACCTGTTCCTGAAAAGGGCCGGATGCACCCTGACCTGCGACGAAATACGCGGTACCGTGTGGGGTAATTCACGATTTGTCACTTTGCGGGACATTGACGAGGCCGTCAGTACCTTGCAGGACATAATTGAGCCTGAACCCGGCAATCCAACGTTCATCCATAGAATAATAGACATAGGTTATAAATTTAAACCGCCTGAGCCAGATGGAAACAATCCTGATAGTTGAAGATGACCCGACGATGCTGCGGGGACTCAAGGATAACTTCGAGTTCAAGGACTACCGCGTGCTGACCGCACCCGATGGTGAGGAAGGCCTGAATGCCGCGCTCAATGAAAAGCCCGATCTAATTATTCTCGATATTATGCTGCCGAAGATAAACGGCTATGAGGTATGCAGGCTCATCCGCAAGGAAGAGCTCGATATGCCCATAATCATGCTGACCGCCAAGGGCGAGGAATCGGACATCGTACTGGGCTTGAATCTTGGAGCGGACGATTATGTCACCAAGCCCTTCAGCATAAAGGAGCTTCTCGCCCGTGCCGCGGCGTTCCTGAGACGAAGCAAGCAGGCAGAGCAGGATGTTTACGAATTTGCAGACTTTCGTCTCGACATTCCCGCCAGAAAGCTGATGCGCAAAGGCGATGAAATCAAGCTCTCGCCGAAAGAATTCAAGCTATTGGAACTTTTCGTAAAGAAACCGGGCCGGGCGCTCACGCGCAATGATATACTAAACGCCGTCTGGGGCTATGATTGCTACGTCGGCCAACGCAGCATCGACCGCTTCGTCACCACACTGAGAAACAAAATAGAACCAGACCCCCACAACCCGACGTACATCCACACAATCAGAGAAATCGGCTACAAATTCGAACCACCCGAGCAGAACGATTAAGGTCTCTCCTATCTGCCGGCTGTTGTGCCCAAAACCTTCCGAATGTTGTGTATGTATTGCTCCGGCGAGAAGCCGTTAGTGACCTTTCAGGAGTTGCGTTCCATCCGCTTATCCTGTGTACCTCGTCTCAACTGACTCAAAAAAGTTTCTCGACAAGCTCTACTGCCTCACTGACTTCGTCTTCCGTTCCGAACCCGATCGAGATTAGATCACTGGGCTTTGCGTTTTCCGCGACGAACTGAAAGCCCTCGTCGGGGGGAATCCTCCCCGCACCGAGTGTTTTGATCAGGATGAAAGGCTTGGGCGTATTTCTGACAATGTTGATCCGTTCCTGCACGCTTTCCGTCCCCTTGTAACCGGGGTAGATGAATCCGGACAGGTTCAGGGGGAAAAGGTACGTGTCGATTCCGTAGCTCTGCCTCTCACATAGTTTCACAGTTTCCACCCTATGAGTGGAGATTCCAGCCAGAAGTCCAGCGTCGTGAACCTTTTCGATGAGTCGGGTGAGCCCTCCGATGGAATCTCCTTTCCTCGGCCGATCAACATATTGGGCATGGACTACACAGACCTCGGCCAGGTTCTCGATCAGAAACGAAAGCTTTTGTTGGTGACTCTTGATGTCTGAGGTCTCGTCGATCCGGGTGCTGCCTACGAAATGAATCGTCTCGGGATTCTTGTCCCTCAACCGTGACAGGATTGAGACGATTCGCTCATTTGCACAGGATTCAACCGTATTGATCCTCAGGTTAATGCAACGCTGTATCGTCCGCTCAATCGTCTCATCGTCAAAACGGCCAAGATACTCCGCGTTTCGGGCCTCACTAAAGTGAGAATGACCGTAGAATGGATTTGTCCCGCATATGATCTTGCTAAAGACTTGATTGCAAATGGTGACTTCTTTCATTTTTTTGCTGCTTTTATTGCCTCGGTGAGTTTTAGGGTGCCTTCATAGAGGCTTCGGCCGATGATTGCTGCTTCGGGGCTGAATTCGGTTAGCTTTTTGATGTCTTCTACGGTGTTTACGCCGCCGGAGGCGACTACGGGGACATCGACCGCTTCGACGAGCGCTTTTGTTCTCTCGAAGTTCGGACCTGACATCATGCCGTCTTTGGCTATGTCGGTATAAATAATTGCCGCCAGGGGCAGTTTCGCCGCATCGGCGGCAAACTCCAGCAGGGTCAGGGAGCTGTCCTGTGTCCAGCCGTGGGTGGCGACCTTAGAGCCTTTAGCGTCGAGACCGAGTACGATTTTGCCGCTGAACTTCTGTGCCATTTCGCTGAACCACTCGAAATCCTGTACGGCTTTCGTGCCGATGATGACTCTGTTAACTCCTATATCGAGCAGTTGTTTTATGGAGGCTTCGTCGCGCAGTCCGCCGCCTACCTCGATGTTCAGTATCCCAAGTGCCGCTATTGCTGATATCGTATCGGTATTGACCGGCCGGCCGAGTTTGGCGCCGTCCAGGTCCACGATGTGCAGCCACTTGGCACCGTCTGAGCTGAATTCGCGGGCCTGTTCGACCGGATTATCCCTGTAATTTATCTGGCGGTCATACTGTCCCTGGATAAGTCTTACACATTTTCCATCCCGCAGGTCGATTGCCGGTATTATATACATCTGCTCTCCTTCAAAGGTCTCTTAAAACATAAAATGGTGTGCAGTGCACACCTTACCTGAGTAATCAAGGTTTGTCACCAACCAGCGGGCGAATCTTATCCACGGTGAAATAGATCAGGTGCCGGACTTTTTCGTCGGACTCGTGAGTCTTTGCGTGCTGTTGTTTTATCTCTTTTATACGTTCATGGTCCTTCTCTTCGCCCGTTTTGGTCAGGTGCAGTCTTTTGCCGGCGTATCCCTCGCCCTGTTCGGCGAACATATACGCGGCTTTGGGATTGGACTGGATATTTGAATAGCTCAGCCGTTCCAGCATACTGAACGCGATGGTTTTCTCATCGATAATGTAGGGCCGGGAATAAACGGCGATATCGACGTTGCCTTCGCAATCGCTTGTCGCCAGTACTCCCAGGCCTTTGATGTTCTTAAAATATTCAGCAAGGCTCATAATTTTCTCCTTCATCTTGTAATATCATTCAAAGCTTGTTCTACATTAGTATACTGGAAGTCGAAACCTGTGTTCAATAATCGTTTTGGCAGAACCTTTTGCCCGGACAGGAGCATCTCATCCGCCATCTCACCGAACGCCAGTAGGGCGGCGAAGGCCGGGACGTTCAGCCAGGCCGGCCGATGCAGGACCTTTCCCAGAATCTTACAGAATTCTTTCATAGTTACCGGCTGTGGCGCAGTGAGATTGAAAACGCCTTTAAGATGCTCATTTTCCATCAGGAATTTTATTGCTGCGATTTCATCGTCAAGATGTATCCACGAGAACCATTGCCTGCCGTTGCCGAGGTATCCGCCGAGATAAAATCGAAACGGTTTTACGAGCTTGGTAAAGGCTCCTCCGTCCCGGCCGAGAACGACCCCGGTGCGAATGACAACGCAACGAACTCCCAGGCCCTCAATTGCTTCGGTGGAATTTTCAACGCGCTGGCACACGTTTGCAAGAAATCCTTTGCCTGGTGTCGAGGTTTCATCGAGTTTTTCGTTTTGGCGAGAGCCGTAGTAACCGATAGCCGAAGCCAGAATTACCACCGTCGGCTTTTTGTCCACTTGCTTTATCGCATCGAGAACCGCTCTGGAACTATCCAGCCTACTGTGAAGTATGCCGGCCTTTTTCGATTCGTTCCATCGACCCGAAGCAATATTATCCCCCGCCAGATTTATAATAGCGAACGCTCCGTTTGCCTGCTGAAACCAGCTTCCGGTCGTTCTTCCATCCCATTCGAGTACTTTAGCCCATTCGCCGACTGATTTGGAGGCTCTGCTTGCGTCGCGCGACAGGGCAATTACTTCATAATCTTTATGAAGAGCTTCGCACAATGCCCTGCCTATAAAACCTGTCGCACCTGTTATTATTACTCGCATAGTGTCACCTTCTACTATTTTTTTCAAGAGCCTGGATTTTTTTCACGTAAGCGTCGGCATTGAATTTTCTTTTCAGTCCCGCCGCATTCATATATCGAATCTTGCCAAAAACGGGCCTTTCGCCCCATGCTCTGTCGTGTTTGCCGAAACACCAGGCCACGCCGGCAAAGGCATTCGGATCTCTGCCGTCAAGCTCATATTTGTTGTTGAGTTGCAGCGCGATTTTGAAGCCTGTCTGTGGGTTCCTGCTCCATTCGAGAATTTTTTTGCCCCAGTACATTCTCATATACCCGTGCATCTTTCCGGCCAGGACCATTTCTTTCTGTGCTGCGTTCCAGTAGGGGTCGTGGGTTTGTGCTATTTCGAACTGATCGAGCGAATACACGTAATCCCTTTTGTCCCGGCGGTGGAAATTCAATGTCCTCTTGGCCCAGGGCTCAAGGCATGCAAACGAATCGTACCGGTCATTGTAAAAAACAAAATTATGGCTGAGCTCTCTGCGTACGATGAGTTCCTCAAGGTATGCATTTTTGCCCGCGCTGGAAGTTTTCGAGACTTTCAGAGCAATATACAGCGGCGAAATCTGTCCGAAATGCAGATAGGGACTCATGTTCGAAACATAATCGGCCGTTGGGTCGTTCCGCATATCGGCGAAGCGATCCAGCTTGTTTTTCACAAAATTGCTTAACCTGCGTTTTGCCTGTTTTGTGCCGCCGTGAAAGCCGTTGACTCTTGCGACGCTTCTGTCAATATCAAGTTTCGAGAGAGCTTTATCGATGTCGTCAATATCGAATGTGTTGAATTTCATGCCGAGCGAATCGAGCTTCGGTTTCCTGTGATTTAGCGGAACCAGATAGTAATCGAGTTTCTTCGTGATTCTTGGCCGAAACGTACCGGCTGAGAAATTCTCTTTCGACGAAGCTTCTTCCACAGGGACAATCAGATTTGTTTCAACTTCATACAGCGGGCAATCGATTCGTCGAGCGACGTTTGCCCTCCATTTCTTCTGGATTCGCAATTGCCCAGCGTCGACGAAAACCAGGGCGGCATCCTTTGCCAGTTCCACCGCGCCTGAATCGGGAGAATCCCGCCGGATGACCAGTTGAATGCCTTTTGCTTCAAGAGCTTTTCGAACTTCTTTTAGTCCTTCCAGCATGAAATAGTAATGGCGCTGATTTGCCTCGGGCCAGCTATCTGTTATGCCGAAGAATACCAGAACAGGTTTTTTCAGTTTATTAGCTGTTCGAATTGCGTATTCGAGAGCGTGGTTGTATTCGGCTCGCTGTGCGGCCTGCATCCAGTAGAGTACATATTTACCGCCGCGGACCTGCCCATCGTTAAGGATCTTTATTCTTTCGGGCTGAATCATTCCAGTTCCGCCTCAGGCAAAAGTATTTACATATGCAGGCATTACTAAATCGTCGCCGACATCCCGGCCGAAGCATCTTAGGCGAATATAGCCAAGCCCACTTTGAATGGTATACAAACAATTGCCGAAGAAATCAAATAGTTTGACAAAATGCGGCCTTTTAATATAGTTGGCAATAAGTGAATATCAGGAACTTTCGAAATTAGGAGACCAGACTATGAACGAGGCGAAGATTTCAATAGGTGCGCGATTAAGGGCGTTTGTTTTATCTGCCAGGTGTATTTTACTTTTGGGAGTTCTGGCCATGTTTATAACGACATCAAGCTCCTGTGCGACCAGCGGCGATTCGTCCCGGTCGTCGGGGCAAAAAATCCCTGTCATTTTCGATACAGATGTCTGCGATGACATCGATGACACCTGGGCGCTGGCCTTGCTCCTGCAATCGCCCGAGTTCGATGTCAAACTGATTACCACCGAGGTCGGCAATACGCAATCGAAAGCGAAGACTATAGCGAAGTTCCTGCAAACTGTCGGCAGGACGGATATCCCCATCGGCATCGGCGTACAGCAGCACAAAGGCCACCATCGGCAGGATGCATGGGCAAAAGACTACGAGCTGTCATCTTATCCCGGCACGATTTACCAGGACGGCGTGCAGGCTTTGATTGATACGATTATGAAATCCCGCGGGAAGATCAAATTAGTTGCTGTTGGCCCGGTACCTAATATCGCCGCTGCGCTCGAGCGCGAGCCTAAGATCGCTAAGAAGGCGGAATTTGTCGGCATGCACGGCAGCGTTCGCCGGGGCTATGGCAATAATCCGACGCCAAGCGCCGAATATAACGTCAAGGCGTTTGTCAAAGAAGCACAAAAGGTCTTTACTGCACCGTGGGATATGACAATTACGCCGCTCGATACGTGCGGGATCATTCAGCTTAAAGACCAGAAGTACCAGAAGGTGCTCAATAACAACAGCACTTTAACCAACGCGCTGATAGAAAACTATCGCGCATGGTACAGGCAGGGAATCCTGAACGAGAACAAGGATTTAAGCGAGGCGGACCTGGATAAAAGAGTCGCACGGACGCTCAATTCGAGCAGCTCAACCCTTTTCGATACGGTCGCCATTTATCTTGCGATGTCAACCGATCTGGTGAAGATTGAAAAGCTGCCGATCGTCGTGACAGACGATGGCTTCACGAGAATCGACAAGAACGGCAAGAAAATTAACTGCGCCACCGAATGGAAAGACCTGGGTGCCTTCGAGGACTTGCTGGTTGAAAGATTGACGAAGTAACAAATTTATATTGGATTGTCTTGATTTAGCCACACCTCAAATCAACAATCTCAGCCTGGGGCGTACCGGATTACGGGTGGGAGAGAGGCTATTGCAGGCTACATTCAGACTTTATTGTATTGAAAATGCCTGTATCAAGCAAAAATAGCTCAAAAATAGCATAAATTTATATTGACAAGGCTTTTAAGTCGATATAGAATAATATTGTTGTTTCGGACTCGGATTGGCATTGATGAACCACACCGCACCTCAGAAATTGGATTATTATGCGAACTTTAACATACACGGAGCAACTCGTGTAGTGTTTAAATTAGTGACAAAAGTGACGTAGGGAGGCAGAGAATGAAAGATCAACAACACGACACAGTGATTGGATTAGGTGTTTATACTCTCCAAGAAGCAGCCCTATATAGTCGAGTTTCTCCTTATAAACTATCAAGATGGTTATTTGGAACATGTTCAGCACAACCGATAATTCAATCACAGTTATTTGAACAACGTTTTGTCAGTTTCTTAGATTTAATACAAGCACGAGCAATAAATGAAGCTCGTAAAATAGGAATATCTGTGCAAAAGATACGACAAGCAATAGATTTTGTAGATAATAATATGCGGATAGAATTTCCGTTAGCTCATCGATATGCACTCGTTGAATTTAATAAAGAATTACACATTAAAGATGATGTAACGACTGGAGTGACCCAAGTTACGGGAAGAGATAGAAATCAACAACTAATGCCAAATATAGTGAAAGATTTTCTGAGGGACTTAGAGTTTAATGATGTTGACGTGGCCTGTAAATATACACCATTCATAAAGAATGGAATCAAAATTATCTTTGATCCTAAAGTTCAATTTGGTCAGCCTTTAGTTGGGGATACCGGTTGTCGGGCTGATATTTTAAATAAGGCTTTCAAAGCAGAAAATTCATATAAATCAGTAGCAGATGAATTTGGAATTAATGATGAGGACGTAAAGGTGGCGGTTTCTTATATGGAAAGTATAGCTGCGTGAAAACTGTTTACTTTGATGAAACTTTTGGCCACCCTTGGGTGACAACATTAACAAATTTGTTCCTTATGAGGAGGGAAACACAGCCGTATTTAAAACATGTTTTTCATAATGTAGACCCTGGTACAAATGATACTGATTTGATTGATAGTTTAGATAGAGGAGATTGTATTATTATTTCTGGGGATACAGGAAGAGATGAGCCAAGATTACCTCAAGTATGTCAGCAGAAAAACATAACTCATATAATATTATCATCTAGTGTTCATCATGCAACTAAATTCGAAAGAGCAAGGGCAGTAGTCATGTTATGGCCGAAGATACTAAAAACTTTTGACGCTCCTCCCGGATCTAGATATCAAATCCAAAAAGATTCTAGTATAAGTTATCGTTTGGTGTTAAAAAGAAAGAATGCCTAATACCTGCCCCAATTTTCCTCTACCTTACTTCTATAACTTTTCTGACAATTCATACAATATTACTTATTCCCCTGTCTCCATATTAAAGTAAAGTATTTGATTCTTTGACAATTGTATAAGGAGTATGAGATAATCAATTACTATGGAATTTTTGATGTAAGCATGAATTCTAAATTTTGGGTAAACATATATTGGTATGGGGCAGAACAGAGCAAAAATTGTGATTGTCGGCAGTTCCAATATGGACCTGGTGGTAAAGTCTCCTCGGATACCCGCTAAAGGTGAGACGATTCTGGGTGGAGATTTCATCATGACGCCCGGCGGAAAGGGTGCGAACCAGGCCGTGGCGGCTGCTAAACTGGGCGCCGAGGTGTACTTCGTAGCGAAATTGGGCGACGATATTTTCGGCCGGCAATCTTTGAGCAATTTTCAGAAAGTTGCGGTTCACACAGAATATGTTGTCCAAACAAATGAGGCTCCTTCCGGTGTGGCGTTGATTACCGTTGACGATGCGGGTGACAATGTGATAGTCGTCGCCCCTGGCGCGAACCTGAAATTATCCCCTGAGGATGTCAAGCAGGCTCAATCGGTCATTGCCTCATCGGGTGCTGTGGCCGCACAGCTTGAAGTGCCGCTGGAAACGGTTGAATTCGCGGCCCGGTTGGCGAACGACGCCGGCGTGCCTTTTATTCTGGATCCGGCGCCGGCACAAAAGCTCAGCGACGAATTTCTTAAGAAGGTGGACGTCCTGACGCCGAATGAAACGGAGGCCGAGATTCTGACCGGCATTAAAGTCACGGACGAAAATTCCGCGCTGGCCGCGGCCAAAGACCTGCTGCAGCATGGCGTCAAAGCGGTTATCCTGACGATGGGAGCTCAGGGATATTTACTGGCGACGAATGACGCAGCGGAATTTGTTCCTTCTGTCAAGGTTGACGCCGTCGATGCTACAGCGGCGGGAGATGCATTCACCGGGTCTTTAGGCGTCGGCCTGGCTCAGGGAAAAACGCTCTCAGATGCCGCTTTGTTCGCCAATCATGTCGCCGCCCTGTCTGTTACGAAAATGGGGGCGCAATCCTCGATGCCAGACGCAGAGCAAGTAGAGAATTTTATAAGACAGAAATCTGCTCAAGGAGTAAACGATGAGAAAGCATAGCAAAACAATTATCGGTGTCCTTATATTTTGTGCCGTGATTTCAGTTATTTTGCCGGCCGGCTGTAAGCGGCGCGAGACGGGCAAACCTAAGGTCGCCCTGATTATGAAATCGCTGGCGAACGAGTTTTTCAAGACAATGGAGGAAGGCGCCCGTGCCCATCACAAAGAACACTCCGAGCAGTACGACCTGACGGTTGTCGGCATCAAGGACGAGCAGGATGTTGCAAAGCAAATTGACTACGTTGAGTCGATAATGGCCCAGAAAGTTGATGCGATTGTGATCGCCCCCGCCGATTCCAAGGCTTTGGTCCCCGTGTGCAAAAGGGCGATGGATGCCGGGATAATCGTCGTCAATATCGACAACAAATTCGATGCCGCCGTATTGGCCGACAAGGGCGTCAAGATTCCCTTCGTCGGACCGGACAATCGCAAAGGCGCGCGCCTTGCCGGGCAATACCTTTCGAGCAAACTGAAACCGGGTGACAAAGTAGCAATCGTCGAGGGAGTTCCCAACGCGTTCAACGGGATTCAGCGCAAGCTCGGCTTTGAGGATGCGATGAAAGCCGCCGGGATGAACATCGTCAGCTCCCAATCCGGCTACTGGGAGACAGCAAAGGCCGAACCTATCGTCTCGGCACAGATTACCGAGCATGCGGACATCAGGGCAATCCTCTGCGCCAATGACAGCATGGCCCTCGGTGCCATAGCGGCGATTAAGGCCGCCGGCAAATCCGATGATGTTCTCGTCATCGGTTTCGACAATATCACGGCGGTGCAGAGACTGCTTAAGGAAGGAAAGATTCTTTGTACAGTCGACCAGCACGGCGATAAGCTGGCCCTGTTCGGCATTGAATACGCCCTTGAGATGCTCGGAGGAAAGGGCACACCTTCGGATAAAGAAACACCCGTCGATCTAATTACAGCGGAAACGCTTCAATGAGGCCGGCGATGAGCAAAACGGTTTTTAAGGTCAGTGACATCAGCAAGTCTTTCCCGGGCGTCCGCGCGCTTTGCTCGGTGGACTTTGACCTGAAAGAAGGAGAAGTCCATGCCCTCGTAGGCGAAAACGGTGCGGGCAAGAGCACGCTGGTTAGTATTATCGTCGGCCTGCAAAGCCCCGACTCGGGCCTGATGCGGCTTGATGAGCAGACGTATCAGCCCGGCGGCAAGGCTGATGCCGAAGCGCACGGCATAAGAATGGTAATGCAGGAGCTGCATTTGATCCCCAACCTCAGCGTTGCAGAAAACATTTTTATCGAGAGACTGCCCAGCAGGTTCGGGTTCGTTAATTACAACAAGCTTAACCTTGCCGCCAGGCAAGTTATGCAGCGGGTTGGCCTTGGGGACGTCGAGCCAGATGTGCAGGTCGGGCGCCTTGGCGTGGGCCAGCAGCAGATGGTCGAGATTGCCGCCGGACTGTCGCGACGATGCCGGATATTGGCGCTGGATGAGCCGACCGCCTCGCTGACCGACCGTGAGATCGAGCTGCTTTTCGCCCAGATCAGAAAGCTCAAGGCCGAGGGCGTCGGAATTATCTACATCTCGCACAGGATCGAAGAGGTCATTGATATTGCCGACCGTGTCACGGTGCTTCGTGACGGCAAAGCCGTCTTTACCGGCCCAACGAGAGACTTAAGTCCCGGTGAGATTATCTTCAAGATGGTTGGCCGCGACCTGGGGCAGGAGCAGTTACGTCACGGCTCGAAACCGGGCCCGGTCGCGCTTCGTGTTGACGGGCTGACCGTTGGCGAGAAGGTTAGAGACGTTAGCTTTGAAGTTTGCCGGGGCGAGATTCTCGGCGTCGCCGGGCTGATGGGTTCCGGCCGTACCGAGACGATGCGAGCGGTCTTCGGCGCCGATAAGGCCGACCGGGGCCGGGTATACCTATACGGTGCAGACGAGCCGGTCGAAATTCGCAGGCCGCGTGACGCTGTGCGAAACGGCATCGCTTTTCTGACTGAGAATCGTAAGGAGCAGGGGTTGCTGCTGAGCCTGGCCGTCCGCAAGAATATCTCGCTGGCGAGGTTGGACAATATCAGCAGGTTCGGCTGGCTGGACATATCCAAAGAACGCTCCGTGGCCGGCCGGTACGTTGATGCCTTGTCCGTGCGTTGTTCGTCCACCGAGCAAACGGTCGGCGAATTGAGCGGCGGCAACCAGCAGAAAGTCGTCATCGCAAAATGGATGTATCGCGACTGCGATATTCTCATATTCGACGAGCCGACCAGGGGTATCGACGTCGGGGCAAAGTTCGAGATATACCACATGCTCTCGGAGCTGGCCGAGAAAGGAAAGGCGATTATTTTCGTCTCGTCGGATATCAAGGAGCTTATGGCCGTCTGTGACCGCATTATGGTAATGTCGGCCGGACGCGTTGCCCAGACGTTCGATAGCCGGCAGTGGAGCCGGGAAAAAATTATGTCTGCCGCATTCAGCGAGTACATAGGTGTCTGAATAGAGACTCCAGAGAAGATTATGCACAAGATTATTAAGAATAGAATCGCGGATGTGCCCGCTTTTGTCACGGATTACCTCGGTATGTCACTGGCATTGGTCGGGCTCATTGTTTTCTTCGGCATCAAAGCGAACAATTTCTTTACTCTGACGACCTTCAGGACAATCGCCAACCAGGTCCCCGATATTACAATCGTCGCAGTCGGGATGACCTTTGTACTGATTATTGCCGGGATCGATTTGTCGGTCGGCTCGGTAATGGCTTTGGCCGGTGCCGTTCTGGGCTTTTGTTTGATTGAATTGAATTTTCCGCTGCCCGCTGCGATCGTTGCGTGCCTGCTGGTTGGCGTGCTCTGCGGTGCATTGAACGGACTGGTAGTCATCGGCTGGCGGCTCCCGTCTTTTATCGTGACATTGGGTATGCTGGAGATCGCGCGAGGCGCCGCCTATCTTGTAACCGATTCGCGAACCATCTATATCGGCGGGCCGGTCGAAGTGATTACGGAGACCTCGGTTTTCGGGCTTTCACTTCCCTTTATCATTGCGGTTCTTATCGTCGCAGCAGGGCAGTTGGTTCTTTCGCGGACAGTCTTCGGCCGCTACCTTATTGCCATCGGCACGAACGAAGAAGCGGTCCGGCTCTCCGGTATTGATCCGCGTCCGCTCAAGCTTACTGTTTTTGTTCTGTGCGGTTTTATGACATCCGTTGCGGCGGTGATACACACGGCACGACTATCGTCGGCGAATCCCAACTCCGGCTACGGCCTGGAGCTTCAGGCCATTGCTGCCGTCGTCATCGGAGGCACCAGCCTGATGGGCGGCAGGGGCTCGGTGGTCAGCTCATTCTTCGGTGTGCTGATTATTGCCGTCCTGGGGACCGGCCTGGCCCAGATCGGGGCACAGGAATCGACCAAGCGTCTTATCACAGGCTGTGTTATCGTAGCGGCCGTAATCCTGGATCATTACCGTCACCGAATCCGCTCAGGGTAGAAAAGTATTTCCGGTTACTTCATAACGACCGAAGACGAGGCATCGACTCTGTTCCTGTTAGCCTCTGAGATAAGCCGAAGAATGCAAAACGTAAGAAATTGCCGCCGCAAGGCGGGAACTCCGCGATTTAATTTTTAATTTTTCATATTTGATATTTCTTTCCCGACGTGTCTAAACCCGGTTTTTCGACAGTTAGGCCCTATTATAAGCGATTTCTGTACTTACAATTAACGTCCTATAATGATCGGCTTGACATCTTCTCGGAAATACTGTATAATCATGGGTCAAGCTATCATAGATTAAATGCACGGAGAAAAACCATGCGTATAGTTGTGAAGCAAAAAGACGGCAATAGCAAACAATTCCAATTTATGGAAGGGCCCATTTCTATCGGCAGAGGGGCCAACAGCCATGTGTTTTTGCCTGACAAAGCGGTCTCAAGGCAACATGCCGTAGTCCACAGCACGGAAGACGGAAAATGGATGATTGAGGACATGGGTTCGTCGAACAAAACTTATCTAAACGACAAACCTATCGACAAGGCTGAAATCAAACACGGCGATTGTCTGCGTATCACCGATTTTATTATCGAAATCATGCTGGAAAAAGAAGTCAGCAAGGAAATGCCGATCCATCCCGAGGATACGCTTCAACTCGAAGCTGCACTGGCGACACCGAAGCACGAAACGGTTGTAAGAAGGCCTGATGCCCAACACGCTCCGGCCATGAGACTCGCTGCAAGAAGGCTGACTGATTTTTCAAAAGCGAGCCAAATAATATTCGATGCCGAGGAACTCGATGGACTGTTGTTGACCTTGTTGGATGTCATAATGGAGCAGTTCAACGCGTATCATGTCTGGTCCGCTTTGAGAAAGCAGCCCAACGGCCCGATGATTTGTCACGCAGGCAAAAGAAGAGACGGTTCGCCCGTACAGCTCAACGAATTGCAGCTCAGCGATAAAATAACTCAGGCTGTGGAGAAGGGACAGTTCTGTGTGCTGCCGAGAGTCTCCGCTCAAATGGAGTCCAAGGAAAGAATACGCTCGGCGATGGTGGCGTCTATTATGCGCCCGAACGGCTGTTACGGCGTCCTCTACGTCGACAACGCAATGATCCACGAGCACTACAGCCTCAGCGATCTCGACTATCTGATGCTCATTGCTATGCATACTGCGGCAATCCTGAAAAGATTTATGGATTAGGGCCGCTTAGCTCTCGAAACCCGGTCTATCTTTTTCAAGCTTGATTTATTTCTCCAATTCTGCTATGAGAAAGGCCTGAATTTAATGGCTTTAAACTCATCAGTGGAGAATTACGCGATGCGATTAAGCAGATTCACGATCTCGGCACCGTTTGTGCATTTAACAGGTTCGATCATTCTTCTTGTGCTTTCAGTAACGTTTGCCCGTGCGGCCGATGGGAAATCCACCGCCGGGGCTGCGAACGCGCCTCCCTGGGAAAGGCAGTACAAAATCAAGCCGGACGAGAAAGCCAGGCTGACTGCTGCCGATGTGGTCGGTCCGGATGGAATTGTGTATCCCAACTGGACAAAATGTGGGGTGCAGGGTGGGATTCCGGCCGTAAAAGTCGTTGCGACAATCGAGCAATTCGGTGCCAAGGCGGATGATGACACCGATGATTCCGAAGCTCTTGCGAAAGCATGCGAGGCCGCAGGCAAAATGGGTGGCGGAGCAGTACTGCTGGGTGAGGGTATCTATTATATGGATCGCCCGGTGACGGTACGTCACGACAATGTGGTTATCAGGGGCAAAGGTCGCCAAAAGAGCCGTTTGATCTTCCGATATGCGATTCCAGAGAACGGCGTGGCTTTCTACAATCCGTCTGCGGGCGGCCGGGTAGGAAGCAGCACAAGGCTTGAAATGCACTGCAAGCCTGCCGGCTTGAAAAAGATGACCATGAGCATCGACGATACGGTTGTCGGTACGTGGACCCAGAGCCAGCATTCGGGAAACACGTTCGCCTTTGCCGTAGCCGGTCGCGATGCTGTGGCTAAAGTTCCTAATGGCCGGAGCGTGTTAAAAGGTGTCGCGGAGTACGCCGATGGAACGAAACGCACGGGAGAGATTCCCATCGTCCTTGATTCGGCCTTTAAGGACGCCGGACCGGTTGCGGACGTGCGGGCGGCGATTACCTTCGCCGGTACCGGAGCGGTCGGCAGAAAGCTGAAACTGGCAAGGGATGGTAAACGCGGCGACATGAAGCTGGAGCTGGAAAGCACCGATGGACTTAAAGCCGGCGATTGTATTCTTATAGATGGGCCGGCGACCGAACGCTGGAAAAAGCTCACGAAAAACGCCTGCAAGTGGGGCACGTATCGTTTCTACGAAGTCGTTATCAGTGACATAAGGAACAACACCATTGCGATCGAACAGCCGCTGCGGATCGAGTTTCCCATTATCGACGGCTCTTACGTGCAGAAAGTCGTGCCGATCCGGCGTTGCGGAATCGAATCTCTCGGCATAGAACAGACGGAAAACCTTTGGATCAGCAGCGTGATTTTTTATCACGGATGGAATTGCTGGGCGAAAGACGTGACCGTGAAAAAGTGCGGCCGGTATCCCGTGTACGGCTCGATGGCCAAGTGGTGCGAAATCCGTGACTGTGTGTTCGACGACGCGTGGTTCAAGGGCGGCGGCGGTACGGCCTACACCGGATGGGACCGGTGCTGGGATTGTCTGATAGAAAACGTCGAGACGTTCAAAATGCGCCACGCGCCTCTGTTTCAATGGGCCGCGAGCGGCTGTGTTATTCGCAAAAGTGTTTTCCACGAAAGCGATGGCCAGTGGCATGCGGGATGGACGAACGAAAACCTTATCGAGCAGTGCGTAATCGAGTCCGTCCGGGGCAACGGCGGCTACGGCTACGGGATGTGGGGCTCGCCGCCGGGTGATACGGCGCACGGCCCGAACGGCCCGAGAAATGTAGTATATAACTGTGACGTCAGCTCGGAAAGAGCGGGACTTTGGATGGGCGGCATGAACGAAAACTGGCTGATTCTCTACAACCGTTTCATCGCGGACACCGGCCCGGGGGTATCGGCCAAAACCGCAAGCTTCGACCACATTATCAAGGACAACGTTTTCGTCCTGAAGGATAACAAATCGCCGATGGTTCTGCTCGGCACGCCGGATTGTATCGGCCTTGAGATAATCGACAACAAATTATACGGCGGGGCCGGCCGTCTTATAGCGGGCAAGGCCAGTAACACTGTCGTCAAAAACAACAAGGTCTTTCCGCTCGCTGATGCCCCGAGGCCCGCGCCGAATGTGCCTTCGATTTACGAATGGCAAAACTCGATTCGATATTAGAGGAATATTATTATGGACAGAAACTTGAGTCGACGTGATTTTTTAGGATTGACGGCCGGCGGCATCGCCGCGTCGATGTTGCCCAACCGCCTGGGCTGGTGTGGTGCTCGAAAGAAGCCGAATTTCGTTCTGATTTTCGCTGACGATCTTGGATACGGCGACATCGGTGGTTTCGGCCTGAAAGAGTCGTCCGTCGAGACGCCGAACCTCAATCGCATGGCAGCCGAGGGCGCAAAGCTGACGAGGTTCTATGTGCCCACGCCTTATTGCGCCCCGTCGAGAGCGACAATTCTGACTGGCCGCTATCCTTTTAGGAACGGCGTCGTGCACAATCCCACACCTGATATGGGAATTAATGAAGTGGGCCTGCCCAATTCTGAGATTACGATTGCCGAAGCGTTGAAAGACGCCGGTTATGCCAGCATTTGTATCGGCAAGTGGCACCTGGGCCATACGCTGAAATTTCTGCCGCGCCGGCAGGGCTTCGATGAGTATTACGGCATTCTTTACTCGAACGATATGCGCCCCGTCCAGCTCGTAGAGAACGAGAAGGTCGTTGAGTATCCCGTCGTCCAGGCAACGCTCACGAAACGCTACACCGAGCGGGCGCTGGATTTTATCGAGCGAAGTGCCAAGGCCGGCCGTCCCTTCTTACTTTACCTGCCGCACGCGATGCCGCACAAGCCCCTGGCTGCGTCTGAGGATTTTTACACGCCGGAAACGCCCGATGATCTCTACGCCGATGTCATTCGCGAGCTGGACTTTTCGATCGGCCGGGTTTTCGAGAAGCTCAAACAATTGGGGCTCGATAACGATACGCTGGTAATCTTCACTTCGGACAACGGTCCCTGGTACGGCGGCAGCACAGGGGGGCTTCGCGGCATGAAAGCCAAGACGTGGGAGGGCGGTCTTCGCGTGCCTATGATTGCGCGCTGGCCCGGTAAGATTCCCGCCGGAGTGGTCAATAATTCGCTCGCCGGTACCATCGACATTTTGCCGACTATCCTCAAAGCCGCCGGCGTTGATGTCCCGGCGGATCGCGTGATTGATGGCAGGGACATCCGACCGCTCTTGACCAGCGCCGAGGCAAAAAGTCCGCACGAGGCATTGTTCGCAATGCAGGGAACGTATCTGATGACTGTGCGAAGCGGCAAATGGAAACTTCATGTCCGCTCGCCCGGTCCGGAGCCTAAACGCGGCGACGAGTGGGTGGACCCGCGCGGCCCGGACGGCGTGACAATTCTCGCCCCGTATGAGCAGGCCAGGCCGAGTGCCTATCCCGGTGCCAACGCCGGCGACGGACCGAAAGATATGATGCTATTCGATATCGAAGCCGACCCCACCGAGCAGCACGACCTCAGCAAGCAGCATCCGGATGTCGTCGAGCGCCTCAAAGCAATCTACGATAAGACATTGGCCCAAGTGCCTGAGTTCAAACCGCCGAAACGCTTCAAAGGGCTGCGGCGTATCAAAGGAGGCGATCTCAACTACGACGATTTTCTGGATTGAATAATAATTTCGCAGTTCAATTATGGGCGGCCTGCGTTTGTGTGCCGGCCCAAAACTAAAAAGGAGGATACGAATATGGAGATAAGGACATCGCGGCTTTTATTTGCGGTGGCTATTTTTGTTTTGTGTTGTTTGCCGGAGATATGCAGGTGTAATGATTCGACCGCCTTTGTACAATCCGATGAGCCGCCCATTATACCGGTCGGATTGGACGCTTACCGAATGTGGGATAAACTGGCCTACCACCGAATCGGAGTTCGTGCCTACATGCGAAGCACCTACGACCGCGAGGGAAATAACCGCAGCGCGGACGCCAGCCACTATCTCTATCAGCAGTCCGACGAATTTAACGTTGCGCTCGACGTCGAAGGTCCCGGCGTCCTCTACTTCAAACGCACCAACCACTGGCACGGCAGCCCGTGGCATTACGAGGTGGACGGCAAAGATTTCATCGTCCAGGAAACCGCCACCGCCGATCCCATCAACGCAAAGAAAACGCTCAAGACAACCAGCTTCATCCCCGAAGAGCTGTTTCCGAATCCGCTGACGTGGACCTGGTCGACTACCAAAGGTGCCGATTTGATGTGGGTACCGCTGCCGTTCGAAGATTCGTTCCGCATTGCCTACACGCGAACCTTTTACGGCACGGGTTATTATATCTATCACATATTGAGCCCCGGTATGAAGCATTTGTCCCGGCCGCTCGAATCGTGGGACAAAACGCCGCCGGAAAGCGATGTGCTGGATTTGATAAATCGTGCCGGAACTGATATAGCACCAACAGGCGCAGGTGTCAAAACCCACGCGGGCGAATTGCAGCTGCGCCCTAACCAGTGGACCAGCATCGCCGAATTGGATCAGGCCCCGGCGACGATTCGCGCTCTTAAGTTCATCGTGCCGCGAAAGGATGCATACGAGTTCGGCCGGTGCCGCCTGCGTGTGACTTGGGACCACCGCTGGCATTCATCAATTGACGCCCCGATAGATCTTTTCTTCGGGGCCGGCCATCTCTACAATAACGACAATCGTGAGTACCTGGTCAAGGGCTTTCCCCTGGCCATTCGCTACGATGAGCAGTTTGTTCACCTGTCCTGCTATTGGCCGATGCCTTTCTTCCGCCATGCGAAAATCGAAGTCCAGCAACGTCACGGCACGAGCCTCGACAATATCAAGTGGGAAATTCGCACCGAGTCTTTTACTGACCCGATCAATCACGCCGGCTATTTCCACGCTACCTACAGCGATCACCCCGAGCCGTCGCTGGGCAGGGACATGGTTTTCCTCGACACCTCACAGGTCGAAGGGGGCGGCGCATGGAGCGGCAACTTCGTCGGTATGAGCTGGATCTTCTCACGCAATGGTTTTTTGCCTACCTTGGAGGGCGACCCGCGGTTCTTCTTCGACCAGAGCAGGACACCCCAGGCATGGGGTACGGGAACTGAAGAGTGGGGGGGCGGCGGCGACTATTGGGGTGGACGAAATATGACGCTGCCTTTCGCCGGCCATCCTGTTGGGACTGCCAAAAAGGATGCTAAAGACGAAAAAGATTTGATTAACTCGGCCTATCGCTTTTTGATCGCGGATATTTTTCCGTTCGGCAACCGTGCGGTCATCGGCCTCGAACACGGGGGCACGAATGAGTCTACGGAACATTACTCCGGCGTTGCATACTGGTACGGGATCGACTCGGCCAGCCTGGTCCTGACCGACCATTTCCATTGTTGTGACGAGAAGATAGAAATCCGCGAGCATGAATACGAATCTCCCACAGCCGGCGAGCCTTACGCCCTGGTCTCACGCTACGAGTGGGGCTCGGACAGCCGGGGCGCTCGGATGCACTTTCCCGCCGAGCAGGATTATGTCCGAACGATGAAGGGAACCTCGCAATTCAAGATGCGCCTGGACCCGAACAATCTGGGCGTGATGCTGCGCCGCAAGTTTGACTACCTCTATCCGAACCAGCGGGCTAAGGTTTGGGTCAGGCCGGACGGGGCGAACGCCGAATGGCAATATGTTGGCCAGTGGTACACCGCTGGCAGCAACACCTGCGTTTACAGCTATCCCCGCTCCGAAGGCGAGCTTGGCAAAACGCAGCATACCATCATCACGGGCAATCGCCGCTGGCGAGAAGAGGAATTTCTAATTCCGAGACACCTGACCGAGGGAGTAAAACGCCTTCAAATCAAAATCAAGCACGTACCCGATGACAAAGAACTCTTTCCCGGACGGCCGTTTCCGGCTGAGTCATTGTGGAGTGAATCGCGATACTGGGCCTATTGTTACAAAATGCCGAAGGTCAGGCTGGCCGGGCAGCGTTAATTCATGGCTGCTTTGAATATTTTCGCGATCATCCTTACATCCCGGAAACGTGATAGCTCATAGGCTCGATTTCTATGCCATCGGATAGGCGGAAAGGTTTTTCGCCGAAGTTGACCATGACGGTTACGCCGTTGGCAAACGCCGTTTGCTGGACATCTCTGTCGGGCGTCAGGAAGCGGTGGTCGGTCATATCGGCGTAGCCGACCGCGCGGGTGACATCGCAGATATTCTTATAGCTCTGGGCAAAGCGATCCTTGTTCTGCTGCCAGAGACGGCTGTCGAACATGAACATCGGGGCCGTGCCGTAAAGGATATTGAAAAGGTCGCGTTTCTGCCACAGCGCGGTAAGCTTGTTATTGTAGTCGCCCCAG
>Ga0210003_1000075_pt1 | contig 85315 bp, 153 predicted proteins | sample LantaG_FD_182804 | JGI IMG/M metagenome (GOLD analysis project Ga0210003, IMG submission 182804) | Deep subsurface microbial communities from Baltic Sea to uncover new lineages of life (NeLLi) - Landsort_02402 metaG (SPAdes) (version 2) | ecosystem: Environmental > Aquatic > Marine > Oceanic >... | reverse complement strand
CTTCCTTGAATTCATTACGCTTGAGAGAGAAGCTATTATTGAGTTCACCGATTCCGGCACGAATCAAGAGAGCGCGTCTATTCTTGGCACGCCGTGTGTAGTAACGCGGACCTGTACTGAGCGTCCAGAGTGTGAAGACAGTGGAACTACAGTGTTGGCTCAGCCGCCAAATATAATCAAGGCTGCGCAGGCTGTATTAAGGTCAGAATACAATACTGCTTTTACCCTAGGGGATGGCGAGAGTTCACAGCGAATCGTTGATGACTTGTTGTGGAGACTCGGTCGCGGCTTTAGACATACTGACCCATGTCACAATGAGTTTAAGGCAAGACACTTTAGGACGTACGGATGAGTAAAAAATGAATGCAAAGCAAATTGAAGACATCCGTAAGCACGTTGAAGAGTGCACAGACCTAGGGGCCCTTGGCCGAATCGCGGCCGCGAATCAATACGACTCATGGTATGACCCGTGCGGCAAAAGCGGGGAGGATTTTAATCCAAAACTCTCAGTAATATCGACGATGTGTTTAAGGCGCATCGGAAAATTAATTGGGCTAGAAAAATGAGAATCGACCACTACGCTTATAGGGTAAAAGACCGCATGGCTACCGTCGATTTACTAGTAGCTGCATTCGGCTACGTCGAAGCAGAAGAATTCACTATAGAGTTTGAAGACGGGACGTGCGCGAATTGTACCGCACTTATTCCTCCAGAGAGCATAGACTACAAGCTTGGCAATTATGACCCCATGCCATATCGGCTTCCAATCGGGCTGATAGACATGCCGTTTGGACAAATCCCAATGTTGACCTATCATCAAGCTCCAGAGATTTTTGTATCTCAAGGAACCCCAGGAAGCATCGTGGACGCGTGGGTTCAAGAGCGCGGAGGAGTCGGCGGCGTTCACCATATAGCCTATGAAGTTGAAGATGTCGCTCTTAAAATGAAAGAGTGGACGGCGTGCGGCATTGCAGAATTCACTACTGATGAGCCAGTTAAAAACGTCGAAGGTCTCACTCAATGCTTCACGAAGCCGATAAGTAATCTAGGCGGCATGGTCATTGAGTTCATTAAACGGGGCAAGGACAACAAGGGCTTTAACGTGGATAGCGTGAGAGAGCTTATGGAGAGCACCGATGAGTGAGGACGAGTGTAAGTGCTGCTATTTTTACCACGGACAAATTTGTGTTTGTGGAAAATTTAAAGCTCCATGCGGACATGGAACTGAGTGCTATGACATCTGCGTTCACAAGGATAGTATCAATGAGTAAAGTCGAAGAGGAGTTTAAAGAGTTTTTCGAAGAGGCGAGGTTTACCTACTCAAAAAAGAGGGTAACTATCATCAATTCAGAGAGAGAAAAAGAGCTAATGGAGCAGGCATTTGTCTCCGGTTGGTACAGGGGCAAGGACGCCCAAAGGAGAGGCAGTGACAGACCTTAGTAAGATGAACCCGCACGCAATCCCAGCGTGGAAGGGTGCAACGTACAATGGATTTATTCGAAACAACACGAGAGGTCTCGACGTTGCAGTTGAATTAGGCGCTGGCGTCTTTCATAACTTCGCACATATTGCATCTCGCATAAAGGTCGGCATCGAACTCATCCCAGAATATGTGGAAGCAAGAGCATACAAGGGCCCTAATATTGTCGCGCTAAATGGCAATGCCTTGGAATTTGATAAACTGCTTGCCGAGGCTGGCGTTGACGCAGTTGACGTCTTTATCATGTGCGATTTTCTTGAGCATATAGACAAGGACGATGCGGTCGAGCTTATCGCAAGACTGAAGGCCTACGGGAACCGCATTATTATCTTCGTGCCTGGCGGGACGTGCAATCAACACGGCCACGAGCACCACACTTTTGGAGACAAGGTTCAATTCAGAAACGAAGATAGCGCTATTGAAGCTCAGCGTCACAAGTCTACATGGTTCAAGGAAGACCTAGAGGCTCTTGAGTTTGTTGTAGACGAGACTTTAAATTATCACAATCCAGACAAGGACCGAGAAAAATTTGGCGAAGACGGAGGGTCTGTCTTGTGGGCAGTATGGAATTCCCAATAGACAGAGTGGCTACTCACGGTCACTACCAAATTCGCACAGCTAGAGCACCGTACCCGAAGCAAAAGCTCCCGCCGAACGGCCTGTCAGTCATAATGCCGACGTACAATCGAGCGGAGAATCTAGTCAAAGCGATAGAATCTATTAGCAGGCAAAATGAATGCTGGTTACCCGTGGAAATTATCGTAGTCAACGATGGCTCGACTGACCACACGGCTAGACTTTTTGAAGTTGGCTTTAATACGCCAGAGTGGCTGAGTGTCAAATACTTAGAAACTGGAATTGACGCTTGGACGTCGCCAGCAAATTCTTACAATCTAGGCTTCAAGTACGCGACCTACAACTATCTAGTGCACAGTGGCGCTGACATTGTCTGGGCTCGCAAGGATATGCTTAATGCCTTGGTCACTGCCTGTGACATTGACAGATATTTGATAGTTGATTATTGGGTGTTGGATGTTGGCAATCGACCGGACGTTGATGTGTTTAATTATATTGACCATGCGAAACAAGGAACCACCACTCTTTATCCATGGTGCATAGTAACGTCAAAGGACGCGCTGGAGAGAATAAACTACTACAGTGATGACTTCCGACCTGGCGCTGGTGAAGACGACGCTTTCATAATGGAGATGGCCACGATTGGAATTAAATTCTGCCGCATAGAAGGACAGAGCGTAGTAAATCAAGAGCATAAAAAACAATACGTCAGAGACAACCAGTGGAAAGACAATACACGACACAACGTCAACGTTGGCTACCGCAGGGCGGCTGAGCTAAGAAGAAAAATATCCCGTGGGGAGATTGAGAAGTTTTAATATGGACAGAAATAATTATGACGCAAAGATAGCTCTTTTGAGAGAGTTTTGCACCACTTCTATTAAGGGCATTGAAGCGAACGGATTCGTTAGGAATCATCCGCCACAAAAGGTATTCAGCGATATATCAAGTGACCTTATAGACCTTAGTGGACACTATGAAAAACAAAGGAATTTTGAGAACTCTAAGTGTGGACACATTCTGTGTGGCGACACAAGGGAGAGTATGGCTATAGCCTGCTTGGCATTGCGACTTCTAAAGCCATCTGTCGTCTATGAGATTGGAAGATTTAGGGGCTGGTCAACAACTCAGATGTGCTTTGTCATAAAGCAGAACTTCGAAGAAACAGGAAAAAAGGCTGAGTTTACTTCAATCGACCCCCATTTGGGAGCAGATGGAGGGCCTGGATGGAGCAGCGTAAATAAGCAATGTGGCCAAAGTTTTGAGTGGGACTTAAGTAGGACAAATATTTCGCGCGCCGGTATGAGCGAATTCGTTGAGACGGTTCGTGGGTTTAGCGGAGAGTATATCGAGAAGGTCGAGCACGATATTGAGTTTGTCTTTGTTGACGGTGACCACACGTATACCGGAGCCAAGGCTGACGTCGATGAGTACGGAGCAAAGATGGTGCAGGGTGGCCTCTGTATCCTCCATGATGTTTGGAGCGAAGAATGGACTGGAGATAACTACGGGCCGTCAAAGGTTTATGCAGATGCTGACCCAAGAGTGTGGGAGAAGGTGGGCCACATGTGGTGCGTAGGAATCTTGAGAAAGAAGTAGGCTAAACTATGACAAATAAAAAGTATCACTGCTATATGGGCCGCTGGCAATCACCACACATGGGTCACAGATACCTAATAGACATGAGTCTTAAAGAGGGTAAGCCAGTACTCATTATGATTCGAGATGTCGAGGTTGACGAGAATAATCCATTCACCGCTGAAGAGGTCGAACGAATGTTACGTCTTGCGTTCTTCGACGAGTGCATGAAGGGTGACGTTGCCATCCAGATAATTCCTGACATAGCTTCGATTAACTACGGACGAGGCGTGGGATATGAGGTCAATTGCCTTGAAGACCAATGCCCCGAGCACATCAAGCGGATTAGTGCCACAGAGATTCGCCGCAAAATTAAAGAGGGCGACCCAACCTGGAAGGACTCCGTGATGCCGGGGGTCGAGGCGGAACTAGAAAAGAAGTTTAAAAATGGGAAGTGAAAATGAATGCAAATGACCTAATAGACCGCACGGGCAAGGCTTGTAAGACGCGCGGCTGGAGTAAAGATTGGGCCCCCGGCGGCTGCTATCTACACCTAGAAGTCTCTGAGTTTATTGAAGCTCTAAGAGGCAAGGGCGATATCCTTGACGAGTCGGCAGATGTAATGATTTGTTTCTTTGCGTTATTGTCTGAGTACGGAGTGACGGGTGATATGCTTGCGCTTGCTACTGAAAAAAAACTTAGGGAAATCGAAGAATTTAAAGTTGGGGACGGTAAGATTGAGTCATGATAGTAGACAAGTGGTGGAGGCACCTACTTAAAACTGGCACATGGAGAGTCATAGCAATTGGCTTTTTAATGGGACTGTCTTATTGGATGACAGGCTCCCTCGCGGTCGCGGGTTCCATCGCACTAATCGACTTAGTAGTAAAAAGCGCATTGTATTTCGCTCACGAATATGCCTGGGCGCACACAAAGATTGGACAGGAAATGATTGAAAAAAAAGGATGCGTAGTTTGGTTTACTGGACTTAGCGGCAGTGGTAAAACGACACTTGCTGACGCTGTGGCCGAGAGACTTCGCAAGCGTCTTATCCCCGTTGCTAGGCTAGATGGAGACGTCGCGCGCAGGACGTTCTCTAGTGATTTAGGCTTTAGCGCTGAGGACCGCGCCGAGAATTGCAAGAGAGCTACGCACGTGGCATCTTACCTCAAAGAAGACCGCATTGTCTTGGCATCGTTTATTTCTCCTAGAAGGTCCATGAGAGAATACATTAGGGACCTTTGTGGCGATGACGCATATGTATTCCACTTGGATTGTTCAGTGGGAGAGTGTGCTCTTAGAGACCCGAAGGGTATGTATGCTAAACTTGAGGGTGGTTGCTTTATGGGACAGCCATTCACCGGCTGTCACAAGCTAGCGCCATATGAAAGGCCAACTACGCCTGAAGATTGCTCAATGGGTTTGCCAGACGCCGACTTTCGCATTAATACTGGCAAGACAAACTTAGAGACCTGCGTTGATATAGTCATTGGCATCCTAGAAGCAGAGGAGCGCATATGAATTTAAACAAATTTAGCGAGCGCTGGACCTCAATGATAAACTGTTCCCAAAAATTTATGAGTGGCGCAGTTAACCACTTGCGCAACGAACGCTTTTCCCTATAATCTACTGTGAGAGGTGAGGTAAAATATGACAAGACAAGAATGGCTAGAAAAATTTATTAATTTATGCGAGTCGAATGCTCCCACAAACGACTATAGGCGACACTGTCGGATTAAAGCTCAGCATTTGCCAAGGCATGTCAGGAGACTTGCGGAGTATCGAGCGGAGCTTGCTGGACTCCAGGCTTTGACGGGAATGAACGAAGCGGTAAAGGCCTTCAATGAACAAGTGGAAGAGGCAATCATTACACTTAGAGAATTACCTCAGCCGCCAGATGATTTATATGGCGACCAAGACGAAGATGATGTTCACATTTCACCATTTGAATGCCCACTTGGCGGCGTAACGGGAATCGACCTAGGAGAGAGTCATGGCGAAGATACCGAAAGAACTAGTGAAGGAGCTACTCCGGAAGACGACCCGACCGTCGTCGGACCTAGTGACCTACAAGTGGGACGAATCAACGAGGGATTTGAGAATCATAACGATAGCGGAGAAGCCGACTAATCTAGGATATTCCACCGAGGCCGCAATAGAATTCGAGGCAAGTGGATGGGACGGCGTATTTGAATTAGAAGTGCGCTTAGTTCAAGAATTTGATTTCGCGAATAACACAAGGTTGGACCTTGAGCCTCTAGATTCCCCCGAGGGATTTATGGTCAGACGACATAGAAACGGGCTTCTCTACGAACGATGGGTTCCAACTTCGACGTCTAGGTCCCCACTAGGCTTTGACGGCAAGGTCTGTCTTTGCGATGGAGATGGCATTTACGTCTTGCGAATTGAAATGCCGCGCGGTCCTGTTAATATATTCCTCCTCGGGAAAGACGTCGGATGAAGCTGCCATTCTTCATCCTCTTTCTTCTAGCGTTCTTGTGCAGTTCAGTTGAGCCTCACTTCAAAGACATACCGCCGAAAAAGGGAGACATAACTAAAAATATCCACATACTCTTCGATAAGTCCGGCTCGATGTCTATATCGGATTTCGAAAGGGGATATAAAGAAATCGAAGCAATGGCAATGCAAGGGACGGATGAGTTTAATCTAGCCCTAACTGTGTTCGCGGCAGATACCCTTAGAATGAAAGTAAAAGACCCGGACTGCAAGCTAAAGCCCAACTGGATGTCTATGCCGTCTGCGATTCACGCTTCAAGGCTCATTCCGTGGGTCAAGCGAGCCTCGGTGATTGATGGCTCTACGTGGCTACTCCCGGCGATTAAGAGAGTCATAGAGGAGAACAAAGAGAACGTCACGGTTATCGTTATTAGCGACTGCATCATTTCAGATGGCGTGGATTCTCTGGATTACATTGAGTTTGAAACAAAGAAAAAAGGCGTCAATAAGATTAAACTTGGGTTCGTCAATGTTAGTAAAACAACATATGTCCAGTTTTATCAAAAGATAAAAAAGAATGGCCACTGGTATATTAGTGTCTATAAGGAGAACGATTAATGCCAATCGCGATAATCCTCGGAGTTAACGGCCAAGACGGTTCGTACTTGTCAGATATTCTTTTAGAGAAGGACTACACTGTAGTCGGAATTACACGACGCAGAAGCGTCGGAGGTCTCGACAATATCCAGCACGTCTTAGGGCATCCTAATTTTCACCTAGAAGTAGGGGATATTACGGATTCGGGTAGCTTACAGCGGATTGTTGAGAAGTGGCAGCCAGACGAATTTTACAATCTCGCGGCGCAAAGCTTTGTTGGTTTGTCTTGGAAGGAGCCATATCATACAAGTCAAGTCACCGGCATAGGAGTTCTTAATTGCCTAGAGGTTTTAAAACAAACGAAGCCGGATACGAAATTTTATCAAGCAAGCTCGTCTGAAATGTTTGGCAAGGTTCATGAATCTCCACAAACGGAAACAACAAAGTTCCATCCACGGAGTCCCTACGGCGTAGCTAAACTTTATGGATATTGGATTACGCGCAACTACAGAGAGTCGTATGGCATGTTCGCGGCCAACGGAATCTTGTTCAATCACGAGACAACCGTTTCGAAGTACACTCCGATGTTCTATAAAGACGCGAATGAGACCCTATTTGATATCAAGCCCATCAACGAGATTGTCAAGTTTGATGAGTCAAAAAATAAGTATATGCAAAGGCTAGTCTCGGATTTAATGGTCTGGGATAAGTCTGGGTGGGTAGACGTCACTTGTGCGTCTTGTTATCCCCACAACATTACTTGTGACAACAAAAACATCCGTATGATTAATGCTAGGAATGGAGTCTACGCTGCAACGGGGAGCCACGTAGCCATCATGAGTGATGATAGCGAGAAAGAAACTGGCGACATTGAAGTCGGAGATAAGCTTAGCTCTTGCGACTTTCCAATCTCACTCGCCTTGCCTGGCGAAGAAGATGAGGCCGAGCTTCTTGGCCTTTTGGTCGGAGACGGGAGCATTACTCGCAGCAAAAGTGGCATTGGCATAAGCGGCAAGTTTACAAACTCGAATGAGAGGATGAGACGCCGATTCGATGAGCTTTGGGTAAAAACTACTGGCGGTCACACCTCATATTATCCTTCAAAATCTGGATTCACGGGAGAAATAGTTGGACAATTGCGACTTGTAGGAGGATGCGATTACTTGCGCAAAATTTACAACGACATTTACAATCAAGATAAAACGAAGAGGGTGCCCAAGCGGATTCTAAACTCCTCAGAGGAGTGTAAGCTCGCGTTTCTTAAAGGATATAACGCTGCGGATGGATTAAAAGCAAATCCGTGTATTTATGAGTTTAAGAACTTCAAAACTAATAGCCCAACTCTGGCTTTGGGACTGCTGTATCTTATCGACCAAACGACTGGGCAGGACTTCAACATAACCGTTGAACAAAAAGAAGATGGGAGACTGTTCTTTTCTATCAATCTACTCTCTCCTGGTCACGAGATAAATATCGGTCTTATTGAATCGCTAATTGACCAGGGATACTCCCAGAGAAAAATAAGTAAAATTTCAGGCCACGCCAGAGCGACGATTAGAAAAGTTCAAAGTGGAGCCTATGTCGCACAAAGACACCCCCTGAAGCTTGACAACAACGAAGTCAAAAAGATAATTGAACTGCCGAATCATGATGGCTGGCTGTACGATTTAGAGACAAGCTCCGGAACATTCCATGCAGGAGTGGGCCGCGCTCACATTCACAATTCCCCACGTCGTGGCATAGAGTTTGTAACTCGTAAAATCACTGATGCGGCGGTCAGAATCAAGCTTAGTGGAGGCGGCACACTTGGCTTAGGGAATCTTGACCCAAGGCGAGATTGGGGTCATTCTAAAGACTACATGAGGGCGGCACATTTAATGTTGCAACATGACAAGCCAGATGATTTTGTAATCGCGACAGGCAAGACTCATTCGATTAGAGACTTGTTGGTTGAAACCTTTGAGTATGTCGGCTTAAACTGGCAAGACCATGTCTATACAGACGAGAGATTCGTAAGACCTGCGGAGGTTGACCTATTGCTTGGCGACGCAACTAAGGCTCGCGAGGAACTCGGATGGCAGCCTGAATATGACTTCAGAGCACTCGTTAGGGAAATGGTAGACAGCGACGATGAAAGAATTAGGAATGAGCAAAGTGCCAAGACCGGGCTGAAATAAGAGACCTAAGTGCGGTCGCACTTTTGACACAAACGAACGCATCGCTTTTATCGACGCAATTAAAAAACAAACTCCAATGAAGGTTCTCAAGCGTCGTTTTGGCATGACCAAAGAAGAAGTAGAAGAGAACATAAGGCTTATCCCTTACCATCAAAAACACATAGCTATAATGACGACAATCGCCCTTGTTAGGTCCGACAAAGCGAAGACAAACACAGAGAAGCTTAGGGTAGTAAACCAACTAAGGGCCGACCTGGCGAAAGAATGGAAGAAGCACAATGAAGTATGAAGAACTAGAACTTAGGTCTGGCACGCAGACGTTTATCTTCATTACAAGAGGCAAGACCAAGCCCTTTACTCATCTAGAAGCTCTGCAGTATCTAGACGAAAGGACTGAGAATCCGACAGTCGGCTCAACTCTAGAGTCGTTTCTGGAAGAAGAAGGAATTCTAGAGGAATGTTCGCCTGATGTCCCAGTGTCAACTTGGCAAATCCCCAGAGACAAACACAGAGAAACACTTTTTCGCACAGATTTAATGAGTGGCCTTGGTTTTTGTGCGACTAAATATGGCCAAAGTGTCGAAGTTCTAATAGCGGAGGCTCATCGTCTTGGCTTTTCGGCGCTTATCAATACAAACGTAGCGGGAGGATAATATGGGTAGAAGAGCACAATCAAAGCCGTGGGATACACGGAAGAACCTGCAAGAGCTATATGTTGACCAGGAGCTTAGCTTTGGTCAAATCGCCGAGATGTATGACACCCACTCGAATACAATTCGTCGGGCAGTAAAGAAGCACGGCATTGACGCGCGCGACAAGTCTGAAGCACAAAAGAACTTCCTAGACAAGAATGACCACCCTATGTTGGGACGCCAACGAACAGAGCAAGAGCGCTTGAATATCTCGAAGGGCATTCAGGAGCATTGGACGGGGCTGTCGGAAGAGGAAGACCGGACGCGCAGAGAGGACATGGCTGAGCGCGCAAGATTACGCTGGGACTGGATGGCCGAAGAAGAAAAGACGGAGACCATCAAGAAGCTTCACCAGGCGAATAGAGAAAAGGCCGGCATGGGTTCGAAGAACGAAAACGCCCTGGCGGAAATGATGAGGAGTGAAGGTTACACCGTTTATCAAAGGACGACAGAGTATAGCCCGCGTCGCGCATTTGAAATCGACATCGCGATTCCCAGTGAGCGCGTCGCGATTGAGTGGGACGGAGCGGCTCACTACGAGCCAATCTATGGAGATGAGGCCCTTCAAAAGACCATGGAAAAAGATAAGCGGAAAAACGCAGCCTTGATTAGTCATGGCTGGAAGATTATCCGATGTCGAGACCATAGCACTGCGCACTCCCTTGCATTCTGCCAAAGAGCACTCGCCTCAATTCTAAAAGCGATGTCCACAATTAATGACGGAGAGGTGGTTTGCATTGATGCATTCTAAACTAGCAGATGCGCCATGCCATCCGCTTGGGAGTACAGAAATCCTGGCGGATTTGTACAAACTCGTCTTAAGTAATTTTAAAGATGAAACTCTCAGGACGTTTATTGACTACTTCTTTAAGAGAGAAGATATCGCAGCCACATTTTTTAATGCGCCGGGAGCGAGGAGCGACGAGCGCGGTCACCATTCGTTTAAAGGCGGCCTAGCGTATCACACTCTTACGGTTGCGCTGCTCGCCACTAGAATTTCCGACCACTACAACGCCCTTAGTATGACGAATGATACCGACCTAGTTATAGCCGGAGTTATGCTCCACGACATAGGAAAGATAGATTCTTACGAGTGGAACGAAAAACTGACGGCTGACGGACCTGGCAGATATACTCATACTGAGATAGGCAAGCTTCATCACCACATCCCCATTGGCTTCCACAAAGTTCTTACGGCAATTGAAGACTTTAATGCAGAGAAGGAGTATCTTCGGCAGCCTGGACTAAGCCGGGAGATTGCAGACCAACTAGGACATATTATTTTGTCTCACCATGGTCGCAAATCTTGGTCTTCGCCAGTCACACCTCAGAACGTTGAGGCTTATATCGTCCACTCTGTAGAGATGATGGATTCGTACGTTTACAAATTTAATCGCGGCGACGACGTTCGCAGTATTTACGACAACTAGGAGAAGATATGACTTTACCTGATTTTGATATCGCAACGGATTACATGTCTCTTATAGACGCAGAAGATAAAGCAAAGGAAAAGGGGGAAGAGTTCCCATATTTGCGCGGCTTAAAGAAACTCGCGTACGGCCACAGACAGGGATTGAAGTCTGTGCGGTCGAGAATCGTCAAGGTCCCGAGCGTCGGAGTGGGCGGGCTTACGGGCAAGGACGAGAAGCCGGATTGCATTGCTGCAGTCACTATCACCTACGAGTTTAATGATGGCTCTGTTTTTGAGGGCTCCGCAGACGCATCTTACAAGGCCCACAAAGCTCCATATAATCTCCACCTAGTAGCTCTCGCGGAATCGAAAGCAGAGGCTCGTGCGATTCGGAGGGCATTCAATATCTCTGCTGTCGCAAAGGAGGAAATGGGGACAGTCCCGAACCTTGAGGAAGAAGAGAAGGAAGAAGCCTTAAAGATGGAGGGCCCAATTACGGACGTGCAACTCCAAGGGATTAAAAGACTCGCAAAGCGCAAGCAACTTCGCCAAAGTGAGTTGTTAGAAAAAATCGGAAGGTCAGAAGTCGGAGACATCTCTAAGTTGACATATGCCGATGGATTAAAAGCACTCAAGTATGTAAATAAACACAAGGCTAAGCCGGCCACCGCTGAGGTCGCTGAGGCCGAAGCTTAATGGCGCAATATGAGGACCTTAAAATTGGTCTGGAAAAAGCGACGGCCGAGTATCGTGCAGCCGTGAAGTGGGCGCGCTTCGTAATTGATTATAAGAGGGCTTATGAGGGAGAAGAAGACTTTAGAGAAGATTCTTTGAAAGACTACCTCACTATGATTAAAGTCGATTCGCGGGATGAAATCAAATCGGTAGCGGTTGATATTAAAAGACTTAAGGAAAAAATAAAATCTCACGAAAGCCGCCTAATGGACTTGGCTAAAAGGAATAAAAAATGAACGAAGAAGAAATCAATCTGGACGACAATAGTATCTTCACCGACCACGCCTCCAACGAGAACCTTAGAGCAAACGCTGAGGCCGCAGGTATAAATCCTGACCTAGTAGCTCCAGAGGGTGGCATAGACGACGTTAAGTATTTTGCTAAGCGAGGCTGCAAAAAATGCGATGGCCGAGGTACGTTGGCAATTTGTTTTTCTCCGTGCAAGAAAAAGGTATTTTCCTCTCGCGAGCGCCCCACTGTTTTAAGAAAAGGAAGAAGGGTCCGGCAGACTGGCCCGACGCCAAAGCGAAATGTCAAGATGACTGGCTTCTCTCCGGGGAATGACCTGGATAAGCAATGGCGCACTAGTCAATTGGAGCCAGACGACTACAAAAAGAACAACACCGCTTTAGTGTTCTGTCGTTGCGTAAAGTCAATCGCCGTTTAGACTTAGAAGGTCCGCTTTATGCGGGCCTTCTTTTTTTTATACTTGCTCAACATTTTTTCCCTACTATAATCAAATTAGCTTTTTACGAAGGAGAACTATTATGAACGACGAAGACAAAGATAAGAGCAAGCGATACAACCGGCGAGACATAGCAATTTACAAGCCGAATAGCAAAAAGACAGGTGGCGTAGCTCAGTTTAAAATGAGTGGAGCCTCTGACTGCATGTTCTTGGAGTGCGCCAGTCAAATCGGAGAGATGAAAAGCTCGAATCCATATGACTGGAGTAATAAAATTCTCTTCAAATTGGGAGAGCCAGACATTTGCAAGATGCTCGCATATTTTCGTCTCGATAAGCCAAGCGCTGAGCTAAAGCTATTCCATCAATCCCCAGATGGCACAAGCAAGGGCGCCAGTCTTAAGTATCAAGAGTATGGCGGTAAGCCTTCTTATTATCTATCTCTTACCCACCAAAAATCAAAAGGCGGGACGCCAAATAAGGTTGGCCTGCCCATTGGCCTGGACGAGGTCGAGTATTTAAAAGTCGGTTTCAAAAAGGCCCTAGAGATGATTCTGCATTGGGACTAAAGCTCCCGATGTTCTTTCTGGTGTATTAAAGGGGTGAAGCTTCTTAACAGCGCCAGGGGTATAAAATGGGTTCATTAAATGCATCGGGGGTACCAGTCGTACCCAAGCAACGCCTCAGCATTGTTAGCATGGGGCAGGACGTAGCTATTACGAGCGGAGTGGCCCCTCACGGAGCCGCCAGCGTAAAATTAGCGAACGTTCGTGGCGTTCCGGTTCACGAAAGAGCGGCTGCGGACTTTGGCACTCAAAGCTCGCCAGCCGTTGACTCATTCTTGCGCCTAGGGGGCCTTGTGAAGCACGCAGAAAGCGTTGACGACGCAACAGTCGCCGTGATTATTGGCGGCGTGCCTGCGGAGGCTGAGCCAGCCGAACTGGTCCGTCGCTCCGCGCACACAGGTAGCAGAATCGTCATAGGCAGAACAGATACAGACGCGGTTATCGACCGAAAACTAAACACGAGTGAAAGACCAGGAGGTTAGCAATGGGCAGTTTAACTCCAGGCGGCTTGCCAATCTCTCAAGCTAATAATAAAATTCATCACTCACACCGGGGCAACTTTGTCAAGCGTAGTAATACTGACACTGACACTGGCGTCGTGGTATCGAATAGTGGTGTAATTAAAATTGAAAATTACGACTTGCCGTTTGGTCGCGAATTCGCGCTGTCTCCCGCTCGTACGTTCGTTTCAGGAATAGACCTCACTTCTAGAGAGCTATTTTGGAACGCCTCGGAGAATGGGCCAAGTGGGATTCGCAGGATTGAATATGACAAATTCGCTAATGATTCCGGGAACCTACAGCACGTAGTAACCCGAGCAATGGGTATTCACACTAGCGTCATGGACCGAGAGTCTCCAAATGCGGGGAGCGGACCTATGGTCGCACGAACGGAAAGAAAGATTTTCTTCCTTGATTCCGATAGGAATAAGACCAGTGGATTTGCCGATTGGGAAATTTTTGATGCATCCGGCTGTCCAGTAGGAACCAGCCTTGGTACTACAGATACAGATGTATCACCAGCACCAACATACGACCAGCCTTGCTAGGAGGTAAAAAATGGGTTCTTTACCAGCGAGTGGCATTCCAGTTGTCACAAAACAATCTCTAACTTTTCGTAAGCACGACATTCGAATTAAAGCGACCGACAGTCGTGACGACTCGATTGCTCTAGTCACTGCGAATAGACCTGTTCTTTCAAGACCTATCGGCTCTGGCTCGATTGTGCGCGACTTGGGCGTTGTTGATTACTACGAAGAAAAGGTCGTTGGAGCAATCCGCATGGCCCGCACGTGTGATGAGCGAATTGCGTCCGACGTTTCTTGCGTCCGAGATACAGTTGTCAAGCTTGGCGACGGTCAAACGATTGCGGTAATTGAAGCCGCACTCCAGCCGTCTACACCTCAAAAGTGGGCCCTTAATGCGGGTGACAAGATTGTACGCCAGGATAGTACGGACGATACCACTATTGATAGAGTCGGCTAACGGGAGTAAATAATGAGACGCGACCCACCGTTTGAGCAAATAACACCCGTCCACCTGGCGAGTGTGAGTGGCACACAGACTGTAATAACGGCGAACAGCACTGTCAATCCTGGCATTGTGTCTGTTGCAGTTGCGTCTTTAGGCGCGGCGGGCACAGCAATCTTTACTGTTACTACGTCTGGAAGTGTGATTAAAACACTAGCAGTCGCCGCGAATGAAAGCGCAGACGGTGCTCTTCATCTAATGGAGATTGGCCTGGGTAACGGCCTAGAGGTCACGACCACGACTGCAATGGCCGTGGACGTTCTTTATGTTGCGACAGACGGAAGTCCAGGTATTACTAAATCGGCTGCTAGGGCGGCAGCTTACGCCGCGAGCAAGACTTCCCCGAAGGCTACGCGAGCCCCCAATATCTTCGGAGCACAGTCGCAAGGCTAACTGAGGCGTACCCGTGGACTACGACGAACTCCTTAAGTATGTGCGCAGCGAATGCCGCGTTCGCGTGCACAAGGACCGTTCAGTCGTTAGTGGCACAAGAGGGACGTTCCAAGTGACGGATAGCGGTCCGCTAATCACTGTGGCTCAAAAGGGACTGCCGAAAAAGAAGCTGACCGAAACTTTAATCCACGAGTACGGTCATTATTTACAACACAAAGACGGCTTCATGTCCTATATAGATGGGATATGTGACAGCTATACGGTCGCAGCAGAATGGTTCGCTGGCCGCATAGAACTGAGCGATTTTGAACTCCAAGTGGTCCGTAACGGCATGCTAGTAATAGAATATGACGCCGAGCGCCGAGCCCATCAGTTCGGTCTCGATTTTAATGTAAAGAACTTCACGTCGTCTTATTATTTAAAGGGTGCTGCGGCATATATGGACTGCATAAAGTGGACATTCTTAAGAAGAGTCTGCACTTCGGAGACCCCATGTCGAAAAAGCTATGAGCCAAGACTCCTGACGAACGAAGAATTATTCGCTCCTCTAGGGGCAAAAAAAATAGCACTCATGGACGCGTGCTTTAATCTTCAAACATATCCGGGATAAAATCGCACATGGCACCGTCGTGCGCGGAAAAATGATTCAAGCACAAGTCCCACCATCTGCCCTCAAACTTAATCCCCACCAGCCCCCGCTCCTCCTCATAGTGGTCTGCTCTGTGGTTTCGGAGACAATTAATGCAAAGACGGACGCCGCGCATAAAAACGCAGACGTCCGTCCAGTGCTCATTACAAAAGCATCTTATCCCGCCTCTGTCCACAACGTAATGGGTGGTCTCCGTGCTTCTTCTTTTGCACAGCCCCATATGACAGAGTTTTTCGACTGGCCTAGTGCCCCTCGTCGTCGGAATCCACATTTTTATTTCGGCTCAAGCTTAATTCTCTTCGACTCCGCGTCAATCTGAAGTTCCCACAAGTCTAAATCTACGTCGTATTTCTGGGCGAACTCTTGGTGAATAGTCTTGTCTACTGATGTCAACTCCGTGTGCGCTAACTTGCGCCTGCGGTCTTCGATTTCTTTCATGAGTCTCTCGTTTTGAATTCTCAAGAGGTAATTGCTAACCTTAAGGGAATCGACTTCGTCAAACTCAATCTCTCTTGGCTTTAGCTCCTCGACTTCTTGCTCCTCGACCCCCCCTCTCATCATACTCTCTACGGCATCTCTTACTGCGATGTTTATCTTTTCCTCAGAAATCATAGGTTACTTGGCCCCTTCGACTTTGTCATCGATGCGCCCTCGGTCATTACCGTTGCGCCCTTTTCGTTCTTGTTGTTGAGACGTAAATACGGTTCTAGAAGTTGGAGTATTTCGCCAACCGCCTTCTCCGTCTTTGTTTCTTTTCCCCGGCCGCTAATGTAATTGTCTAGAATGCTATTCAATTGAGCCTTGAATGAGTCTTTGCGCTTTTCCGACGCAACATCTCTCGCTGGTATAAAATTGGCTGACATCATATCTCCTTTTTAAAAGTGGCATTCAACGTATTGAACCCACTCGTCCTCAAGAGTCATCCTCTGGAACTTCGCCTTAATTGGATTCATTTTAGGCACGATTGGCTGACGACGCAACTTCATTTTCGTCTGCCCTAGTGGCTTATTGCTTTTTTTTGCGTTGCACGGCTTGCAGCAGCACACTGTGTTTTCAAAAGTACTGCGGCCACCTCTACTTCTAGGGACGACGTGGTCAATCGAAAAATTAGACGAGTTGACTTCCACGCCGCAATACTGGCATTTCCAGTTGTCTCTATTACACACCCAGCGCTTTGAGTAAATAGGAACCCGATGTGGCATGCCGTTAAACTCTGTGCATACAATTACCGCTGGCTTGAGATACTCGTCATTCGGAGTCCTTACAATCTCGTCGTCATAGTACTCGATTGCATAGGCTAGGCCGTTGAATATCTTTTTAAATGCGTCTTGCCAGCCAATCGTCTCGACAGGGATATACGACTTGTTTAGAACTAAACACATATGACTCATCAATATTCTCCCTTCGTTAGTTTTTTTCCACAACCATTAGGATTATCTAGCATCTCTAAGTCCCCAGAAAAGCCATCCGGAGGCCCCGTGCAAACGACGCCATCGTCTCTATAGCTCTTAAAGCTATGAGGGCAAGAACTGCCGCGTATCTTTTTTGCCGCGACCATCGCTTTTAACTTGTCGAAGCGACTTGGAACGACCCTAAGTTCATCCTCTAGGAGTTCTTTTGTGGACTCCCCCGTGGAGCCTCGCTGTGGCTCCGTTGCAGGGGCGCTGGGCGCTTCGTATTCACTCTCTGTGTCTTGAGTCGCCGCCCTCGCTCTTGGCTCTCTGGTGGCTCCGGAGGCGGTCTGAGTGGGGCTCTCGACTGGAGTCTCTAGGATGGGCGACTTTTTATCCGATTTGAGTCGGTGAAGAAGGGCCGCGTAGCATTTTAGGCAAATCTCGCCAGTCTCTAGGGCGTCTGGACCTAGATGGCCGCCTCCTATTTGCTCCTTTTCGCAAATAAGGTTGACCCTATACGAATCAACCTCTTCATCATTTATTTTTTTTCCACACAAATCACATAGAACTAAATTGACTCTAGCCATTATTAGACTCCTCCGTTAAAGCGGGCGATGAGATTCGAACTCACGACCTTCTGATTGGCAACCAGGGGCTCTTCCACTGAGCTACACACGCATATAGGTCCACTGAGATTCGAACTCAGGCTGAAAGCTTCAAAGGCTCGCGTGCTACCGTTACACTATGGACCAACAACTATCCCACTAGGATTCGCACCTAGGATGCTAGATTCAGAGTCTAGAGTATTACTGCTATACTATGGGATAAGCGGGATACGGGATTTGCACCCGTGCGAACAACTTGGAAGGATGTCATGCTACTGTTACATCAATCCCGCGAATGGCAGGCTATGTTTAAAGTGCCGCCCATGCCAGGGCACCTCCAAGTATACCCTAAAAGCTTATCCTAGGTCGTATGCCTTTTAGTAATTCTTTTGAAATCCTGCGCATTTTTCGTCTCGCGTATCGCCGCCAAAAGCTTGAATCCCCATCTGCCTGATTGACTAACTCTTCCCACTCCTGCGAGTAGTAGTTGTCTGAATAAAGAATAGGATGGTCTATATAGAACATTGCGCACCTCAGTTGTCTATCTCATACTCATCTATTGAAATATGAGGTTGGTCTAGAATTAATTTGGTTAATGCGCATAGCTCTTCAGATTTTTCTCTAGCCAGAGAAACTGCCTGCCTATATTCTTCTTGCTTTTTCCTTACGAGACAGAGGGATTCTGCCACTTCTCTAATCTTTTGGTTCAATTCCTTCAAAGTACCCTCCGAGAGCCAGCGAGACGTTACTCCTTTCGACTACTAGGAATGATAGTAGGAAAAATCACTTTGTCAATGGGTGTATTTATTTAAGACGAAGGAGGGCGGCCATGACAGTCGGCGTCGAACACATTATCCTAATTATTACTACCATAGCTGGCGTGCTTAAAGCTTATTTCGAAATGAGAAAAGCCCAAGCAGCGCGAGCCGAGGCTGTTGCTCAGAACGATAGAGCGTCTGAAGCCGAGACTCTCTTAAAAACAGCCGTAGAGGGTCTAGAAGAAGCAAAAAAAGAGGACCCGGTCGGGGCTGGTCGCGCAGTCGCCAGAGTCAAAAGGCAAACAGAGATAAGAGGGGTCGAGGCTCAATTTCACGAATTAGTCCAAGAGGTGACCGAAGGTTCTGGAGACGTAAAAAAGATAACACAAAAGCTTTCTCGCGACCGATTGCTCGATAAGCTTGACCCGAAGTAAGTTCTTGGGTTATTATCTATTGGACCACATACACGGAGAAGCATTATGTCGCACCCAGGCAAAGGCCAAACGAACGAACTATTAAAGGTCGATGCGCAGGGCCGTCTGTTGTATCAGACAATAGCGGTTCCCGTGACCGTTGCGTCTGGGTCTCTCCTTAATCCAGACTACAACACAGTCGGCCAAGCTGTTGATGCTGGAGCCACTAGGATGAATATCATCGGAGATGTATTTGAGGTCAGCGGAGTCTTCTCTGCGGGCACTTTAATCATTGAGTTGCAAAATAGCGCAACTTGGGATTTGGGAGACAATACATTCAGTAGCGCGAATAAGATAGACGTTCGCGGGAATGGGGCCATCAGATACGCGCAGAGCGTCTTCCATTCCCCCGCATTCTCTAGCAGCATTAACGTTGAAGGTGTAGATATTATCAATGACTCGACGTCAGAATCGCCGCTTGTCTCTGCTGCGGGATATGATGTGGCGAACTGCGCCTTTATTGGAGATTGCGTAATCGCCGGGTCTGGCGGCCTAATGAGCAGTTTTTCTGTCTCGGGGGACCTAATAATAACTACGCTTGCCAGCGGTTGCAATCTACAGCATTCTAATGTTGTCGGCATCGTAGTTGATAGCGGCGTCGGGACCGTCATGTCGAACGTTCGTTTTGGCTAAGGAATTCTAAATGCAAGATAATAGATTAGTTCAAGAGTTTCAAGCTGGTGGATTTCATTCTGATATTGGGTTTGTGTCCGACCCCGTTCCTAATGGTTCGTTTGTATCTTTGTCTGGACTTTATACTGGAATTATGCCATATAGGCAAACTGGCACGGGAGGATTATTAGACGGGTTAGCGCCAGTTTCTGGTCTTGCGACTCCCGGCGAGCCTATTAGTGTAAATAAGCACCCCATAAATCGAGTAGTTCTTTTTGAGAATGAAGTGCATAACCTGGCACAAGGACTATGGAGTAGACAAGATGCTACTACTGGAAATTGGGTTTTTGTAGCAAACTTTGATGATGCTCATAGCAGCTACCAAAATATAGGTCTATATCCAGTTTTCAACCAACAAACAAATAAGAGATATCTAGTTACCGCATATGTAGCAACAGTCAATGCTGACGTATGGAGAGGCGTTAGTTACAATAGAGAAGACAATGTAGTTGTCAGTGGTATACCACTTTTTCTTGGATTGGGCGGAGGTTCAAGTATAGACCTATCTCCATCTGAGTGTCAGGTTGGCAATAATATATATTTTGCAGGCGCAGATGAGGATTCATTTGCTATGGTTCTAAACGGACTTAATCTTACTATATCTGCCATCATGGGAGTGGGAAGCGTATCAAGGCCACTTGATTATTGCGCATATAGCGGAATTGTCTATATGGCCCATAAGGATGTTTCAGTAGCCGGAGTAGGAGGCTCTGGCGTTATTACTATATCAAAAATGAATGGTGTTCCGAGTCCCGTATTACGCTTACCGTTTGAAGACCTTCCGGCTTCTTATCCTTCTAATCCAGAACTTGGATACGCGGTAAACACCTCCGCAAGTATTGCTCGACAAAAATGTTTACTTTTTGTTGACAATAATCCAATTTCATCAAGTGGAAAATTAAATGGATTAGGACAAGAAGACTCTCCTAGTATGTGGCTTTATTATCAAAACGTGCCGCAAAAAACTCCAATTGGAGGCGGGGCTGCTGGAGTGAATGGCTATAGTGTCTGGCAGATACAAGGGGATGGATTGGGTGGTTTATCAGTTGTCCAGCAGATAGATACTATGATGGGTCCATATCGCGCGGGTCTTGGAGCCGCCGTGGTACCAGTTGGATTAAATGACCAAGCCGTTATTTCATATTGCGATAATTATCCTGGTTGGTTTGCCACTACTCCAGAGAAAAGCTTTCTCACGCTAAGGGCATTTGGAGGAGAAGCAGGACAATCGTTTAGTCAATTTGATTTCGACCCATTCGGGCCCGCTCCAACAATAGGGCCACCTTCCATAGGAGGCCCGACAAAGGTTTCATTCAGTCAAGATAAACTCGGAGGCGGGGCGAGATGGTCGCCAGCAGCAGTTTCAACGACGACTAGCAAAGAAGTAAATATTTGGGACATTGTATATACTAGTGGTCATTTTGTTGATGACAAAGCCTCTTGGAGGATTCACTACAAGCTTATGCCGTCTACCGCGTATCACGCGGGGTATAGCGGAATAGCGGGCCAAGGAATGTCTGTCCGCTGGTATAATGACAAATTCCATGCGCCGAACAAAAGGTGCATACTTACTGTAGGACAAAGCCACGTGTCTTCTGGAACAAACACTAACAACCAAGTCAATGGCCTCGCGATATACAGCGGTTTAGACTATTGGGTTGATTGGAATTATAAAGCGAATAATCTAGCTCCAAGCGATAGTGTATATCTATGCGGATTACTTTTCGACCCTAATAATTCTGATATACCTCCACTCGGTCTTTAAGAATAGGAGTCTATAATGTCAACAGCACCATTCTTAATCACAAAATTTAGAGGAACCGGCCAAACAGAATGTGAGGTATTCCAGAATATAAATAGCACGCTGATTAGTCTATTTAAGTATGGAGATGCGACATTGGTCACTACGGCTATACCGAATACAGAATTTGCAGGCTTGGCCGCTAGATGGAGAGGATTCATTTATGCGATTTCTCCGCAGGATGGCATTTACAGAAATACTCCACCGTCCACGACAGCGACTCTTGTTCATTCGTTTACTCTACCCAACACGACCTCTGAAATCACTCTAGGCTGGCACGTCGTTTGGAAGAAAAATAAGATGAACCTATTCACCATGTTTTATACTACGACATTAGACTGGCGAATGGTGTTTATCGACGAAGAGGGCATTGTAACCGAGACGGCACCTATTCCACACGAGCTTGCGTCTCCACTCAATATCAAACATGGTATGTCTAGGGGTATATACTTCGGGAATAAAATATTCACGTCGGGAGAAGGAACGGATGTTGGTGAAATACAAATTATAAATCCAGAATCTGAAGATATACAGGGAATCTTTTATCCTAGCACCGGTTTTATAATGGTTCAATCTGACATAGCTATTCATAATGGTAAGCTTTATGGATATTCGGTACACGCAGCAACAACGGTTGGCAAAGGTAATGTCCTTTGGAACATCTCTTCTGCCATACCAAGTGTTGAACTAGAGTGGGAGGCTTACCAGGCTAATAGCAATGAGTTCCCAGGAGCTTACGGACATTGTTGCATTTTTAGTGACGGAGTTGACCTTATTGTTATAGGGTATTCAGATGGAACGACGCTAAATGAGATTGGCATGTGGAGGATAGATTTCGATGGCGGCGGAAATGTGACTGGTAAAACCGATATTATAGATATTGTTCTAGGATTTAGAGCGGTTCCTGATGACGAAGTATTTAGATGTTTTGTAAATAGAGACATTGAATCTGAACTCGGAACTATTAAAACGCAATTACACCTATCTCTTCCTCTTTTTGCACCCTTTCAAATAGCAGAAGGCCGAGGTCCTTTCCACTCTTATCAATGGAACGGAGCAAGTTCTCCAGCCACTTACATCGGAGTCTGGGGAGATTCTCTTCTTTTTGACCTTCCACATGATAGAATAGGCGGCGCAAGAACGTTTACAGATGCAGATGAGCTTAATTTTACTATTACTAATGTTGTGCATTCTGGAATTTATGCCGATGTGACCTATATATTAGATGGTGTCGCGCCCGCTAGTGGCGTTGCAATGTGTATTAAATACAATAACGATAAAGACAGTCCTCTTTCTGTGGCAACAGTAGTACCAGTAGTTAATGGTGTTACAGATGGAAATTATATTGCAGAACTTTCCACTGGCGAAAGCGGCGTATTTAGATGGAACCTGGAAGCAGATGCGATAGATGCGGGAGACTTCCCAAACACTAGTGCTTTCTTAATTAGAACACTATAAATCGGAGAATATAATGACAAGACCATCTTTGGTAACAAAATATAGAGGAGCCGGCCAAACGGAATGTGAAGTCTTCCAAGAGGCCGGAGGAATTCTGGTTAGCCTATTCACTTATGGAACGGCAGGTTTACAGGTTAGTCAGTTCTTTAAACCAGGAAGTCTAGCTACGCATTGGGCTGGTGCTATTTACGCCATCTCTCCAGAGGAGGGGATATATAAAAACGTTCCTCCGTCTACAAGTGGGATATTACTTCATGCGTTCACCGCCCCTAATACTAGCGCTAGTAGCTGGTGTATGGATTGGCAAACAGTTTTTAAAAATGGCAAAACGCAATTATTCACCATGTATCATGTGGCTGTTACGAATAGCGCTCGAATGGTATTTATTGATGAAAATGATAATGTAACAGAGACTAGTGATATTGTGATGCCAACGCCCCCGCTTGTTCCTGGTTATCTTCGTGGTCTTAATTTTGGAAATAAGATTTATACAGCCGGCTTGACAACTAATTCTTCAGCAATACAGATTACAGACCCTGTAGCAGAAAATGGATTACAGACATTTTTGCCGGACTTAATAACTTATGGACAAATCGACCTGGTTATGCACAGTGGAATTGTTTACGGTTACACTCAATATAGCGTTCTTACTGTTGGTCTTGGAAATACTCTTTGGAACTTTTCATCTGCCATTCCTAAAAAGGAATTAGAGTGGAATCTAAACAATATCATAGCACCTGGAGCATTTGGCCAATGCTGCATATTTAGCGACGGGACAGACCTTGTTGTTATGGGCGCAGGTTCAGGCGTTCTCAATGAAGAATGGGATGTATGGCAGATAAACTTCGATGCAGGCGGTCAGCCAATCGGGATTACCAGCGTTAGAGATGTCACATTTGGATTCGATGTCCTGCCCGCCGCCGACACGTCTAGGTATTATGCTTCTAGAGATATAGAGAGTTCTGCTGGAGTAGTCCAGACTGATATCCATATGGTGACTAGGCTCGGACATGTTGAAGGGTCTCCAATTCATCATTATAAGTGGAACGGAGTAGGCGCGCCCGCGACTTATCTTGGAGTGGGAGGCGACAGCTTTACCTTTGACGCTCCGTCTTGGAAAGTTGGAGGAGGAGCTAGGACGTTTAGCAATGCCGACGAACTAGACTTTATAGTTACGAATGTCGCGCCGACCGGCTCGAATGTTGATATAACATACTTGATTACAGGAAGCGCACCGGCCTCTGGAGTCGCGATGTCTGTTCGATTCAATAATCTCAAAGACAGTCCCGTCGCCCTCGCCGCTGTTACTCCCATTAGCAATGGTTTTACTAGTGGCAATTACATCGCGGGCCTAACTACAAGTCAAAGTGGAATCTTTAGATGGGATATAGCAGCGAATGGAGTAAGCCCTTCAGATATCCCCAATTTGAGCGCTATATTAATTAGGACATAAGCATGAGTACGGATACGCAGGCAAAATTCAGCACCACAACATTCGTAACTCTATCTAATCCCTCTGGAGTTTATGGGCAAGTTTCCGCCATGTATATGTTTGGTGTAAAACAAGACTCCGTCTATGGACAAGTGGTTGCTGCTCCAATGTTTAATGTGGGAGAGAATACAGTATACGGACAAGTGATTCCAACGCCGATGTTTAGTGTTAGTCCAGCTTCAATTTACGGACAAGTGATTCCAACGCCGATGTTTAGTGTTAGTCCAGCTTCAGTTTACGGACAAGTAATTCCAATGCTGATGTTCAACGTCTCTCCGGGAGCCGTTTACGGACAAGTCGTCGCGATATCTGGCTTCGACCAATACACGCCGCTTCTAGTCACAAATGTAAGCGGCTTCGGCGACATTATTTACTACGGAGATGACGCAAAAATCACGATTGAGAGCGGACAATTTTCTGGGGACTTTAAAAACCTAGTAAACATAAGTGGCCTGGCGTTATTTGAGGCTACACCGAGCGGACTTAATGCTTTTCTCTCTAATAGTATAATTTTTTCCGCCAACGCAGAGGTTGCGATTTTACCAGACGCCTCGGGCGCAAGAGAATCGTATTTTCTCTTCTCGAATCATAATGGTTTAACATTTTCGGTTTCTGGAGTTGACACTATTTATACTTCTGTTGGCGCGAACAATTCGGTGAGCCTGAGTGGAGTGGGGAGTCACCTCGGCTTAATCTGTGACGGGAATCGTTGGATTGCAACTGAGGAAAATGGAGTGATAGCATGACAGACAACATTTATTCAGGACAAGAGGCTCGAATAGTCGCTAATATCGTTAGATTCAATTCTAAAGATGGTAGTGTCCTAGATATAGGCACTGATACTGGCTTTAGTCTCATCGGAGCTAGGATTCCTTATCGGGCCGAGACAATAAGTCGGACTATGACGCTGACCGAATCTGGAAGAATCTCGACTAACCTCGGGGCCGGAGGTCTCGTGGAGCTTACGCTGCCAGATATAACAGTGGCGGGCATTACGTTTAAGTTTGTCCGAGTAGAAGCTCAAGTTTTCAGAATCAATCCGCCCGCTGGCTCAAGTATTAAGTATAGCGGTGGAACGATGGCTACTGGAGAGTATCTTGGGCTCACGTCAATCGGAGCCAAACTACACCTCGTTTCGGACGGGAATGGCGACTGGATTGCGACGTATGAGTTCGGTACACTCACTGAAGAAACTCCGTAAGCCGCCGTGCTGAATAAATATTTTTAAGAGCGAGCCGCCGTGGGGCGAAAAATCGAAAAATAATTAAAAGCGGAAGATTTTTGTCTCAAGGCCAAACTCTTTTGCGATATCAATCATGTGGCCGGTTCCGCTTGAGTTGTTCTTCCAGAAGGCGATTAAGCCGCCCTTAAATTTGTCGGGAACCTCTTCATCTTGAAGCTCAAGTATTCTTGAGGTCACGCGCGCGTACCACCCCATCTTTTTATTCCTGAGATATCCGGCTCGCTTGCCGTGCTTTTCCCAATTCGCAGGCATTCGAACGTGGTCTATGCCGTTTCTCTTGGCCCACTCTATGGCCGCCGTGTCTATGCCCTCGGCATCGCCGCTAATTACCTCGTCGATTTTCCAGTCCATGCCTGAAATCGCGGTATCGATGATTTGAACGGCTTCTTCGCCCTTAATTGAACGGCTACCTGCAATAATCACGCGCATAAAACCCCCTCTAGGGCGATTGGCAAAATATAGTGCCAAGATGCTTCGAAAAAATCTTTGTCTTTCATTGTAACATACATCTGGCGAAGTGCGCCAATGGCGTGCTGTCTTCTTTTGAAGATAATCGAGTGCAGAATTTCTCGCACTTGGTGAACCCCGCGATATTTGCCTAATCGATATAGGGTGCGTGTTTTTTCAATGCCATTTGGGTCGTTGAGCATTCCAACGGCTTGGTCCATGACGGCCTGTGCCCTTCCTTTATAGAGTTCGCGTGCGACCCCGCCAGCGACCATTATAGATACTCTTCTATCCCACAAAGTGAGCGTATCTATTACGTCTCCCGGCTCTTTTGGTTTAAGCACGTGCGCCCCATAAACTATTTTGTCTTCTGAGCCGTCCATAGCCATTAGAGAAGGCTCGTGATGAAGCATGGCGAGGATAACGACGTTTGTATCATAAATAAGACCACGTCTTAATCCACATCGAATCAACGAAGCCTCGTTCTCTAGACTAGGCTCGATAGTCCAGGCGCGTTTTACCATCCTCACTTCGTCTGTCATGAAGGTAACTTATAGAGGGTGACGTCTCCCCGGACATATGACTCGAAATTCTTGAGCATAGTGATGTACAAGCCCCAGTCGCCGCCCGCAATGCCGCATCCTATAAGCCAAGGAAAGGCGTAGGATGAGTCCTTGGGTAATTGACGAGACATGGCTATTAGACAATTCCGGAAGTGCCCAATTCTTTTTTCCGGGGAATCATACTGGTCAACTATTAAGCTCTTGCCTGGGCCGATACAGTTGAGGACCATGCCGCCTGGCTTGTATTGGCCGTTCATATTCACAACCTTGCGGTTTTTGCCGCAAGCCGAGGACGCCGAGTCTTCTCTTAACTCTATTGTTCCTGGCTCAGAGACTTTCTCTCTGTCATTATAACAGTTCGCCCAAGGGAAGCGCTCAAATAGAGCGTGAGCAAGCCCCGCAGCAGCGCCATTGCTAGTGCAATTCGTTTGGTGGCAAATATAGTCTTCCGTAGCATCTAATAAATCGCCGTCTATGATTTTAAACATTAAAATAAGCCCTCTGGCCTTTCGATTGACTCTTCGTCGGAATTATTTCTTGCCAGTCCAAAATCAATGCCTTCTAAAAAGCAATCTAGAGCGATTTGTTCAGTTGTGTAATGCCCTTGATGGTATGTACTGACTTTCTGCTTTTCGAAGTATTTTAAAAAGTAATCAATGGGGTCATTTTTCATATTCATATTCTCTCCTTGATAACCCCGGCGAGATTCGCACTCGCGACCTAAACCTTAGGAAAGTTTTGCTCTGTCTACTGAGCTACGGGGCTAATTTGTTATTTCGACCTTGGTGTAGCGACTTTTGACTCGTCAGCGCCAAGGGTTCTAATCAAATTAATGAGCCTCTCTACGTCTCCTTCTTTTACTGTCACGACGCTCCAGCAGTGCGATGTCTTGTTTTGTCCGACCTCACTAGTAATATAAGCGTTGTATTTGTTCTCTATGAGCCACCATCTTAGAGTCTCGTACACGTGAATTGGAATAAAAGACAGGTCAATGACGGTTACGTCTCTCTGAATTTTCATTAAATCTCCTTGGAATGGGATGTTCTATTGAGAGTCTTGGGCTCTTCCTTCAACCTCCTGAAAAATTCGTCCGTAAATAGCTTCGGCTCTTCAAAATCCGCCCATAGGTCGTCAACGTCGCGGCTGCGCTGCGGTTGATTAAACTTCTCCCACGGATTATCGGCTTTGCTAACGCCTATTGTAGTGCGTTGCCACCAAAGAGGCTCTGCGCTTCTATTTAGCGGATTATAAGGTGTCTCACTTGCGCAACCGACAAATGTAAGGGCCGCTAGTAGTAATATAATAAATCTCATAGTCTCTCCTCTATAAACTTGTTTAATCGATGCCCTTTTTGGGTGTATTTTACTGTAGGAACCTTATCCAAATGGAGGTCTATAATGGCAACAGCATTCAAAAAGAATTGGAAGGCGCTCACTGGAGCAGCCGATGACCTCGCGGACGAGGCGACTGACCTCATCGTAAGAGAAGAGGTTACCACTCCTACTCTACCAACGCAGCTTGTCGTCTTGACAGTTGCGACGGCCCCTTTGGCGGCAGATTGGGTCGGAGCGATGGCATACTTCAGTAACGGATTGGCTGGAGCAGGCGGCGTTGCGTTTAGTAATGGCACAAACTGGCTGAACGTTACAAACGGCGTTGCAATCGCGATTATCTAAATACTCTTAATTGAGTTGATTAAACATGCCAACCTGGGAGTTAGTTCATCCAGGCTGGCTTCGTTTTTATTCGGGGTTCACGTCTCCGAGTTGACCGACGACCATCCAGTCTAGCTGGACATTTTTGACCACGCGGACATAGGCCCCTGCGGACGTAAGCTCAAGGTATGTGTTATCGGTCATGACTCCGGTCGGCGTAATAAAATGCGCAGTCGCCCCGGGGTTGAGCCTCATCGGGAAGCCGGCTACATTGTAAAACTCGTGGATATGGCCTCTTTGGCCACCGTCTGTCAGATTAAACGTTATGACACCCGTCGCCCCGACGTTATCAAATAGCCCGCCAGTCGATTGTGTCGCGACGGCTCCTCCTGCGACGCTAGAAGTCACCCCTTTGAGGTATTGTAAAAGCTGTCTTTCTTGTAGGTTTATGCCAGCGGCATCTATAAAGAAGATTCTGCTGTTGCCGTGATAGAAGCCAGTTTGGAGGCCCGAGAATTCGTCGAACATTCCTGTTATAACGCTGCCGCCAATACCAAAGCCGCCCACATCTTTTGAATAGACCACGGACATCACTTGTCCCGTCGAGGGATTAACAAAGGCAACTCCTGGGCCTGCAGTTCCCACGGTTACAATTCCAGAAATGGCCGCATCTTCTGCAAAGACGACCACTTGACCACTAGCCAGTGTGTTATTGTTCAGAATCACAGACTGAATGTCTGGCTCTTGTTTCCCTAAGTGACCCATGGTACCTCCGAGTGATTAAAGAGAGTCTCGTCTCTAATAATACACTAAAAAGCTATCGCAACATGGAGAATCGAACTCCACTGCAGGAACTTATGAAATTCCCCCAGACCCAGCCTGCCTGTTGCGTTTCTTTTTTTGGCCTTCTTCTTGCTCTTGAGCAACCTTTGCTTTCAAATCCCAAAAGGACGGCATACATATGCCCGCCATGTCGCCTGGACCTGCCCAGCGGACATTCGATTCGCCCCTAGTATTTTTGAGGTAACCATCCACTCTTAGGACTTTAGAGTCTAGTGTAATTTCGGCTCCTACTTTTGGCAAACTCATTCTTTTGCGTCTCCAATATCCACATGCTCGCGGATTAACTTGAGTCCCTCGTCATGAGTCATAAAACTGACAATCGTGCCGGACTTAGCCAACTCTTCAATTCCAGCCAGGACTGAGCAAACCGCGACGCGCATGATTTTGTCTTTTTTGAAGATTAAGCCGATGCTTTTTTCCCCACTGTCGTAATTGTAAAATGGCAGGGCGGCCACGCAATCGTGGTTATCTTTATTCTCTAGAAGTATGACCCCTATAGTACCAGCAATCCACTTAATAGTCTCGTCTACAGCTTCGATAACTTCAAGACTTCTCTCCTGTGGCTTTTCATCTGGTTCATTTTTGTCTTCGTCATTCATATAGTCCCCTATTAGTTGGGTCTTTGAAGTATTTCTGAAGCGTCTTTAAATCCACAGAGAAACCCGTCTTCCCATACTTTTTTCAGCATGGTTTCTCTCGTCATGGCGGCTAAGGATTCCTTGTTGGCCTCGTACCAGTCGTTGAAGTTCACTACATGTCCTCCCATTCGATGATTTCGTCTTCCTCAGTAAAGCGCTCTTCGGCATCAAAATCAGGCTCTTCGTCTTCCCGGCGCCATTCGAGAGCCTCCGTTAGTTCTTTAACCAGGCTAATTGCGTTGTCTTTGTCGTAAGTCTGGACATACCAAGCCTTGTCATAATATTCTGACGATACTCTAAAAATCATTTTGTTCTCCATATTGTATGAGCACTGAGGGAATCGAACCCCCTTCTCTTGCGTGTAAAACAAGCGTGATAGCCATTCTACCAAGCGCCCAGTACCGGAGACCGACAAGCAGCCTCCTAAGTATACGTGGAACTCGCATCCACAACCCCATTCTCTCGGGGCCGCCTCTATGGTACCTGGCATCATACTTTTGCTCACAGGAAGATTCGAACTCCCAATACTATCGTGTCGAGATAGCGTGATTGCCATTTCACTACGCAAGCGTTTTGTAATTTTTTTTATGGACCCCAAATCTTTTTGTTTTACCCCAAGGAGCCAGAATGGGTCTGGTGGGATTCGGACCCACATCTTCCGCATTAAGAGTGCGGCATAATGCCAGTTATACGACAGACCCTAACTCACCAGTCATATATGACTAGTAATTCATCTTTCTCAAATTCCTTTTTGATTACTCTTGCAATCTCGCCGAAGCCGTCCACCTCGATGTCGAAAACGTGTAAGCTCATTATCTCTCCGCGCCTATAGTCATCCTCAAAGCCAGACCAAAACTTTTCCCAGCTTAGCTTTGGGTGGTTCTTTCTTAGGTATTCACTAAAATCCACCCACTCATAGACACTCATCGGCTCGGGCTTATTCATACTTCACTGCTCCCTTTAACGTGCTCATTGGGCTCTTCTCTAGTCTCTAGTGGAACTGACTTCCGCCCTTTTTCAATTCTTGCCGAATATTCATCAGCCAGAGCATCCATCTTGGGGTCAACGTCCAGGCCCATACGCTTGATTGACTCTTTAATGCGTCTGAGAAGTCTGAGAAAATCTTCGTGGCTCATATTGAAGTCATTGTGATTCATGCTTTCCCATAATTTTCGGATAAGTTATTCAGCCATTCCTTAAAAGTCTTTCCTTGCGGATTAGTTTCCCAAGCGGCATACAGAGCCATTGCATTTTCGAAGATATTCATACTTCGTTTCTCATTGCAACTTTGCCCCACGAGCAGTGTGATTGCATTTCATGCTTCCACTCTAAGTCATCCACCCAGTGTTCTCGTCTTTCGAAAATTTCATTCGCCAGCGGTGCGAGTATTCCATGGGGTCCTGTTATTGACTTAACAAAGAATAGCTCCCACATCTCTTTTCCGTCAACGGTTATCCAGCAGTCTCCTAGATAGCACACTAGAGAGGCGTTTTTGGCAGATGGTCCGGACAGTATCCAATCGCCCCGCGAGCCGCCCCCACAAACTTGTCACATGGAGTTTGTCTCAAATACAACAAGACATCTTTCTTCCTAGCAGTATCATAATGATATGAATAAATTATGTGTTTACTACAAATAGAACATTTAATGCCCTTCATATTTAATTCTCCTTTACGGCGCAAGTAGGTAATGCTCCCACTTCCCATGGTAACGTAAACTCCATGGACACGCTTGACTGTTGCACCATGCTTATCGGTCCACGGCTCCGACGGGACAGTACAGCTTGCTCTGTAGCGATAAACGACATAGGCCCACCCGGATTCGAACCGAGATTGTTCGGATTAAAAGTCCGACTTTCTAACCATTGAATTATAGACCCTTGTTTTTTTTCTGTAATTTGACATGCACGTCTTGCAATAATGACAAAGGCCATCACTCCAGGCATTTCAAATGAGCTAGTAGGACGGCTGCTCTGCCAATTAGACTTTTACCCTACCTATGACCCGAAAGCCAGCGCCTAATTATTCCATCCCGGCTCCCGGTTCTGCCCCGGATTCTCCGCATCCACAATGCGGCGTTCTCCTAATTGAACTAAGTCGGATTATTTAATTCCCCAGCGCACTTTGTGTAAATCTAAGCGCGCCCTGTTTTTTATTACTTTTGCGTTAACGCGGCCCCAGGACTCTTTCCACTCACCTTCCCAGCGGGGGTCTTTGTGCATAACGTCGTGAGTTAATAATGTTCGATGAACAAACTCATGATAAAGCGCCGGAATTTGATACCGATATCCCATGGTCACAAAAATGCGATTTATGCGCGTCTTATAGCATCCGATATAGCGGCGCGTATGGTCGGGGCCACAGGGGATAGAGAAGCCTCTTAATAAATAGACCTTGACTGGCTTGATGCTTTGACCAAAGTCTTTTTCGAAGGCACTGGCGTGCGCCCTGGCGGCTTCTAAGAGCAAGGCCGCTTCGCCGTCATTGACGTCTCTTGGGGCCAGCAGAGTGACGCTTGAAGTGATTGCCCCAATGGTCCGGTGAATATCTATGTAGTCTTTGTCTGCGTTGTGGCAAGGAGCCGATGCGCATGACGTAAAAAACAACAAGGCGGCGAGGAAGAAGGCTCTCATACGTTTAGCTCGCATTCTGCATGGTCCATGCAAAAGTTCAGATGTTCAACCTCCAGTCTTTCAAAGGTTGCGCACTTGACTGTAATGGTGCTTTTGGCGCACCTACTACATGTAAAACTAGCATATTTGTTTATTATGTCTAGAAAATAATTAACCACTAGGTGATACTATTTGGTCTGAGCCATAGCCAAATGTTCTATGCTCATTTATCCTCCCCATTAGTTCCTCGTAAAAGACCTCGTCGCCCAGGTCGTTTGTGGCACTGACGTAAATGTCCTCGCCCATCATAGCATTAGCCTCTATTAGCCCTTTTGCCGTGGCCACTTCGTCGTGTAGGCCCGCAACACTACTCCACACGGTCATTTTGTTGTATCTGTCCCAAAGAATTATCACAGGCCTCTTTCCTCGTGTCTGTAAACTATTTTCATGATGTCATCTAGATATTCTTTTGGGGGGCGACCTTCTTTGTATGCGTAATGGTCAACTACATGATGAACGGCAAGGAGAACTTTGTATTCGCCCTCAAGAAAGTCGAGGCGCGCCTGTTTCTTTTTACTCAACTTACTCATGCTTCCACCCAATCATTGAGCAACCTTCTTGTTTGTGAACCATAGCGGAATTCGCACGCCGCCATCGGAGGGCCGTCTGTAAAATGTATCCATGTCTCATAGTCGTCGAGCATCTCTATATCTTCGTGGTCAAGATATACGTGACTAAAAGTTTTGTGAATTTCCTTTAGTTTCTGTTCAATTTCTAACCTATTCATGTGCTTCTCCATATTTTAAGTCGGGCTTACACCGACAATGCCGAGAGCCATCTCAACTAGTATTCAGGAATCGAACCTGCGCATCAGTCTATACTGTCAATCTAGGGTGCGAGATTCGCACTCGCATCACCCGGTGTCCAAGACCGGCATTTTACTTAAAACTAACCCTAGGTATCAGAATGGGGAGATTCGAACTCCCGACCTTTCGCTCCCAAAGCGAACGCGCTACCAAACTACGCTACATTCTGTTAGTGTCCACCAGTAAGCCACACCCGTCGGTGAACCTAATGACTTCGCTACTTAGCCCACATACGATTTACAAAGGAAGTTGCGTTACTTCGTCCGCTTCTCAATCCGACTTTCGTATGTCTGCCTTTTGCTCTCACACATCCACTGCTGCCGGACTAGCCAGTGAAATTCGTTCTTCGAAGAATGGGATAGAAAGGTAATGCTCCTTCGTTTCTTGTATATCAGACAAGCGTGCTACTTTTCTACTACTATCCCGTGATTTACACAGACAACAAAAGTCCGAATGTCGTCCACGCAAGTGTTGTTATTCCTATACTCAGAAGGTCGTGAGAAGCCCAGGTGACTTCGTTCGTATCAACCGTTGGCGAAGCCAAGCATATGGCAAGTCTAATTTCTCTGCCGACCTCTAGGAACAACTTGATGGTCCTGAAAAGGGCAATAAAGAATATGAACCAAATATATAACGTATTAGTCATGATTCACGCATGCACTAAGCGCCTTGGCGATTAGCATTTCGTTATAGCAATGCGCCATTCTATCTCTTTGTTCTGAGGACACGGAAATGTGTTGCCCAGCCATGCGAACGTCACCATACTTATTGATTGATACTGCACTTCTATGTTCTAGCGCTGGATGTGTACTATATCCCGGAACCTTCCAGTCTCCAGCATTTCGTGCCAAAATTTCAATTTCGCTTACCAAATTCTCGGCCAGGCTGTCTGGCTCTTTCTTTTTTTTGAATGGCCACATATTAGACTTCCTCTCGGAATAGCGACCTAAGAGCTTTGTGTGCCGCCAGATTATTTTCCAGAGTCGCGACCTCGGCCTTTTGCTCTTCGTTCCCAGTTATACAAACGAAATCTTTTTCGACCTTAGTACCAAGCTCTCCCTTTTGCGTGATAAAAACCCCGGAGTCCTTATAGAACCAATGGAAGTAATTGATTTTCTCAAATCTCCATCCATCTGGGTCTTCGTCAACTAGCCGCTCTATCTTTTTGATTAGTTCATCGACGGCTGATTGAATCGGTGCCTGAGCCGCCAACACGAGAAGAGGAGGTTGTTCATTCTTACTAAACGGCCACATACTACACGTCCTTTCTGTTAAACATCGCTGTTTGTCTTTTTATTGCTCTTTTTTCTTGGTCCATCGCATTCGCGACAAGCCTATACTCGCACATGTGCTCGAATCGAGAGTCGTCTTCGTCTAATATAGTCATGCCATTAAAAAATGCATAGTCAAGTGGACTTTCGCACATAGTCAAATTTCTTAGCTGACTTGGCGTGCAAATGATGAAATACTTGGGGTTCATGTGGAGCCTTAATAAAAAATTGTTTTAACTAAGCGGGCCTCTAGGCCGCCATTGACGTGACAGAGTAAATCGCCGTTGTATGCAGCAGAAACTTTTACATTTGCATAAGACACTTCTGCGATTTGTGCGACTTTGGCCGCTGCCATCTCTATAGTTTCGAACACGCCGAATACTTTTGGCCCTGCTAATCCGACATAAACCATAATGACCCCCATGACCCTACGGAGAATCGAACTCCGGCTAGAAGAGTGAAAATCTCCCGTTCTACCATTAAACTATAGGGCCGTTGTTTAAAAATACTTCCTATACGAACTAAAAATTCCAAAGGCGAACGCGGCAATTTGCTTGATAATCGGCAGACTAAAGAACCGCGCCGTGTCTGTTCGTCCTAGCCTCTTCATAATCTCTAGAAGACAATCAAAGTTTGCATATATAGTCGCATCTTCGTCATTAACTCCGTAGAGCCTCTCGTGGGCGTCTTCTGAACGCACCCCCCACATTTCAGGAGCGAATGGTTCATCTACTAGGTTCGTGAGTCTTAGTTGCCCGTCTCGGTCAAGCATACGGAGACGAGCGGCCTGGCGAGTACAGAACGGGCAGGACCCATCATAAAAGACTTCAAGTGCCATGAGTTCCTCCTCTTAAATGACCCCGGCAGGAGTTTCGCCTGCAATCGTTCCGTTCGTAGCGGAGTGCATTGATAATTATGCTACGGGGCCTTGTTTGTTATTTTTTTTAATTACGACACAGAGGCAGGAGGGCTCTTACGCTCGTTGCAAAGTTGGCGGTGATTGCATTGATTGAACAAGTGGTAATTTTATGCGCCTCCTTCTGAATTGACTTAGGATAATAGTCATTGCCTCTAATACTAGGAAAACTGTCTGGAGCAAGAAACCCAACGGCTGCGAACAGCACGGTGGCCTCTTCCATGGTATCCACTTGAATTGTGAATGGCTCGAATTTTTCTTCGTTTATTCTCTTGATTTTCATTATCCGACTCTAATCTTTAGTTCATTCAAAAGTTTGTGATATATGACGTTAATATCTGCACCACTCATATTGTAGTATCTCCGCACTCTGTCTGAATAGTAGTTGTTATTCTCCATTTTTTCCATTGATAGGCAGGAGTAGCTAGCTAATACGTTTATGAGTACCGCTGCTTCTTGTTCACTTTCAATTGTTACCGTGAATGGCTTAAATACATTGTCATCTTTACTAAATTTCATTTTGTCTCCTTTAAATGCCTCCAGAAGGAATTGAACCCTCGTCTAATGATTACAAATCAATTATTCTACCAATTGAACTAAAGAGGCGTGCGATTCGTTAGGGTGAATCATGCCCGTCTTCTAATCTCTTCACTACCCAGTTGGCATAGCCGCCCAAGAAGTTTGAACTACTCCAGTATTTGTCGTCGCCACACTTCGTAACTATTTTTATACCATGTTCCTCACACGCATCCCACTCTGGTATATTCTTAATGTTTGTTCTGTCGCCGCCCTTTGCAAAGGCGTCTGGCCTAAGTACCGCTAGCGCCTCGCACACCGTCATGTCATCTGGGTTGCTTGGCTCGAATGGAACCACGATGCTGACTCCGTGTATTGCACTGACGATTTGGCATCGAGCTTTGAGCGGCATAAACGCGCGCCCCTTTTTCCTCTCTAGAAAGCTGTCGCCGTTCACGATAACAATGAGGCTTGCGTGCCTGTATGTTTCATCTGACGTTACCTGAGTACACCTTTCCCTCGCAACGTTCATACAACTGATGTGTCCCGGATGAATGGGGTCGTAGCCGCCAGACGTCAAGATTATTCTGTGGACATTCCCTAATATTCCCATCATGTGTTTCGTATTAAAAAGTCCAAGTTTGGCTTCTTCAAGACTCGAAATGAGCGCCTGCTTTGGTAATTGCCAGTCTGAGTATTTCACTTTAACTCCCTATAAGCCCTGGAGGAATTGCACCTACCACCTAAAATTTAGAAGATTCTTATACTGTCTGTTATACTAAGGGCCCTTAGATTGGATTTGGTTTGTTGAATGGACTAACGTGCAACTTTTCGCACGCCTCAAGGTAATGTTCGAATAAAAAGCCATTGTCCGATGAGCACTGAACTCTATGTTTACTTTCTAGCTTATAAAGTGGCATATCATCGATTGCAATAAACTCATTTCCTCTATCGCCGCCGCCTCTCTCTTTGACCCATCTCTCTATCTCGTCTTCACGAGACAAAGGGTATAGGTCTTCAGTTCTCCACCAAAAGTGCAGCCTAGAGAGGTCAATGTTGGCCTTACGAAGCACAACCTTACAATCTTCAAGGCCTTGTTTTCGCCATGTCGAAGAGACAACCAATTTCGCGTCTGCACGCCTTAGCACCTCATTTATAAGCGCCCCAGAAGTTCGGCAAGGCTCCTCCAAGAGCAGGCCCGGATTCATCGCGAACACTCTCGTTGGGATAATCGGCCCGTCAAAGTCTAAAAAGACAATTTTCATACACTCTCCATAAAAATTCGCGAGCGTGACCTTTAGCCCGCACCCCTTCTACTCGCTAGCTTGACCCGAGGGATGGCTACACGAGAGCGTCACTGGAGGCGCTCCAACCGACTCACGAAAAATGGACAACAGAGGACTTGCACCCCAACCCCTCCAGGGGGCCGCACCGATTTCAAGTCGGTCCCGGCGCGCTTGTCCGGTTTACTGTCCTTGACCCACTCCGATAATAGTAGGATTTTTTATTCTGTCAACCGCTCCGGATTTTTCGTCCGAGATACCTGGAGTAGCCTTGTATGTGTGTTTCTCCAAATGTACTAATAAAGTCGCAGGCGAACGTGCGATTAAGCAGGATTTCCCTGCCAGTCACGATGTCTACATAGCCGCCGACCTTGAGCACTCTATGAACCTCTTCCAACGTAGAGAGACTAAGCTCAGTAGATGGGAAGTAATAAAAGCGCACAAAGTCGAAAATGTCGCTCTTGAATGGCATGTGGTTTGCGTCTGCGACATAGGTCGGCTCCGTCTCTGGATTCACATTCAGGCTTATCCAGTCTTCAGGAGTATATCGCCACGGATTCCCGACGGACTTTAGCCACTTTGCGTATTTGCCAAAGGGATTCGGCCTGCCGCCGCCAACGTCTAGGCATTTCATCCTTTAGCCTTGTACTCAATTAAAATGGGCGCTCCGAATTCAAATCGCGTTGTGAAGTCTGCGACCCTCCATTCAGGTGATATGCCCATCGGGCCGTAGTAATACATTCCATTCTTGAATTCCCATCCGTGAACGAAGACACGAACCTGTGGTCGGTACCAAATGTCGCCCCTTTTCGGTGCGGCAAGATAAAGAAGTTCGCAAATTAAGAAGGCGACGAGATATAGGGCGCTCACTTTTTAGCTTCATTTTCGGTATCAACCCTTGCAATTATTTCTTTCATCTTAACTCTAATAGCCTCTACCTCAGTTTTGTATCTTGGAATGCTACGCGCATCTAGGTCATACTCCACTGGTAAGTCTGGGTTATCCAAAAGGACATCTTCCAATTCTATAGTGCGCAGGACGACCTTTGACCCCTTGTCTGTAATCTTCCAGCCGATGATACTGTAGCTTTTGCCGCGCAATTCCTCATCGTGGATAATTTGTTGCAGGCGGCCGTCCCAATAGGCGGCCGTCATATCTGTGAAATAAATCGGATTGTTGTCCACACAAATGGGAACGTCCTTTGGATACTTCTGCAGGGCCTCGATTAATTCGCCAACATTCATGGTCGCTTCGCTCCTTTATAAGCTCGCCTATAGCCCTACGGAGAATCGAACTCCGGGTATTTGTCTGAGAAACAAATGTGTTACCACTACACTATAGGGCCTCGTACTTCGCACGAACCTAGATAAATCTAGGAGCCTTTGCCTGACTCTCAAGATACTGGTTAGCTAATACCAATAGAGCTTGTTATACCAGACTGTAATTTAAGACACTAGCCGGATTGTCAAATCCATTAGTCATCAAATTCCCCTAGCATTCTGTAAACAAGAACAATCATGGCCGACATAAATGTCATCTCTGCTAGCTTGCCCAGGTCAAAAGTTCCGGCTAGTCCAGCGGCCAGGAGAAGTCCAATGCCGCCAATCAATACGAGGTCTTTTCGTTTCATATTACTCTCCGTATCTTTTAAAAATTCAATGCGCCAGATGGGATTCGAACCCACATGCCTTTCGGCAGGACATCTTAAGTGCCCCGTGTATGCCAACTCCACCACGAGCGCAGGCGAATGGACGGGTTTGCCTTCGTCGGAGCAAGCTCCTCCGGCACGTAACCGCTACGGCGCCATTCCGCCGACTCCTCCGAAGTCCGGGGTTTATTTTTGTGGTTACTACTCCACTTCATTCATAGGGTTTATCTCACCACCCCTATTAGTAGGCCAGTTAGCCTACGCTCTTCAATCTAATAGTTTGTGAAAGGCACCTTCGATTCTCTCGTCTTGCTCTTCTTCACTCAACATACCGTTGCCGGAACGATGGGCATATGACCACATCGAGATATTTCTTAAAAGTCGTTCAACTCTTTCACTATCCATCACTACGTCAAAACTAAGTTGAAGTGCGTGTAATAGACTTTCATACTTCTCAATTTTTTGTTTATCAGTTAACACAAACTTTCCTTATACAATACTTACAGTGCTCAGTATAGCAATTCTCGCAATATTCTTCGTGGCAATACAGACAATTCGCTAACTCTTTGTACTTTGTGCAGCCCATACATTGAGCCTTCATTTCCTTTGTGAACTTCCATCCACTCTTAGCTCGGTCCACAGTGCATCCCACCAAGTGGCATTGCCGCCTGTTAGTTTATTAAATGACTTTGCTTCAAAATACGGCTGTGTAAGTCCTATTAGAACCGCTGCAATCGCAAAGGCCGCAAACCATCCAGTTTCGCTATTCTTCATATCATTCTCCTTATATGCCTCCGGGGGGATTCGAACCCACACTGTATGCGTTCTAAGCGCATCTCCTCTACCAATTGGGATACGGAGGCGTTGTGTTAACGTCCGACCGACCACTTGCCTGCGCAGTGTCTACCGCAAAATGGCCCAGTCTTTTTTAGTTTTCTATTGTGTCTTTCCCGTCCAACCCATGAGACCTCCTTTTAACTCAGACATCCAGATTCGAACTGGAATCGTTCAATTTAACAAATTGGGGCTTTACCATTAAGCTATATCTGAAAATACTCTACGCCTTTACCGCCAATAGCACATATGCGTCGCCTTGCTTCTTAAACTGCCAGAAGCCCTCCACATATCCTCCGTAAATTTTCTCTATTACTTCTCTGTCGCACGTTCCCGACAGCATCATCGACGTTTCGAATCTCTCAGACGTCATTCGTAGTTTTCCTCGATAACCGACACATACGACTCCCATCACGTCGAAGAAGGAGAAGTTTTGGACGCCGTGCGATGGAACCGTTGACTTCCACGACACCCGACCCGGCGTGTTACCCTCAGTCGATGGATTCCCATTCGATTCGTCAATAGGGACTAGATAGTCGTAGCTCTTGGCTCCTGGCGGAATAATTTTATCTGGGCGCGCGGTGATTTTATCCTCAAGATAATCTGCCCTTTCGTTTTGACTCATGTCGCAGTAGTGTTTTACTTGAACTTTCATGGGTAGACTCCTTGGGTCAAAATGTTCTCAACATCGAAACTTTCATATGTCTCCTTACGCCCTAGACGAGACTTGCACTCGTAACCTTCCGCTCGACAGGCGGGTGCTCTTCTAATTGAGCTACTAGGGCATTTTCTTTACACACTTGGGACATGCCCATTTATCTCTAAAACCAGCATACATTCCTTCGTGCTGTCCGACTACTCTCCATCCAGCTTGTTTCAATTTGAGCGTGGTCGCCTTGTAATGTGCTTCTAGAAAGCAATGTGTGCAAACAAAACTCACCTTGCAAGGGTGCTGCATTCCCAATTATGCTAATGCCCCGTGTGATATGGTATCTTTCTTGTTTTAAGTGCGTGACACCAAACGCATACAGTTTTATGTCAGGATTCGAACCTGAATTGCGGGTTCCTAATGCATGTGCTGACCCGAGTGTTACCATTACACTACAAAACTACTTCCTACTAAGCTGAATACTTAGTTTGCCTTACTAACTAACTTACTTACCTATTGACCTTGTCGGGCATTAAACCCGCTCGGACTAGTAAACTAATCGCTCGTTTCTATAGCCTATGCATTTGATATCAATAACTTTTCGTCTAACTTTCGTTCAACTTTTTGTCAGCCTTTTGAAATCTGCCAGTCTGGATTCGAACCAAATTACCCTTGACGAGAACGGGGCTACAACCCGTCGAATGCACCAGCATCCCACCTGACAGCTATTTATTTTTTAATAAAACCTATCTCTTCAAAATAGTCTTTAATTTGCCTCTTTAGACTATCTCTATCGACCTCTAATACGTGCGTTATAACGTTAAGTGCATGCTCTGTTTCAATTACGTCCTGAAGAGCGTCCTTATACCGAAGAGCGCTTTCCCTACGAGGAAGATTAATGATTGAGTCTAAGGCTTTTCTCGCCTTCTCGACGTCTTGAATAATCCAATATATATGCAGCCAATTCGGCTTTAGTTTTATTTCCGGCACTTCTTACACCTATCAGAACCTTTCGCGCATTTAAAACACATGGTGTGCTTGCACTTCTTGCACACAGAGAACAGGCAGCATGGTGTGTCTTTTTTACAAGACTTACAATGGAAGGTCGTTGGCATCCCACCCCTCTAGTTCTTTAGGTTTAGTCCTAGTTTCAAATCCACATTTTATACAAACATAAAGGTCTACATACATGCCAGGCTTAATTCCCCAGACGTGTTCACATTCGTTCATAAGTTTCCTTAATTATATGATGAAGTAGGATTCGAACCTACACTACTCATTGCTGGGTGTTCTACCTTTGAACTACAAGGAGGGATTCGAACCCTCATCTCCTACCGGCTGGCAAGCGTGCTACCTTTACACTATTCATCAACTGGGGACGTAGGACTCGTACCTACACCTTCGGACTAATACGCCCGTTATGCTACTTACAACACTCCCCAATAGAAACCGAATTGTCAATTAAACTAATGAACATTACGTCCCTTTTATTTTATACATCACAACTGTCTGTATAACGGCAAAGTTTATTAATCTCCAAAGTGCCTTGCCAGTAATGCTCTGGCTTTTAGAGGGTTGCAACCTCTCGTCGTACTTTCGGACCCAAGACACATGGTGGATGTTTTGATAACGCAGACCCCCCAAACTGCGATAGGGCACCAGAGAATCGAACTCTGCTTAGTCCTGCATATAAGACAGGCTCCAAACGACCAGTTGGATTATGAACCCCAAACGAAAAAACCCCACTTAAAAAAGCAGGGTCACACAAAAAATTAGTTCTTAAACTACTTGACCCTTATATTCTCCCGCTATTCCATAGCGCACGAAAGCTCGGAGATTCTACCCTGAGGCAAATCGCGGCATAATCATGCTTTGTTGGGAATAATATGGTCATGGCTTTTCCTTTTATTAGCTTAGGCGATAAGACACTCTTAGCAACTTCCGCTCTTCTTATCCTTACCCGTTACCTTAGGCCTAATAGCGAGAGGCAGGATTCGAACCTGCGACCTTCAGTTTATGAGACTGACGAGCTACCTGACTGCTCCACTCCGCGTCGTATTAATCTATACACACTAACAAGGATTTAGTGCATATACTTTTTTGTCTTTTATAATGACAAGCTCCGCACAGTCCACTAGACTTCGGTCGGACTTGAGGAAGAAGCTGTCACTTACATACGGATTATAGGTGACTTCGTGGAAGACGCAATCCCTAAGTATTTCTTCTAGGACATATTCTTTAAGGTCAACGTAAGTGCCGCGCACAAAGGCGTGGACATTTTTCTTTTTTTCTTTGAGGACTTTGCTGTGACCCGCCCGCTGGACTGCGAACTCAACATCCGCAATAAATGCGCTATCGACGTGCTTAACAACTTTGCCGCGAGTGAAGTATTCGCGAGACCTAATAGAGAAGCAGTCCTTGGTTAAATTCTTGTAAATATCCACCTTCATTTTCAAATCTCATTTCTTAGTTACTCGGACGATGTCCCACGTGATATTGTCTTCATTGGGAAAAGTTCGAAAGCCACCGACCCAATCCACCTTGCCACCCTCTTCATCGACAATTCTTTTTATTGTGTCCAGGTCGTGCCAGACCAACTTACCTTCGTCCGTCATTTTGCGCCAAATCCCGGTCGGCATATCGTCGTGGGCGATTTGGAAGCTAAATGCGCCATCCAACTTAAGAGCCCTGAGTGTCGATTTAATAATGAAGCGGACCATACTCTCTTTGCAATGTTGAAAAACCAAATGGCAAATTGCCAAATCAACATAGTCTTCGGGGAGGAGTGGCATCTGGTGTGTTAAATAGGACAAATGCACGACGTCTAGAAGTCTTTTTATCGCGATTTCTGAGATATCAACAGCAATAACCTTATTATTTTTTGCCAGAGCCCGCGTCATGTGCCCGCCGCCAACGCCAATCTCCAGAACAACCTTGTCCGAAGGTGCGTCAAGTTCGTGCATCTCAAGAACTCTTTGCAGGCCCGAGTGAGTTAACCAGTAAAGGTCGCTCTCCTTGTGTTTCTCCTGCCAAAAGTCTTCCATATCTGTCATTTAAATCCCGTCAATATCCTCATACCGCTCAAGAATGGGCGCGATAATCTTGCTTCGTTGGATGTCTTTTGTTCCCAAAATCACAATGCCAACGTCGGGCACTCCATCAAGGCGACCCATCGCGTCGGCCAATCCATTTTTGTCCCGCTCCCTAAACTTGTCGGACTGAGTGATGTCGCCCTCTATAATGACTTTTGAATTCTCTCCAATCCTAGTTAGAAACAACTTCATTTGCTGCACTGAGGAGTTTTGTGCCTCGTCAAAAACAACAATGCAATTATTAAAAGTTCTCCCGCGCAAATAAGCTAGCGGAATAACCTCAATGACGGGGGCCGTGCCATTGCCAGGTTCAAGTAGGGCATTTAAATATGCTTCGTCTCGAATAAAGAACCTTAGATTGTCAATGACGGGCTGAATAAGAGGACGCATCTTCTCGTTGATTCCTCCGGGGAGAAAACCAATTGTTTCACCGCAAGCTTCCACTGCAGGGCGCACGACGACAACCTTCGCGAATTCGCTCTCTGTGCCCTTGGACTTTTGCCAAAGCTCCATAGCTTTGCCAATGGCTAAGAGAGTGTTGTGCGTAACGATGAAGTTGTTTGTAAGATACAAGTGGTCTTCGTCGTCTAGAAGAATACACTGAGCTTCTTTTTCTTCAATCGACTCAATACTTGTGACGTATCGAGTGGGTTGGTATTTAGTTCTAGGTACGTACTTTTCTGCCTTGCGAGGAAGGAGAAAAGGATTGATGTCGGGAGGGAATGACATTGACACCCGATAGGATACACGGCCCTGCCTCTTTTTCCCTTTGTAGGTATAAGAGGTTATTCTGTTAGCCATCGTAGCCTTGGCTCCCATGGACTCGGCTAGGAACTTAACATCCAGCGCGAGAGTCTCCGAGGTAGACGTAAAAGATATATGACCATTTCTGATAGTTCCGTCAGTATCCATTAGGCCACGCAGACAAGCCAACCTTTGCTCAATTGAAGCATACTTATAGAGAGTCGGGACAAATTTCGTATAACTTTTAGTGCCGACAAGGTCAAGGTCGCGCAAAATCTCCTTGAGTGGATTCGGCTTGGGATTTTTCTTGCCGACCTTGGTCAAATAATAGTCGTATGCCGAATCTTTTTTCTTCTTAATCTCAATTCCGATGGGACGACAATGGATTTGTACTTGCTCAAATATAAAATCATCCGCAGTCGAGAGAGATATAGAATAGCCGAGACTGCCGTCCCCAAGTAGGACACCTAAGAGATACGGTGCGATTGGCAACTCTTGCGCATCGAAATCAACCGGTCGAGTCATGGGAATCGAGTGGTTTTTTCTTCCATCTCTTTTAACTTTGAGGGTTTCTTTAACTTCTGCGGTAGTTCGGACGCTGCCCTCCCAGCCGCGAGTTCGCTCTTCATCTGTTTTAGTCAGCCAAAGGTGGTTGGCACAGCATTCAGTGCTTGTTCCGTCAGAGAAGGTCATTTTGAAAATTTCAAGAGGCCCTTGAGGAAACACACCGACGACATTCGCGCGCCCACCGTTCGGCGTAACTACAATGTCCCCGATTTTAATATCCCCCATCCGGACAGGGCCGCCAGGCGTTATAACAAGGGAATCGAGAGGGGCCGCTTTGCCTGTTCCTGCAAAGCCAGAACAAAGAGTAACCACGTTTTGCTCTATAGAGCGAATGTAGCTCGTTTGCCCAGGTGTCTTCGGTTTGACTGAGAAGTTGTGCCTTTGCTTGGGCTTGGGTGCGGCTCTAGAAGGACTAGTACGAGTTGTGGTAGTCTTCTTTTTGTCTGCCTTTGGCATTATGTGGTCTGGCCTCCTTGTTGTTTTAATTGCGACATCTATAACCCCATGCCGCCCTGCGGGGATACTCTATCGGATATCAAACCCTACGATTACCAACTGTCATCGTCGTCGTCATCGTCAGAGAATGCGCTTGCTCCGACTCCTGCGCCAAGGAGAGCCTCTGCGCGTTGCTCAAGGGCCACTTGCTCGTCTGCCTCTTGAGATTCAACGGCCTCCTCTGCGGTCTGCGCGGGCTCCTGCGTTTCAGTCTCATTTAAGAGTCTGAGCACAATCGCCCTCGGAAAACGACGAGGTCGCCCTCTGGTTGGCTTGCCGCCCTCCCACTTAGATGCTCGGACAATGTCTCCCTTGCATAGCTCTGCCTTGGCAATGCTAAAGGTGTCGCCCTCGTTAATCTTCTTCTTGTTCAACTCTGAAACTGTGGTCTTGCCAAACGCAGCAAGTTCGTCCAAAGATTGACTGTCCAACTCAAATGTATCGCCGCTCTTCATTTTCATATCTCCTTTTAAAAAGTAAGGTGGTCTATCATAAGCACGCCGTTAATGTGGTCAACTTCATGTTGAAACACATGTGCAGCGAACCCATCAAGATTCACTTGGTGTATTTTACCATCAACGTCTTGGTATTCCACAGAAATCTCTGTGTGTCGAGGTATTTCGAGTATTAAACCTGGAAAACTAAGACAGCCTTCTCTCGCAGAATAGGTCCTTGACTCCGGAGCCGGAACTAAGCTGGGATTACAAACAACGCCGCCTGGTAACAGGGCCTCTTCTATGATAAACATGCGGATATTCTTGCCGACTTGAGGGGCCGCTAGGCCGACTCCATCGCCCCGCCGCATGACAAGTTCCATATCAATGACTAAATCGCGCAGCTTAGAATCAAATGATTCAACTGCACGATTTTGCGCCACCAAATGTTCGTTTGGATATGTAAGAATTCTCAGCATAGAGTCCTCTGTCGAATGGAGACGGCGGGATTCGAACCCGCGTCTTCTGTAAAATACATGGAAGTTCGTTCACAAGTTTAGTAAGTTTTATCGGGCTCACAACCTATCTCATTATTCTAATGAGCAACACCCCTTCTTATACTAGCGAAAAACCGGTAGGGTCGGTAAAAGGCCAGTAGACATTAAACACATGCCTAAAGTGCGCTTAATTTGTTCTCGACTTAAGCGGCGAGTGCAACGCTGCGGCGAGCCACAGTGTTACGGGTGAGTCCGAGGACTCGACTAACGTCATTCTTGACATTTAAAGTTTTGACAATTGATTTTACGTGGCCGAAACTGTCATCCACGACTTGCACTTTTCACTTTTCCCACAAAATCGATACCTGTCGTCCCCGTGTGTCCTAAAAAGATTATAGAAGAGAAGGCCCCTTCGTCAACCCTACTTGTAAGTCCTTGTCTTAACTAGACTTAGGCTTGCTGTCTTGGTATATTAAGTCCCAGCCATCCCCTGTTTTCTTGAGATACCGCAGACCTGTGTCCGTAAAGCCGCCCGTTTCGCCCGCCAAAAACTCGTCAAGTTCTCCTCTAGTAGTAAAATACACCGCCTTAAAGGTATCTCCCTCTTCTACTTCGGCTAATCCAAAAGCCATCACTGGCATTTCAAAAAAGTCTATGGGCTCCACAAAATTGCTTTTTAATACAGGGCCGCCTATAACGGAGAGATGGTCTGTCACGTCTGTAATTTCTTCAATCTCCATAATAATCCAGGCGCTGACAACTTTATTTTGATTCGTCATCTTCTTGCTCCGAAGTCTCGTCGGGAGGACATAACTCCTCTATTAGCTTTTTCCATTCTCGACGTGCAACCTTGTCGTTTAGGCCCCTTTGTTCTCGGAGAAACTCATTATAGTTTATCGGTCCTGAGTCTTCAAATATTGGCATTTTTAAGCTCTCGCATGGCGCTATTAATCGCCTCGACCTTGGCCTCTGCATAACTCAGGCGAGTCTTTTGTTCTCTGACGCAAGCTATGGCGTCCTCAAGCATCTTATTCCTCCACTCCTCCGGAGTAAGCTGACCGAGAGTCTTAATCTCGTCTTCACAATAGTCTAGGTCTCCATAAAGAGTAGTGCTCGCCCAATCTTGCAACTCTCGCAATTCGTCGCTCTCTGGCGTCCAGCTTAGAATCCTCGCGACTACAAGCTCAACGCTTTCTGCCTCTTCTTTGTCCAAGAGTGGGCGCGTCTTGCAGTATTCCAACTCCTCGTTGTATGCTGCAGTTCTTACGACCACTTCTTCGTCGGACATATTGAGAATTTCATTGACGCGGTCCTCAGCAGAGTTAAGAGAGATTTGATACATCTCATTGACAGTCGCAAGTCCAAAGACATTTAAGTCCCAATAATCTCGGGCAAGGGCTAAGAGAACTTCTCGCGCCAGGTGAGCTTTCGTTAGCAATTTTACTTGTGTGTTCATATCTCAACCACCTGTATAGGGTTCATTGGTTCGCACTGAAGGTCTACATAAGCCGCATTCAAGGTTATGATTCCATTTGAGACCATCATTCCAGCGCTTTCGTGAATGTGCCCCACAACATGAAGGGCGGGCTTAATTCTATTCTGGACTTGATATTCTAAGAGTGGGCAGCCAACAAGCTCCCCTCTTTGAACTTTATCCAAGTAACCTCGCGCTGGTCCGTGAGTAATAAGGACGTCGGTGTCGTCGGGAATATTTTCCCAGCGAGCCAAGATTTCCTTACGTGCTTCTAGGTCAGTCGGGTCTGAAATGTCCGGCAAATTAAAAGACCAGTGATTCCCATGAAACCAAGAGGAGTATGGCGAGCCGTAAAACTTCTTGCCTTTATATTTTTCTGCCGAATCAATGAGCAATTTGACGCCACGAACGTTCTTTAAAACCTTGTTCACTTTATCGGGGAAGAAGTCGAACACCCTATCGTGATTGCCAGGAACAATGAAGATTCTCTTGTATCCAGCGTCGGCCCTAGATAGCACGCGGAGCATCGGCTCAAAGTGAGTCTCTAGCCACATCCCTTGGCGCTGAGCGTCGCGAGTTTTGTCCCCGTAGAAGTTCGGACATAAATCGCCGGCCATAATTAGCACGTCGGCTTGGGGCCATTGAATACAGTTGTAAAGGCCATGAACGTCTGATACGCAAGCTATTTTGAGCGACATCTTAAACCTCTACTATGTATGTTCCCGCTGGGATAAGCCTCTGTCGGACGCAATCGTCCAGCAGAGTGTGTGTTAGCAAATAAACTTTCTCGCCGGTCATCACCCAATCAAGGATGTCATCCTCTTCTTGCTTTGAGATTTGCCCCGTTGGTTTAAATCTAAAAAGAGGGACGCCGTCGTCTAGCATGTCTTCGCGAATAGAAAGAGACTGTCCGTAGACATCGTAAATAAATTCCTCTAAATCTTCGCGCGACACAAAGTGACATAAATCCGTTTCATAGTTCAGCGTCGGCTTCGCGACCATATAGCCGCTCTTGGTCTTGGAAATATAAAGCTTCTCTGCGTTCTCACGCGCTTCGTCTGCCGTATTAAATTCGGTTAGAAGCTCCTTCCCTTTTGTCCCTGACGGACCCCACTTACGGACATGAGTATTCTTGATGATTTTAATCGACCAGAATTTGTTTTCCTCGTCTCCCTTGAAGACTAAATCGTGCCAACTTCCAGCCCTAAAAAGCTCAGTATACTCGTCAGTCAAGGTCCTTTTCCATCTTCCATTGCCGGGCATAGCTAATAATTATAGCGACGGGGCCCCAAATCATTACAACTATACATGGCCAAAGAGGCCAGTCGCTCTCGATATGTAAGACTAAAAAGAACACGGCCATTAAGTAAAATAGCCATTCATCTAGAAAGGTAAAACACCTGTGGGCAATTGCGAAGGTCCGTTTATCCACGAGCTTTATCTCTCATCTTCTTGAATGAATAGAAGCGGTCCTCTAGGCTCTTTCCTTCAGCATCTTTCTTCTTCTTTGCGTCTCTCTTTTCCTGCATCATTTCTGCGTTTTTCTCAAGGGCAATTTCTTTGTTGAACTCAATCTTGTCACACCTCTTGCAGATGCGGTCGCTATGTCTGCGCTCGCCTAGGGTGCTGTAGCATTCCCTAAGGCCACTAATTTCGCCGTTAGCCTCAATGACTATACTAGACACATTGTGCCAGTCGTGACTGAAAAAACACCTTAAATTCATAAATCTTCCTCGTGGTTTGATTTCGTGATTTGGAAAAGTCAATGGGCCTCTAATTTGAGAATAGTCAAGCCGCGAGTCAAGCCGCGCAATGTCTGCCCATGCGCATAAAAACTCTTCAACTCTCTCAGAACTTGATAATGGTAAATCCGATTCCATAGGTCAACTCCTCGTCCTTCCAATTCCACCCGCAGAATCCGCCAATGGAAATTTCAAATATACTCGTGATTCGCGGCCCAATGTAACCATAGACGCGCTGATATGCCACACCGAAGTCAACCTTCCATGTTTTGAAATATCGGATGAATGGAATGTCGAACTCAATGATTTCAACTTGAATGGACGGTATAGCTTCTAGTTTAGGTATGTCAAAGATAAACCCAGCAGAAATGTCTGGGATTCTATAAGTCCACCCAATGGTCGCGTCATCTGGAATCCACTCACCCTCGTCGTTGAAGTGCCCACCAAGTGGCCCATCAAAGTCGCCCTCGTTAATAGTCCCTTCTGCAATCTCAACGTCGAAGGAATTCTCGCTAATCCACCCAGGTCTGAATTGAGCGCAACCCGAGAGAAGTAAGGCGACGGCTAATAGGGCACTACTGACTAAGTTGTTTTTGCGCATACAACTGACTTGCCGCAATGATTTGCTCGACTTGAACGAAGTTTCTCTCTACTAGCTGCTCATCAATCAGCGCGCCACCACGGATGTCCGCGCAAATCTGGCCCACCGCCAATTGATTGCGCGTCCGAGTAAGCTCCTCTGATAGCGAGGTCGCCTCCGACCTATCGAGTATCTGGGCGGATATGCTAGAGGCTGAAGACACGGGATTCTCGACCCTATCCTTAGCCGCCAGGAGAGATGTAATAATAGCGGACGCGACTTGTGTGTGCGCCATTGCAATCATACTTTTTTGCATCTCTTTGATTTCATTTTCAGTCGGACCGCGCTGGCCGCCAAGCATTTGAGCTTGGGCGAGCATCTCGGGAGGCAGTTCGTTTTGAGACATTAGAGCCCCAATGACTCGAATAGGCCAAGAGAAACGGCGATTGCGGCCGCCCCGGCTGTCGCGATTAGCACTCCAATTAGAATCGGACCCTTCGAAGTTCTCTTGTTTTCCATTTTTAACTCCTTTGTAATGCGCGAAATTCGCTGTAGCTTTGTATTGATTCGTTGTTTCCGGGCGTGGCGGTCACGCTTAAAGAGCCTTGACGCTGTTAAGTAGTCGTCCATGTATAACTCCGCGTCTATTAGTTCTTGAGCTACAGATGGTTTGTCGAGTTTGGTTTTAATTAGACTTTCTAATCTGGCGACCTTGGCCTGTAATTCGTCATACTCGCCTTCTAGTTGATAGACACGAGAAGCGTTATCTCGGGTTACGACTGAAGCGGCCACTTGGCTATCGCCGACTCTCGCTGTAACTTCACTCATTTGCTCTAAAATAAGCTGGAGGCCGTCAATTCTTTCTTGTAATGGCTCTTTAACCATGGGCCCTGGATAACATGCATTGCCGTCAAACCAATAGGTGCCCGAATGTCCTACTATACCAGGCTCGCCCCATTCATCGGTGAGGTCAACGACTCCCGTTGGGTTAACACGTCCCACGGGCATTTCAAGTGGGCCGATGCTCTCTGTGGCGGCAAGCGGCGAGCCGTCAATATTGTATGTCGGAACGCCGTCAACCGTAATATACTCTTTGCCTCCGAAGGTATGCGTTGACCACGCACCGTGCTTCACTCCGGTAGTTATTGACCAAAATGGCTTATTGCAACTCATTTATCCTCCGAATACAGCTTTGAATTCTTTGACGATATTAATCACTTCATTCAAAGTGACGTCGCGCTTTTTGTGATTGTAGGCTTGAGCTACCATGAATAGCCTCCATAGGTATTTACCGCAAGAGACGAGGGACTCCTTGTCGGTTCCCTCTTTTTTTAAGATAAACAAACACCTATTAGCCACGAGAGAAACGTGGTTAAACATGTCATTGTCTAGTTTTTTGTGGAGGTCAAGGGTCTGAGCAGCCATTAATTGAATAGCGACTGTCAGACGCTTAACGTCCATTCGTGAGAGAGAAGCGTCTAAACGCTCTCTCCATTCGTAGGGTCCGATGGGACGCCGGGGTTATCACCCTTCTCCACTAGGAAAGACTCAATGCGCGCCACAATCAGGTCTTCGGCTACGTCCGTGATTCCCGATTGTTTTAGCTCAGCTAGCACGACTGCAATAGCCTTGGCTTTTTTATCTTCACTCGCAGGCTTTGCGGCGTTCGCTGCAAAATAGTGATTGGCCCAAGACTGCGCAAAATTAACGCCCTTCTTGGTGTAGTCGTCAATCATAGCATCGACCTTAGCCGAACGCTCAACGCCCCACTTCTCTAATAGCTTCTTTACTCCGACCGTGGCGAATAAAGCCAATACTCCGAGAATCACTGGAAGAAGATATTGCAGAACTACTATTGCGATTTCCATAGTTGTCGTCCTATCGCCTGCGAGGCGGTCTTTCGAGGGTCAGCGCCTTGGAGCTAATCACCTCCAGCAGAAGCTCTTGTGGCTCCGCTGCGTTTTTTCCATAAAACACACGATGAGAGAACATTCCATCACCGTAGGGAATACTGCCAATTTTAGCAGACTTCTCTGCTGCATACTCCATCATTTCTTCGCGCCAGTCAAGGTGCAAATCATTAAATGGCTCGGCCGCTCGGTGGGCGTCATTCCGATTCTTGTCCCACGGGTCGTAGAGAGTGTGAGGTGGCACGTAAACGCGCTCCGTCTTCTCCACTTCATTCCCGTCCTTGTCCTTAACTAGTCGGCGCCTAATAGCCCAAAGCGCACCCCTCTTGAAGGTATTAATCCCCCGAGTTGCCTTGTTGTGCGTCTTTTGAACGCCGCCGCCGACTTTAACCTTCTTCTTTGCTTGCTTACCCATATTCTCTTCGCTTTCTTTGGTTTGTTAAATAACACCCATGTATTGAAGGACTTTAGCTACAACGAAAACCCCAAGTGCGAGAGTCCCGAGTGAAACGATGAGACTGGCAATTGCAAAGCAACCGTATGTCCCTATTAGTCCTACTCCAATTTTCAAAAAATCCTTATCCATAGTTTCAGTCCTTAAATTAGAATGTCGTGACCTAGTTGGGCCTTGATGTTATTCGAGAGCTTCTTAACCGCTCTCCTTTGGACTTGGTCAATGCGCTGGCGAGTCACACCTTGTTCCTTCGCGACTGCGCTTACGCTCTTCCCTCCAAAATGAATCGCACTAACAATCTCGCGCTCTCTCCTCGGAAGCTTCTCTACTTCGGTTTTAAGCGCGTTTATCTGCTCCATCTTGGCCGCAAATTCATAGCCGCACGGGTCTCCAGATGGAATCGACTCCACCATGTTAGTCCCATCGTCTGCGATTGCCCCTCCTGAATCAATGCGCACTGCCATTGGACCTTCTGTCGTGCCGAATTTTCCATAGTTCGTCGGCTTATCCTCGTCCTCCTTCTCTTTTTCTTTCGACTCCACCCAATCCTTATTTTGGTAGTAGTCAGAGACGTAGAGGTCGTTCTTGTTCCGCCTTACAAAATCGCGGCAAGAGCGACTGACTGCCGAATAGATATACGTGCTTAGCTTACTCTCGCCCTTACTTTCGTCAAAGCATCCAATTGCAGAGATTGCAGCTAGCGCAGCCTCTTGTTCTAAGTCTTCTCTTGAGAACTTGCTGGTGTTCATTTGATATGTATTAACTATACTAACTAACATGCCCCGGTTATCTTCAAGCCATTTTGCTGTGTCAATCATGAATTCTCCGTTTTCAGTGCCAGGCGGCCTTTTGTAGTTATCATGCGGCCCGATGAGGTCCGTATAATAAAATTCTTTTTGAGCAGATACGGCTCGATACAATCCTTGATTTCTTTTTTTGTCACCGGCATGACGGCATCTAGTGTGTCTAAGCCAACGTGAGTATTCATCTTTTGAAGGTGCCCTAGCATAATTCTATCGACTCTAGTTAGCCCGTTCTTATCAACGCCCAAGACATCAAAGCACTCCTGAATAGCCTTGTCGTCAAGTTTGTTTATCTTGTTCTTGTTCATATAGCGAACAATTGTGTCGCAGAATCTCGCGACTTGTCTCCCATTGCGGGCGCGCTGTGCGACTTGAATCATACACTTGGCATCGAGCTTAGCTCCCGATACTTTGTGCCGCCTCTCCATATACTTGACCGCCATTTCAAGTTGCTCGGCGGTTGAATATGGCAAGAATTCGATGGGCTCAAGTCGGGACATGAGCGCTGGCCCAATAGAAGCCGCGTGCGTTGTCGCGAATATAAGTGACAGATTCTCTGGTAACTTGTCAGTAAAGACTTGTTCCTTATGAGACGTATGTAATTCTCTGGGGTGTTCCGTCGCGGTAAGCAAGTTGTCCTGGATACGGCGATTTAGAGCGTGACACTCGTCAATTACGATAATCGAGCCCTGTTCGTTGTTTGTAGAGAGGTCCATGACAAGACCTCTGAATTGGAATGGGTCGCGAATAACAGTGGAGTTGATTACTAGTAGCTTGCGCTTAGTCTCACTTGCGATAGCCTCAGCTAGCGTATTTTTTCCGTGGCCCGCCGCGCCAAGAAAAGCCATATCTGGTATTCGGCCATGAGTATTATTGACTGCTTCATCAATCAATAGGCGCGCCTTTTGAACTGCGCCCTCATTGCCGACGAAATCATCAAATGTTAGTTTACTCATAGTTCCTCAAATTTCCATATTTTGTTACCTAGATATTAGTAGAGGTGTATTTTTTGTCAAGCCTGAAAATTAATCGAACATCTCGTCATAGTCGTCCTCGTCATACTCTGGGTCGTAGAATAGGCACTTGGGGCGCGGCCTAGATTGACGGACGGAGCGCAGCGGGCGCTCGCCTCCTGTCGCCTGCCCGCTATCAGAGCGCCTTCTATCTAGCCTCTTTTTCCGTGCAGCCTTTGTTTCAAGCTCGTCTTGCTCAAGCTCATCAAAATCGTCATCTTCGTCGTCGTATCCGTTCATTTCCCTCAGTGTCCTCGTAGAAGTAGAACCAAATTAAGAAGTCCTAATAGAACAAAAGTAAGCAGGCCAAGCGGCCACGCACCATAAAATACACACAATGAAGCAAGCAAAATGCTGGTCATTTGCAGGCACACACTGTATGCCACCTTCGAATGGTCAAGTTGATAGTCTTCCGCTTGTGGGCTGCCGTCCGATATTTCTTGAATGCGGCCGCGACTCTTTCTCCAGCCATTCCAAATCTCATTGAAGTTCTGGGTTGAGCGAGCCAGTCTCTTTCTGAGCATTCCCTGGACCTTTATCTTTGTCTGCCGCCCGTGCGAGCGGTCATAGATTTCCATTGTGTCGTAGTCGAATTCATCTAGGCTCATTGTGAGTCCTCCTCGTCGTCAAGCTCCTCAAGCATTTGGTCCATTTCGTATTCGTTCTGGGCGAACTCTCCAGGCGTCATGCAGCCGTCCCCTAGGCATTCATATAAGTGATTGCTCATTGCGGATAGCGAGCATTTCTTACACACCAAAGGCCCCTTGTTGCACCGAGTGTCACGAACCATATCGGTAGATTCTTCAAGGCAAGAGACGCAAGTGTCCTTTTGTTTACACAAACATACGAAACAAAAGGTGCCGCCACCCGTTGAGAATAGGAAAAGTGGCAGGGCGGCTTCATCGTCGCATTCGCTGACTTCTTCTATCGCGATTTCTATAGCTTCGTCCACGCTTAAAACGAGACCCTTATCAATCCCCTCTTGTGGGCAATCTGCACATTTTTGCATTTTGATTTCCTTTAGTTGAGACTTATGCCGTGCCGGGCAATAATCCACTGGTTTAAAAATGGGGCGAGATTCAAGGTTTTTTCTTGGTGAGTCTTAACAAGCTCAGCATACGCCATGACTTTTAATAGGTCGGACCCATCATACTCTTTTTTCAAGAATTCATTCATGTTTTCCCACGCCTCTTCGACTTCTAGTCCTAAGTTGGCTATGCTTTTTTGCACGGGGACATACGTGGCCCACATTCTATTCCAGATTGGAAGTTCGTTGTCGGCGAAGTTAAGAGTTACTTTCAATTAAACCAATCCAATACGGAGCGGGATGAATCGGCCGCCACTCTCTTGTGCAAATAATCTGTCGAATATCGTCTTTCGATGGACCAATCGCGATTCCATCCTCTTGAGGTGCGAACTGCGCGCGTTTAAACACGCATGGTCCAGTAAAAAAATTAGTCGTGGCTGAACTTCTCAACATACTTCAATTTCCTTGATGAATAGTTATTACGGCTCTAGATATTCCCATGGTTTTGCTCCTTAGTGTGATTGTGGCGGGGTTTAGAGAGGTTGCCGCCGACCTCATTGACGCTTAACCCTGGAGGACTAAGATTCCGTGACCGTCGTCTGCGATTCGGAACTTCACAGGTCCGTTCGCCAATCCACCCGTTCGGAGGATGTATTGCGACAGTCTAATGTTTCCATACGAATCAACCAAATAGGTCGATAGATGACCAGTTTGACTAGCCTTCTTAAGAAGGACAAGGCCAGTGCCGCCATTGCGACGCGAGACAAAGACTGGACTGTTAGCCTTGAATCCAACCGTTTGCGCCATTGAAGTTGGCACGCAAGCTCGCTGACGATTGTCACGAGCGACAGTCGTTCGGACTGGACTAGCCTTTGCCTTCAGGGCGCTATCAATCGCACTAACTAAAGACTCCCTCGAAATGGGGACTGGCGCGACTGCGACCGAAGTTTGCCCGACGTTCGGCCAAGGTGCGCTCGGGACAACAGGGGAGCTTGCAGATGTAGCTTGTCTGGTGTTCGGCCAAGATTCTGCCGAATCGCCGAAGTCCTCTTCGTCATCCTCTTCGTCATAATCGAAATCGTCATAGAATGCATCATCGAACTCGCTATCGAAGTCTTCGTCATCCTCATTCTCTTCTTCGTCAACCTCGCTAGTTTCAAAGCCAGCATAGGCTTCGCCGAAGATTGAGGCCAGCGTTTCCTGGACTGCATTCTCGTTGTATGGCTGTCCAAAAAGGCTATGTTCGGCCCCTCCGAGCTTTTCCGCCTCAAGGGCTAGCTTTTGTTCAACTAGCTTCTCCATATGAGGAATGCCAAGTGCGGCAATAGCATCTTCAATCGTCGTGCACTTGCCGTAGATTTGAAAGGTCTTTAGGACCTCAAGCAAGTGGACGACATCAAGCTCTTCTTCTGTCATTAAATAAGTGTTCGTATTAGTCATGAGATTCCTCCAGTTTGTGACCAATCAATATGGTCTTAAGTGATTTCCAACAGGGCTTACATAGATGGGCGGATTGTTTAATTCCGCTTGCCGTCCAGTGAACCCATTTAATTCTTTTTTCTTCGCTGTCGCCAGCGCCCCAACATAAAAGGCACACGCCGACCCAAGGGTCTTTGTGGCTTTCAATATCTTCGTAGTCTATTAGGGGTTTTACCCCAGCTTGCCCGATTAAACTCACCAGTCTCCATCAATCCAGATAAACGTGCCCCGGTCATTGTCATCATCGTCATTCGTGCTCTTGTCTGACATGGCGAGGATGAAGCCGACAAAAAGCGACGCAAGCAAAACAAAAAGAACTGAGTTAACGCTCATTGGTCCCACTTGTTTTGAAGCCTGCGCATCGCACACTTTGTTCTAAACGCGATGGATTCACTGCAATCCACGAGAGAGTTGAGCGGCGTTGGCATTGGATATAGTCTCGTCCGACAGCCGGTCGAACACTGACCAGCCAGGGCTCCATTTGAAAAGAGCTTGGTCGTTTGTTGTTCCATAAACATCAGGACTCCTTACTGCACTCTAGAAGTTGATTACGCAGAGATACCACGTGTTGTTCTAAATCCCGGATAACTCTTAGGGCAACCTTATTAAAATCCCCCGACTTCTTGATGTTATCAATGAGCTTTTGGGAGACTGCGATGCTTTTTTCAATGCGCTTTTTGTGTCGTTCTTTACTCATAATTTTACTTTCAGAGACATTCAATCGCCGCCCCTAGGATTAATTAGCCCTAGGAATTACTCCGCTCACCTGGGAGTTTACAAAAGATGTGATACTTTTGGGCGACGAGAGAACGTCTGCATTGCCAATTCAATAATCCACGCGAGCCTTGCACTCGCCAAGAGTCTGTAACTATGGACTACACCACGTTAACGCTAGTGATTTCGTTTGTGCCAACAAAAAGTTTGCCACGGCTTCTTCCCACGTCGGCTTGTTTGGGAGCCTTAGGCTACATAATTATTAAATATAATATCTTAAACATTATGCCCTACTCGCCTAAGCTTTCGGGCATTTCCAATAAACTACGACACCTGTAACCCCGTGCCGTCCTGCGGGCATTAGACCTACGAATAGGTCCTAATAATCTGATGCGTCCAAAGAAGAGGTCTCAATGACAGCCTCCTCGTAGATACTACGGTCATATGGCTTGGTCGTTTCACGGAGCACCATATATTCGCAGACGCGCATCTTTTGATTCGAATAGTCGGGCGGGACAGCCACAACGTTCTTGGGGTTAATCTTGATTTCAAGAATACGCTCCCCGGAAAATCCGCTGGCATATCCCCACGCCGCAACATGCAGCCCAGAACTACAGGTATTGCGACGGTCGTGGTCAACCTTGTCGCGGTCCATCCGAATGACCGAACCTGGGACGTTCTTGTGGGTCTTTCCAGTGTGGCTATCCCACCAACTCTTTCGAACCTTCTTGTATGCAATGAAGCAACCGTCAGAAGTGAGCGGCACCTTGTTTGCCTCAAGGAAGCTAAACAAATCCTGGCGAGCGCTTTCGGCTGGATTCTTCTTCAGATTGACCCAAAACTTCTCAAGAGGCTCGGTCGGGAGATTCGCCTCAACAAACTCCAAGAGCTTGTCGCTAAGTGAGTTGGGAAGCTCCTCACCATCGACAATGACAATGCCATCGACGACATTGAATTTTCCGGAGGTCTTTCCAGAGACAGCGGAGGCCAAATCGGCCAAGAAGACCGCTTCGTCATATCGGCCCTCTTGAAGAAGGCTTTTGACTTCGTTGAAACGCCCGCAGCCACTACTCAACATAGTAGGCGGGCCGTGGTCAAACACAATGACGATATTGCGCTTACTGATGAGATGGTCTTGATAGAACTTAAGGGTTTGCATTGGTCGCTCCTTGGGTGGTTTGTTCGAACTTTGCGTTCATGTAGAAAATGATTTCGTCTTCGGTTGATTTCTTACTTTTTGACTCGGTAGACCAGCGATAGTGACTAAGCATATTTCCGAAGTGCCTAGCCATTGGATAGGCGGCTTCGATGTCGGTCAGACTCGCACTTAGACTGGTTCCAAGGGCCGGAACGGACACAAAGAGAGCATTGCAAACGTCCTTATACCTTCGGTAATCATCTGAACATTCAGAAGACAGCTTTGATTCCCCTAAAACTTTCGCAATCCTCTTGTCCTTGATTTCGCTAAGCCTACTCTTTAGTAGAGTTTCGACTGCAGAATCAAACACGGTCTGGAAATACTTATCTCCAAGTCGAATGTGAGTCTTGACTGTTGGCAGTGCAGAAAGCTCGGCCTGAACTCTAATAAGCTCATCGTCCAAGTGGGACCAGGACGAGCTAACTTTGTTTCGATACTTATAGAGAATACCATAGACAGGCGTCTTTAGAATCGAGCCCGCCATGTCAATCCTGCCTGATGGGATGACAATTCCAGCCTTATTAACTGGCTTGCCATTTTTTAGAATGACATAGGTGCCGCCGAGCGTATCTTCGGGTGACCGTCCAGTATTTGGCAGCCACTTCTTAACATAGCTAGCGCTATTACCGTCGTCTTTTAGTTCCTTCACTGCGTTGACGGTATAACTGCCACGCTTTGTCATTGCCCTCTTGAGCTTCGGAATGGTAGACAACAAAACCGTGGGGACATCATCCCAGGCGAATGCGTCGCGGAAACATGCAAGAGCATTTGCTTCGTCATTAAACTCAACAACACAGAGGCGCTGAGCCTTCGGGAATCGCTCAAACAAAGTAAGCATTCGCAGCCTATTTGGCCTTGCCCTCTTGATGTCGTCGATTACAACGACCGTTTCAAAATCAAAGTGAATTGAGCGGTCATATCGGCCATAAGACTTCTTGATAGTAATCTTGTCACCTTGATTGACGAAGTTACTAATCTTTGCAAAACTACTTGGGTTTACGTCTGCGGCCGAACCTTTATACCACTTGAAAAACTTAGCGGGCGAAGTATAAGTATTCGGTGCCCATGCATTTGGGAATAGAGCCTTGCCATTCCACATAGGCTCAACAACAAAGCCTCTGAAGGAATGAGATTCGTTCCGCCATTTAGCTGAGGCGTGCATAAGACTCGTTTCGGAAGCAATACTGGCGTTGACCTTCTTTTGTAGTTCAGAAATTACGCCCGTCAGGATGTCCTTGATTGAAGCAATTGTCTTGTCTGTGTAATCAAGGTCCTCTCTAGTAGCACTTACGCTGATGTCTCCTACATTGAAGAACAATCGAAGTGGAAGGCGGGAAAAAACCTTGCGCATTTTGTCGTGCTCGTCCTTAAAAATACTGTCGATTCGAGCGCTATATGGAATTCGGTCTACTAGAATGACGGCAGCATCTCCACCCTCATGCAACTCCCAATTAGGACCAGAAAGAATGACCTTTGGCTCGTGCCACGTCCAACCGGCAGACCCTCGTATCTCTGGCTTTACCTTCCAAAACTTGCAGACTTCACGGACGGCGCGCTCAAAATCAGAATAGTCCTTGCGCTCGACAACAAAGGAAATCGCGGTTCCCGTTCCTTCCTTCGTATCTTCGGTGGAAGCGAGCGACATCTTTGCAAAGCCGCCACTCTCTTTATATGCAATATAGGTGCGCTTGTGTCGCCCATCTTCATCGTCGGTAACCGTGACAATGGTAAAAGTGTCCGTATAGGTAAAAGGAGTTTTTGCTCCAATCCCAAAGCCGCCCGTCAATTTGTCGTCAGAGCGCTTGGTGCTGTTGCCGTATAGAAGGAAAACATTGCTCATTCGGTCGGGGCTAATTCCGGGGCCGTTGTCGGCAATAATTAGATTGTCATCTAGTCGGTTCGGCAGCTTAATTTGAATGGGCGTGTCGGCTCGGCCAGCTTCGCGGTTTGCGTCGCGGGCATTGCAGCTAACTTCCTGCACGATAATGTATTTGGGGCGGGAGTAAATCTTGGAACTCAGTAGCTCCTGAATTACCCTGGGGTCGCCAAGACCAAAAGATTCGGCAGCGAACTTTTTGGAAGTCTCGATGTCGATTTGTTCAAACTCAAGTTTCATTGGATTCTCTTTACTTACTATTAGGTATCGGACATATCAAGTATGATAGTAGGTATGCCCGAAGTGTCAAGTGATGAGTTAAATATGGTTGCCGCAAGTCCTTACGACTCGTGACTACTTGTCTTTTTTCTTTTTTCTCTTCTTGCCTGGGGACGCCATGCGGAAGGAAGTTTTGGGGTCGAAACCTTTGCACTCCAACATATCAGCGTCGCTGACGTGCGGGATTACAGGTGGCGGCGAAGCAATGTTCCCTAGCCATGCCTGAATACGTTGAAACGCCTGGTAGGTATCGACTCTCTTAAAGAACTCAACGTCGTTCAAGCAGCAGTTGGTTTGCAACATAGCTCTATATTCACGTCTTCGCCAATTGAAGAGTCCGCTATAAGTAATGCGGAAGAGAGGAACGCCCAGCGAACCAAACTCGTCTCCGAAGCTCCAAGTTTCATTCTCTCCAAATTTAAAGAACTCAAGCCAGGTGTCTCTATTGTTCTTGTAGTAAGGAACTTGATTGCGCTTAACTTCATACTTCTCGACGTAAGCGTCCACTTCTTCAATGGAATGAAGAACAACCTTATTGGCGAAGAGATTGCAACCCGCAATCGCTACGGGATAAAACTCACCGCAGAACCCAATAATCTCGGGGGCGAATTCCCTTGTTCCTGACTGAAGACGCCAGTGAGACCAACGTGGCGCCTTAGTCTTTATCGGCCATCGCCACTCGCGCCACTCACTAGTTTCGCGCTCCCAAACCAGACTTAGGTCCTGTCCCATTCTCTGCACGCAGTCGTAGTAGTCTTTGAAATCGCTAATGATTCGCATTCAGTTTCATTTCTAGAAGAGAGAGAACGGCAGCTAGTGTCAGGAAAAATACAGCTAAGCCCACGTCAAACTCAGAATGACGGAGCAGAGAAGCATGGCGACAAACCACAGACAAACGGCTGTAGCAAGGTAGATTTTGTCATAGATGTCGTCGTTCATTATTTGTCCTTGTCTATCTTGGAACTGACTAAAGCCTCGCCCGCGCCGTGACATATTCTACAGTCAATTATTGGGTCGCCTTTCTGTTCACGAACAAGACCAGTGCCAGCGCAAACACGGCACCATTCCCATTCGCATTGAATCCGCTCGGCCAATTGATGCAACTTTCCATGTATGTTTTTATCCATTGGTTTTACCTCAGGGCTCCTTAGTCGATTCAATGAGTCGTGTAGGAAACGAACCTACTATCCAAGCCTCGACTGAGTGCTATTCTAAACCCCACTCAACGCCTTGACCGACCCTAAGCGCCCCGTTCAATCAATTCTCAGCCGGGACAACACTGAGCGGTTATTACCCACCCCTAGGTAATAACACTTTGTTCTTATCCTGCCTTCGGTAGCTTACGACCATATCCACCCTTGCCAGCCTTCTTGAGCTTTTGAAGGGCCGTGCTGGCCTCGGAACCCTTTGGTTGGGCACCGTGCAATAGCAGGGCGAAGTCGCCGCCATTTTTCATAGCGTGCGAATCGTCCTTGTCGATAGGCAGGCCGAGGTTAGCCGCCTCTTCCTCGCTAAACACAACGATTGCCTGGCGAAGTCCGTGTTGGTCAATCAGGTGGTCGAAGTTTCCACCCTTAGAAGCTGTAAACACGAAGTTATCAGGAATGATTTCCATGCGGGCCACCCAATAGTTCAGGCTCTTGGTATAAGCGTAGAAAGTTTTACCTGAATTTGCCAGAGCAACGGCCAGCCATGCGTCGAAGTAAGCCTGACTAAAGAAATCGCCGCTTACGTGCGTCCGAATGAATTCAGCCTTCTTCGGCAGACTGCTATCAATCAAGGCGAACATCTCTTGGGCGCTCAGACCCTTGAGAGCTTCATTGTTATGCTGTCTAGAGAGGTAAGTGTTCGTGTAAAGAACTTCCTGACTAGCGGCAAAGCAACGAAACACAGTATGCTTGCCGTCCTTCAGTGTTCGTTTGTTGTTTGAATCAACGTGAACCTTGCTTTTGCAATCTCTAGACCCAGGACAAGTCCAGCCAGCAGGCAAACTAAACGTATAGATTGTCTTGTCTAGCTTTGCATTTCCCTTGCCGAATTTAAGAGTCGTCATACTCACCCTTCCTAGTTGTTTGGGTTGTCATAATGGTCGTCATGATTGAGGGGATTAAGACATCCCTTCGGCGTTGGACCAATAAATAGCTTCCAGGCCACGACTTCTTTAGTGTGAATGTAAATGCGGGTGTTATCCCATGCGTCCATTCGCATGAAAATCTCGCCGCGAGCTTGAATCTTAGTCCACTCTCTTTTAGTTAGAGCAAACTTATCCTCAGCGCCGCTCGTCCATCTAATCCACAGTCCGTAAATTTCTTTCATTCGTCGTCCCCGTAGAATTCGTCCTGACAATCTTGGCACCTCCCAGAAATTGCATACTCGCGCTCAGAGAGCTTATCTCGGAAATTGAGGGCTGACCCATGGCAAGTCATACAGGCCGCTGAGCGAATTATCTCGGCTCGTGAGAGGCCACCAGTGATACAAGTCAACAGAGCTTCGATACCAGGGGCTTTTTGTGTCGGTTCAATCATAAAATTCCTTTTTTAAACCATTGCCGCGAGCTTATTAAAGGCTCGCTGCCTCAAGTCTGCACCAGAGCCAAAGACGCTGGCCTCCCAATGATTTGAGTCCTTGCGAATTGACCGTTGCAAATCCTTGGAGGGATTGGTTCCGTCGAGCCACTCGGTGTATGCGTTGAACATTCCGTAGCGGGTTTGCTTGGCCTTGTCTGACCCTTGAGCGAATCCGTTGAACAGTCCAATGACGGCGGCCCGATTGTTCTCGGTGCGAGTTGAAACCTTGACGGTTTCGATTGTCTTACCGCCAACCTTAACGACTTCTCGCTTGCCGGGAAACATCTCCTCGATGAAGTCAATAACGTCTAGGCTACTCATGTTGTTCATAGTGAGAGCTTTGTATGCATCCTTTAGTGCCGTCCAATACTCAGCAGACGCGCCCATCATTTCGTCAAGCATTTGAACCTTAGAGGTAATGCTAGAAGTGTGGCGTAGACTAACTACATTGGAGCACGAATAAAGCGCGGCCGTCAGAGTATTGCGGCAAACAACCCGAATGGGCGTGAATAGAGCCTTTAGTGTTCCGCTTCCATCGTGGCTATTAGTGACCAAGATGTATCGTTCAACAGGGTCGCCGGGAATAGGCTCGAAATCGTCAGGTAACTTCGCCATTGCCCAAACTCGCTCGCCATTCCCAAGGGCGCCGACCGTTTCAATGTATGAAATGTCACCTCCAAGGGCGGGCTCAAGAAAGCTGAATGCGTCCAAATTTTGAACGAGCGTATAGCGACCCTTAACACTGCCTTCAAATGGAGTAAACTTCTTCGTTACTCCGTCCGATTGCAATTCTGGGCCAACACGCCCCGTAATGTAAGTGTTGGGAATTTCAACGCCGTCATACTCTGGGAAATCCCCGTCAAGAACGCCGCAGCCGAGCTTTACAACGGGCCAATCACAAGAGCCCGCAATGAGGGCTTGAGAGGGAGTCATTAAGCCAGGCAGCTTAAATCCAAGTCCGTGCCAAGGTCGGTCATTCACATAAGCGTGTGCGACCTTGCCGTCAATAGTAGCCAAACCGTCCATGATATCTCCTAGTTGTAAACCGCACAAACGGCGGCGTTGATGCATTCGACATATCCGACCCCAGCTTTGTCGCTCAGGCGGAAACATTCGTCAATGAAGTTGTGATTGAAATACGAAAGCGGCAAATGTCCCGTTTCGAGATTGATAATTGCCATTGAATCCGGAGCCCATTCGCCCCTATCGTCTTCGGGAGAGTAAATGGCGGCCTCCACTTCCGCTTGATTAAGCCCATACAAATCTCGGGCTGCCTTGCGATACATTTCAACGGGTGTCATTTAAATTTCACTCTCAAACTCGTCTGGCCCATTAGTAATGAGCGTTTTTAGATTGCCGATTGCGTCGCCAATATCTCGGTCGTCCGCAGAAAGCTCCCAAAGGCCGATTACATTCCAGCAGCTTTCGATTACTTCTTCGTCGTATGAATTCATTTTGAGTCCTCGAATAGTTTGGTTAGTGCGTCGAAGCACAATTCAACTAGGCCCCACAGTGTTGCAGAAAGTAGGGCGGTTATCACAACAGAAAGACAGACGATAGCCAACGCATCTGTAATAGAAATGGGGTGCATGATTCTAAGGTCCTAGTTGTGAAGGCCAGGGGCTTGGCAGCCCTTTTGCCACAAGGTCTTGCTATCACCGGGGAAGCAATTGCAAGGAACCTTGACAATACTAGTCAGGCCCGCCGCAGTGAATCCAATAGAGATGGCTTTGTCGTTGATGTATTGGTGCATGGGCACGGCCAGGATTTTGCCGTCTGGATTATTGACCGCAATGCGACCGCAGCGAATGGCTTCGATTGCCTTCGACCCATGGATTTGCGGCTGTTGTGATTCAAAATCCAAACCAATAGCCTGAATATCGAGAGGAACGGCCCTTAAATAGTCTGAGACATATTGAGAGTTCGGGAAGCCCACCTTTGCCATTACGTCGGCCATTGAAACGAGGTCAATCTTTGAGGCGATTTTCCCCTGAAGGCTGCGAGAGATTGGCTGAACGCGCCGGATATTCCGCGAACGCTTGCCATATCCATACAGACTGCCGGTCATTGCCCAGCCGCGCTTAGGAGCCTTGACCTTAATCTTCCCCATGCAGAGAAAATCCCAATCGGCGGCCTGAGCATTAACGTCGCGGCCCGTCATCATTTCAATTAGAGTCCGGTAGACCTTACCCCCTACAAGATAGGTTGGGCCATAGCACGACTTCCGTGCATAGTCAAATGTTTCCTTGGCGTCAGGATATGACATAATGAGGCTAAGGACATCTTTTGTATCTGGAACTTTCATAGTGGTTTTACCTCACCGCGCCTGATTCGACACGCTCGTTTTGATTCCCAAGCTCTTTTGTTCTTAGTTATTCCCGAATGGCCCATTGGACTAGTCTCATTGTGAGAGCCATTGCCGCGTCCAGCTTTTCGGGGATTGCCCTTACACTTGCGGCAACTTCGTGCTTTGAATGAATTGATTGCGTTGCAATTAAGACAGGTCATTTTGTCTCCTAATACTCGCCCCTCTTAGACTGACACTCTCGACACCTCGCCTGTCTGCGATTCGCGGCCTTATTCTTAAAGGCAAAGCAATCTGCTTCTTTTGATAGTTTACATATCGAACACGTCTTCATAATACTCCCGGTGGGATTCGAACCCACAAGCCCGTAGGCAGCGGATTTTAAATCCACAGCGTATGCCAATTCCGCCACGAGAGCAAGTGCAACATGGACTTAAACAAAGTTCAAGTATTTAAATCCTTATCTTTCATTTCATTTAGTGGAGGGATTTTAAGTCCCATGTCTCTAACCGTTGGACTAGGCGAGCAATTACCCTACTAGTCCGAAATTCCCTCCTCGGCGTCCATTTCAAGCTCGCCGCGAAGTTCAGCGCTCATTTCCTCTGCGGTCTTTTTACGAAGCCAGCCGCGCCTAATCGCGTCGCTATAGCCATATTCGTCGTCATGACTAAATCCACCCATAGCGTTGGCGTCCTTAATCGCGTCGTATCCGTCGTCAGAACCGTATCCCGTGTAATTACCGTAGCGTGGCACAATGGCCTCCTTTTGTTTGTGATTGAACCTAAATGATGGCTTCGTTGATAGCCACGATTACATCCTGCTCAGTTCTCCTAGTGGGCAGACTCTTAATGGCCTTCACCACATTGCGAAGGACATCCTTTTCGTTCGTCAATAGGCCGAGGTATCTCCGCTCGGGCCGCCTTGATAGGCGTGTCTTTGCGGTCTTATGACCCTGTTTCTTCGAAAAGACGTCTTTCTTGTTGCACATTGAGATTGCGAATGCCAACACACGACCAACCTCGGTCCGTGCGACCAAAGTAACTCCACTGTCTACGTTATGAACTACCAATTCCATTTGATTCTCTCTTGTTCAGTGCCTTTCGGCGGTTTGTTTTTGTCTTAGTGAAGAACGCCCCATTCACGCGCAATTCAGTCACACCCAGCCATGCTTTGCGGTTCATAAACTTTTGTGGAGAACCCGAAGCAATATAATGCGGTGCGTCCATTTTAGGCAGGTTGCCCCCTAGCAGCCCATTCGCCGCTCGGCTTCACATTCAGCTTCGTAATAGTCTTCTTGTTCCAAGTGGTCCATGTATGCCTTAATCATTGGGTCCTTCTCGTCGAGAGAATCCCAAGAGATTTCAAGGATGGTCGTGCGCCCCTTACATTCGGGACATTGGCGGTCATAGCGCCCACTTATGTAATCTTCCATGAAGTCGGGACCTTCCTCGTGCATATCCTCCTCAGTAAATGCAGGCTGCTCATGACTGTGCCAACCAAGGTATGTTGAGCCGCGCCCTTGGCAATCTGGGCAAACAACCCATTCGGCGGGCAATTCAAGTTCAATGTAGCCGTCGATTAGCTCGCCGGTAACGGGATGTTCCTCGACATAGAAACTAACGGTCTTGTTCATACAAACAACTTCTTCTCTTCGCCGCATTCGCAGACGTAAAGGTCGTGGATTGAGTCTTCGTTGTGATTAAAATAGGTATCTTCAAATACCCAAGTGTGATTGTGTTCAGAATTCATTTGGGATATTTCGTAGGATATTTCGTCATGTCGATGAGAGGCTCTGCAAGAATACAAGGTGTGTTCTTCTTCAGCGCGGGGTGCCTGTTTCCTGCAAAACTAACGAACTTAATTGTGTGTAGATTGCCATACGTTTTAACGTCGATATATACCGGAAGGTCAAGAACGTCGTCAGTCATGCATTCCACATAGGATTTTAGCTCACGCCATGTTTTTCCCATCGACATTTCTCCTTAAGGCTCACTTTGTTAGCGCGCCGAACAATTCGACGCACCTCTGTAAGGTGGGGCGACGAAGGACTGTCCAGAACAAACTAGTCCAACGCCGGTTCTAGCGGCGGGGTTTCCCGACGCTCCCCATGTATATGGCTGCCCGTTGCAGGAATCGAACCTACATGTTTCCGAGGCTAATCGGCGTGTAACTCATTAGTTTATTTATATATCTGACTAGGACACATAAACTCGCTAAATTCGGAATGCATCAGCCTCTCAGTCTAAGAGACTTTATCACTCGCCACTATTACACTGAAACGGACATGTGTTTTATTCGAAGTTTTTATCTCTCAGGTTTCGAGCCTGAACAACTCCAATAAGGAATGACAGAGTAATCGGTAGGATAAAAATATTGAGCATGTCATGCATTTATGTATTACCCCATAGCCCACGATTCATTCCCACCCAAATCTCCTTTGAAGTGACACGGTGCATTGCGCCTCCGCTACGGCTCCGTGAATCAACCCCGTAATCTCGATTAGATTGAACTCGGGATAGGATTTCATTAGGTCCTCACAGAAACGAGCGGCCTTATTTGTGATATGCAGAGCTTCGGGCGAATAGCCGCTGTCATTGTCATAGAGACGAAGTTGCGGCTTAGGTTGCTCAGTATGTTCGTCGTTCATAAACTCCTCCTGTGTAAAGAAACTAAGTTAAACGGCATAGCCAAGTGGCGATGACAAACTCAAATGAGCCCCGACTTATCTCTATCACTTTCAGTGATTAGGATGGATAAGTCCGTCGTAACAAGTCCTTGCGAACCGCTTAGCGATTACTACCTAGATTCCCTTCTAAGTGACAACGTCCAAGAGTAACGGCTAAGCTATGTTTCCATATGCTCCGTTTAACTTAGTCTCAAATACTCCCTACAGGATTCGAACCTGTAACCTACGGCTTAGAAGGCCGTTGCTCTATCCAATTGAGCTAAGGGAGCGCCGCGTTTACTCTGGCACCACCAAGCCCTCCTCAAGAGCCAATTCCCTCATTTGCCTTTTAAAGCTCGGAAGGAATGCGGCAGGGTCTTCGTAGCACGATGCGTTATCATGGGCACTTTGGGCCCTTGAAATAACCCGAACGAATTGAGGTTGTTCGTCCCGCCCTATATAGTGGATATATCCCATATCTCTCAAGATTTGCCGAGCACCCGCCCCACCGCCGTCGTCGATGCTAGCCAAATCAAAGCCTGGCCTAATAGCCGCAAAGACATGGCCCGCCGCGCACCTCTTGCCATTCTCCCCCACGTAAACGCAGTCGGAGCCAATGGAGGAATCAATACCCTGTTTGACAATGGCGTTGTAGGCCAAGTCAAATGTCTCTTGCGGGCTCAGTGGGAATGGTTTCAGACTCATTCTATCCTCCTATCAGTGGAATCAATGACGCCGTTAGGGCTGAGATTCCGGCAACAAATGCCATGATTGCAGTGAGTGAAAGCGGGGTCATGTCAATAGTGGCAGTCCACCAGCCATTGAGCGACTTTGTCCCGTCCTTAATGGCCGCCAACTTCAACTTGTGGGCCTTGATTTTACGCTCGTATTGGGCTTGCAATTGCGCAGCCTCAACCTCAAGAGTAATGTCCACTAGCGAATGCGCCGTGTCTTCGACCTTTGACCCAATGGGCCGCGTATAGGTCTTTGTATCCTTAGTAACCAGAACTTCGGTCCAAGACATATCCTTCTCCTTTTCCCTACCAAGAATATTCGTATACTCTTCGATTGGATTCTCTTCAGTTAACTTTTGGGCACTAGTCTTTGCTATGCGAATGAGTCTTGAGGCTCTTCCAGCAGTCGAATCCCAATGAACCGGATAAGAAAGCTTATCAGTAGCGAACATTTCACTCGTAACTTTAGTAACGAACATCTCTCCTCTCTCTTTGAAGATTGCCAAGTCAATGACGACAACGTCTCCGACTTCGTAAGGAATCTCCGAAACTGGCCTCGATTTCTTGTGAGTAAAGGAGTTCCAATAGATACTCCCGGTTCGAGCGCAAACCCTAAACCACTTTTCATTTGATTCAGTCACAAACGACGGAGGACCTTCGCCAATAACGATTCTGTCTCCGACAGCGTAACGAGAAAGCGAAGCCGACTTCGCCACCTCAGAGGCCCAAAAGATTTCAATGACACCTTTTGCTTGGCTGGGCATCTGCCTTCCTTCGTCACGGATGAAGAAAGAGTGCTCAGTGACTTTTTGCACACTCCAATGGTGGTGAGCCTTGTATACGCCAAAGTCTATAGTAATGACGTCTCTTGCTTCGAACCTCAGAGGCGCAGACTCTTCCTTTGGCTTTGATTCTGCCAGCAACTTAGCTTCTCCGGCATAGAGAAAGAAGTGCTTATTTAGCTTGGGGCTTTTAAACTCAGCCCCAGCGCCCGTGTCCTTTGAAACGCACTCGACGATTAGGCCGCCTGCGTTTTTCCCAAAGAGAATAACGCCGGGTGACGTTACGACATACTCTTTGCCGACTTCATATTGTTCTTTCATTAGTAGCACTCCGTCCAGTGTTCGCCAGTTTCCTCGCCCCATTCAGAACGAGGGGCCAGCCGTTGACCGCTCATGTTGTAATCCGCCCCACAATTACAGGCGTTTGTTGAGTTTCGAAGAACTACATGCTCCTCGCAATAGGGGCATTCAATGATTGCACGATGCCTCCGCGTCCATTTGGTTTCGAGAACGCCAAGGTCGGTTACGTCAAAAGACCCGTCAATACAACGGGCATAGTTCTCTTGCCCCTCTTTATGTTCCACCTCAACATTCCCCATTGAATCGCAGTCGAAGCTGAAGCCACCGTGACTATCATTCCACTTAAATTCGCGTGAATAAGAAATGCCGTCTTCAGTGCGAGAGCGCTGAATGTAGCGCTGAATGTAGTGCATTATGCTTCCTTGTATTCTAGGCCACATTGACCCGCAAAGCTGCGCATTTGGTCTTTGAAATGCCGAATGTATTCTTCGTCCGGCCTCTCTTCGGACTGAAAGAATGTCTCGGCGTCGTGAATGGATTGAAGGTCCTCGAAAAAGGAAATCATTTCCCTATCAGAGACCTCGATGCTCGCATATCCGAGCGCGGCACTTGCAATTGAGCCTTCGGAGAGAGCGATTCCCGGAAGTTTGTTTTCAACAATATGCCCAACGGCACACCGCCCGCCCATCTTGTCGTTATATACGCACGCGTCGTTATATTCGTCAAACGAGCGCCGGCCTTGAGCAATTACACCATTAAGCGCAATGTCGAACGCTTCTTGCTTGCCAATGTCTATGAGGTGCTTCATTCGTAACTCGTTTCGCCGTCAGGCAATAACCAGGGCATATCCGCCAGCAAATATGGCGGGATTCCCCAAATGTGGGAGATAAAAAGTTCTTCTAGTTCGTCTGGGTTCATAATCACGAGACGTTTGGCACGACCAAGCCATGCTTTTGGGCGAGCGAGGCCATTCCGCTCTTATAGGACTCGATAAAATCGGAATCGGAAACAGAGTCTTGCCAGTAGGTCAGTAGGGTGACGTTGAATTGAGTCGCATTGTCATGATAATGCTGGAGATTCAAAAGAAATTGAACTTTGGCGCTATCCATGAGAGCATCCCTATGGCCCAAGCCGAGAACGCCACAAGCCCAAATTGCTGAGCCATTGCTATCGTCAATCTCATGCACGTCATCCGGGAATGCGACTGCAAAGACATGACCAGCGGCACAACGTCGGCCTTCTGGATTTAAATACAAACAAGTAGGCATACCGTTCTCAACTCCAGTTGAGGGGCCACCTTGTGATACTACGCCGACATATGCAATGTCGAACATCTCTTGCTCGCTCAAGTCAATCATTCGGGTCTCCTTTGTGTTTGTTTATCTTAGTTACTCTAATGAGCATTCAGGACTCACCACGGGAAGGTGTAAACGTAGAGCCCCATTTGGCATACGTTTGTAGTGGTATGCGAGCACTAGAGCATTTTACCCAGAAACACCCAAAGGATACACACACGCAAACCTTGGGGAGAGGACTTGATTGACGTCAATCCCACCCTTGCAGACGTTAGCCGCCAAGCTAACTATAGGGAATTTGATTTAAACAGCGCCCCCGTTGTCAGGCGCTGGTATAAAACCCAGGTCATTTTATCTCCTATAATCACACTTTCCCATTTGCGTCGAGATACAGCGGGACCAATGCGGTTAGCGCGTCATATAACAGCCTGCCTTTTTCGTCCAAAAAACTTAGAACCGAGGCACCATTCCACTTGTGCCCTCCGCATTCCTCGCACCCTTTGACGCAAGAATTGTTGTAACTCATGATAATGAGACCGCCGTCCCATTCGTGGTGAACCATGAGCCCCGTTTGCTTCTCAAGGGTTGCCTTAAACAGCGGCACGAGGTTATCTGTCGCAGCAAATACGACATTCGCCTCAGCGTCCGTCCATTCGCAATTCGCCTTGCCTTCCTCAATCACAATGTCGCTAAACATATTCTCTCCTTAGAAAAATCCCATACGAGTCTAACGTCTCGTGGCCCTTTAGACTTTCATGGCTTATAGGGAAATATCTACAAAATGTTTCAGCCCACGTCGCCCCATTCAATGCGACCTATGAGCACTCTGGGCATTCTTCGTATAGTATGCAGCCGAATTCTTTGTCTTTGTTCGGACTAAGGACAGAGCCAGAGCCCAAGCAAAGAGCGCAGCGAGGAGTAATCTTCCGCCGATTGATTTCAATTTGCGCAGCCGCCGCCATATGCACCTCCATGCTAATGGAGCGCTTGGCGTGTTCAATTGCATTCGGAAAGCGCCCAGCGCATTCGTGCAATTCGGCGTCAGTCCAGGTTCGTGGGTCCAAACTCATTGTGACTCCTAGAGGTGAGTAGGCTCGTCATACATAACGACCTTTTTAATTACATAAAATTCATACGCCGGCCCGTAAACGGCGGTTTTGTTCTCATTGACGCGGATTGGACCTACGTTGCAATAGGAAGTCCGAAGCGATTGAATCGCGTCGTCGGCGCTATTGAACGCGCCGAAAATAAGGTCATTGAGCATTACGAGATAAATCACGCAGCCTCCGTTTGTTTGTTTGTTTGTTATAGGTGTCGGCGACATGCAAAGAGCTACCATTACAGAGGTCACCTTAGCTGCCCTATTCTCAGCCTTGGAGCTTATCCCTCAGCCCTAGGTATAGACAGTTAGACACCAGCCCTAGATAGATTGGCGGCTACTTGGGGACTCATTAACCCCAATGTAGTGTCTGAATGTCAGTGTTGGTAATTATCTAAAGACACACATTTACACTTGTAGCCAAAGCAAGTCCAAGGTCCTACCCCTTGTTTGCCGCCAACGATTAGTTGAGCGGTAGCTTTTTATGCTGACCTGCGTAGTGGCATACTTTGACCCGTATGCCAGGGGTTGTGCCGACTAGGCGGGGACTGGCGAATCCGTCAGAATGCCAGCCTTGACGAGAGCCTTGGCGAGAGTGTCGCCGCTTCGCCGCTTTCCATTGGGGCGGAATGCGCCCTCAATGTCCTCTTGGTCGTCCTCGGTCACGTTGGCGTCAAGCCAGAACGTGATTGGCCCGAGAACCCGAGTTCCCTCGCAATCAACGTAGGGTTGAGGGTGGTCGTTTGAAACTCGGCCCCCGCCAGTTCCGCCGCCGCTCGCCTTGGGCAAATCGACGCTCAAAGAGAGGTCGGGGTTGAGAGTGACCGAGCCCTTCGCCTTGACGACCCGAGCAATGAAATCGCCCAGGTTGTCGGATTGCAGAGTCATAGACCCCGCCTCGCCGTTAAGACGCTCAAGCGCAGCCTTGCGCCGCGCCTTTGCTGTCGCCGCGACATTCTCCTCGTCGAATGCCTTGAATTTGGCCTGGATTGACTCCAGGCTCACGACACGAAGCTCCGCAATATTGGTCAGCATAGCCGTCCGCATTGCGTCGTTGGTGGATTGGGCCACGAGCCCAAAAATTACCTTGTCCTCTTTTGCAACCTTGGTCGCCATAAAACACCTCCTAGGTGAATGAAATGCGCCCCCACTAATAGGGAGCAAGTTGATTTGTTTGAAAGGGCAGAGCCCTATCCCTTCAGCATTCGACGGAACTTAGCCGCCAATTCCCGAGTAGCATTGTCAGACTCAATCTGAGCCTTGAGAGCTTCAGCCTTCTCGGCTTGTTCGGCCCTACCCTTAGCCAGACTCTCCCTGTGTTCGTTCCCAATCCGAGCCCAACGCTCCTCTTGGGTTTCAGCCTTACGCTTACGACGGGCGCGCTTTTTGAGCTTGTCCAAATCGTTGCACTCAGCCGACATTTCGACCTTAACCGTTTGACCCTCTTGGGGGCCGCAGAGTCGGTCATACCAAGCCTGGACGCGGCCGGAACTAAGAGCGGCCATAACGTCGCGCTCAGTCAGAATCTCGCCGTGGAGATTGAACCTAGACCAAGCGTATTCCAAGAACACGTTGCCCGAATCCCGAGTCTTGCCGAATTTCAGGTTCTTAGACCCGTGGCCCTTCCCATAAGATACGGGAGTGTCTGACGCACGTTTCACCCAATCATACAAGGGCGCAACACAAAGGCTGCGCTCCGTGATAACGGCGCTTTCCAGAACTTCCTTCATTGCGCTGGGCTTAGTCCAACGCTTGCCATTAGGACAGCGGGCGAATCCCACGAACTTTCGCTCATAGACTTCGCGGGCCGAACGCTTTGCGCGCTTTCCCATAAATCACCTCCGATTTGTGAATAGAAACACTTTTAGCCTCGCAACCCAATTAAGGGCAGCAAGGCATACGGGTGTTCCCGTGATTTGTTTTTGTTATAAATACTTTTCCCGCACCAGATTAAATCAATAATCCGTGACTCATGGAAAAGGAAAAACCCCACCAGTAGGTTTGACCCTACAAAGCAATGACTCATTTGCTAGCCAAGTAACCTAGCCCCTACTTATAGCCCTATGCGTTATTCGCGTGGCCCTTACGGGGTTTAATCTAGAGTGTTACTCGCTTGGCAAACAAATCCCAACCTTTGTTCTCGGCTTGCAAGGTTTACTCCTAGGAGCCTAACTTACTCGCTTCAACATGGCAGGGGTTACGTTTATCGTCCGAAAGACGGGGATTTGCCAATCCCTCTCGTAGCCCGCGCGCAGCGCCTCAAGGCTAGTGACCAACACTTTGTTGGCCCCAAATACGAGACTGAGTTATCTTCCGTTGGTGAATCCCCTTGTATGCCTTGCTCAAACCGTAGCGGACCGAAGTCTAGAATAGTTACGCCCACTTTGGGCTCCACTATCCTACCCAGCGCAATTAGCTTGGATTTGACATACAAAGAGCGCCCTTACTGAAAGACACCCGACGGACTAGAATAGGAGTGTAAATCCTATCGACACCGCAGTTTTTGCAGGGTTTAACGCACCCCGCGCTTTGTTCGGCTAGTTACTTTAATAGCTCCCAATCAGGGAATCGGCCTTTCCCGCACTATGTCACGTCGAAACGCGGCACGGTAGGTATTCGGCTGAAAGCAACAGAGGCGGCTCAAGTGAGCGGCTTCCTTAACCACGACCTATTTTGGAATGCGTAGAATCCAGACGGTAGGTAGTCTCTAAACCTTAGTAGGTTTACCCAAAAAGGGTAGCAGAATCAATCGCCCGCTGCTAGTCGGACATAACTTAAAAAGTGAGCGTGGGGATAGCCCTTTCAATTAGGGGGATTCAAACTCGGCTCGCTTCGGTCGCTCGCCACCCTACTTACGTTTCGGGTGACAACCTAGTGTCGCGCGCTTTGTTTTTTTTCTCGAATCCCTTTGGGGAGTGTTGCTGGCGCGCTTTCGCTCGCCCACCCTACTTACCAAAGAGGGTAGACCTAGTGTCAACGCGCCGGTTTTTTTCGTAAAGCCTTGCGGCGCTTGCCGCTTAGGTTGTTTCCGTTGTGAGCGCCTCGGGCTCAACTACCTATAGCTGGGGGGCCGGACCTAGTGTCAGCGGCTCAAAATTGGTCGTAAGCCTAGGCGCGGCAAGGGGTAAGGTAAACCGGGCACCAAAGGGGGGCGCTCTAAGGTATTGGGGGGGAAGGGCTTAGGTCGGTTTATTTAAAAACCCCCGATTAGACCCCTTTCTATACAGAAAAAAAACCCCTTCCGTTCCCTATCCGTGTCACTCTATTTCACTTACGTTCCATGACTGAAATGCTTTGGTAACAGTCTCTTATCCGTGTCGGATTTGTTTTGTATTTGTTTCGTTGGGCTGCGCCATTCGACACATATCCGTCCCACCCCGTCTCATATCCGTTTCACCTCTTTCTTGCCCTTGTAGTATCCGTATTGGTTTGTTTCATATCCGTGTCAGCGGTGCTGCACTGCGTCACATGTCCGTTTCTCGTCTGTCTCATATCCGTTTCACCCCACGTCGTTCGGTTCGTGTCACCCTGAAACAAATGCGCGACGGATAAGAATCGTGACAGATTCGTGACATTTTGGGCCCATATCCGTGCCAAAAAGGTGTCAAAATGAAACCCAATCATTTTTTCGTCTCACTTTGGTAAGCTTTTGACCCCCCGTCAGTAACGGATTTGACACGCAATGAGACGTAAGTCCTTTCGTTTCGGTGTCACTCTATGAAACAAATAATTTCATAATGAAACCCGTATTAAATCCGTGTCATATCGTCTCTTTTGCAGTTCATTTATGTCATGTCGTCTCATTTTAATCCTTTTCCGTGTCAGCCAAACCCTTTCAGTGTCACGTGATTTCATCTTCCGTTCTATATCCGTGCCAGATTCCGCCATGGCTGGCTGTCATATACGGGTCAGCGTTTCTTATCCGTGTCAGCATTCAGAAAACGTTTCAAAAGGGGAGCAGATGCGTTTCAGCTTATGTTTCAGGAATCGACCTACTAGACCTAGTAAAGGGGCGAACCAGGAACCCTGGGCTGTAACACCCGAGGGCCTTTGGTCGGCTATTAGGAGAGAATCTCCCCCGTGATTCGGCAGCGCAGCCGAGTTGACCCCTCCTCCTCCTCTTCGGGGGGCTCGGGGTAGTCGAGGCAGCAGATATACTGCAGGCCGTAGTCGTAGCAGTCGCAGGCGGTGTTGTGGTCTGGGTTGTTCATTGGAACTCCTAGTTGCGGTGGGTAATGTCGAGAGTGTAGGTGTTTGGGTGATAGGCGAGGTTCTTGGACCGACGAACAATCCAGTTGAACTTACTCACCCACTGGGGGCAAAGCCCGAAAGCCTTGCAGATAAGGCCCATTTGGGTTTCCTTGTGTTTGCCGCGCAGGTGTTCCGCGTTCTCGACAATCCACATTCCATACCAGCCGCCAGGCCAGCCGCCGCCTCTTTTGTATTTTTGCATTTGTTTGTTCCTAACTGTTGTTGACGTTGTAGGCTGGGGCGAGAAAAGACCGGTCATAGTCGGGCAAGTAGAGTTCGACTACGTGCAGGTAGGTCCAATGGGGATTTTTCTCTAGTTCCTCTTTCGCTTCCGCGAAACTCATGAACCAGCTAGACTCCTCTGGGTCGGGGTGCCAGTCGTTGTCCATTTCTGGTCCGACTAAGTGGAAGTCGAAGAATTCGAAATTCTCGTTTTCGATTTTTTTCGGAGTCGGCGCTGGCGTCACCTTAAAGAAGGCTTCGATTCGATTTTGCATTGTTTGCTCGTTTTAGTTGAGGTTGACTTTGTTTGAGGTTTGGAGAACAGACACGTTTTCGGAGGGTATGTATAGTTCGACGACGTGAACGCAAACATGGTCGGGATTCTCCTCCATATGTTCTTCCGCGTCGTTGGCGTCCCAAATGAACACCGATTCGCTTGGCTCGGGACGCTCGGAGTCGCCCTCCATTGCGGGGCCAGCCAGATAGAACGCGTCGAATTCCATTGGCTCGGGGGTGTCGTGGTCTAGGTGTTCTTTGATTCGATTTTGCATTGTTCGCTCGTTTCAGTGTTTGGGGAGAAACAAACGGGGGCGGTAGTTATCCGCCAGGCGCTTGTGTTAGTTGGTCAGCCGGTTGGCGAGAATCCAGGTTAGTTGGCCCTCCCAGTCCACCATTGCGGGATAGCCGTCAGGAGCGTTATAGCAGACGCGCTTCCCGTTGACCATGCTCGATAGGAAAGAGGTTTGATACCTCCCAGCCATTCGCGCCGGATACTTGGCGAGAACGTATCGGTCTACTTTTAGACTGTTGACGATTGACGAGAATCTCTTGGGCTTCATACGCCCTCCTAGTTGTTGATTGTTTTAGAAGTTAGGAAGTTCCATTTCCCTATGAGTGTCGAGAATGTTCTTGTCCACCAACATCTGGTGAATCATGGTATAGACCTTGTTAATGGTCTCAGTTCCGACGCTCCCATTGAGGTAGCTTTCCTCTAGCGTCCAGACGACCTCCCGCACCGCCTGGGCTAATGCGGCATTCTCTACCTTATCGACGCGCCTCCTCCATTTCCACTCGTTCGGGTATCGAATTTCCTCCCTGACCCTCCGAAGTTTCTCGGGATTGAACCTCTCGGTTACCATAATCCCGTCTGGGTTTCCTTGGAAATTGACTCGTTTGGTAGTGTTATACACTTACCCTTCCTTCCTAGCAGCTTCCGCCGCTTTCTTGGCCGCTTCCGCCGCCCGCTTTGCTTGAATTTCCTTGAGCCTATCGGCCATGCTCACCGCTTTACGCGCCGCGCTTTGCTTGTCCGCTTCCGCGTCACGATTTAGGACCTCCCGCCCGTTTAGGATAGTCGGCAGAGAGTAGCGCCGCAGTGTCGCGCGGTAGCGCTTGACTGGCCCGCCGTGCAAGCCATTCTCACAAGCGACGTTCTCGCCTTTGTCGGCCAAGTAGCGCGCCAGGAGCATACCCCCTTGGCCTAGCAGCCCTCGCCCGCTCTCAACTATCCAGCCGCCCTTGATTCGCTGGGCGATTGTGACCCACGTCTGGCCCCCGGCATTCTCGCCGTTAGTCCGCACGTCGATTTTGTTTCCGTCTCTCTGATACGTGCTCCAGCATTTGTAGCACGTCCGCTCTAGAGCCAGTAGGTCCGTAGGGTGGTCCGCTGGCGCTAGCGTAAAAATTGACTTTGCCATATCCGTTTCGTCCTTGTCTGGGGCGTTGCGTCCGTCGTCCCCTTGCAACATACTTACTCACGGCCCTAGACCTAGTGTCAAACGCCAGAATCTTTCTTAAGTCGTTTATTCTCGGTGGGTTAAGGATACACTGGCATACATATACGGACATACATATACATATGTTCATTTGCGCGTCATTCAAATGCGTTTCAGCCTTATTCAGCCATGTCAAATGCGTGTCAGCATTTCAGCTTCGTGTCAGCATTTCAAATACGTTTCAGCGCAACCACCCCGATTGACCCGCCGCAGGCGGGCACCCAGGCGCCCTGGGGTGAAACACCCAGAGCAACCTTTCTTTCTAGAAGTACCAGCCGGTGATAGGGAGCGGGTTTGCGTGCCCCGGAACGTAGATAACAGGATGGTTAACGTCTAGGCTGTCGTGGTTACTACCACAAATGCGTAGCTCGGCTGGGATACACTCGTCAGTGATACCAAGCTCCACAGTCAGGTCACAGTCCTTCTGTTCCTCTGACATAGTAGCTATGGATGCTGCTAGTTCTCTGAAAGTCATAATTACTCCTGGTCGTTGTTGTTGAAGAAATGCCCGCCCCCGTAGGGGCGGGACTTGGGTTTAGTTGGTCTCGGTTTCGGCTTCGGTCTCGGCTTCGGCCTCAACCTCCCATGTCTCTGGAGACCAGCCCCAGGCTCGCCTTGCCGTCTTTGCTCCCTGGACCACGCTCGAAATCATTCGAGGGGCGCGGTGAGTGAGAGCCAAGGCTCCCTCTTTTTCGAATGCCTCTTGGGCGTCGGGTTTGTTGTTGAAAGTCATAATCACTCCTCGTCGTCGTTGTTGAAGAAAAACTCTAGTGACCAGTCGTCCTGGTCGTCGTGTTCGCCGTGTTCGCCGTGTTCGTTTAGTCGGTCAGACTTTCTGCGACAAACCGTCCCCAAAGTAGCGGTTCGCCTTCTAAGGTAGAAGTCTCGATTTTCTGCCCTTTGTCGCTCGTCCATGGGAGTCCTTGCCCGCCCCCGTAGGGGCGGGACTTGGATTTAGATTAGCTTTGTCAGGACTTTGGTCAACTGACCCGAGAGGAAGAATGCCAACTGGGGGGCGCCGACCTTGAGCGCCCGCGCTTGCGAGAACAACGCTCGCGCCTGAGTCACCTTGTCGGTGTCAACCCTGAGGCGACCTCCGACCATTGCGCGACTCTCCCGGAGGAGCGCTTCGCCTTGAGTCAGCAGCCGCCGCCGCTCCTCTGCGACCACGCGGAACACTGACGCCTGACGCGTGAGCGCCCAGATTGGCTGGCCCGAGTCAATGTCTCCTCCCTGACTCAAATCCTCGTCCCCCGAGCGCCGCCGCTTGAGATTCTGCGCCTCTGCCGTATCGGCAGGCACGCGCACCTTGTGGTTGCCCGCCGCGATTAGGCGAGCTTCCAGGGCCTTCAGTCCTTGAGTGTTAGGGCTTACGCCCAGCCAGCGGGTCACTAGACCCTTTTTTACAAAGGCAACTTCGTTCATGCTCATTTCCTTGCGCCGCGCGCTATTGAGGTATTGTACTTACTAGGGTCTGGCGGTGCGGTGTCGAGAGAATCAGGGAAAACTTTTTAAAGGACTTACGTCGGTCACATACATATGGCGGCGTATATACGAAAACATATATATATTCACATTCATCTCAGCTTTTCATATGCTTTTCAGCGTTTCAAATACGTTTCAGCGCAAGGACCCCGATTGCCCGACGAAGGACAGGCACCCAGGCGCCCTGGGGTGAAACACCCCCGAGCAACCTTTGGGGCTTAAAAGCCCAGAGCGGCGAGAGTCGAACGAGCAGCCGCAATAGCTTCGTCCGTGAAAACTCGCTCACAGGCGCTTAGGCCAGTGAAGAAAGACTCAGGGCTTGAGCCTTCTTTGATGCCGTGCAGGTCTCCTTTCTCTTTCGAGATTGCGATTGGCCAGACCCACGCCAAGCCGACGACCCTCTCGCTTTCAATAACGAGGGTATCCCCGTCTTGGATTCTCTCGTCGCACTGGCAGGCGTCGTATGCCTCTCCTGTGCTGTCGAAATGGTAAGTGCTCATGATTATTCCGTGTTGTCTGGGTTGATGTAAACGTAGGAATCTGACATTTCAAACTCCCAAGGGTAGCCGTTCCTACTTAGAGTCCGGACGAGGATATATCCTTCCCCGTTCGCGAGTCGGAAATGTCCGTTGCCGATTCTGACAAAGACCACTCTGTGTCCTTCTCGCTTCAGAATGCTCTCTAGTTCAGTTTTGTCCATGAAAGACTCCTGCCTCCCCCGGAGGGGAGGACTTGGGTGGGTTAGTTGGCTTCTTGAAGAATGAGTTGGGAAAGACTGTCGAGGTTCTGCCAGGTCATGTCCATTCGCATGACGTCCGCTTGCATGGCCTTTCGGCCATCGCGAAGCTTGATACTCGCGACTCGCTCAGCCTTCTGTGCGAGCGTCCTGCGGGGGACCGTTTGCCTCGCCATGAAGTCTTGGCCAAAGTCGCTCGCCTTAATGTCGCTCGCGAACGTCGAGAGGAAGAACATCAGCATCCCCTCGTCCTCCTGTTTGAGCGCCTTGCGGAAGTTTTCCAACTCCGCTTGCACCTGCCGCGCCATGCACATTTCGTCATAGACGTCTTCCGCGCTTGCTCGCACGACGTTCCCCATTCGGGCCACGACCTCGTCCACTAGCAAATCCTCCACGACGTGAAGGGCCTCCACCATAAACTTTTGAAATTTCACTTTGTCCTCCTCAGGACTGCCGGATTCGAGCGCCATGCGCTCTCGGCTATCATGCTTACTAGGGGGTGGGGGTGGCCTGTCGGCCGAATCGGATTTTCTTAAATCCTTTTCTACCAAGAGGTTACGAAGCATTGTCAGCATCGCGAGATTGTGTCAGCAAAGGACAGTCGTGTCCGCTGGGGACATTTGTTTTAGCCCAACTTTCAGGAATCGACAAGTTGCAACTAGTATGCAGTCGAACCAGGCCCCCTGAGGTATAACCCCAGAGAGCCTCTTCTATATGCCCGCCCACTCCTGATAGGTCAGGTCGCGGAGCGCGCAGGATTCGCAGGTCGGTCCGTCTCCGTCCCAAGAATACTGGTAGACCCAGCGAGTCTCGCCTAGCGTTCCTGGGGAGGCGATTTCCTCTGAGCAATCGCTACAGTGGACCGTGAAGCACGCCCCACAGCAATCTGCGCGACCTGGCTGGCAGTCTTCGCAGTCGTTCTCCTCGCACGTGCAATACGTGTCGCAGTTATATGCGCCCACGCTCCAGTATTGGAAGGCTGGAAAGGTCAGCACAAAATCCGACCGAATCATGCGAAGGTCAAGCGCCAAGCGCCTGATTTGCCGAGGCCATTGCGGCTTGAGCGTGAATTCACGCCCGCACCGAATCTCTGGCAGTTTTTCTCCCGCTCGTTCCGCCAGCGCCAAAGCCTCTAGCGGGTCCGTCTCTGAGTCTCGGTTTGCAATTCTTAGTTGGGCGTCCATGTTAATCCTCTCGGGGTGAGCCTTCATTATATGAAGCGCCACCGACAATCAAAGGGCTACCTTTCTTTTTTTTGTGTTTTTTTTGAGATATAGACACCGACATATAGACACCGACATACATATACTCGCAATCTCGTCTCAGCTTTTCATAAGCTTTTCAGCTTTGCGGTTTTGTTTCAGCGCAACGGCCCCGAGTGCCTGCGCAGCTTACGGCACCCAGGCTCCCTGAGGTGTAACCCCCAGAAAGCCCTTCGGTCTAGCCAATCTCCTGGCGTCCGCTCTTGCCGACTGCGTAGATTGTGAACATGTCGGTTTGTGAGTCCACGAATCGCCTATCGTCCTCGACAACAACCGCCCGACGAGCGCGACGAATCAGCTTCGGCACCCTCCCCTCTCTCTCGTGAGCAGAGTAGAGGACACCCATGTCCGAGCGGACCCAGCCTGCAATTATCTTGCAGACTGGGAGCGATAGGCCAGTGGCCCTCTTGAGTTCCTTAGCACTCATTAGTGCAAAATCCTCGCCGTGAGGCGAGCGTAACGCGCGTGGGCCTGCCAGACCAGGACTCCATCATGCAGGTAATCCCATTGGCTCTCGCCGTTCTCGTCGCGGGGCAGGATTCGGAGCGCCGCATCTATGGCTTCGCCCACGTTCTCACAAATTCCGAGCGGAATCAGGCACCACTGTGGCCTGGGCATTCCTGGAATTACGCTCCCGCTGACCCACAAATCGTAGGCTCCCGAGACCTCGGGAAGCTCGCGCTCTCCCCTTGCTCTGATTTTGATTTGAGGAGCCATGTTACTCCCCCCTTCCTTGCCGAATTTGGCTCTTGGTGACTCGCTCCTCGCGACGCTTTTGGCGCGCCGAGTCTTTGCGCTCCCAAATCCTACTCCACCGACCGTCAAACTTGCGTGACATTGTGACCTCCTAGGTCTGCCCTTATTATACTGACCCCACCGACAGAATCCAGGGTTGCGGGGAAGTTTTTTTTATTTAATTTCTAGAAGAACGTCGCACGAGGACAGAAATATCGTCAGCAAAGGACAGTCGTGTCAGCGCGGGACATTTGTTTCAGCCCAACTTTCAGGATTCGACAAACTGCAACAAGTATGCAGTCGAACCAGGCCCCTTGGGGTGACACGCACCCCGCAGGACCGCTGGACTATGACCTACCAGGAATCGGGGGAGTCCATGAGCCAGGACCCCTCGTCGCTCCAGTCTTCCTCCTCGTCGTCGTCGCAGTCGTCATGCCAGTAGAACCCGACCCCGAACGGGTCGTCGGGGTCAAATGCGAGGCAGGGGCCGCAGAGGGACGACCCACCGAGCGGAACCGTCGCGCCGCAAACGCACTTCATATTGAGTTGGGCCCCCGTCTCGGAGTCGAAGTCGGGACAGATATCGTGCCCACAGCAAGGGAAATCTTCGCAACGCATGGTAGAATCCTTTCAAGATTCTAGGGTGAATTGTTTGCCCTGTAGCGGGCTTAGTTCGTTACCCTCCCCCCGCGCTAGTGCGCGAGGAGAGGAAATTAGCTAGCGGCTGGATTGGATTTCCAGAACCCGCTCTAGGGTTCCGGCTATCAGTCGCGCCGTCAACGCGGCCCAGTAAATCTCGCCGTCGCGAATTTCCTGGACTAGTTCCGGTAGCCACTCCTCCACTTGGGCGACGAGTTCTTTTTCAGTTTCCATTTTTTCCATTCCAGGTTGGGGTGAATTTCTGGCCCTGTAGTGGGCTTAGTTTGTTACCCTCCCCGCCCCTAGTGGAGCGAGGAGGAAAAGAGACCTACCCTTCGATTTGGACCTCCCAAACCTTGTGAGTCACTCCAAGGACCCGAGCGAGGCGTCCGCGAATGGCGACGACCCGCTTGCCCTCCGAAACGGCCTTCTCGGCCTTAGCCTGTGCCGTTGCGATTTCCGAGTAGGTCTTGAACGTGGTCTTGACAGCCATAGTTAGGCTCCTGCGTTTGAGGGTTATCCCCTCTGGGTGAGAGTTTATTATATTCGGGGGGTCCGACATTCCAAGGGTAGGCGCGAAGTTTATTTGTCTTTCGAAACTAAAGGACTTACGGCCTCAACATACATACGTCAATATACATACATCTAGTGGCGTCCCGTGAGGACAAAATCAACAACCGTCAACAAGGGACAAATCAACAACCGTCAGCAAAGGACAAAGTTGTCAGCAAAGGACAGTTGTGTCCACGAGGGACATTCGTTTCAGCGCAACTTTCAGGAATCGACAAACTGCAACAAGTATGCAGTCGAACCAGGCCCCTTGGGGTGACACGCACCCCGCAGGACCGTTGGAGGGGCTCCTAGTTCATGCTGTCTCGGAACTGCTGAGCCTGAATCTCCTCGTTCTTCTCATTGAGAATCAAGGCCCCTTGGACGAGCACCTTCGCCGCGTCCAGAAGATGCTGGAGTCCGAGCATGTAGGTCACGACCGCCGTAACCCTCAGTAGCTCCTCTGTGGTCGCCTCTGGCCCTGTCATTTCTTCCAGCGCCAGAACGGCTCGTCCTTCTAGTTCGCTCAAACTGCTGTTTGGGCAGTTTCCGCACGGGCAGGAGGAGGAGGAGGAGGAGTCAATCGGTCCGAACATAGTAGAATCCTTTCAAGATTCCGTGGTGAATTTCTGGCCCTATTAGCGGGCTTAGTTTGATACCCTTCCGCGCCTAGTGACACGGAAGGGCCTGGGGAGGTTAGCGGCCGTTGATAGCCTCACGCTCCCGCTCTGCGATTCGGCTCGCGAGCGTGCGCTTCGCGCCCGAGGTGGGCAGCCCAATGACCGCGCAAAGCTTCTTTAGCTTCTTGGCGGGGAGGGTTGACAGGTAAGCGACTCGATTGCTGTTAGCCACGATAGGCTCCTTCAGTGCGAGGGTTATTCCCTCTGGGTGAGTGTTCATTATAGGTGGAGGGTCCGACATTCAAAGCCTCGCGCGAAGTTTTTCTTTATATAGACTTACGTCGCCAACGTATATACGTCAGGGCACATATGTTTCGATAGTGTCAGCAAAGGACAAGGTTGTCAGCGTGGGACACTTGTTTCAGCCCAACTTTCAGGAATCGACAAGTTGCAACTAGTATGCAGTCGAACCAGGCCCCTTGGGGTGACACGCACCCCGCAGGACCCTTGGAGAGACTAGTAGCCGTAATACCCCTCGTCGGCGGCGTCGTAGGCTCCGTCGTTAGCCCCACTAGGGATGGCCCACTCTTCGACTTGTTCTTGTGCCTCCCTTTTTAGGAGGGCTCTGGTCGGAGTGCCATCCTTCTTGTGATAGGTCGAGGAGCTTTGGGTGTGGTCGTTGTGCTTGCGGTAGTTGGCGTTCTTCACAGTTTTGGTTTCCTCAGGCTGGGGTAAATTGTTTGCCCTATAGCGGGC
>Ga0210003_1000074_pt1 | contig 85400 bp, 92 predicted proteins | sample LantaG_FD_182804 | JGI IMG/M metagenome (GOLD analysis project Ga0210003, IMG submission 182804) | Deep subsurface microbial communities from Baltic Sea to uncover new lineages of life (NeLLi) - Landsort_02402 metaG (SPAdes) (version 2) | ecosystem: Environmental > Aquatic > Marine > Oceanic >... | reverse complement strand
TGGCTGTTAACCATGGGATACTAACGCAGACAGGTAGTACCTATCAAATAGGTATGGAGAGTAAGGACGACAAATTCAAACCGGGAGATAAGATCGGCTATTTTAAACACTGGAAAAAGGATATAGATCTTTGGGAAAAATTCATTATTCCTGGGTTGGATAAAAAGTTGAAATCCGCCTACAAGTACGGTAAATAAGAACATGGCTAATATTGCGATTTATGGTTCGCACAACGGTTCTATAGCATTAGAAGACAAAGGAAAATACTACGTTGTAGAATTTGAACGATTTTTTAATATAAAAAATATCGGTTTGGCACAATACAAACCACTAAGATATAGAGAAGAAGCCGTTTATGCGATACTACAATATTTTGAAAAAGAATTAGGGTATTCCGCCCCGTTCGATAATATGCTTCACATAAACACCGAGTGTGTACATAATGATATAACATACAGTTATAAAAACTTCATTCAAGCGAACAATGTTTTAGAAGGGTGGCACCACCACGCTCATGCAAGTGGGTCTTTTTACCAATCAAATTTTTCAAAAGCATTAATTTTTAGTTTTGATGGTGGTGGTAATGATGGTTTTTTTAATATTTTTACTGCTGATAGAGATACTGGTGTAACTTATTTAGATAAAACAAACCCGGCGGATCGTACAGATTATGATTATGATTTTGGATTCCCTTATATGTGTTTTGCACACTTTTGCCCTGATATTAGGCAAGAATGGATTTCAGATGGTAATTTGGTTTATAGTGGAAAAATTATGGGTCTTTGTAATTTCGGTAAATGTAGAGAAGAGTGGTTACCTTATTTTAAAGAATTTTATTATGCAAAACCTGATGGGGAAAATTATCTTACAAAATTAGAAACAATAATTGGTAAAAATTGTAACTTAGTTTTTGATGAAAATAACCAACTTGATAAAGAATTGAGTTGGGATGTAGCAGCAACTTCTCAACAAGCATTTGAAGAATGTTTTTTTGAGGTAGCAACCCCGTATTTAAAAAAATATAAAGATTTACCTATAATAATTACTGGTGGTTGTGGCTTAAACATATTACTATGCACCAAAATTAAACAAGATTTCCCCGAAAGAGAAAGTTTTGTTGCACCAAATACAAATGACTGTGGTATAGCTGTTGGTTTACTAGCAGGGTTTAACAAACCAAAAACCCCAATAGATATTACATATGGTGGAATGGAACTATTAGATAAAAATACTTACCCTGCTTGGATTGAAAGTAATGTTGCTAAACCTATTAATTTGGATGCGATATGTAATGAATTAGCACAAGGTAAAATTTTTGGTGTGGCAAGAGGAAGGTGTGAACACGGGCCGAGAGCATTAGGAAACAGATCTATTATTTGTAATCCTGCATTCCCGGAAATGAAAGACATATTAAACCAAAAAGTAAAAAATAGAGAGTGGTATAGACCATTTGCTCCTGTGGTAAGGCTTGAAGATGTTTCCGAATATTTTGAATGGGAAGGTGAAAGTAAGCATATGCTATATTGCCCGGAAGTTAGAAAAAAATGGAGAAAAAAACTATCTTCTATTACTCATGTTGATGGTACTGCTAGAGTTCAAACAGTTACTAGAGAACAAAACGAATTTCTTTACGATTTACTTACCATGTTTAAAGAAAAAGCCGGTCACGGGGTGTTATTAAACACTTCGTTTAACATTGCCGGGAAACCTATTTTAAATACTATTGCCGATGCAGTAAAAGTATTGGAAAAAACCCAAATGGATTATCTCATAATTGAAGATTTTTGGTATGGTAAACATTGGTAATTAGTCTATTATAAATTATATGAATAAAGCAGTAATGATTTTTAGCGGTGGTATGGATAGTGCCGCCATGTTAAGAATGGCTCAGTTTAGCAGCGGTGAACTTCATTGTTTAACATTTGATTATGGTCAAAGACATAAACGTGAAATCGAATGTGCAAAAGTTCAAATAGAACACGCTCAATTAATAAGTTTCAGTCATAACTTTGAAGAAACTAAACTAGTACACAAAATAATTGACGTTACATTTTTAAAAGATCTTATAACTACAAGTTCTTTAACTAATGAAGAAATCGACAACCCAGATGTAAAAGATATGGTAGGTGAAGCACAACCTGTTAGTTATGTACCATTTAGAAATCAAGTGTTTTTGTCAATAGCTTGTGCATATGCAGAATCAATTGGAGCAAATGAAGTATATCACGGTGCTACACAAGTTGATAGTCTTGCAGGTTACTGGGATGGTAGTGAAGAATTTAGATCACAATTTCAAACTTTAATATCATTAAATAGAAAAACCACCATTGAATTAAAGTGCCCTTTGCTTTCATTAGATAAAAAAGCAATCGTAGAATTTGCATTGGGTAGTAAAATTGATTTAAAGTATACATATACTTGTTATAGTGGTGAAGAGGTTGCTGATGCAACCACACCTAGCAGTTCACTAAGAATTAAAGGGTTTGCAGATGCAGGGTATATTGACCCGCAACCTTATAAACAAGACTTAGATAAATATTGGAAAGAAAATAAGTGTGTACCTTTTCCTGAAGAACTCTTCACAGACATAAAAGGCACAAGAGGACCATAATGCATATATTTGATAAAAAATCGCTCGCTAAAACCGGTTACCCAGACAAAACTGCATTTAGCTCACATCGACCTTTTTTAAAATACGCGGTAGATTTTTTATATAAAAAGAACGGCGGTAAACAACTTAATATTTTAGAGTGTGGTACCGGGGACGGTAGTGGAGAATATTTTAGCGAAATTACTAAACAAGGAAAAGCAAAAGTTTGGGGTATTGAATACCATAATGTTCCGCCAGCATGCTGGTATGAACAAATGAAAGAAAAATATGAAAACGAAAATTACAAGATTACTTTAGAAGACCAAGGAATATTCGTCATGGGTTCCCCATATCATCCAAAACTAGATTCACATTACGATATAATTTTTGTTGATACTAGTGGTTATGAAAATAGAGCTAATTGGGTAAAATATGCTGCTAAAGGAAGATGTAAAATAGTTATATTGCATGATAGTGAACATATGCATAGATATAAACCGTGGTTTTTAAAATGGGTTACAAAAAACTTTAATCATGTTTACGATACGTGGCCTACAATAAACCCTTCTACAATGTTTGCTAGCGATATTGATTTAGATTGTAATTTTCAATTCGAAGGAAGACAAAACGACATGCCACAAATAAAAGTAACAGAAGAAATGGATCCGACTAAATTTGGCTACCCACCAAATGAACACGTTACTATATTATGACAAAAAAAGAAATTGATGAAGTCATAGAACAATTAAATATTGCTAAATTAGACCCCAATCATACGGGGATTAAGCAACTAATTCTTGATAAAAACGATATTATGTCCTTTAAGCCGGTCATGATATATAATCTAGGATATGGTAACCCGAAGGTAAATGGAGAAATTCTATTATATGAAGAAATAAAGTCTAAAATCAATACATTATTTGACGTGGGAGCTAGAGACGATGTTTATTATGTTACTGAACCTCATACACAATATCATTTATTTGAACCCGACCCACAAAATTTTGCTAAGCTGGAAAAAAAGATAAAAGCGCTTGTAGATGGTAATATTGATGTTACACCAAATCAATTTGGGTTAGGATCATTAAATGGAAAACTACCATTTTATGACAAAATTAATACGAACGGAAACGGAACATTCTTAAAAGGTGGGAACCAAAAACCGGATGAGGTTATTGAAGTTCGCCGGCTGGATACATATGCAAAAGAACATAATATTTCACATATAGATTTTCTTAAAATTGATGTAGAAGGTTTTGAAATGGAGGTAATCAAAGGGGCTGGAGAACTGCTTCACAATATAGACTACGTACAATTTGAATATGGTGGTGATTATAAAAAAGCTAACGTATCTATTAGAGACGTTTTACAACATCTAATAGATTACGGATTTATGAGTTTCTTTGTTTTAGCATCAAATGGTTTGGTTAATGTACAGCGTAATCTTAAAGATCATTATATGATGTGTAATTTTCTAGCAGCGAGAAAAACGAACGACATCCAGGATATTATCAATCACGCAACATTACATTCAACCTATGTATAAAAAACGGTGAAGCTAATAGCAATAGTAAAATAACTCTGTAATTCTGCATCAGCTAATAAGTTTGCAACCCCCATATCTTGATTAGGAAAAGGAAAATTTCCACTGCCTGATAATTTAGTAGAACTCGTACCGGTGAAGCGGGTATCTAAATATTGATAACCTAATTCTACTCCCATTTTAATAATCTTCTAATTCATCGTCGGCCTCAGGGCCAGAAGGATCATGAAATGCCTCTATTTCACCTAATTTATCAGGATCTACTTCAGGTTCAGGAGCTTCATCATCTTTAAACACTTCATCTAATAAACCCAGAAGGATCATATCTTTTAAAACTCGTTCTGCCTCTTTTTTGTCTTCTATTTTTGATGCAAAGTCTAATATTTCTTTAGCACTAGAAGTTCTAATTTCCACAAAACTAACAATATCTTTTTGTAACCCTTTTAGGGGTGTTTCATAAGCTTGATCAGCAACGTTAAATCTACGATTTTTTAAAGAAACTTTTGTATTTGATATTGGTTTTTTAAATCTAGTGGCCCTACTTCTTGCTCCGCCCCCACCGCGGGTACCCTTTACCCTCATCATCATTTCATAATATGACTCTTTTCTTTCTTCCCCAGTCTCTGGGTCGACCAATGTTTTCCTTACTCTATCTTCAAATTGTTTTTTTCTACCTTCTTCGAGTCTGTACTGTACATCAGACACCGTTTTTTGGTAAGATTCAAAAAGATAACTGCTATCTTTGTCTTTCATATTGAAATATTTATTCAATACTATATAATATAAACATATGTGCGCAATTTACGGTACAGCATCACGAGAAGAGTTTATTAAATTATATGAACTCAATAAAGATCGAGGTGGGTTTGCTTTCAGTTTTTGTGGTATAAAAAATCATGAAATATTTATTTTTAAAAATAAATTCGCAGATTTAGACTTATTATATCAAGAAGACTGGGACTATTACCTTGCACATGATCAAGCTCCCACTGGTTCGGTTAGAAAATATAGTGAAAACACTTCACACCCATTTCATTATGGTAGGTGGTATGTAGCTCATAATGGTGTACTTACTAATCACAAAGAAGTATTAGAATCAACAGATACTAAAGAAATAGATAGTTCATATATAGCAGCATATATGCAAGAATTAGATTTATTACCAATACCACCTGAAGAAAATCATGAAATATTTTACGAAACATTTTCAGCATTTAAAGGGACTCATGCATGTTGGGTGTGGGATGAAGAAAATAGTAAGCTGTTTTTAACCAAAAACGGCAGTACATTATTTACAAAAGGAGATACATTTTCATCTGTACAATTTGAAGGTAGTAAACCGTTACTTGATGGGTGGGCATATCAAATGTTCTTTGAAAGATATGCTAATAAACATAATCCCGGATTTGGGGTTATTGAATTAATAAAATTTGAAGATAGTAACCCATTTGCAGTTTTTAGTTAAATGAAAAATTATAGAGAAACATTAGACATTAATAATAAAAAAGTATACGATCTTTTTAAAAAATATAAACCGGAAAGCAATACTTTTATAGAGACGGGGTGTCACCTAGGTGGTGGGATAACTAAAGCAATTAATGCAGGTTATAATAAAATATATTCATGTGATATTAACATGGATCGAGTAGATCATTGTATTAATCTAATTAGTGAAATGGCCTCAAGTGGTAAAATTGTTGAACCATGGATTTATAATTGCAGTTCTACACAATTCTTAATGGAATTATTACCTACAATCGAAACCGGTGCTACTTTTTGGCTTGATGCACATGATGAAGGTGGTGGTGTTCCTTTATTTGAAGAATTAGGTCTTATTAAAGGGCTTTTCAAAAACAATACTAGTACTATTATAATGGATGATATTTCGCTGTATATTAGCGACAAAGGCCTAAGTGAACTACGAACCATTATTAAAGAGATAAATCCAGATTATAATTTTGAACTTATTGACACAAGTAGACCCGATTCTGTTTTAGTAGCTTATATTGGTTGAAAATCTGTAATGAAGGAAATAATTATAACCGATAGTAATGATTTTTCGAAACACGTTCTTGGTAAGGTGTATACAAAATTATTTGGGTATAAAAGTAATGGATATTTTGTTGAAATAGGGGTAGGGAGATGCATGCCCCCCAACCATGGCAGTAATACAGCAAATTTAGCCGACCTAGGGTGGACAGGAGTGTATATAGAACCAAATCCAGATTACATAGAAGAAATTTCTGAAAGACATAAAGATAACAATGTTACCATTTTAAACTATGCGGCTGGATCACAAAATAGAACTACCAACATTAAAGGGGATACTATTGATAGTGATACATTTAATGCCTTTAAACATATATGTTGGTATAGTGAAGAAGAGCTCACGAGGGAGCCTGTAACAATAACCGAAAAAATAACAAATGAAATATTTGAAGAAGCAAATGTTCCTTCGAAATTTGAACTTTTAACTGTTGATGTTGAGGGGTGGGAGTATGAAGTTTTAAAAAGTTTAAATTTTAAAAGGTGGAGACCTGCAGTAGTTCTTTTAGAAGTTAGATATAATGACCCCGTGTTTATAAAAAACTTTCCAAATTTAGCTAGTAAGAGCCAGCAGGCAGTAGATATTCTCTTTAAAAACGGTTATAGACCCGTATACCAGCAAAAAGATAATTATAATGAGTTTTTTGTGTGTGACTTATTAGGTGGAGCAGTTCTAGAAGGAATCTAAGTTGATATCTAAATTTTAAGTAATATAATAGCTGTATGAAGACAGCTTTAGTATGTGGTGCAGGTGGGTTTATTGGTGACCATCTTGTAAGTAGGCTTAAAAAAGAAGGTTATTGGGTACGTGGTGTGGATCTTAAATACCCAGATTACGGAAAATCAGAAGCCGATGAATTTATAACAGGGGATTTAACAGAAAAAAATATAGTTGAAAGATGTATTAAAACGGGGAGCTATTATGGTACGGTACCAAAACAGTACCAAGGGCAATTTGATGAAATATATCAGTTGGCTGCAGATATGGGAGGAGCCGGTTATATTTTCACCGGTGCACACGATGCAAATGTTATGAGAAACTCAGCAACTATTAATTTACATATCCTGGATGCAATTAACCGACTTAACCAATTTGTTAAAACCCCCTGGTATAATGATTCTCGGGTTATGCCATATGACCCGGTTACAACTAAGATTTTTTATAGTAGTTCTGCATGCATGTATCCAGAACACAATCAATTAGATCCTAACAACCCTAATTGTGAAGAGAGTTCAGCATATCCTGCTGCACCTGACAGTGAATACGGTTGGGAAAAGTTATTTTCCGAAAGGCTCTATCTAGCATATGAACGAAATTACAATATACCTGTTCGTATTGCTAGATTTCATAACATTTATGGTCCTAAAGGTACATGGATCGGTGGTAGAGAAAAAGCTCCAGCTGCTATTTGCAGAAAAGTGGTGTTAGCCAAAAAAGGCGAAAATATCGAAATATGGGGTGACGGTACACAAACACGTTCTTTTCTATATATAGATGAATGTATTAATGGTATAAGAAAATTGATGGAGTCAGACTGGTCAGGTCCAGTAAATCTAGGATCAGACGAAATGGTAACTATTAACGCATTAGTAAAAACAGTGGAAACCATCTCCGGGAAAAAATTGGGTAGAAAATATATTAAAGGGCCACAAGGAGTAAGAGGCAGAAATAGTGACAACAAACTTATTCAAGAAAAACTCGGTTGGTCTCCAAAGTACCCCCTTATTAAAGGTATACAACAGACGTACGATTGGATTTTGGATCAAATTAACATTGAAAATTTGAGGCAAACCGGTTAACCGTTCTTGAATTAACTAGTAGTTAACATATACTTGATTTATATGTCCGAAAAGTCTTTAGATTTAGACTACTACGAAAATGTAGTATTGTATAAAAGTTTTACTGATCCGAGATACTTAGGTTCAATTATTGATTATATTCAACCTAGATATTTTGACAATAAAAATTTTAAAACCATTATTGCATTAATAAAAGCTTTCTTTATAAAAAGACAATCAATTCCTACTGCTACTGAAATAGCTTCATACTGCACTACTCCTGAATTAAAATCAAATTTAAAAGAAACCCTTTTAAAAATTGATCAATTAGACAAAACTTTTAATAATGATGAGTTGTATAGTAACACAGAACGGTTTTTAAGAGAAAAATCTGTGTATCACACAATGTTGGAAGTTGCAGATAACTGCAGTAAGGGTAAAGTAGACCCGGCTTTTATATTTGATAAGTTCGAAAAATGTTGTGGTATAAATTTATCGGTAGATTTAGGTTTGGATCTAATTTTAGACCACGAAAAATTAATTGATAACCTTCAAATAGAAGAACCTACCATATCTTCCGGGTGGACGTGGGTTGATGACAAGTTAGATGGGGGATTTTTAGAAAACGGTAGATCAATTTACGTGTTCGCCGGTGAGACCAATGTTGGAAAGTCGGTTTTTTTGGGTAACGTTGCTGTAAACATGGCGAAACAAGGAAAAACGGTGTTGGTGGTATCATTAGAAATGAGTGAATTCATGTATGCTAGACGTTTAGCAGGAAATTTAACAGGGATTGAAATAAACAGCCTAAGACTTGAAATTCCAGAACTTAGAAGCAAGTTAAAAGATGAAATTGTAAAAAACCCTAAAGGTAAAATACTTATAAAAGAGTTTCCCCCGAGTACCATAACATCATCACAATTAGGTGCCTATATGAAAAAGGTAGAACAGAAAGGAATAAAGATTGACGCACTAGTTCTTGACTATATTAACCTAATGCACTCACCAATTGGTAATAATAGTTATGAAAGAGTAAAATACGCGACTGAACAAGTAAGAGCATTGTCATACACATTTAACTGCCCTATTATTACCGCTACTCAACTTAATAGATCAGGATATGACACACAAGATCCTGGGTTAGACACTATTGGTGAAAGTATGGGGTTGGCTATGACAGCAGATGCTATATTTTCTATATTTCAAAATGAAGATGATAGGGGATTAGATCAAATAAGGTTAGGGGTGATGAAAAACCGGTTTGGAGCTAATTTCGGATCTACTGAAATGAGTATTCATTACCCCACACTTACAATTACTGACGGTGGTGGTAATAATATTGAAGACACTACAGCAAATGTAATGAATTCTATAGAAGCGCTTGCAAATGGTTGAGAACTATGTTAATTAAACTAATTATCTTTAATGGGCGGTAAAAAATACATATTTACTGATTCGGATTTAGATGGAGTTGGGAGTTTTTTAGTATTAAAGTGGTTAATAGGTGACATACCTTACAAAACCACTACTCATAAGAACTTTAGACAAGATTTTGTTAATTTTCTTACCAACAATAAAATTTCCGACTACGATACAATTTATATCTGTGATTTAAACGTTAGTAATCATTCTGATTTACTTAATTACAAAAATATTGTTGTTATCGACCATCATAATGGTAAAGACAATTACGAAGACTTTACAAAAACTAGCTTAATATTAGATAGTAAGTATCCTTCAACTACTAAGCTTGTATTAAAGTATCTTCTTGATACTTTTCCTAATAAACAGTTACATAATAACCTGACAAAAGCAAAAGTAAAACTTATCAAGTTAATTAACGACTATGATAGTTATAAATTACAGTATAAAGAAAGTATTGGGGTAAATTACGTGCTATGGAGCTATACAGGTAATAGAATAGAAAAATTTATTGATGAGTTCCAAAACGGCTTTACTGAATTTACTCTATTCCAGAAAAACATGATTACTTTAGCTAATAAAAAGATAAGATCACAACTTGAAATGGGTGAATGCTTTTTTTATGAGACGAAAATAAACAACAAACCAAAAAAGCTAATTTCTTCAGTATGTTCACACAATATTAACGAAGTTGCAACAGGGTTACTAAAAATACATAAAGCAGACATTGTTTTTATTGTTAACCCAAAATCTAAAAGTGTGAGTGTTAGAAAAAGGAAGGGAGATGAAGTAGATTTAAATAAACTCGCCGGCAAATTATTGAACGGTGGTGGTCATATTGACTCCGCTGGTGGAAAAATTGGTGAAACGTTTCTTAAATTTACTAAATTGTTTAAACTTGTTGTATGAAAAATGAAAATGATAACCCTGTACAGCAGACACATAGTAAAGAAACAGCACATGCATTTATGGGGTTTTGTTCTTTTATTTCAATTATAAACAACAAAAAAGTTAACCTACCCAATATTTTTATATTACTTCTTAAGGATAGTAAGTTAAGAACCCTTTTTAAAGAAATAATCGACATTGATACCGACTTTGAAATGGTAAAATTGTTTTTATTCTATGACCCTTCACTTCATAAAAGCAAATACATAATGAAATATATTAATAGCTGCAAAACTAATTTGATAAAATAAGATTTATACGTATAATATTAGTGTGACCGACTTTGAAAAGCTAATTTATAACACTCACCTTAAGGTAAGCAGGGTTACAAAAAACAAACCATACAAAAACAGAATTAATTTTGATTCTATAGACGAAGACAAAAAATTTCTATGTAAAAAGTTAGCTCACTTTTTTACTAAACATAAAAACGTAAACATTAACAAGTTTTTCTATGCTCCATACAAAATATATCAAGATAACCCGGTGTTGGACTTAAAATTTTATACTTCTTTAAAGGCTTGTAAGCTTTATTTTGACTATATTAACAAATTAAACAGAAATGAGATCAGTTCACAAGAAAATAAAGAATTTTTTATGAATTCTGCTTTGTTTATAACAAAATACTGCCACAAACATGGTATCTCCTGGGATTCCTACATTAATCACAAGGAAACCGAACAAGATACTTTAAATTCCTTTTTTACCCATTTAAAATCTGGGGAAGTGTCGGTTTATATGCTATTCACCTTTCATTCTTTTGATGTACAGTACAGAAAAGCAGATAAAGAAATAATTAACATGATGTTAAAGGATGTGGTGGGGAGTATTGACAACTTTAGAGTAAAATTTTATAACTGCAACGAAAAAACAAAAGAATTTTTCCAAAAAACAATTTTTCACTGTAAAAATAAAGTTGATTCAATGATTGGATGATATATAATAATAAGAGTTATGGTAACGGTGTTACCAATACGCGATAATAACAAAAATAAAAAATAAAAATTAAAAATGACAGATATTAAATCATTATTTGAAAGCATTAAGACTGAAATGACTAAAGACTCCGGTCAAACAAATCGTTCTCAGTTTCTTAGAACAGAAGTTGGTAATACTTACACAGTGCGTCTATTACCTAATGTGAAAGATCCTAGCAAGACCTTTTTTCATTACTATACGCACGGTTGGACATCATTTGCAACTGGTCAATACATTAATCAGATCAGCCCTCAAACATGGGGTGAGCGAGATCCTATTGGTGAAGCACGTTACCGTATCACTAAAACAGGTACTGCAGAAGAAAAAGAGAAAGGTAAAGCTATCCTACGTCGTGAAAATTGGATGGTAAACGTTTATATTGTAAACGATCCAGTAAATCCAGATAATAACGGTACTACAAAGCTGTTACGATTTGGACGGCAGTTACATAAGGTAATTATGGAAGCTATGCAAGGTGATGAAGCAGACGAATTAGGTCCGCGCATTTTTGATTTAGGTAAAAATGGATGCGATTTTCGTATTAAAGTTGAAAAGCAAGGCGACTTTCCAACATATGTATCATCCAAGTTTGGTATGCCAAAAGCAATCGAAGGAATGGATGACGGTAAGGCTAAAGAGACATATGAGAACATTACCGACCTTGAAAATGTATTTACAGTAAAAAGTTTCGACGAATTAAAGGAACTGTTGAATGAACATTTTTATTGTATAAATACCGATGATGCTGCTAGCTCTACTACAACAACAATTGTGGAAAATAAAGCTCCTGAGCCAGCCGCACCGGAGAAGGAAACAGTCACCACCGACGCAACAGATGATGACGATGACGATATTGCTAATCTGCTTAATAGTTTAGATGATATCAAATAATAATGGAAGGACCAAACCAGACTACTAAAAAAGATCCAAGAGATCTAAGAGATCATGCAGGCCAAGCGCATGGTCAAGAGGACGGCAGGGGGCCAGCAACACAGGTTAACTATAGCGCTGGTTTGGATCCTGATTATAACCCGGGGAGCGAAAGCTCCCCGGGTAATCCTATGGATGATGCGATGGCCATTAGGGGTATGTTCGGTGCAATGCATAATGAACTTAATGATGTAAACTCAAATATTGTTGAACAATCTTCCGGGTTAAAAGCAAGAAGTATAAACAAAGCGGTCATGGATAGAGATATTCTAAACTTGGTTGGCCGCCCCGGTCAAACAAATATGGGTCAAGGAGGGGTAAATATTGGAGCTGTTCAAAATACACCATATGTAATGACCTCTCCCGGGATAGGAAACGCGCAAGTTGTTCCTCCCGATCCAAATCAAATAGAATTTAATTTTGATAATTCAGCAACCGCTCAGGACATCTTGAATAAACTAAATGATGTAGAGAAAAAAATTGTAAGATTTTCTAAAGACTTACAACACATAACTGAATTGTTGGAGAAAAAAAAGTAACTTGTTCTTCAAAGATTAAAGACTATAATAAGTTATGGTCATTAATATCAAAGACAAGAACCAATTCATAGCAAGTTATTTACGTCCAATTAGTGCGTTGACAGACGCTGTTATCATTAAAAGTAAAAATAATAAATTGGAATGTATTACTAATAATGAACAAGGGTTAATACTTTATGCGGCCTATAATTTAGAAATTCAAAACGATTTACTACTGAATATTCCTAATGTTAAAAAATTAGAAAAAATATTATCATTTATTGAATCTGAAGAATTAAATTTAGATTATAAAGAAAACTCTTTGTCATACAAAGACAAAAAAATGAGATTTAAATATCACTTTTTAGATGATAATATAATTCAAGCTCCTAAACTAAGCGTTGATAAAATTTTAAATTTACCTTATGATATAGAATTCAATATGGATTCATCAAAAATAACCGAATTGGCAAAAGGGGCCGCGTTTGTAGCAGAATCAGAAAAATTATATTTTAATATCTCTGACGGAGAAATATTTGCAGAAATTACAGATAGATCAAACTCATCTGTAGATAGTTATTCAATTTTAATTGGTAATAATGTAGACGTTAAAGACGTTAGTTTTCCAATGCACTTTGATATAGTAAGACTATTGGGGGCCACAAATCAAATTCGAATTAAAGTAAAGATTAATACAGAACAGGGATTAAGTACTTTTGAACTAAAAACCGAAACATCAATTCTAAAATATATTGTCCCCGGTTTACAAGTATGAGTAATAAAATTAGTACGTGTGGCTATTTTAAGAAACGTCTTAAAGATAGCGGATTTATTGTCCTTGATGTGTTTAAAAACTTCAACGCGAATGATAAAAGAAAATGGTGTATTTTAATTAATCCAGGATCGGAATCAATTTTTTGTACTTGCTATGATAATTATGATAACGACTTTGATGTAGTTTATGAATTTAACGACGGTGGTAGAAAAATTGCTAAAAATTATTTGATGACTACTCCATCAATGGAGTCAATAATTGAACAATTAATTGTTACGTGGGGTGTAAATAATAATAATAAAACGTCTTCTTATTATAAGAAACATGAAAAAGAATAATAAAACCAACAAGCCAACACCCACACCATTACCCGATAACGATGAACATTTTCTGAATTTATCAGAACAGGAAATAAAACAAGCATTTGAATCGTTACTAAAGCAAAAATATTCTAACAAAGAACCAAAACGTGTAGATAGTTTTAAAGAGCTAGATAGAATAATAAAAGAGTATATGGAATGTTGTATTATTATGGGTTATGACGTGAACGGTAATGGTGTTGTAAGAATCCTTCAACAAAATAACTTACAACAGGATGCATTACACAACCTTCTTCATAAAGTTGTGGTTAGTCAACTTGGTAATGGATTTAATGGTGGATCTCACATGGATTGACTATAAAATATTTTAATGACCGTAAGTAAAGTTCTGATTGTAGGTAAAGGCTTCATAGGCCAACATTTAGCAAATTTTTTAGCAGGAGACACCAACTTCGAAGTACATGCTATTTCATATGAACAAATAAACTACAGAGATAACAATATCTTAACAGAATTTATTGAAGAGTATCGCAGTAATGGTGTAGAATTTGATGCATTAATAAATTGTGCAGGTTTCACCGGGGAAAAAAACGTAGATGACGCAGAAAAAGAAAAAGAACTAGTTTGGCTACTAAATGCAGTGTTACCTGTAACGTTAGCATCTGTTGCACAGGCTTGTAATATACCTTCCTTTATTAATATATCATCTGGGTGTATATTTACTGGGTATGATGACGATAAAGGCTATACTGAAGATAAAATACCCAATTTTGGATTATTTGATGAAGATTCTTCATTTTATAGTAAAACAAAACACGCCGGAGAATTATCTTTAACAAGTTCTTTTAATTGTTATAATATTCGTATAAGAATGCCTATTGGGGAAATGTATCACCCTAGGAATATTATTTCGAAAATGTTAACCTACAAAAAAATCTTGTTGGCAAAAAATAGCGCTACTTATTTGTTTGATTTATTTAACTTTGTATACAATATGATACTATCACCACCACCTTTTGGTATATATAACGTGGTAAGTTCAGGTATTTTTTCAGCAGATAAATTATTTGAAGCATTTGACAACAACAAAGAAGAGTTAATCAAAGAAGAACTATTACCAAAAAATTGGGATCTTAAAAATATAGAATTTTTGGGTGAAAAAGAATTTTACAGTAACAAAATTACAGTAGTAAAAAGAAGCAACTGCTTAATGAGCAACGAAACTGCTGAAGGATTAAAATTGCATACATTTACCACTATAAATGACGAATTTTTAGATAAAATGATAAAGTCTTATATAGAAGACAAACAAGCCAAACAAGCAGAACCGGATAACGTAATTGATATACCTTCGGAAGAAAATACATGAATGTTTTAGTTACTGGAGGCTACGGGTTTATAGGAAGCCATTTAATAAGAAGCCTCAAAAAAAGGGGATATAATTCAATTGTCTATGACAAACAAACATACGCGTGTGATTATGTAGATAAAAAGTCGGTCCCGAACACCTGGAACATACAAGGTGATATATTAGATGTTAAAACATTAGAAAGTGTTTTCAGAATTCATAAATTTGACAAAATATTACACTTAGCAGCTGAATCTCACGTAGATAATAGCATTTCAGACCCTAATATATTTGCCCATACCAATATAATAGGCACAATGAACGTATTAAACTTAGCAAAACAATATAACAAGCCAGTAGTTCATGTGTCCACCGATGAGGTATATGGTGCATTAACGGGTAATCTTGAAAGTTGGGACGAAAATGAACCTTTAAAACCAAATTCACCCTATTCAGCTTCAAAAGCAAGCTCAGATTTGATTGCATTGTCATTTTATAAGACATATGGAATGGATATTCGAGTTACCCGTTGTTGTAATAATTTTGGAATAGGTCAACATGCAGAGAAGTTACTACCAAAATCTATTCTTTCAGCAATAAACGATAAAGAAATTTCAATTTATGGTGACGGTAAAAATGTACGTGAATGGATACATGCAGAAGACCATGCTGAAGGAATTATATTGGTTTCTGAGAAGGGAAAGTCAGGAGAAGTTTACAATATTGGGTCAGGAGAAGAAATATCAAACAACGAAATAGCAAAAATGATTGCTAGATATACGGGTACTTCTGCTGAAATAAAATACATTACTGATAGACCTGGTCATGATTATAGATATGCATTAAATTTTAATAAAATAAAGCAGTTAGGTTTTTGTGCCAAGAGAAGCATTAATGACCAGAAAGAATGGAATGAAATTATTGAATTTTATAAGAAACACCGGAAAACCCAAACCTAGGTATCTATACGCAATAAAAAACGGTGACTATGCAGGTCATTTTTGTGCTTTTATTTCCTCTACTATGGAAAAACATATCTTTCTCACAGTACCCAACAATCAAAAAATAGAAGTACCTATAAAAGACTTTAAAGATGGTATGAAATCGGGACTAGTAGACTTTGTAGAGGTTCTACCAAGAAATGTGTATAAAGTTATTAAAGCACAATACGATGCAACCAATTGATTATATCTCAGTTGATTTTTTTAAGGAATCATTTAAAATGTTAATATGACATCGTTACGAGATCGAATACTCAAAGCAAAAAACGAAAAAGAAATTGATAGATTAGTAGAAGAATCAGAAACATACGTGTATGTTTCAACTAACACTAAAACTAAAATTAAAAAAGCAGCAAATGAAAGACTTTTTGGCCTTTCCGGTAATATATCAAAAAAATCTAAGAAGAAAGGTAATAAAAATGAGAACGCTGCTTTTAGACGCAAATAATTTACTCTATAGAATCTTTTGGGTTAATAAAAATCGTAAATCCGGAGACATTAACATGGCAACGTTAATGTTTTTACGTTCTTTAAAATCATATGTAGATAAATTTACTCCCGACCAAATTTATGCGGCATGGGACAAAAAATTACTTTATCCTTCTTCAAATTTTCGTAAATCTCTGTCTAATAGCGAATATAAAGGCAACAGAGATACTAGTATAGCTAAAGAGGCTCATGCGAATGATAAAACGTTGAGAGAACTAATGGATCGTTTGGGAATAAAGAGTATCTACCCAAATAGGATGGAAGCTGATGATGTAATAAGTTGGTTAACTGAAAAGATCCCCGGAAAAAAAATAATTGTTACAGTAGACAAAGATCTATATCAATTAATTGACAAAGATACTATGGTTTTTAACCCAATTCTAAAAGCAGCCATTACTAATGATAATTTTGAAAATTTTACAAAAGGTGTCCGGAGTGTAAATTTTTTAGATTATAAAGCAATTATTGGAGATAACAGCGATAATTTAAAAGGGATTTATAAAGTAGGCCACAAACGCGCATTAAACTTAATCGAAAAATATAATAATAATGGAAAAGATTGGCAAAAAATCTTAAATGAGGATAATTACACAATATACTCTCATAATATACAGATGATGGACTTAGCAGTTGGGTGGAGATACTACGATCAAGAAGAAGAAGTATACAAAGAACAAATGAAAGAAGGTATGCCAGGAAAAAGTTCTAGTGAATTTTTTAATCATTGTAAAGATTTAGGTATTGAATCCATATTAAACAATAAAGATAAATGGATCAGTACATTTTTTACAAAAGAGGTGTTTCAAGAAGTTGTGGATAAAGTAAATCTCTTAAATAGTATTAAATAATATAAAATGTTAAATAAACACAATAACATTAACAATATGCAAATGGTGAGAGCAATTCCGATTGCTAGCCCAATATCTGGTGAAACGAGCTTCCCACGGATTCATAAAGTAGAAAGAGGAGGCAAAATCTATACAGAAGCTCATTGGATTTGCCCAGCAAGTGGTGCTTTCATCCGCAAGGGTATTGTTTCTATTGAAGAAGTTGATAGGTCTGAGAAGTAGTATATAATTACTTTGGTATGATTCTACCAGAGGCATATATAGTACAAAAATTTTATCAATTTGCAGGTCGACCAAAGTATAATAGACTAACAAAAACCTATCAAGGTGGTTGCCCTATATGTAGAGAAGGTAAATCATGGGGGAGAAAACGAAGATTATTTTATATTGTAAAAGATAATTATTTTCATTGCCATAATTGCGGTTGGCATTCAAATCCCATTAATTGGATTTTAGAAGTATCTAATGATTCTTATGAAGATCTAATGGAAGAAAGCAAAGAATTTGATATATTACCAGAAGATCTAAACAAAACAAAAATAAATGAAACGGTATCTAAAATCTTTGAACAACGGCTCCCGGAAGATAGTATAAACTTATATGATGATAGCCAGGTATCCTATTATAAATCTAATAGTACAATAAAGTTAGCAATGCATTATATAAAAAACAGAAGGCTTGATATTGCTATCAATAAACCCAAAGGTGTATACATATCTTTAAAAGATACCATTCATAAAAATAGATTAATACTACCATTTTACGATACAGATAATAAAATAATTCATTATCAAACAAGAACACTCTTAGCAAGAGATAACTTTTATAAACCAAAATATCTTTCAAAAATTAAAAGCGAAAAAAGCGTCTTTAATATTAATCAAGTAACAGAAAAAAATGATAGGATATATATTTTTGAAGGTCCAATTGATGCATGCTTTGTTGAAAACGGGGTTGCAGTAGCAGGTATTACTGAAAATAGTAGTAGTTTATTTACTAAACTTCAATTAGAGCAACTTAACAAATTTCCATTACATAAAAAAATAATTGTATTAGATTCACAATGGAAAGATACAACATCTCTAAACAAAACAAAAATTTTATTAGATGCCGGTTATGAAGTATTTTTATGGCCTAAAAAACTCGGGACACTTTATAAAGATCTTAATGATGTAGTTATGGCATTAAGAACAAATAGAATGCCTTCTACTTTTATAGATGAACATTCCTACAAAGGATTAAAAGGACGGGTTATTTTATCTCAAATAAATTAGCACGAAAGCAAAAACAAATTGCTAATAGCAATACAAATAATATTATCATCCCGCTCAACGCGCAGGACCAGCACCCGGACCTGTATCTACTGTATGTAGATAACCTTTAAGGTTTTCAATTAATGAACTTAACTCCATTGCAACTCTTGCAATCTTTTTTGTTTCAGCACCGGCAATTTTATTAAAAAGTGTATCACAACTAGCTGCATGCAGGAGAGATTGAACCGAATCAGGTTGCTCACTATTAAGATAATTAGTAAATTCTTCCATAGCACTAATGATACCTACTAATTCCCCGGCTTGTGCAGCGTTACTCTGTGCTGTAATTTCGCCGCCGTCTAATGCTGGTGCATCTACTTCATAATCAGCTACTTCCGTTCCAGGGTCTAACTGTGTTTCCATGGCCTCTGTATCTGTCACAGTTACCGTCTCGTCTTGTTCTAATAGCCTTACAAAATGTTTACCGAAAAAGCTCATGTATATATTTATGCTTCACAATAAATAATAATATGGGTAGTAATAAACTTTTAAACGAAGACCAAATAAAAATGTATAATAAGTGGGTTAGAGGCATTGCTACCCGAGAGCAAAAACCATCCCATGTAACTGTAGGAGACCTGCTTCAAGCATCAGGAAGAAATGATAATAATAGAGCTCCTTTACAATTACCTTACCCATTAACTCATATAGTAGAAGATATGGGAAGTTTATATCTTGCTGCAGATAATGTTCAAGCAAAAGCGACTATGGCAAAAAACAACCCAGTTGTTACCGAAAGCGATAATGCAGTTGAAAGTTTAAATGGCTTTATTAAAAAATGCAGAAGAATAAAAAATATTATTGAAAGCATGACTGATGATTTAGATATTATTGTTCAAAGAAAAAAATATCAAAGCGATGAGTCCGAACCAGATGATAATAGCGACGATGTACCATCCGCTCCGTCAGACGCCGCCGGCTCTCAAGCAATTAACAAACTACCAAAATAAAAAACTAAGTTGACATCTTAAACTTATTTTATATAATAATTACGTGTTACAAATCGTAAAATCAATATCGATAGTTTTTATAATAAGCGGATTTATTGGTGGTTGTTGTTATTTACTAGGTGTTTCCTTTTGGCCTGTTTTTGGACTGTCTGTATTAACACAATTTATCCTTTATGACTTATTTTCTCGGTGGAGAAAATCTAAAATTGAAGTACAATTTAGACAATTAGAAAACGAAAGAATAAAAGCTTTTTCTGAACAAGGGTTAGAAGTTACATGTCCAGTGGAAAGTTGTAATACCGTTACATTCACACCAATAATTTTAAATTATGACAATGAATATGAATGCCCTAAATGTAAAGCTGAAATAAAAATATATCTTGGAACAAAATGTTTTTTAAAAACGACTCCCGTAGAAGATGATCCATTTAAAAAACACAATTTTGTAACAAATGCCGATTATGAACAAGAACAATAATAGTTTAGATTTTAATGAACATAGTAGCTCTGTTATACAACCAGAACCACCAAAAAAAGACATAGAAAGATACACGGGTACTTTATTAAGAGAGTCATATGTTAGAGGAAAAATGGCTGCAACTAGTACACTGGATGTAAAAAACAAAGATAGAATTCTAGAAAATCTTATCAAGGTAATATTTGATGATATACTTGATCAAAATTCCGGAAAGATTGAAAGTAATCGAAATATATTAAAGCTAAATCTTCAAGTTATAGAAAATGCAATAAAAAACACTAAGCTAAGTAATTTTGTATTTGACGCTGAGAGGATAGCAGCTATAATAGAGGGGTATGCAAAAGTTATCGAACAAAAAAGCAGTTAACGAAATGTCTGACGAAGAGATTTCAAGGTGGTTGTGTCTATTTGATGCAGTAAATTATGTTTCCGCAAAAGCAGAAAAATTAGGCATTGATGTTAATAAGAATAATTCGTGGATTAAGCCTTTGGCTTTTAAAAATTACATTTCTGAAATGTATGAATCTACGTTTATTAATTATAAAATGGGGGATATAAAAGTACCAGCTAGAAATGTAAATGAATTTATATATCAAGAACATGCACTACATTCTTAATACAGAGATACAAATTCCTAACGAAAACAGTAGGCCCCCGATAGGGGGGCCTACTATTCCTAGCCAACAAAACAGACGAACGGTTAAAAACGTTAATCGAAGAAAATTAAAACCAGGTATAGTGTACTCACTTTCATATATAAAAAAGAACGACACTGCAGTAGATTATACCTTTAAAGGTAGTGATGGTGGTGTAATAGTAGAAACTTTTAGAAATTGTGAAGAAGCTGATATGTTTATAGCTGGTTTAAAAAACGAAACATTACCTAATTATGAAGACTTTTACAGTAAATTAAAGTCTTAAGGCCCAAAAGGCCCATCTTCTGGCTCTTCTGTGTTCCCATAACCACCATATACATCATCATAACCAAATCCTGAGTAATCAAATATTGCTTTAGATAATTCTTCTACATTACCTTCATAACTCTTATTCGGAGATCTTGAATTTTCACCATCACCCATTCTTCCAGAAAATTTATCGTCGTATACTTGATCACTCCCGCCCTCTGCACTTAAACCAGGCTCGAAACTGTAATCATACCGTTTAGCTTTTACCAACCAAACATAATGACCAGCTAATTGATTTATTCTTGCTACATCCTCATCAAGTCTTTCAGTAATTTCAAACTTTTTACCAGTTCTAGGCCAAGGTCTATCATCACCATATTCTGTTAACTCAAATACATCCCCAGCTTTAGGTTCTTGCGGGTAACCAAATGAAGTATAAAAGCTACTAATATGAACATATGCTGTCAATTCATCATCTGAATCAAAACCATATTTTTGTAGTATAACTGCATTTTCATTTAATTCTAATGCTATAATTATTTTTTTAGGGTCTTTAAATACTTTAGTTGGTTCTTCACCATAAAAATTACCAGGTCCGCCTCCAAGATTATTAATTTCACCCGGAGGTAAACCGTCAGCAGATAATGTTTGATATGGATTTTGCCAATACGTGACTTCTTGTCCAAATAAAGCAATTAATTCTTCCCACCAATTGTCTATAATAATTCTTTCACAACCATTTAACGATTTATCGGTAAATCTAAAACATTTATTATAAGGTTTGGGACCAGGGTATATAGATCCGGGTTCGGATGGGTCAGGAGTCGGTACACCCGGTAAAAACTTAGGCATGATTTGATTCATACCCCTATATCTGTCCATTTCAATTGCCATTATTCTATAAATTTAAATCTCCACTAGGTTCCTGTGGTTGTTCTTTTTTTGTTTTTAACAAATAATACTGACCATTGGGTTTCATTTCAATAGCAATACCACTTCTCTTCAATCCTTTTGGTGTCCCCGGTTTTAATCTATTAACTCCAAACCTTTTCGTTAACATATATGCATCTTTAGCCGATATTTTAATGTATTTCGGACCAACTCTTTGTTGAAGTAGTTTATAAGCTGCCGGTAATGATGAGTCTGTTTGTAAGTAGTTCGGTACCGTTTCAGCATTTTTTCTTGTACCTGGGTCTCTAACAACAGGGTGTTGGTGTCTATGACTAACCCCAGTTAAATTATTATTAAGACCTGGTTGTACCCGCTCATTTAGTTGTTGAAAAAACTTTAAAAAGCTCACATTTATATTTAAGCAAAAAAAAGCCCCTTTTCAGGGGCTTTATTAGCTATCTATTTTTAATCTTGTTTAGTTATTCTTTTGGAAAAACTCTTGATTGCCACCCTTAATCTTGCTCTTAACAACATTAGATTTCCCCTTGACTGACATTGCGTTACCCTTTTTCTGGTTAACTAACGGTGTCCCTTCATCAGTACCTTCAGGATCTAATTTAATGCCACTTTTGCCTGAACCCTCACTACTTCCGACTTTGGATGTATACTGGGTATGAACAACATTAGCAGAACCAGTTACGGGTGTTGGGTCGCCCTTTTTCTGGTTAACCAACGGTGTGCCAAGAACCTCGGCTTCAATCTCCTCACCAAAGTAATTAAAGTTCTCTTCTTCCTCTTCACCCTCGTAATCTTTGTCTTCGCTCTTACGACCAGTTTTACGATTAAATCTTCGTGGATCATCACCCTTGTTACCACCGTAAGTCTTCTGATTCTCAGTTTCTTCTGCATCTTCGTCACCATCCCAATCATCTGAGTCACCGAGTTCATCCTCGACATCTTCGATATCATCGACAGCGTCCATAACATCCATTAAAGCGTCATGTAAGTGGTGTGCAACATCCTTAGGAATTGTTATTGTTATTGTGTCGGTCTCTTCGACATCAACGTCTTCTGTGTCATCAATACCGAGTTCGACAGCATCAATTTGCTCATCGTCCATTACTTCTTCGTATAAGCGGTCAAAAATAGATCTTTTGTTCTTAGCCATATTAGTATTTATACTTTCCTTGTTAATTTTATCGTTCTCTGCTTTAAAATAATCAGACGCATCGGTATCAGATAACTGCTTAACGTCGTAAGTGTTATCTAACTTAATTTTTGGGTTATCGGGATCTAATTCTGTGCTTTGAAAATTGTCTGCACCGTTAGGTCCTGAGTTGTCATGGGCAAACCCCTGATAACCATCGGGATTTTCAGCAGGTATGTCAGTGTTACCACCCTTTACCTTAACTTTTTTACCAGCGCGTTCCCACGTTCTCTTTATTGGTTTACCTGGTTTAAGTTGCTGCTTGTGTGCAGCTTGGCCAGGAGGTACACCGACGACGGCCTCGTACGCTTCTTCTATTTGAGTTAAGTCTCTTTTTCTATTTTTTCCTGCTTGCATAATATTATTTATAATTCTGTTCGCCCTGCTGTATGTGCTCCGTGTTTATCTTCTGGTCGTGAAAAATCAACCTCTACAGCTTGATCATTTGCGACTATGATATCATCTGCATGTACTAGTATATTTTCAGAATCTGAATCGGTCTCTACCCAATAATGCCCCGGTTTGGCAGTGGAAATGTCGATTATTTCCCCGGTACCACCACCCGGTAATTCAAGATCAACAAGCGTACCAATACTAAATTCTTCTTCTTGTTCTTGCTGTGGTGGTTGGCCAGCAACTTTATTCTGAACTCTTTGCTGTACTCCTTGAGCAGCACCAGCTACTGCAGCTTGGCCAACTTGTTTAGCAGCTGCCTTTGCACCCGGCATTAAAGCTTTTGCACCTTTCACTATTTTCGGTACAAGTTTTGCAGCACCTCTTGCTATAATCGGAGCTACTCGTGCTGCGCCCATGACTAAAGGAGCAATCTCTTGAACTACTTCACGTTTGGTACCACCTTCATAGGTTGCAATCGTTCTTTCATTTAAAAGGTCTTGCTCATCGACAATTTGCCCATATACTTCGGACAATTGAGTCATTGCTTTATCTGCTTTTGATTTATAATATTTGGCCATGATTTCCTTTAACTACATTTTGATACGACTCCATTAATTGGGTCATTGATTTATCTGCTTTTGATTTATAATAAGACTCTTTCTTTTCATCGTTATAGGATTCATCTTCTTCATACTCTTCATTTTCATCAGGATTAAATCCTTGCTCTTCAGCATCGTCATCTTCTTGTTTATCACGACGTTTAAAATACCTTTCATCTGACAAATTTGTATCTGCCATTTTTTTATGATGTCGCATTAACATATCATCATCTTCTATATCTTCAGCATCTTCATTCTGATCTGATATAGCTTTTGCTATAATATCTACCATACCACCTAAAGCACGAGGATTGTGTGTCGGATCACTAGAACCGTGTCTATCATCATTATCACCACACCCACCGGCACGGCGACCAATTAACATTGCTTCATGATCTTCGTGACTCTCTTCTGATTCGTTCCCAAATGCTGCGCTTCCCCAAGAGCCTCTATTTTCATCAGCATTAACACCAGTATCTTCTGGTTGCGGTGTTGATTGATCGTTTTCTTCAGCTTCTTCCGTCCCAGGATCTTCACCTGTCCTCTTAAAGAATAGTTTATAATCTTTACCATTAATAAGACCATCTGTACCTACATGAGCATCAGGTTGATCAGCTTTGGTGTATATCCAATTACCTTGTCCTGTGACTTCGCTTTTTTTCCAGCCCTTTCTTGTCAACATTCTACCAGATCTTTCTTGTAAAGTCTCTTCTTCGCCTTCGTAGTTTTCTACAGGATTTTGATCTTCAGCTTCTGCAGCGTAACCGGTGTGCGTTTCGGTACCCATATTAGGTGCCATTCTTGCCTGTTGGTATCCACTTGAACCTGTCCCTTGTTCTTGCGCTGCATAATAGTCCTTCATACCCTCTCCTAATAAGTTGGAAGAATACACTTCAGACAGTAATTTTAAATCTCTTTTACGATTTTTCCCTGCTTGCATAATATTATTTATTCAATACCGGTTTAAATAATATTATAATGCAAAATAAAAGAGATTATTATCTTGGAAATCCTAATCTACCCACAGAAAATTCTAAATTTGAGTGGACGCCAAAAATGTTGGCGGAACTTAAAAAAGCAAAACAAAATCTTCTATATTTCGCAGAGAATTTTTTCTATATAGTAAACCTTGATAGAGGGAGAGAAAAAATTATGTTACATTCTTGTCAAAAAAGATCTCTTAGAAAAATGAGAGATAATCGATTTTTTATATTATTAGCATCAAGACAAATAGGTAAAACTACTATGATGACAATTTATACCCTTTGGCATGCTTGCTTTAATAGTGATCAGAGAATGTTAATTGTAGCAAATAAGGAAGGTACAGCAAAAGAAATATTTTCAAGAATAAGAATGGCATATGAAGAATTACCCAACTGGATTAAACCTGGTGTATCTGAATATGGAAAAGAGTCATTAAAGTTTACTAACGGGTCCACTATTGGTATAAGTACCACCACCGGAACGGCAGCACGTGGTCAATCTATTAATGTATTAGTTCTAGATGAGTTAGCATTTATCGAACCACATTTAGTTGATTCGTTTTGGAAATCTGTTTATCCTGTAATTTCTTCTTCTAAAAAATCTAAAGTTTTTATCGCATCAACTGCTAACGGATCCGATAACCTTTTTTATAAAATATGGAATGGTGCTATAGAAGAAACTAATGGTTGGGGGTATGATAAAATTTTATGGAACGAAATCCCAGGCAGAGACGCTAAATGGAAAAACGACACATTACGAACTATTGGTAGCGAAGAAGCATTTAATCAAGAATTTGGATGTGAATTTGTTTCTTCAGGGGAAATGGCTATAAATGAAGAGTTATTTGAAATATTAAAAATAAATTGCATAAAACCTAAAATGGTTATGGAAGAAGGAAAATATAAAATCTTTAGAGAACCGGATGAGTTTGGGTTATACGTTGCAGGGGTCGATATAGCTGAAGGGGTTAATCAAAATGCTAGCGTGATACAAATTTTAGATTTGAAAGACCTTACTAATATAGAACAAGTTGCTGTTTACCATAATAAAGAAATAAACCCGTTTCATTTTACACAAAAACTTCATGAAATTTTATTACAATGGGGATCACCACCTGCATTAATTGAAAGAAATAATTGCGGAGCTCAAGTCGTAGAGCAACTATATTTTAATTACCGATATGGAAATGTAGTAACATACGCAGCCGGCGCCGGAAAACAAAAAAATAATAAAGTCGGTGTCCTAGCTCACACAAATACAAAATACCGAATGATTACAAATATGAGATATTTTATGAATGAATTGAGATCAGTAAATGTAAGAGATATTGAAACATTAACTGAAATAAAAAACTTTGTAAAATACCCAAACGGTAAATGGGCCGCCAAACCAGGTATTAATATGCTAGATGATAGGGTGATGTCGTTGGGTTGGGCATTAATCATTTTGGAAAACGAAATAGTTCAAAGATATTTTGAAGTTTTAAGGTTGGATGATAATAATAGACCTGCTGAATTAAAGAGATATGATTATGATATTCACACCCCTTTAGGAAAAGGGTTATGGGACGAAGATAACGAAGAATCAAAATTAGATACTATTATTTTTACAGAAAAAAATGACGAAGAAAATAATGCAGAATTATCTGTAATGAAAACCCGTGGTTGGGTGAATGCTGGTGATTTCCAAACTCAAAAATCATATGCACCTGTTAGTGATTTAGGGTTGCATTAAATAATTTAAATGGCTACAACATATAACCAAGCAGCATTAAACAAGGAAAGAAAAGATAAATTTATCTTGGTTATTCCTACGCCTAAATTTTTAAAAGAAGATGTAAATAGGCATTCTCGTAAAAATAAAAATGTTAATCCTGACAGTATGCAATTTTCCGTATATGGTAGTGTTGTACCACCTGTTACAATACCAAATGTTGAGGTGAGATATTCTGGTCAAACATTAAATGTTACAAGTCATAACAGGCCTGCTTACCCGCCTGTAAACGTAAAGTTTACAATAGATAACAGATTTAATAACTATTGGTTTATCTATAAGTGGTTAGATAAACTGCAAGATGATTATGCTGGGTATTTTAACCCTGACAAAAAATATCAAAAGGGTGCTGTAATTGAAGATCAATACATGTCCGACTTTACAATTTACGCCCTAGATGAATACAATAAAAGGGTCGCACAGTTCGATTTCACAAAAGGGTTTCCTACCTTTTTGGGTGGTATAGAATATTCTTATAGAGATCCGGGGGAAATAGAGACACAATTCAGTTTTGCTTATAGTCAATTCTACGTAAAATTATTATCACCAGAGTGATATTTATATAAAAAGTAGTTTATACAAATCTTTTCTTAAAAAAACATAAATATACATATGGCACAAAGAACTATTCAAAGTCCGGGTGTAGAAATCAATGAAGTCGACTTATCGTTAGGAGCTGTTAACAAAATCGGCACAACAATTTTCGTTACAGGGTTTGCACCTCAAGGACCGAACGATGAAATCGTACAGGTATCAAGTTTGTCTGAATTTGAGACGATTTACGGTCAACCAACAAATTCAGCTGAAAGGTATTTTTATCACACAGTAGCACAATCATTCAATAGCAGAGCAAACATCATGGTAAATAGATTACCATATGGTCAAAGTTTGGGTGATGGTTTTACTAACAAATATTGGGCTACAGTATACCCAGCCGTGCCTATTAACCAGCAAGCAGTAAACATGAATATCAACAACCCGGGTGTTGGGTGGGGAGCATTATCAGCTAACGTCAATCCTACATGGGATACACCCGGATCGTATGACGTTCAATTTTCACCGGCGTCATCCGGTAATATGGTTTATTATTATATTGGTAAACCAACGTTCTTAAGTTTGACGCAAGCACAATATAATTCAATATTAGATGATTCTGCCATATCATGGGCAGATAAACCGAACTGGGTGGACAGTACACCATTTACTGTTGATAACACAGCAACCGGGAACGCTGCGCAGTTAATTTCCTTAGCTGGTGCAGCTGTTATTACTTTGAATACAGCCAAAACAACGATTAATAATTCGTTTGAAGGTTATTATACAGCGTTATTAGATAATACAAACTTATATGCCACGACAAATTATAATGATGTTGAAGTTATTAAAGTTTCTAAAGATGAAACAAATACAACACAACAATATAGCGCATTAACAGACGTACCTGTAAGTAGATTAAATTTCTCTTTGAGCGCTAATTTTAACACTTCAACGGTTGAACAAAATATTTCAGAAGTTGCTGAAAAGATCGCAACATTTAACGTTGCAACAAGTGCTTTCGATGACACGTTGGTAAATGGGTTATTTAGATTACGTTCATCTGTATTTTCACCTGAAGTTACTAAGTTAGACTTTTTCTTAGAAGAAGGTTATTTTGGTAGTATTGATTATTATAGGCAGATTAATAGTGAGCAAGGTGGTCAACCACTCAGTTATTACTTACCTCAAAAATTATCTAATAAGAGCGTTAATACAGCAATGAAAATTAACCCTTATATTTCTGGTAAATATTCCGGTACATCGCTTAATGATATCGGTGAACCATTAAGAAAGGTAAGAGTTGTAAATGACGGTTTAATAAATCGTACATATGAGAGTAGTGACGGTGATCAAATAACGGCTTATACACAAATTGTAGGTCTTAGTTCTCAAGAAGTGCAGCGTATTTCAGATGCAACCGATTTGATTACTTCTGTTACTGCCGCAACTATACCGACAGCCGGGGATGTATCAACTTATTATGGTGGTATGGGAACACAAACATTGTTACCAGCAGCATCTTACAAAACCAACACACGTGGTTCCGTTGCCTCAACTACAACTACAGCTGTTGGAAACATACCTGGTAAGTTAGATCGAGTATTTGACAGATTAGCTAATGTTGACATTTTTGATATTGATATTATGCCTGAAGGTGGTTTAGGTACAATTAACACAACTGTTAAAAATTCAAGCAACCCGCAGAACCGGGATGCCGAATTTTTTGATGATAGAGATAGTCTTACCGGTCTAAATCAGTTATCAGCTACTGGACCAAGTATTGGTGTAGAAGGAACATCAATTAGATCTGATTGGAATACAATTCAAAGCAAGTTTATTACGTTTGCTCAAAATACAAGAAAGGATTTCATTTATATTTCTGATCCTATTAGACAAATTTTTGTACTTGGTGAAAATACTAAACAAATTAATATACCGGGTCAATCATTCCCACTTAATATCTTAAACCCAATTAAGCAAACATATAGTGTTATTAACACAAACTATGCAGCAGCTTATGCAACATGGGCACAAGTTTTTGATAATGTAGTATCTGGTCAGGTTTGGATGCCAATGTCTGGTATTGCAGCAGCTAAGTATGCACAAACAGATGCAAACTTTGCACCATGGTATGCACCAGCCGGGTTTACAAGAGGTCTTTTAGACACAGTAAATGACGTTGCAATTTATCCGAATCAAAAACAGCGTGATTCATTATATGACCAAGCCAACATTAACCCGATTGCGTTCTTCCCGAGTGAAGGGTTTGTACTTTACGGTCAAAAAACGTTACAATCCAAGCCAAGTGCTTTTGATAGAATTAACGTTAGAAGGTTATTCTTATATCTTGAGAAACGCGTTAAGGAGGTTGTCAAATATTTCGTATTTGAACCAAACACATTGTTTACAAGAACAAATGTTCTTAATGTTATTAATCCTATTTTGGATGATGCAAAAAACAATGAAGGTGTTTATGATTATCTCGTTATTTGTGACGAACGCAATAACACACCAGATGTTATAGATGCTAATGAATTAGTTGTTGACATTTATTTGAAACCGGTTAGAGCAGCAGAGTTTATCTTAGTTAACTTCTATGCTACAAGAACAGGTCAAGATTTTAGCGAAATCGTAAGTTAATAATTAAAACAATATAAAAATCAACCCCGATTTTTCGGGGTTTTTTATTGGTAAGCATAAATATTAGTATGCCAGATGTACAACAGACAATTTCTGATTTTTATAGAGTAGCAACAGAAAGGGACTTTTCAAGAGATTTTCAGTTCAGAGTGCTATCAATCGAATCCGGTGGTGCTAGCTCCACAACGTTTGATGAAGATGATTTAGTATATTGCACCGCCGGTTCATTACCAGCCAGGTCAATAACAAATGTGGCTGTACCGTACATGGGTCTGCAGTTTAATGTTCCTGGTAATGCTACTTACCCGGGATCTGAAGCATATAGTTTACAATTTTATTGTGATCAAAATTCACAAATAAGGCAAAAATTTGAAGATATGTCGAGAGATATTTTCGATGATGAAACAAGCACAGGTAATTATTTCACACCACGACAGTCTTCAAGCATTAATTTAGTTCAATTAGATACTCAATTAGAACAAGTCGCCGGTTATAAATTAGTCGGTGCTTCGGTTAGAGAAGTCGGTGCAATAGATTATGATATTTCAGGCGGTACCGGTGCTCAAGTTACTTTTGGAGCTACTATGGCTTATCATTATTTTAGAAGAACCTAATCTTAACCTTTGAAGTCCTTTGAAATTCAAGGCAAAACCTAAAGTAGTAATAAAAATTAAACCCGGGGCTGAAAACATAAACTTCATTCTTTATAAAGTAAATCAAATCAAAAATACTGAAATAGGAAATCTAGAAGTAGACATGAGTAAAGATCACCCTTACCATGTAGTTTCAGCACATGTAAATGAAAGATATAGAAATAATGGGTTTGGTAAAAAAATGTATGAATATGCTATAACTCATTTAGGTAAATTAAAGACACATTATACGGACGCTAGCGAAGAAGCTCAATACGTTTGGTTATCATTACATAAAAAATATAAAAGTAGGAAAAATTTTTTTAAAGGGACGCTAACACTATACAACAAACTTAAATAATTAGGTGAACAACCCTTTCACAGAAGCAATAAGAGGCTTAGGCCGTAACGTATCTGGATTATTAACAGGAGAAAATCCATTATCACAACCTTCAATTACTTCTCTTTTTGGTTTTACGGTCCCCGGTACACCATTAATTAGTAGTAGAGATTATTTTTTAACACAAATGGAATCGTGGTTTACCACCGTACCAATGCGCACACAATGGATGGTTTTAATTCAAAATTACCCACCGCTTTTACAAACATCAGTACTTCATAATTTAGAAAGAATAGAAGGTAATTTTAATAATTTTAATATTTCACAAGCTGTTAGCATTTTAAAATCTTACCCTCTTAATAAAGTTACTGGGTGTATTTTTGCACAAGGAGCAGATATTCCTCAAATGGAAGTAATGGAAGTCGGGAGAGATAAAGTGTTTAATCAACAACAAAGAGGGTTTATACCGGGGGTTATATCCAATGGGAGACAACCTTTTACTGACTTAACATTACAGTTTAGAGAAACAAATACAAGTTTTGTAGATTTCGTTGTTAGACCTTGGATAATATTGGCTGAACATTTTGGAATGGTAGCACGGCCTCCTGGGGATGAAAGAAACGTCGGCACCACTATTAAAATTTTACAATTTACCAGAACCTATCAACAGATATCACAAATACCTAGAAAAATTTGGACGTTTTATAATTGTATGCCTACTTCAGTAGGAAATACGAACTTAACCTACGACCAAGAATCTTTAGAAATAGCTAACACAACATGGGCATTTTCAAATTATGCTGTAGAAAATAATTTATATCTTCCGTTACCCGATATTATAAACAAAATTAATAAAAACGGGTGGAAAAGCCTAATACCTAGAATATCTCCATTCCAAAAATAAATCATTAAGTGATTGATTATACTTTTCCTGTAATAATAACTAATTCTAGAGAAGTATTATGTAAAGAACTAAAAAATGTTCATTATAAAAATATTCAAAAACTAATACAAAATAATGATAATGAAAATCTTTGCATATATTTTGAAGCAGTAATAGAGGAGCTATGTGTAACAAAACAATCTTTAAATTACATAGATAAATTTATTATTTTATTAGCATTAAGAATGGTGTCTGTAAGCGGTGTGTTGGAAATTCATACAAAATCAGAAATAAAAAACACTCTAGAAATTGGGGTAATATCTAAAACTATTTTAGAAAACTTTTTTCCCAATACAAAGACCGTAAGAAGTGATGAATATAATATAAAAGTAGATGTAGGTTACCCATATACTATTAGCAATAAAAACGTACTTTTCGACAAAATACATACTATTGAGATAGATGGAACGAAAGTCGCTTTAAATCTTATTTCACAAGAAGAACGAGATGAAATATTATCACTATTGCCGGCATCTATATCAAAAGATATACTAAAAGAAATAAAACAGACCAAAGAGTATAAACAAATAAAGTTATTCACATACTTTTACGAAGAAGGTAAAAAAGCAGATTATTATTTTTCTTTCGATTCTACTAAAAATTTCGACCTTTTAAAAATGATTTTTAGTGATAATTTAAAAAATTGTTATTATTATGAATATGTTTGTGTATCTAAATTACATATATCTCTTTATGATTATTTGTACTATATGACACCTGTTGAATCAATATTACAAATAAAAACATTATCAAAAGAAATAAAAGAACAAAATGATGCACAAAAAGCCGCGCAAAACACCAATAAACAACCCACACCTGGATTAGGAGCTCCAAGGTAATAAATGTTAGTATGGACGCGGAAGAAATTCAAAAGATCAACGATCTTTATAAGCAGGTAGATGAAAAGGATTTAAAAATCCAAAGTTTAGAAAATAACTTAATCACGGCACAGAACACCGTTAATTTTTTAAATCAAACCATCGAAAGCTATAAGGGAGCAATTGATAATCTTAGTGAAAAGGTAGAGCTGATAGCTAAAAAATTAGACGTGAAACAGCCTGCTGCTAAAAAGTAATAAATACTTACATGAATGAATTAGGTCTTACAGTTGATCTGCATAACGATCATACTATAAAGACAATAGATGCTTCTACAGGGGTAATAAAAACAACAAGACAGGTGGGGGGAAAAGTTATCTGGGGACCCATCCTCGTAGGTAACACTGTATCAGTAGGAGTTGAAACCCCTACAGGAAAAAAACAAAAACTATATAAATTACCCAATTTAATTATCTTCAGAACAAATCCCGGGTAACTTGATAATAAAGAAAGCTTTAATATAATATTCATATGAATATGATACCGAGCATTTTAACTGAGAAGAGTATTTCAGTTTCCAAATATAAATTATCTTCAGAATACTTTAAAGATTTTTCTTTTCTTTTTTATGGTTTTGAACTTAAAACTCGTTACGATGAAGAAAGATGCAAAATAGATGATTCTTTAAATCCGGTAAAATTTACACACTTAGTTAAATCAGCCACCGGTATGAAATTCAAATATTTCTATGGTGTGTTACTCAAAGGTAATAAAACATATAATGAAATATCAAAAAAATTAGCTTATGCGTCCCACAAAGACCAATACACATTAAGTTTTGAAAATTACAAACATATGATGTCAGAATATGAAATAAAGACAGATAATAGCCACGGAAAATATTCTATAGGTTTATACCCTTTTGATAATATGTCAGACATGTGTGATGAATCATATGATGATTATTCTAAGTTCTTTGCAAACCATAAAATACCCGTATTTCAAAGAGTGGGTGGTATAACACCGTATATTATTTGCGATACTGCAAATTTGATAAAACAAGTGTAATATTTAATCTTTTTTTGTTAGTTTTTTAATTTTTAAAAGGGTAATTACCTCAAACTAGCTATACCAAAAGGATATACTTTACTTTACCCAAAAAAACCTTAAAAAAACAGGGTATACCAGTATTAAAGTACAGATGGTAGCTTAAATTAAAGTATACAAGATGGACATTTCAACTAAAATACTCTCTGATATAACGGTGCATAACAAATATGCAAAATATCTTCCTAAACAAGAAAGGCGTGAAACCTGGAACGAAATCGTTTCTAGAAACAAAAAAATGCACGTTAAAAAATTCTCGAAATTGAAAGATGAAATTAACGAAGTATATAAATTTGTTCAAAATAAAAAAGTTTTACCATCTATGCGTTCATTACAATTTGGAGGTTCACCAATACAGAGAAATCCTTCTAAAATTTTTAATTGTGCATATTTACCCTGTGATGATTATCGTTCTTTTAGTGAATCAATGTTTTTACTTCTAGGTGGTACAGGCGTCGGTTATTCGGTACAATCCCATCATGTTGATCAATTACCAGAAATTAATAAACCTAACGTCGGAAGAACTAGAAGATATTTAATTGGAGATTCAATTGAAGGCTGGGCAGATGCAGTTAAAGTATTAATGGAATGTTATTTTAAAGGATTATCTAGAATTCGTTTTGATTATAGTGATATTCGCCCTAAAGGAGCAATGTTAGTTACTTCAGGTGGTAAAGCTCCTGGTCCTCAACCATTAAGAGAATGTTTAGTCAAACTAGAAGGTATTTTATCACAAAAAGAAGATAATAGCAAATTAACCCCTATAGAATGCCATGACATTATGTGTCATATGGCTGATGCTGTTTTAGCAGGTGGTATCAGAAGAGCAGCTATGATTTCCCTCTTCTCTGCTGATGATGATGAAATGATTGCATGTAAAGCAGGTGATTGGTGGGAAAATAATGCCCAAAGAGGGAGAGCGAATAATTCAGCTGTATTATTACGTCATAAAATTACAAAAGACTTTTTTCTATCTTTATGGGACCGTATCAAAGCTTCTGGGTGTGGAGAACCGGGGTTTTATTTTTCTAACGATAAAGATTGGGGTACAAACCCTTGTTGCGAAATAGGTCTAAGACCATATCAATTTTGTAATCTTACGGAAATAAATGCCAGTAACGTTACAACTCAAAAAGATCTTGAAGAGAGAGCTAAAGCTGCTGCATTTATTGGTACGTTGCAAGCTTCATATACAGATTTTCATTATCTTCGTCCAGTGTGGCAAAGAAATACAGAAAAAGACGCTCTTTTAGGTGTAAGTATGACTGGCATAGGTTCCGGGGTGGTGCTAGATTTAGATTTAAAAACAGCAGCTGAGGTAGTTAAAAAGGAAAATAAAAGAGTAGCAAAATTAATTGGTATTAATACAGCTGCTAGGACTACCTGTGTTAAACCTGCTGGTACTACTTCATTAGTATTAGGTACCTCTTCTGGTATTCATGCTTGGCATAACGACCATTATATTCGTCGTATTCGTGTCGGTAAAAACGAAGCAATATATGATTATCTACACATAAATCACAAAGCTTTGATAGAAGATGAATATTTTAGACCTCACGATACTGCAGTTATTGGTGTACCCCAAAAAGCTCCATCCGGGGCTATATACAGAACCGAGTCAGCTTTACATTTACTAAATCGTGTTAAACATATAACTACTGAATGGGTACATAATGGTCACTCAAATGGAGCAAACAAACATAATGTTTCAGCAACTATTTCTATTAGAGAACATGAATGGTATGATGTTGGTGAATGGATGTGGGAAAATACAAATTCATTTAATGGATTGTCTGTTTTACCTTACGATGGTGGCTCATATAAACAATCACCGTTTGAGGATTGTTCTAAAGAAACATATGAAGCGTTAGTTAGTACGTTAAAAAATGTAGACCTAACTCTTGTTACAGAAAAAGTCGATGATACCGATCACTCTAACGAATTGGCTTGCGCTGGAGGTGCATGCGAAATTTCGTAAGTGTTATAAATGGACAAAACAGTAAAGATACACTACTATAATAATGCTGTTGGTGAAAGAAAAGATTTTGAGTTAATATTAGCCGCATTAAAAAATATATGTAAAATTATTGTTTTTGACGAAACCACAACTCTAGAAAGCTCTTATATTAACGGGGTAAAAAATTATATTTTTGACGAAAATACAAATGATACAATAATAGACGTAGGAATTTTTAGTAATGTTTTTTATAAACCAAACCTTATGGAAAATATAAAAACAAAAATATTAATATTAAACGAAGAATGGTTATATCATCAAAATTTAGCAGACGTAAGCAATTATGACTATGTTGTAGTAAAATCGCAATACGCTAAAAAACTAGTTTCCCCATTTAGCAAAAATGTTAAAATATTATATTTTTGGTCTATAGATCGTTACGACAGTAGCATACAAGAACAAAAGAAACAACTTCATTTAGCTGGGCTATCAATTCAAAAAGGTACAGAATCACTCGTTCATAAAAAAAATATTACTGTAGTTGATGCATCAGATAGATTCAACGGAAGTGCATGCAACTATATTAATCACTATCTAAGTGAAGATGAAATAAACACATATATGAATTCACACAATTTACATATATGCCCTTCTTTATATGAAGCACATGGTCACTATATGTTTGAAGGGTTGTCTTGTGGAAAAAGTATTATCTGTACAAAAATACCGGTATGGCAAGAATGTATAGACCCAGATATGGTAAATTTTATAGATGTACGTGAAACAGAAAATGATGTAGACGGTTACAGAAAACAATACATTAAATCTTATCGCCTTCATGCTCCAATAAGTGATACAAAATATCAATATATGTCAAATATATCACACTTTAACTATATAGAAGCTAATAAATTTCCTTTACGTAAAGCATTTATATTTGATGAAGAAGAATTAGACGAAAAAATAAAAAAACATAAAAACGACAAATTTAGTGAAAAAAGAAGAAACTATTGTTTGGATTTATATGAAAAAAGAAAAAAAGAATTCCAAAACTTTATAGTTGATTTGTTATAAGATTTTTCATATAATAACTGGAATGGATAAAGATCATCAATACGTTCACTGTTCTACAAGAACAGTATTTACAGAATTAATAAAAAGAATGTCTGGATGGGAAAAAGATTATTGTGAAAATGATATTTTAGATTATTGGGATAAAAATAAATGGTGGGATTATGAACAAAGAGCCTGTGTAACTATGAAAATATCGGATTTTGGAAAAGGTGATGTTGTTGCTGGGTGTGCACATAACGCAATAGGAGAATTTCTTCACATCAAAAGACTTTTTACTAGTACAAATTACAGAAAACAAGGCCATGCAAAAGATCTATTAGAAAACGCATGGAGAAAATCCTTTAAAAGTGCAAGGTTTTTAAGAATGTATTGTGATAAAGATGCCATTCCTTTTTATAAAAAATTAGGTTTCCGGTTTATTAACAAGAAGGGTAAAGCACGTTTAACTTACAATAAACATAATTATGCTTACGTATTACAGCCTATGCTGTTTAGAGATATGGACTTTACTCTTAAGCATTGCAAGTCATATAAAATGGAAAATCTTCTAGATGAACAAGATAAAACATTTGTAACGTACGATTTTATATAAATAGATTTTGAAGGAGATATAAACCAATAGGTTCAAGGAGGTGGGTTGGCGGGAAAAACTTGAATTTGAAGGCGGCCTTAGGGCCGCTTTTTTATTGATTTTCGCGGAAAGTTTACTATATTAATATAATGGTTGACTGCATTGTCACTACTGTAGAAGAAGTACAATCTTATACTCCAAAAGATTGTGCAAGTACATTAACGCGGAATTTTACTCCAGATCATTATATCACAGGAATAAAGAGTCTTTGTGATTTACACAAACCATTAATGGTATATTGTACCAATCCAATCCAAGAAATGTTGATCCAACATCTTGAAGATAAAGTAGAAAGATTACCGGTATTTATTAATAAAACATCCAAAGATATAAACCCGTATTTTAATGAAATTTACGAATATAGTAAAACCATAGTCGACAGAAACCCTACAGCTGTGTACGGTTGGAACCCAATGCTGACTACAGGTAAACTTTTCTATATGTTAGATGCTATACAAAGAGGGTACCAACATGTTGTGTGGATGGATGCCGGGTTAAGTAACGAATCTTACTTGCCCGAGGAACATGGTGGTACTTGGCATGATGTAAAGGTGCAAGATTGGGGTAAAATGTACCCTGCTAATAAAACGTGTATTTTCAACCCAGAATTGGGATCTAGAATTTTTAATTTATTTCGAAAACACAGTAATTTTATGATGGGTATACCATATATAGGAAATGAACCGGGAGAATTTATCCGCGAGTGCTGGGACAAGCCAATTGAGTATTGGTCAGCTTCACCTGGGTTGATGGGTATGACCAAACAAAAGGCCTTATCCATAAAAGAAATGTATATATCAGCAATTTTATACTATATCCACCGGTACAACAGAATATTTACTGAAATTGAATTGTTTACGTTTTTAAACGTACATTTCGATTTTGGAAAACTCACAATTAGTAAATTCGACCCAACAACAGAAGAAGGGACAATATATAATTTACTAAAAAACAAAATTAAACATGATGAAATACGCTTTAATAATTCCGACATTTGAAAATAATATTGGGTACAAACTAGCTGCTTTAAATACATACTTACAGCATACTCCAAAAAATATGGATATATTTTTTGTGTATGGGGGTTCTCAAAATTTTATAAAAAGCAGTATTTCCAATGGTGTTGATTACACGGACGTGTATTTAAAAACACCTGACTCAATAACAAACGTTCACAAAAAAATATTTGGAGTATTTAAAAAATTATTAAAATCAAATTACACCCACGCATTAAAAATAGATGATGACACTTTTCTTTATAACGTAGATACCTTCTTACAACACAAAATATCGGGTGATTATGTTGGTGAAAAAATATTAGTAGAGTCACCAGAACAAACAAGAAATAAATTAATTCATGTAAAAAATTATAAAGTAAGGTCCCCATATACAGGTGAAATACCAACCCAATATTGTTCTGGTGAGTGTGTGATTTTTAGTAGAAAAGCTATGCAATGCATTGTAGACTATAAAGGAAAAGAAAAATACCAAAAGAGCGGTATTGAAGATATAATGCTAGGGAATATTCTTATTTCAAATGGATTTAAAATAAACCCTAACAAATTTTTAAATTACGACCACCCAGTAAAAATAGATAAATTTCATAACCTTTACAATAAACACTATGAACCTAGTGTTGTTATTTCATAATATATCTATAAATATTTTTGCCATGCAGGCCGTTTGGTGGGCTACGATGTATGTGGTGGTACTTGTAGCTTTTGTAGGTTGGCCTGCATGGTTTTTTTTGGCTTCTCATATATCATGGTTATATGACAATAAGCAATAAAGAACTTGCTCAGTGGTTTGATACAACATCCACTCTAATAAAAATATTAGAAGAATACAACGATAACAATTCACAAATAAATTTTGCTTCAGAAACAGCTCGACTACACTTAGCTGAATTTCTCATAGAAAAAATTAAACTTAAAGTAAAAGAACCTAAGAAATTTAAAATATCAAAATGAAAGGTATAATTTTAGCCGGTGGATCAGGTACGAGAGTTTATCCAAGCACAAGAGTTGTATCTAAACAACTTCTCCCAATTTACGATAAGCCTACAATTTATTATCCTCTTTCGACGCTAATAAAATTGGGCATTAAAGATATCATGGTTATAACAAATGGATTAGCTTATAATAATATTTTATCTTTATTTAAAGAACCGGGAAATGAAAATTTATTAAAAGGGGGATGTAAAGAATATCTAGGTATTAATTTTACATTTAGAATTCAAAAAAAGCCATCCGGTATAGCAGAAGCGTTAATTATAGCACAAGAATGGCAAGGTGACGATGATGTTTGTTTAATTTTAGGGGATAACTTATTTACAGGTATAAAAAAGACTCCTTGGCCGGTAGAATATGGAGCATGTATAACAGGTTATAAAGTCAAAGACCCTCACCAATATGGGGTGGTGTCTGTTAAAGAAAATAAACAAACAAAAATTAATGAAATTGTATCCATAGAAGAAAAACCCAAACATACAAATTCTAATTTAGCAGTAACGGGTATTTATTTTTATGACAACACTGCAGGGGAAAGATCGCTAGCATTGAAACAATCTGACAGAGGCGAATTAGAAATAACTGATTTAAATATCAGTTACATGGACGATGGTATTTTGTGGTTTAATGAACATGAAAGTAAATATGCATGGTTCGATACCGGTGATCCAGATGAAATGTTCGCTGCTACTATGTTTATTAAATCAATACAAGATAGGACAAATTGCATGGTTGGGTGTATTGAGTATGAAAGTTATAAAGCTGGAAATATAACCCAACCGCAATTTGAAAAAATTGTTAATGATATGCCTGAATGTTTATATAAACGAAAAATTAAACAAAGTTATTTTTAATGAAACGAGTTTTAGTAATAGGAGATAATTGTACGGATGTTTTTGTTTACGGAAAGGTAAACCGGTTGTGTCCAGACGTACCAGCACCGGTTTTTACCCCTACCAAAACAATTACTGATAGTGGGATGGCTGGGAATGTAGTTAGAAATTTTAAATCATTAGGTTTAACTGCTGACTATATGTTCAATGAAACTGAAATGACAAAAATAAGATATGTCGATGAACAAACCAACCATACATTTTTAAGAGTAGACGAAGGTGATATGGCGGAACCTTTTGGGTCTAGTCCTGAAGTAATAAACTATGAATTTGAACCGGGGGAGTGGGATGCAATTGTTATATCAGATTATTGTAAAGGGTTTGTTACTGAAGAACTAATTCAATTTTGTTGCGAAAAAAACCCTAACGTTTTCATTGATACAAAAAAAGTATTAGGGGATTTTTGTAAAAAAGCAAAAATAATTAAAATAAATGAACCTGAATATAATGATTTAAAAGGTAAAATAAAAGAAGAAGATTGGGAAGAAAAACTTATTGTAACGCTTGGTAAAAATGGGTGTAGATGGAAAGGTGCTGTATATTTGGCAGACCAAGTTGAAGTGTTTGACTTATGTGGTGCTGGGGATTCTTTTTTAGCTGCTTTAGTATTCCACTATCTAGAAACAGGCTGCATAATGGAATCAATATTTTTTGCAAATGATATGGCTAGTCAGGTAGTACAAAAAAGAGGTGTAGTTGCTTGTTTTTCACGTACCAATGAAGATGGTGAAGAAGATTTAGTTAAAAAAATCAATGCTTGAAATTAAAGAAAATAATCTAATACAGTTTACTAATTTAGTAAATGAATGTTGTGACGTAATAGAACATGACTTGGTAGAAAAATTTTTAACTTCACCACATAGTTATTTTAACAATCAAACCCCTCTAGATGAGTTTAATCAGTTTGGGGTTAGTAAAATATTAAGATTGTTATACTTTATCGACATAGAAGAAGCAGATGTATTTGAAAAAGACAAATAAATATATTTTTTATGGTGACTCCAATGAGTGCAAAGGAACTTCTAGAACGAGGTTATTGTTGTGGGTTAAATTGTAAGAATTGCCCTTATTACCCCAAACACAAAACAGGAAATAAAACTATTGGCATAGAAAAAGATCTTGATTGATTAGTGGATGTTCATATAATATAGAGATGCGTGAAACAACGTATATAAATTTATGCCGATGTGGTGGAATGGTAGACACGAAAGATTTAAAATCTTTTTCCCGTTAGGGAGTGTGGGTTCAAGTCCCTCCATCGGTACCATTTAAATGAATTCAAAAGAAAAACAACGATGGTGGGTCCTAATATTTTTATTAGTATTAATAAATTGTGTGTTAGCAGCAATATATTTAGTTTAATTATGAAAAAAGAGACCAAAGATAATATAAAAGCATGCTCAGTCGGTGTTAGTTTTACTACCCTTATTTCATGGGTATTAGTTGGGTGCACTTGGACGGTATACCACCCACCAATGAAGCTACGTCTACCACAAGAACCACAGGCAATTAAAGCGGATACTAGTCACCTGGACTATAGGTATTATGTTATTGGTGAGCATTCAGAGATTCCAGATGCTTATTTTATGACTAAAGATGAAGCAGAGGAGTATAAAACATATTTTAAAGAAAATCATAATTATAAAATTGTATCTATAAAATAATTAATTATATGGGGTATGTTAGTTTAATTATATTAGGGTGGTTTTGCTGGATGAGCACAGTTTTAGTAAATGAAAAAAAAGAAAGGCAACGACAAAAATGTGCAAATTGTCACAGAGAGGAGCATGCAAATTTACGCGCTGGTAGCTCAGATGGATAGAGCTTCGGGTTTCTACCCCGATTGTCGCAGGTTCGAGTCCTGCCCAGCGTACCAATGTTCGAGATAAATATTTTGAGGCCAGCTTAGCTCAGTTGATAGAGCACCTCACTTGTAATGAGGGTGTCGTCGGTTTGAACCCGACAGCTGGCTCCAAAACTAACCGGTAATTGCTCTTTGTATCCGTTGCTCTCTCTTAGTTTTACAATATTACCATATACAGACTAGTATTTAGTGGGTTTCACCTTATAATTATGGGGTCATGAGTAAAGATAAAGTACCATATTCTAAAGTTTCAAAAGGATCCGTTCCTTCAAATTCGGTTAGCACAAAAAAACCCAAAATTAATACAAATATATCGACTGGTGCCGGGAAAGGGGACTGTCCTCGCCCTGTAAATGCACAAACATATACTGACAACTATGATGAGATAAAATGGAATTAACATGCCTAAACAAATAGATTTAGATATAACATACTTAAGAATGGCTGATGAATGGGCTCAGTTATCTAAAGCAGTCCGTCGAAAGGTTGGCTGTCTTATAGTTAGAGATGGTCAGATTATTTCAGATGGCTATAACGGTACACCCGTTGGTTTTGATAATACTTGTGAGATTGTAAATGAAGGTTTCTTAGATCGAGCTGAAAACAAACTACAAACTAAGCCTGAGGTGCTTCATGCGGAGTCAAATGCATTAATGAAATTAGCTAAGAGTACAAACAGTAGTAAAGGCTCGACAATCTATTTAACTATGAGCCCTTGCTTTGATTGTGCTAAGTTAATTATACAAGCTGAGGTTTCTAGAGTGGTATATAGCGAAGAATATAGAATTACTACAGGTATAGAATTTTTAAAACAATTTAATATAAATTGTGATTTAATTGATGAGTGTATGCCATGGCCTGCACCTGTTCTATGACAAGGATTAATATAGTACCAACAGAAGAATTAGCTGACCAACATTTGGTCGCAGAGTATAGAGAAATGTTTATGGTAGGCTCATCCTTACAGAGGTCTTTAAAATCCCCTAACTGGGAGAAGAATAGAAAGACTTGGCCAGAGACATTTACTCTAAACGGTGGACACGTTAAGTTCTTTTACAACAAAGGAAAGTATCTTCACAAAAGGTACGATGAGCTTGTTGACGAGATGAAACGCAGGGGCATGAATCCAGACCCTACGCGAGTGTTCAAAAGAGAGCAATGGCCTGATGATTTGTATCAAGATTGGTTACCTAGTGATTATGAACAGGCCATTGTTCGACAAAGGATTCAAGAGCGAATTGATGCTAAACCGAACTGGTATAGATGGACAAAATCTCAAGAAGAAGGAATATGGAATGAATCTTGATTTAACTTTGCTTTTCGGTAGTTTAATGTCTATTAGTTTTGCATTATGTTTTGCACCTCAAATATATACAATGTATAAAAATAAAAGTTCTAGAGACGTATCTCTAGGAATGATAATATTACAAATTTGTGGTAATATTGGAGGATTAGGATTAGCGATATCTACAAATGGAAACGGTTGGTTGTATATTAATTATGGCTCCGGTTTAATAATGGCAATAGGGTTGTTGTTTTTTTGGAAGTTATTCCGCTTAAATATTTACCATGCCAGTAAAAACCGGGGAACAAGTAACTCCAAAGGTGTCTTTCACACAACTTGATAACTTTCTAAAATTTGCTCCAATAATCGGGCTTGCTATTATAGCATACTTACAATCTCTTTTCCCTTCAAAAGAACAGTTTGATAAATTACATACAACAATTCATGATGTTGAAAAACAAATTATAACTCTGACCACATTACAAAATAAAGTAGATGATCATAGCAGAAGGTTAGATGCCATAACTACCAAAATACAAAGTTTGGAAATCCAAATCGTAAAAATAAATAAGCCTTGATCATTTAGGAGTCCTGCTATAATAGGTGTATGGCCAAACAAGCATCAACAAGTAAAATAACATTTGGAAAACCACCTAAAAGAAGAAAGGGTCAAGTTTCAAAAAGTCAGTCTAAAAATAAGAAATCAACATTATACAAAAAACCATATGTTGGGCAAGGAAAATAATGTCTGACTTTTGTATAGAATCTACTGCAATACATAATGTGTATATAGAGGAGTATAATAATAATTTCGATGAATTGTCTTCTTTATTACCAGATACTCAATTTTATTGTGTTACCGATAAACCTGATAAAATTATAAAAAAGGATAATATAACTCCTGTAGATGTTAAAAAATACACAGACACCACATTTCAAATGAATTACAAACTGAAAGGCGGATTTGCTGAAATATTGCAAGCAACCAGGTTTGGTTTACGTGAAGCGTATGAAAACAATTACTTAAAGGTTCTTCATTTACAAAGTGATATTGTTTATTCGACAGACGAAGATAACGTAGTATCATCTGAAAAATTATCTAATCACTTTAAATCTGGTGTATACTTTGATCTTGGTGGTACTAATGCTAACCTTCTTTATAATAACCCCTGCGGAAAAGTTAAGCATTTAATTACTATGTGCAATCTAAAAGGAGAGATAGAAAGAATGCCAATGGGAGATGATCCTGTGGTGTTTTTTAAATTTAAAGACAAAGAACACTATACAACTTTTCTTGATAATTTAGAAAAATTATGTGAGGAAACTAGTAAGCATGAAGCTTTCACTACAGGCCTTGCTGCTGAGTTATCTATAGCTATGCATCAAACCGGTATAAGATCCTACTATAATTACCATGGAATACTTCATAGAAAAGAAGAAAAACTATTTGATGTAAACAACAACTTTTTACATGTTAGACATTATGAAGATAGAGACCCACAAATGGCTAGAAATCTCGGGATTAAAGTATAATATAATTATATGAATGCAACTGCTGATAAATTTGTGAAGGGTATTTACTCTGAGTATATGGGTCGTCGTACCCAAGTTCTAGCTGAAATTGAAGTTTATTTAAATTCCCCAGTTGGAGTAGGTGAACATAGTAAACTTTCTACGGAAATAAAAAATAGATTAGAAGAACTCTCTGCCCTAGATGGTATTGTAGAAACAATAGAAAAACATTTTTCTGTCAAAAAGTTAAAAGATGGTATGAAAAATGTAGACCAAACATCTGAATAATGGATACGATAATAGTATCTGCATCATCTAAACAATATTATAATAATACAGATCTTTATAAAAGTATTTCTAAGCACTTTAACCAGGATGGTAACCTGTCTAAATTTTTAGATATTAAACAATATAATAAAGAAGGATTAACATCTGTTTATAATAATTTTTTAAAAAAATATAAAGACAAAGACACTATCATATTTGTTCATGATGATGTTTTTATTGATTCGGTAGATTTTATTAATACAGTAAATGATTTTTTACATAATAAAGATTTTGCAGTAGTTGGGTTAGCAGGGGGGAGTAACGTTCTTAAGAAGAAACCATTTTTATGGCATTTAGCAACTAAAAAAGAAACACAAAGCGGTATTGTTTTTCATCCCCATAACGGGGTTAACTTCCCTACAATTTTTGGTCCAACACCTAAAGAAGTAGCGGTACTAGATGGATTGTTTTTAGCAGTTAATGTAAAAAAATTACAAGAAAATAATATTACATTTGATGAAAATATAAAAGGCTTTCATCAGTACGATATGAAATTTTGTATTGATTGTAAAAAAGCTGGGTTAAAATTAACAACAGCACCAATAAACGTAATACATAATTCCCCTGGTCTAAGTGATATAAGAAATAAAGGGTTTCTAGAAGCTGAAGAGTATATTTTAAACTCTATTTCTTCCCATTAACAATCGGTCTTGCCGGGTTTGTTATTGGGTTTTCATTTCCTTTTGCATCCTTACGAACATCTTTATTACTATCTTTCAAATCTAATGGTAAATTAGCAAACACATGAGAATGTGGATATGTAACAATTGAATTTGGTGTAGGTACACCTTTTACGTCTAATGGACCAACATAATGTCGGTGAGGAATAATAACTACCCCTATTACTGCAGTCGGCACCGGCATCCCCATAACTTGAGTTTGTTCTGTTTCTTGCCATTCTTTAGGAGCAGTAATATGATTAACTGATAATTCTCCATCAACATGTAACCCGCCTTTTATAATTGCATTACCATTAACACCAAAATTTGAATCTACCAATACTTGACCCCCTTGTTTATTTTTTATTGAAACTAAATCAGCTTCTAAACTTAATCTTTTACCCCCTTGTATGTTGGTTTCGTATTCTGCTGATAAATTTAATTGTTCTCCACAAACGTTAGTTATGGTACCTGATACGTCAACGCTTCCATATGATTTCATACTTAAACCACCAGCACCAACTAATACATTAAATCTATTAGCAACATTTAAAGAATAAGAACCACCAGGTAAATCATCAACATGAACATATTCAAACATTGGGCTTTCTTTCATTCTGACGAACGCACCGTCTTCATCAATACTAACTCCATTATTTGTAATTTTACCTACATCATCCATTCTAATATTACCAAAATCGTTCATTACAAGACCAATTGTCTCTACTTTATTTTTTGTAATATCAATTATGTGATTACCACCTAGACCCATTTTCTTTTCAATATCTGCAAGTTTAGTAATTTCACTCTTATACTGACTTTTGTATGCATCTAAAGTCTTCCTAGGGTCGGGAACCCAATTACCATTTTCACTACTCGGGCTTAACCCCGTACCATTACAAACCGGGCATCGATCAGTTGGAGGTATACTTGTCATTGTTGGTTTATTAAACGTATTTGATATAAGTTTGGATATCGGAATAGGTAGACCCATCGCGTTGATTGCTAACTGTGCAATATAGGTGCTAGCTTTATTATTTGTAACCAAATATTCTCTACCACCTTTACACACGGGACAATCACCAAAAGTACCATCTCTTTCTTGGAGTTTGGATGTTAATTTAATATAATCACCGGCATCTATTTTTTCTGCTCTTTTTAATTCAAATAATTGTTTTATTTCAGATATTGCTTGAACACGTTCTTTCCATTCTTTAAAATATTCGCTTTTTAAATTACCCGTTTTAAGATAATAATCACCCCTAACAATATAATCTAAATCTCTCTCAGTATATACATTTCTAAACCCTCGTACTGTATCATATTGATTTTGTAATACTAATTTTTGATCATCATGTACAGCTAGCTCTACATTTGTTTTTAAAGCAAATTGTTTAAATGATCCATTATAACCTGATATTTTTAAACTTTCTCTGTAATCTGAATTTACAAATTCAATAGTACCACCTTTTTGGTTTATAATATATTTGTTTTTATAGTATTCTAAATCTGATTCATTGTCATCTTCATTTGTATTTTCAAACCCACCCGGGTAATCAAAACCGGACTCACCACCATACATTTGTTGCCAATCGTCTTGCCCATAACTAGCTGCGAAGTAAACCGGAAATAAAGGATCACCATCATGAAAAAATACCCAAACATGAGCACCTACAGAAGGAATAGCAAACGAACCTTTTGTTTTATTTGAATAAACACTAGGTGTATAATCAAACGAATTCAAATTTACATTATTAATATTATTATCTGCAGAATTAAATGCATCATTTACTTTAAATCTATACTTTTCATAAACATTACCTTCTTTTTCCCCAATACCATCTATATTTTGTTTACCGCTTGTCTTGTCGCTAAAATCTATTTTTTCAAATTCAGTTTTTTCAAAACCTCCTTTTTCAGAATAACTACTGTCTGAAGTAGATGCATAATTAGGTTTAGTATTTAACCTCCCGGTACTCATTTCCCCCGTAATAGGAGAAGCACATATACTCCATGGTAATATTTTTTTTAAATCTTCGTATATATTGTTTAAATCGCTATTAATATTGGCACCTAAAAATTTAAATTTTTTATCTTCAGGAATTTCATTCCAATTTTTATATACAGTAGGGGAAATATGAGGTACAAAAATCTTAACACGCCCTCTTGCAAGAGGATCGTTGTTTTGTATAATTATACCTAAATAATTTCCGTAGTATTTTTTCATATTAATCTGGTTCAACAGCACCTCGCGCCTCGTTGCTGGTCTCTATTGAAATATTTAAATCATATTTTCCAGGTATGTATACCGGGTCTGTTCTATTTTTAAATTTTAATGCTAATTTTTCTTGAATAGCTTCAAATTTATCTACCCTTTGTTCAGTTTCATATATAGATGTAGCATTTAATGCTTCCTTTGATATATCTGCACCCCTTTTAGTTATTGATTCTATAATAGAAGGGTCTTTTCTGACGTTTACTTTGTCTCTTGATGTTATATTTAAACTGCTTTCACAACCCAAAAACTTCGATAGTGTCAGATTCCCTAGTTCATGTTGATTAAGAATGTTTAATCTATTGAACGACAATGCTCCCGCGATACCTTCTAGTGTTTGGGTTGCAGTATTTTGTATATCAGCAAAAACTTGATCAAAAGCTTCAGTAATGCTATTACCTATTCCTGTTAATGGTGGGACTTTAAATTGGTCTAATGTAGGTATACCTAAACTTATAGTAAAAATACCTAACAAATCTTTTACTTTATCCCCAATACAATCTAATATTTGTGGCATGTTCAAATCAATCGCAGAAGATCTTTTTAAAGAAGCAATTCCAGGGGGTATTAATTGATTTGTTGCGCTATTAATAAAGTTTTTTGATGTTAGTTTATCTGTATTAAGTAAATTAATTGTTTCTTGAGGAATCTTTGCTGTGTTAAGTATTTTCTGAGATACACCTGCTTTTAAAGCTTCTACTCTTTTAAATGGATCAGTAATACCAGAGATTGTATTGGTAATTGAATTGCTTATGCCAGAAAATAAACCTGAAGTTGTGTTTGTTACTGCAGCCCCTAATCCTGTAAAATTACCCGTAGATAATGCTTTAGTTATATCAAATGCACCACCAACTAAATTAGTTGCAGAAGATAAAACGCCACCAACTAGTCCATCTATACCGCCAGTGATACTGCTAAAAGCGTTTTTACCAATATTACTAATCGACGATGCTGACGGAATCCAAGGATACATATAATTATTTAATTGGTGAATCTTTTAAACAAGCTTGATCTTTTAATGGTATCTATTACAATATTATTATGCACTTATGTATCGTACCGGATCTTCATAATAGGGTAGAAGTAGCAAAAGAAATAATTGAAAAAGAAAACGAAAACGTTGATGAATTCATATTTTTAGGGGATTATTTTGATGATTGGAATGAAACCCCACAAACAGCAAAAACATCCGCGGAGTTTGTATCAGAATATATACACGATGATAAATTTAAATTTCTTATAGGTAACCATGATCTACATTATATCATTAATCATAGATCATGGAGATCGTCGACTTGGTCAGAAGAAAAATTTAATATTATTAATGAAATTATTGATGAAGATATGTGGTCTAAATTTTTATGGTCATATCATAAAGATAATTGGTTATTTTCTCACGCCGGTATTAACTCAAAAGAATATTATTCTGAAGGTTTAGATGAAATGCTAAATGCACATATTGCGGATGTAGTAGATAATGATTTAGATTATTCTAAATGGTTTTCACCATATGGTAAATTTTGGTTAAAATACCTTTCTGGGGTCCCTCTTGCACTAGAGGACGGTAAACCACTAAATCAAATGTGTGGTCATTCGGTTTTAGCAAACTGGAATATGAAACAATTAGTAGGTTATAGAGTATATTGGATTGATACGTGTTCTCAAAATTATGCACTTGTAAATTTGGAAGAAAACACTGTTAATATACGGAATACTAGCTATAATCATTCGTATCATGCAGGTGAAATAAAATGGTTAAGCAAGATAAATCAAATAAGAAATTTATAGCATTCACAGGCCCTGGGTGTTCAGGTAAAACCACCTTAATTAAATCTGTAGATTTTAACAAATTCTTTAATGAAAAAGTTTTTTATATAAATTCTCATACAAGAGAACTTAAACATAAAGGGTTTCCTATTAATTCAGAAGGTTCTGATGATACTCAGATAATGATTACATTGAAACATTTTGAAAATATTAAAAATGATTTAGGAATGAATTGTATTTTTGATAGATGTGTTTTAGATGGGTTCGTGTATACTAAATGGTTGTGGAGACAAGATCAAGTATCTAATTATGTTAAAGCATTTGCTGAGGGGGTTTATATGAATAACATTGAAAAATATGATATATTGTTTTATTGTGAGCCGGATTTTAAATACACAAAAGATAAGGATAGAGATTCTAATAATAAGGACATTGAAATTATAAAATCTATATATGATGAAGAAATTACAATTTTAGAAAACATTTTGTATGAAAAAAATACAAGAATAGTAAGACTTACAAATAGTGTACAAAAAAGAATAAATGTAGTTGAAAAAGAGTTGAAAAGATTATTGAAGTGAATATAATAATAACATGGCATTACAAGAATTAGATAATTCAAACGTTGGTACACACTTAGGTAAAACTAGTTCATATTCAGGTGAATATAATAAAGAGCTTTTAGTTCGTGAACCAAGATCAAGTAATAGAGAATATCTAGGTATAAATGACGACGACCTGCCTTTTCAAGGTTGTGATGTTTGGAATGGTTATGAAGTATCAGCACTAACAGATAACGGTCTTCCTATTAATGCTATCGCTAAAATAGTATATTCTTGCGATAGCAAATATATTGTTGAATCCAAATCTATGAAGTTATATTGGAATAGTTTTAATATGACAAAAATGGGTGAGTCTGAAAACGACGTAACAAACAATATTGCAAAACAAGCTATTGAAGATTTAGGTGAATTATTAGAAACTGGTGTTAGCGTTCACTTATATTTTCCAGATGCCAAGCCGGATGAAGAAACAATTCAAGATAGTAATAATTTTATTCATTTAGAACTATCTGCTGATGATAGTGTAGTTTATGATGTGTATAAAGAAACACCTGAATTGTTAAAATTTGAAGAAACGTTAGATGGCTCCAGTGAATTTAAAAAATATAAATCAAATTTATTGAAATCAAATTGTAGGGTAACTTCTCAACCAGACTGGGGTGATATTTTTATTACAATTAAAGGAAATAAACAACCTACGGTTACCAGTTTATTGCAGTATATTGTTTCGTTTAGAGATGAAAATCATTTTCATGAAGAAATTTGTGAGTGTATATATAAAAGGCTTTGGGATCTTTGTTCTCCCGAAGAGTTGACCGTTACATGTTTATATGTTAGACGTGGTGGTTGGGACATCAATCCCCATAGAATCTCACATGAATACCTATATAATAATCAGCTAGCTGATGTTGGTATAATGTTTACAAAACAACCTAGACAATAATGTGATTATATCACATAAATTAAAAGAATATGTACAAAAAAAAGCCCGCCTAGGCGGGCTAATTTCACTCAAACAACACGAATTAAACGTACCCTAATATTCTTCTTCTTGCGTGGTTGGGACCTACTGCAGCTCCAACACCTGCATAAGAAACGGTGTATACACTACTTGCTAATGTAAATCTTACAGCAAATCCATCATCGCAAATTAATGCAAAACTAACAGGTCCTGGATCGTCGTCAAATTTCGTATCAAATACGGGATCAGTACCACCACCGGGGTCTGTAATAGTAACGGTTTGATTAACAGCATATGCGCCAGGGTCGTCAAAAATAATACCAATTACTTGATGGCCATTATAGGTACCGGCAGTTGTTAATACCACTGCATCAGCGTTACCGGGTGCATCATAAGAAGCTGAATAATTGGGGTGAGGAGGAGGATCGTAAATTTTTGTTTTATCATAACACCCTAAAAGGTATCCCGGGGTTGAATCTATTCCACTTGCCATGTATATATTTATTCATCTAGGTTAATTTTTTCGAAAACAAAAAAAAAGCCCTCCGAAGAGGGCTTTGCAATTGTTGTTATTTCTCTTAGAAATAAACGGCTTGTGAGCCTGGCGTGAACGCATCGCCCAAGTTCTTCAAGATCACAACGTGATAATACAAGTTAGCACCGAAGATGTTGTCAACAACACCATAACGGGTTAACAAGCCAACGCGTGGCGAGAAGTCATTTGGACCAATTGTTCTCTGAACCATAACAGGAATGTATGGGCAATAGATGATACCTGTGTCGTAAAACTCAGGACCTTTATAACCAAGTAAGGCGTATTCAACACGAGTCGCACGAACCTGGTTCGTAAGAGATGTGTAAGGTGTATACTGCCCTTGATCAGGCTGTGAAATATAACCCTGGTTCTGCTCGAACTGAGCTTCCGTTCTGGTATCACGGTAAACGTTAAAACGACCACCGAGGTTACCAACTTTGGCAACACCGACTGGCTGTGTGTTAACATTACCCTGCACCGGAACCCATTGGAACTCAGGTAACATCTCGAGAATAGCAGCTGTACGGGGTGTGCAAACTACGAAGTTAGCAGCACCACGACGGTTTCTAATCGCGATTCTATTCGCCTGAATAATGAGTCTCTGGTAGAAGTCTCTGTTACGCTCTACTAACCAGCGACCATCTGCTGACTGAGGAGCCCAGATTGAATAACCATTACCTGTACCGTTGTCGAGAGCGACCTGGATCATTCTCATTAACATTTCACGGTCAATCTCAGCCTGTAACTCATACGACATAGCGTTAGTGAGCTCAGTATCAATATCAATACCATTCATGTTTTTGAGATCCTGCTCTAACTCAACGGACCAACGAGCTGCTAATCTACGAGTACCAGCCTCAACAGCTGTTTTCTCGAAACTAACAAGAACCTGTGGAATACGTCCGGTCAACTCAAAGTTAGCAAGAAGTTTTGCAACACCAGCATCCTGATCTGCACCAGGGAAGTCAGTTCCGGCGACGCCTAAACCAGACAACTTACCAGAAGAAGTACCTGTAAAACGGGTATCTAACATCTGATAACCTAATTCATTACCATCAACATTGGTACCAGAACCAGAACCCGGTGGTCCAGCAGTCGGGTTGGCAGCAGTATTTTCCGCTGTACCGTAAGTGCCTTGACCAATACCGTCAACACCGTTACCTAAGGCATCGGTTTCATACTTGTAACGCAAAGCAAATGCTAAGCCAACCGGTCCGCTCATAGGCTGAACACCAACAATCTCGTTAGTGATCAACTCTGGGAATGTACGACGAATCATCGGGATGAGAATCTTAGGCAAGCGGTAGTCACCAGTTGCATAAGTATCACCCTGTGTATAGGAGTTAGGCATCTGATTACCATTCTGACCAATGTTAACACTACCATTGGACATAACAGAACCGGTACCGCCCGATACGTTACTTGCCTCATTCAAACACCATGCCTCTTGGTTTTCCAAGAGCATTGCCGTATTAAGACGAGTGTGGTCGTCTTCGATAGGAGCTACATTGTCCGACTCGTAATCCAAAACAGGATTCCATTTCTCCAATAAGCTCCTGGCTCTATCTTGATCGATATAAGCCTGTGTGGGTCTAATTTTCTTCATAATTAATTATGTGGGTTTGTATAGTACACTTGTACTAAAAAATTCTTTATATAAAAGGGTTAATCTTTTGATTAATATTTGCCTAGCTCACCCATATAAGTCTGTAAAGGTTTGTGATCAGCATATTGTTCTTGAGATTCAACTCTCTCTTCAATAATTGGTCGATCAACATCTTTAGTAACTGTATTTTGCGATTTGGCTTGCTCGTGCAAAACTTCAAGATGTTCTTCATGGTTCTTATCGAACATCTTCAACGTATAATCAAAGTTTTCATTAATAAACTTCGCTGATTTATTATTTAAAACCTTCTTACAGAAATTCGCTTTATCTTCTGAGATATTAGCTGTCTTTTCTTCTAATGTCAGCCTGCTCTTTAAGATTGCGTTTTCCTTAGCTAAACGTTCTAACATCGCGTTAGACTCGCTTAATCTATTAATAGATGCATCTATTCTTGCCTTACCATCAACGATTGCGCCCTTGATACTGTCTTTTTGTAAAGCTGCATCAACTGCTAACACTCTTCTCATTTCACGTAAAACCTTATTTGACTTTCTATTCTTAACCGCGGCGTTAATAGATCGCTGCGGTACTAACTTCTCAAGATATATATCAAGGTATTTACTCACTTTACCTACCAAGTCATTCTTGAAAGTAACAGCCTCTTCATTTATTGCATTGCTGTACTTCTCAACCACGGTAATTAATTTATCACCGTGATTCTTATCAATGGCTCCAACAACTTTATCCAATTTACTCGTGTGGTCAACATCTATAGCTTCAAGCAAATGCTCTAATTTGGCGCTATATTCATCATCCTGTTTTACTAGTGCTGATTCAACATGAAGGGCAACCTTTTTGTTGAAAGCATTTTCAATAGCTGTCATTGTATCCTCAGTAAGAATACCATCCGCTTTTTCTTGGAGTATATCTGTTATCTTGTCCATATTAAAAAATTCTTTGTTTTGCGGCTCTTTTTATTTTAAGCCTTAATTTCTGTTCAACCACTGCACGTAAATTATTGTGTGCTTCCTTATAAGCACCAATGGAAATATTTTTTAAAAAACTGTTAATCCCTTTACGTTGTGACATATATTTATTATTTATACATTCGAGCCTATTTTATTTAAAAAGTCTAATACTCTCTCTCTTAAGTAGGTATCAACTTCTTTTCGAGGCAGTGTCTTTAAACTTTCTTCAAACTGATTATATGATTCTTCAAACTTACCATCGTCAGTAATAATAAAACTTTTACTCTCTAAAATGCCATTTACAAAAGCTTTCGGACATGAAGGATCAGAAACACAATCAATAGCAACTAATTTCATATCTGATACTTTATTGACACCAGCTTTTTCTTCAGTTAGTTGCCCTAAAGCTCTAGAACTCATTCCTACTTTTACGCCATCATTTACTAAACTCTTAACAATTTGGCCACATGGTGTGGATAAAACTTTAGACTTACCATAAAACATATTGCCTTCTTGCCACATGTCTGTAACCATATGGCACGCTCTTTCTAAGTCTACTTCAGCAGTGGTGGGATGATTTAACTCTCCCATACTTCTGTTTTCGTTAACCATATCTTTTTTATAACGAGCGATCTCTCTCCTTAATTCCTCAGTTGGGTAATACCGTTTATTACGATTGACTTGTTCAGCCATCATATAAGGGCCTTTAATATAAAGGTTTTTTGTTCCATCCTTGCTAGCTTCTTCAAGAACGTATTCGAACTCTTCCTTTGGCGCCGGTGCTTCTACCAGTAATTTATAAGACATGTCTGATTAATATTTATACTTTTAAACTCTTTTATTCTGCTTTAACATAAAAAGCATCACCCCAAGACACCCCATCCCATGATGTTTCTTTTCGTTCAAACCCATACATACCTAGATATATATCTATCTCTTCTACTCTCGCACAATTTTCATATAGTTCGTCCCTATTAACTTCACAAATAATATAGTCAATATTTTTTAATGTTTTTTTAGCACCAATAAAAACGTTTAATTCAAAACCTTGCACGTCGATGTTTATTAAATTAAATTTTTTACTGGGTTCATATCTATCTAATGGGTCTATTTTTATTTCTATTTCTTCTGTAAAAACAATATGGGGGTACTGCCTGGCGTGAAGATCCGGTTTCATTAATGAATTACTTTGCCCTGAATTATCTTTACTTCTAAAAAAAGATGTTTTTCCTTTAAATGGGCCTAGTGCTTTGTTTATACAAATAGCTCTATCATCACCACCCACTTTGTTTACTAAAACTTTATAACTATCTTCATCTGGTTCAAAAAACAGCATATGCTGAATTGAATCATATTGATTATATATGTCGTATTCGCTTCCATGGTGACCACCTATGTGGATGACACCAGTAACATTCATTTTATATTTTTTTACTAAATTATCGTAGTCTAATAACATTATATACCTAACTCTTTTTCTGTTAAAATTTTAAATTCTACACCCTTCTTCTTTGCCCATTTTTCAGCTGCATCCCATTTTGCTCTATTTTTAACATATGTTTTTTGTTCATAAAGCATGGTTGATCTTTTCTTACTTTTTTTAACAACAGGAGGAACTGTTTGTTTAGAAGGTTTTATTTCTATTAGATACGTTTTTGGTCCATTAGTTTCATTTATTGTAATTAACCCATCTACAAAGTATCTATTAATTCTACCCGTCAAAGGATTGTTATAGGGCACTATCACACATTCGCTATCCCAAGCTGTAACGTTTTCATTTAAATCGCACCATCTAAAAAATTTTAATTCCCACCCAGAGCGATATATCGGCCAAGTCTTACCTCTATATTTGTCCCTATTTCTAGGCTTAAACACCCCTTGTTTAAATTTTCCTTTCGGCATATTTCTATTTAAATTACTTACATCTTATTACAACCTCTTCAGGAAATATATATCCAAATTGATGTCCTAGTTTTACTACCTCTCTTAAAAGAGGTTTATTTACTTTAGGTAACATTTTTTTTACAAATATTTGCATTTCTTTATGTTCCGAAGGCCTACCCGATGTTTCTCTTCTTGAACCTGTATTGTGTTGAACAGTAGTATCTAATTTAACAGTATTTTTACACTGAGTTTTGTCTTTTAAAAACGCATAAATTTCTTTATCAAATTTTTCAACTTGAATAGTTATATCAGGTTTTTTAGCAAGAATTAACTTATGCCATTTTAACCAAAAGTCCAAGCAAAACTCAACTGAATTCAAAGATTTATTTTGCCATGGAGGGGTAACAAGGCCCCAATTTGCTTTTTTGAGACCTTTAAAAACGCCGCGGCGCATAATATTAAAATACTCTTCATCTAAATCTTTTTTTACAGCGCATAATTCTTCTTTTAAACATGGAATAGATTTAAATGGGTTCCTTATATAATGAATGACATAGTCGTAAGTATCTCTTACCTTATCATAATTCTTTTTATATAATTCTTTTGGAGGTTGTTTCACATTTACCGGGTGAGAAGCATCATACCCAGGCGCAAATGCCCACATAACTAAACTCTTCCCAGGTGAATTTTTTTCTATTTCGCATTTGACTCCCATTTCATTTAGTGTATGATTTATGAAATGAGAACCACCACATGGTGAACCTACTGCTAAAAAAATGCTATTTCTGAAACACAAGAATTTAGACACATAGCTATTTAAAATTTAGCCTATTAAAAACAATGGAGGTTCTGCATCACTTAAGCCTGGTGAGGCTCCCGTGTATAATTCTTGTTCTAATTTTTCTTTTTCTTCTCTTCCCTCTTGCAACATATCATAATTTAAAACACCACCACCAAACAATTGTACGTTGCTATATTTACCCCTAACTCTTCCTACATTTATTTTTGTTAATGCTAATGCATATTGAAACAACCACATTTCTTTAATAATCCACTGAATTGGTTGCTCTACATAGCATTCTAAAATACCCCAAAATTGTTCAGTTCCTGGTTCTGGGTACATTTGCATATATTGTGTACGTTGATTAAAAACAACACTTTTTCTTAATGCAAGCATTTTCTCTCTTGTATCTAACCAATTCTTTAAAACATACCAACTAACTAAATCAAACCCATAATTACCCATAGAATAACTAAAATAGGTTTGTTGTGCTAACGTTTGTTCAATAGTAAAAAGTGTATTTACACCATCAGAAGAACCAACCTCAAAACCTCTAATATCTATAACTTTCCTATAATCGTCTAAAAGATAATCGAACGACTGATTAAGATACAACTGTTCTGGTTTTAAATTTTCACCAACTTCAAATATATACGGGTTAGATGTATCACCAATAATCATTTTGCCTATACCATATAAAGGAGCAAAACTTGTTCCGCATGCATCAGGATATATAAAATTAAAATTAGGATTTAATAATGTATCATTATTAATTAACCCTTCTGTACGATTAGCAGAAAATAAAACATCTAAACGAATTCCTTTTCCCCTTTCATATAATGCGGAATTAAAAACTATATATTCTCTTGTATAACCAGCAAATTTTGTAAACATCTCACATGCAATACCAATATTTTCATATAATTGATCTTGATGAACTTCAATATTAATTAGAGGAGCCCCTAAACTGCGTGATATTCTTTGGGCTAATCTATCGTAACTACAGATCTTATTATTAAGATTTGTAGAATAAAAAGAACTTACTGGTGCTACCGTTGAACAGTCCATGTGATATTATTTATACAAACGACTCAACTGTCATGGAAATAGAACAAGTCTCCTGACCTTTTCCTAAATAAGCTGGCAAGGGTAACTTGTTAATTTTCGCCTCAGGGACATCAAGTTCTAAAAATACATTATATTTCTTAAACCCCGAATTTTCCGTTTCAACCTCCTTAAGACTGGAAAATAAATTGTGTATTATATACGTTTTGTTATTGTATTGTTCCTCGGTAGGGCCAACAGCTGCAGGGTATTGCCCGGTTGCACATGCTTTTGCAGTTTGATTTTTATGATCCCAATAAATGTAAACTTTATGCTCACAAACATCAAATTTATTATTACCCGTAGTATCATTCCTTGCTTGTGTATATGTTATAATAGTTTTTTTAAAGTTATCATATCTTTTACCAAATAAATTTACCCAGGATGTAATAGTACCACCTGTAACGGTACCAACCACAGAATTGTCAAAATAACCAACCCATGCATTTCTTGGTTTAGTGGTTATTACATCACCAACTATATTTTCTGTTTCTTTATTAGTCCCGCTAGTTGTTTCCAAATCAGTAACTCTACCGTATATATCAAAAGTAAGGGAAGATATGTCTGATATATCATATGTTTGATTTGTTACATAAGAACTAATCGGTCCCGGATTGAAAGAAAACGGTTTTAATTTATAAGTTGACGTTGCTTTAAAATACTTGCAAAAATTTCCTATATTAAGTTTGAAATTTTTCATTATAACACCTTCTAACCCTGCAACAACAAAAAGATCATCTGGTGTTATCGTTTTATTAGTTGCTACTTGAAGTTGTGTTATTTTTTTGCTCATGTACTTGTAATAACAACGTTTACTGCAATTGATTGATTAGTAATAGTGTTTGATGCACTATCAATTATAGTGAAAATTGGTAGCCCCGTTATTTGTCTACCGCTTCCATTAATTAAGATTTTCGGTATACATATTTTATTTGTTGCACCTTGAATTTGTCCAGTAAAAATATTATCACCTGTAGGTATTGTATTGTTTTGCCACACTACAGGAAAATTAATAGCACCAACTGTTGGACTATAATAAGGAAAAGAACCCGTACCTCTAATGGTGTTGTTTTTCCAATCAATAAATATATTTGCATTCCCGGGTTGAGGCTGAAAATCAGTATTATTATCAGAATAAGAGTAATTAATATCTATAGTTGTATTATCATATTTGAGATAATTAACACTAAATAAATGATCCCAAAATTTGTTATCACTTGTACCATCTGAATAATTTATTAATGTAGCATATTTATCTGTGGGATAATAATACGTGTCATTATTAAAATATCCCCCCAATAGGTTATTACTAGCATTATTTGTATTGTTATATGTTCCGGGGCCCGGGGCATTAGTGTTTGGTATATGACCTTTAAAAAATCCTGCTGCCGTACCACTAGCAATTAAAACATTATTAACTTGTGTTTCAGTTGTTATATCCCAAACACGACCATACTTATCAAACTTTAATGAACTAATATCAGCTAAATTAACTGTTTTATTACTTACCGTGTTACTAATAGGTCTCTTTTGCCCGGTAGCCCCATCAACAATTAATCCGTATGCCATTGTATCAATATGGCTTTCTTCAAAAGAGATAGGAAAAACGCTAGATTTATTTCTAAGAAAATCATTAAATTGTTCAATCGTAACTTTTTTGTTAATATTGCTAATAACAGTTTCTGAAGAATCCACCAACGTAATTAAATCGTCACTTACAATATTGTCATATAGTAATTCATCTAACTCTGATATTTTTTTTCCTGCCATTTTAAATATTTATTACTAAGCCCACTGATCTAAAGTTTTCATGCGATCCACCTCATCACCAGGAACAATATAACACTCATTATGTGCGGCCGCGCGCGTCATTGTAGTATACCCATATGGGTACTTGTCTCCGTATATATCATAAAAAATGATGTGATTAAAATAATGCGGATTTCCGGGAATCCCGTGCCAGTCTCTAACTATATCCATTACATATTCCCAGCTAACGTCACTGCATATGAGTTCCTTTACTACTGGTTTAGTTTCACCACCATCTTTGTCGGTTAGATCAGTGTTGTCAACTTTCTGTCCACCATTTACTAATTCATATAAATGACAACCATTTACATCATAAACGTTTCCAACATAGTCAGGGTCACCTTCTTCAAATTTTAGTCTATATTCTTCAGCTTTAGTATTATTAAAAAATGCTTGTGGTTCCTCACCCTTTTTTTCAAATTTAAAATAAACTATAAAATCTCTCTCCACAAAACACCCATTCATATCCGGTAGGTTTATGTTATAATTGTAACTTGTTGTATCTATAGCAATATAATCCCACGACCCTACATTTTTGGGTTCAAGTGGGACCTGGTACATATTAAAAGTAACATTTAATGTTTGCTCATTGTTTTGATTTATCGTATTATATTTTTTATATCCTGTATGAGCAAATTCCCCACCGTAATAGTCGTTATTAACTAAGAAATACATTTCATTATAATCCTCCGGAAAAGATAAAAGATCCAAAGGTTCAGAACAACCCCCACTACTAAACATATCTTCATCAGTATTAGGTGTTTTCGCGGCTGGGCAAACTATTGATTCTGGTTCAGGCTCCGGTTCAGGCTCCGGTTCAGGCTCCGGTTCAGTTTCCGGTTCAGTTTCCGGTTCAGGCTCCGGAGGAGGAGGTTTTTGTGGTAAAATTTTATCTTCTAAAAGTATTGCATCACGATTAGTTTTTCCTTGTTCTAATCTATAATAACCGTTAGCATTCCCTGGAAAATCTTCTAGCATTAACCCCATTAATCCTGGAGAAAGAATATTTACTTGTTGTTGAGGGGGTGTAACTTGATTAGAAAATAATTTGACTAATAATAATTGATATTCGTATATTTTATTTAAAACTCTATTTGCTACTGTGCGTGAAAAAATCTCGTTAGTCCCTATATAATTATCTAAAGTCGGGTCGTAATTTAACAACTTTAATTCACTATCATCAAAATAAGTAATACCATTAAATTGTAACCCACCATCCCTTAAAAGCGTAACAGAAACGTTATTAGATATATAATTAGATAATTGTAAATTATTACTAAGCAATTTAATTATGCTTTTATTATATGAAAAGTTAGATACAAATTCATTTTTATCTACTTTTATTTCATCGAGACTATAAATGTCGAAGGTGTAATTTGATAGCAAAGTTTCGAAAGCATTCTTTTCATTGAATACTAATAATGCACCAAACTCGTTTCTTTTTGCATATGCATAAATTTTATTTGTATCATCACCTACATCAATTTGTGTTAAAAACTCAATAGCTGTATTATCAATTTTATTATCAGAAAGATTAAACCTACCAATAAACTCTAAATTATCAAAGAAATATTTGTATATATTTCGTCTCGTTGATACATATAAGTTGTTATTGTCTTCAGCTACTATAAAATCTATAAACTCTTCAGAATTACTATTATTGTATAATTTAGTGCTCTTTAAAGGATTTAAATCGTCATCCAATATAAACAATATACCTGTTGTTGTTAACCAATAAAAGTTATTGTTATACATTTTAATAGTAGCAGGTGGGTTATTTTTTGAAAAAGCTGATTTTCTCAAATTTCTTACAAACCCCAAATCTTGGTCATATATCTTTATGCAATTATTCCCTTGATCTAATACATAAAGTTCGTCATTATGGTATTGTAATATTTTTGGGTTGTTAAATGAATAATTATCCCTTATACCCCCTAAGCCACCTATAATTTCTGTTTCGTAGAAATTATTATTTCTAATATTATCATCCCGCGTGAAACCATTAACGTTAATTTTATATACACTATTATTTGTAGAATCCGATACATATAATGTATTTTTTGCATATGCTGACGCATTAATTCCTTGAAAATTTAAATCATTATTAATACCAATTGAAGAAGTAACATTTGTAAAAGTGTAATCAGCAGATAATGTTGAAGTTGTGTTTGCACTCAAAGCAGAAATATGATCCGGACTACAACAAAACACACAATTATAACCAGATAGTGTCCCTGGGCCTATAGATATAGATTTTAAGTTATTAAAATTTTTATCAATTATTGTTTCATGTAAATCTTGAGTATTTGTATTTGTGAACAACTTAAACAACTGAACAGTTGAACCTTGCTGGTATCGTTCCACCCCTTCAACCGTTAGTATAGCAGGTTCGTCACTAAGCAAGCTTCCTATTGTTGCAAAATCTGCATTACCAAAAAACGTACCGCCGATATTAAATGAAGATAATTCCATCACCGGTTTTGAATTCAAACCACCCCATCTTTGATTATATTCGTAAGTATTGATGGCAAAATATGCACTTAATGCCTGCCTTGCTCCATACACTGCTGCATAGTCATTACCATATTGAGCTGTATCCAGTTCTATTGTAGTTGTGGTGCCGCTGGGTATTGTATCATCTGTCGTATCAGGGTTAACCGCACCTTCATAACTGAATACTATATTATGGGTATTATTATCAGAATCCGTTACATAAAAATAAGGCATTTCTGAGTTATCTTTTATTGTAAAAGCTTCTACACCTTGTGTGTAGGGGGTAAAATTCATAATCCCAATATCTAAATAATCCCCAGAGTAAGTAGCGGTACCAATAAACCCTTCATATTGTGTAGGTAAATTAGGGTCAGCTAATTTAGATACCGAATACAAATACATTAGATTTGATTGTAATTTTTCTACACAAGAATTAAAATTGTACCCATTAACCAATTCATTTACACCCAATAAAACATCATCCTTATTATAAGGTAGAGTTACTACTGTGCTTAAACTTCTATTAAACGTATAATCTAATTTGTCAAACTCTGTAGATATTTTTATCATTCTATTTCCCAATCAACTTTATTTAACTTAGTGTTAGCAGGAATCACTTGTATAATTTCTTCAATAATATTATTGGAGATATCTTGCTGTAATGACTCTTCAGTTATACCAGTATCTAAAATTCTAACATTAAACAAATTGCTCTTTCTGCCAGGTAGTTTAAATTTGAAGAACTTCTCAATATTTTCAATATAATTTCTTTTTCCTGTCGGTAATTCAAAATACAAATCTTTTATATCATTTCTTGCCCTTACAATATTAGCTACATCATACAAATATAAAGGAACATTATACACATAAAAGTTTTTTATTTTAAAATTACCATAATTATAATAATTTACATCCTGCAAGTTTTCGTTCAATTTATTATTACCATAACTAGCTTCGGTACCTACATAAAATATATTGTCAAATATAGTACCATAACTATATTTTGTATTTTGGAACCCGTATGTGTCAACAATATTCCCATCTATAAAAAGATTAAACAACCCTTTTGTTGTGTCTAACGTAGTAGTAATATTATGGTACCCAGGACTAATATTAGACAAAGGATAAGAAAGACTGGCTTCTTCGTACGTTTGTACATCGTATATATTAGGAAGCCGTAACTTTACATCTAAAGTGTTCCCCGGATTATAATTATTCAACACATAATCATAATTGTTTATATTATCTACTGTATCAAATGTTGTTGTTGTGCTTTTTACATTACCGTCAGTAAAGCTACTAATATTGGTAAAAGATGTATTTGTTCTAGTATAAAAAGGTAAATTAATATCTAGGGGTGGCCGGAGGTCGGCATCACTATTTGAACTTAAACTATATATTGTTAATAAATCTGTTTGTAATTTTCCGTCATACCACTCGTTTATTAAGTCTATATTTTTTCCATATGTAGTATGGTTTCCGGTAATAACAGAAAGATTAACAAAATTGGTTTCTGGTGCATCAGATAAACTAAAAAGACTACTAGTAATATTAGTATCAAATTGATCTATAACCGAAAGATAATGGTTATCAAATATTACATAAAATACACCATTGTTGTCAAAAGTATAATCATTAAGAATTTCTACTTCTACCTTATCTTTTAAAGTGTTATCATTTATATTGAAATATTTTAGAACATCTCCTGCATAAAAATAAACATCGTTATCAACAAATTTGGGATTCTCCCCCGATAATAAACATACAGTGCTCCCTTTTACAGCTATACTACTATAGATATCACCTAATTTTTTAGTGGTGTAACTTAACTCTGAACTAATATTGTGGTTTAAACTGGTTGAATTTAATCTATACCAATCACTACCATTTAAAATAAAAACGTATTTATCAAACGGATAAAAAGCAGTAACACCATTATTATTAATAAATGATAGATACTTTGTATCTAATTTTGTTCCAATATAGTTATATTTTGTTACATTAAAACCATTATCAAAAACTAAAAAATCCCCATTGGGTTCTAACTTAATGACACTTGTAATAACCCTGTCATGTTTAATAGTTCTCAGAAGTGTCCCAAAAGTATTATACAAATAAATCTCATTTTCATCGAATGATACAGAATATGGTGTAATTCTTCTATAATTAAAAATACCATACCCTTTATTTGAATAGTTACCCACTATTTGTGATCCAAAAGGTTTGTTCCAATCATCGTTGTAAATATCAAACGAAACAGAAAAATTATCGTAAGTAGATAACTCATCTAAACTTTTATCTAAAGCCTTTGCAAAATAATTACCATCAAAATTTATTTCGCCAGTAAAATCTTGTTTTATGTAAAATTTATTAAAATATCTTTGGAAATTATTAAAAATTAAATTCCCAGAAAGTAAGTTCACATATGTTTGGCAATTTTCATTCCCTACATGATGATATGCATAAAGCGCTCCCTTTTCAAATGATAGATCGCTTTTTTTATCATACATATCATACTTTTCATAATCCATATTTACATTTGCACTAATTATGTCAAAATCAGTAGTACCTAATAATGCTGTTGATGATTCGGTTAATGCATCATAATAGGAAATATTTGCCGGATTATAATATCTGTCTACCCAAAGCCCTGGTTCGTTAATATCCCTACCCCCAGATAACCACGTACAAAGATATGCCCCGATTTCAGTATTAGATACGGCCCCAAATGGTGAACTATATTTGTAATCACCTAATTTTTTAAAAATCTTATCCGAATAATATGGTGTATCGCTAGGAATAGCCCCACTAACAACTAAAGATGAATCATTAACATTTAATTTTTCATAAGGGTAAATATCAAAAGGTATGTGAAAATAATTTAAATTGTCTTTTTTTAGAATTTTAGATATAGAATAACCAGCATACCCTAAACCTATATTATAGTTTCCTTTTTCCTGATTAACTCCTGTAAATAAAGATTCATAATATCTGTGCTTAAAAGCAGGCTGGCTAGGAAACACCCCACCTTCTGATTGTTCATTGTTTACAGTTTTTTCATTTTTTAAATTAATTAAATTTAAATTTAAATTTGCCTTTTGATATGGTTTAATTGAGTAAAACTCATTGTTAAACAAAAAGTTAGAACTATAATCAAATGTACTTTTATTTCCATCAACTACTAGTTTTGATTTATCCAAAGATTGTTCATATACATAATTTGAACTCGAAAGTGTTTCCTTTAAGTTATAATAACTATCCCTTATAGTAAATACGCTCGTATTATAAATAGGTGAAGTTGAAATTGTAGATATAGCAGTTTTAAATGTCAGTTGGTCATTTAAATGATCATAATTCAAATAGTTTACTTTATCATATATTTTTTTATAAAATACAATTCGCTCGCTAGATTTATCATATATGAAAGAAAATAAAGATATGTCATCATTTTTACTTGATAGAAACACAAATTTGCTATTAATATAATCGTACCCCAAATATCTTTTTACGTTATATGAGTTGGATATATAGCAAGTTTCATCATCAAAATCAAACTCTAACAAAAAATAAGAGTTGTTAGATAACGTATCGGAAAAAGTAACATCTGCAGAATTATTCGCAGCTGATCCACTAACTGCTAAATACGTGGTAGGGTCGTCACTTACTCGAACATATGTTAAAAAATCGTAATTATTATTAACTGATAGGTTGTCTAAAGTTAAAAAATTAGAATACTTGTCGCTATTTGACAAATAAAAATTGGAATATTTATTTGTAGATGTATCATTGGCCCCAGAAAGACAAGTATCTAGTGTGAGATTAATCCCATGATAACTAGACCTCGGGTTAGATATAAAATTTATTTGCTTGTCAAGATTATAATTTGCACTTAAACTTACTAACCTATTGCTGTTAAGCACCTTTACTTCCATTAGAAATATTTAATGGGGAATCTTCATTTAGTTCTCTCTTCTTTCAGAAGCATCATAATAATCAAACCTTTCATGGTAACAAGGAGTTGATAAAAGAATAGCTGGTTTAATATTACCCTTTACGGTTTCTTGAAAAATATACGACATCCATGTTTGTTCAAAAGGTGCAGCCCACGTTTCGGTTAAAAACATTTTTTTGTTTCCTTCTTTTGAAACTATTTGAGGCCAATTGCAGTAAAATATATCACCATCTACGTAAGCTAATCCTTTTTCATTTCTAATATTATTAAACTTTATAAGAGGAGCATTAGGATCTAAACCATTAGCAGGTAAATGTTTTTTGTGCGGCCAATATGACTCTCTTAATTCCTGTGGTACATTATACCAAGCCCATTGAACTCTATTATCACCAAAAAATTCAGAAAAACAAAATTTAATAAAATCAAACCCTTCTTTTTCCATAATATTATGAACTTTATCATATAATTGAGGAATATACGTAGGAAACCCATTAGGGCAACACCCTGCCCATTTGTTATGAATGTACATATCATCTTCTAAAAAGATATAATAATCACCATCAGTTTGATCAAAATGTTCTGCTACCCATTGTCTCCCTCCACAGATCCCTATATTGTCTTTTTTATATTCTTTAAACCCATACAAATCAAATACGGCTTCATACTCTTCATCAGTACTGCGATCTATTGAATTGTTTAAAACAATTTTTTCGGTTATAGATAAAAACTTTTCTGATTCAGACCAATTTTCACAAAGTTTTAAAAATTGTGCGGGTGAATTATATGTTATAACATACAAATATGTTTTCAATTCATCTACTGGGCGGATTACTTTAGTTGTAATTAAATCTACAGTATCGTTTTTTAGATTTTCGAAAAAACATTCAATCAACCCGTCGTCTCTAATCATGACTTTATCTATTACATCATCATGCTTATACGACATAATAGTAAATATTGACTCTTCGGTGCCCATTTGTTCTTCATCTAATGATGCTTTTAAGTAGTCATAATACAAACTGTTTACTTCCCCAATGTAATCTTTATGGCCACCAAACACACCAGCGCGAGCCACGTGGGTTGTTTTATCCACATTACAATATTCTCTTAATCTATCATGATCAAATCCGTGAATTTCGTAATTTTCATAAGGGAAACATATAAACAAAAACTTTTGTAAATAATGATGAATTTTGTTTATTACTTTATCGTGTGTAAAATACCCTTGATGAATTGTACTGGTTATGGCACCGTCAACCCATAAAAAATAATCTGTATCAAAAGGGTTAGATATTCTTGCATCATTTAGCATAAACATCTTAGACATTACCATGGGATTATATAGCTCTAACCCAGCTTGTGTACTTTCGGGGAGCCAGGATGCTTTATTATACCAATCTGGGTTAGAGCGAATTTTTTGTACTTGGTCATAGAATTCAAACCAAGTTTTAAATTCTTCTGCAGGTTTAACTATAACTTGTGTGTTTTCCGGAGAACGGTGTTCCCAGACCATCTTTTCATAATCTGGATCTATATACACAATCATTGGAGCATCGGTTTGTAAAAGCTCTATTAATTTATCCATATAATGAGAAAACGGTCTCTTAAAGCTATCTGCTAATGTTTCTCGTTTTAAATCCCAAATACCAGTAACTATAGTGGTTTTTGAAGGCCCTTCGTTAGAATGCTTCTCATAAGTTGGATCACTATGTTCTTGTTCAGTAGTAGATTTCAATTCTTCAGAATCTTCAGAATTGCAATGGCTGCTCACTTGGAGCTCTGCAGACTCTTCATAATCATCATCTCCCCATTCTACGTTTTCTGGTACATCTACAAAATTACCATTTATATCAGTTCTATAACCTTGACCTTCAATACATTCTCCCAACTTTTCTACTTCAGACCATCTTTTATTATTTTTTAAAAATTCCAGATGTTCGTTTTCAAATGCCATTATATCACAACCTTCTTGATTTGTTAGTGTATAACCTGCTGCTTCAAATCTATCAAATAATTTTAATAAATTACCATCTTCGCTATTAAACAATTCAAATTTTATAACTTTGGGTCTGTATTTTTCAAAATCAAACCCTTCAAAAACCCAATAATCGTGCCCCTCAGTATCTACTTGAACGTAATCAATTCTTTCAATATTATGTTTCTCTATAAGAGTATCTAACACTACTACAGGTACTTCAACCATTTCACCATGTTCGTCTAATAAAGCTTTACTTGTTTCATCAGATTCGAACCCATTAACCGGAGGAATAAATGAAGCCATACCTTTTAATGGCTCGTCAAGTTCTAATTCCTGTATTTTATTCCATGGAATATAACACATAGTTTCTACTCTAACTTCATTAGATACAGCTACGTTCTCTAAAATCGCTTTATCGTTTTTTAATACATCTTTATAATATCGCTGTAATTCGTTAAATGCATCGGGTAAGGGTTCTATAAAAAGCCCAGCCCAGGAATATAAAGAAATATATCCAGAGATTGTATCATGAAAATGACCGTCCATTGATCCAACAGACAGACAAAAAACGTCTTGTTTTTCTTTTTTTCTTCCAACATTATGTAGAGAAATATCGAACATTCTCTCCACTTGCCATGTATTATATGGTGCTAATTTTTTTTGTAACTCTTTATTCATTATCAAAAATTCCGGTTTCTATTTCATGTCTCGATCTAGGGGTTCTTAATTCATTAGGACCTATTCTATCTAACCAACCATTACTCCTACTATGAGGTAGCACACACCAAGATCTAGGTTCTTCATTACAACAAAATTTCAAAAAGAAACTTGCATTGTCTTTTTTCTTTTCTTCTTCAATTCTCCAGTCATTTAAATCTTCTCTATATATTTCTTTACCATCTTTATCGTGTGCTGTAACACACCAAAAATCACAATCTTCGTGTTCTGGTGTTTTTATATCATCACCTGATATCCAAATATCTACACACCAATTTCTACCAAAATCATTTAACCAGTCTTCCTTAGTAGGGTAAATGTCAGGATCGTCTACGTAATTAGGGGTAGGTGGTTCCTGTCTTTGTGGCCACGTATATTCTAATACCCCTCTTCTATCAAATTTAATACCCGCATACCTTTCATAATCTTCTAATGTACGTTCTTGGCCAAAACCAAATTTACCAAAATTAATTGAATCAGAAACAGTATCATCCATGTTAAATAACGTCCTGTTTCTAAAATGACATGCACTATTAACTGATATCCAACCAGCAGACTCATCTGAATCAACATCATGATCCTCCCAATGTTTATCTCTACCTTCTCTTGTGTATTCATGCCAACAAACTACTTTATGTGGGTGAAATAAATCATATCCATGAGTAAAAGCTCTAACAGCTATACTAATTTCTTCACCATGAAAATAATAATCAGGATCATGTGGTACTTCATTACAAAAATCACCAATTGTAAAATTAAAATGAGCTGAATAAAATCTTGATCTCATTGGTTCTATTCTTGTACTCCAGTCTGGAATTGTAGATGGTAAAAAGAATATAGCACCTTCTGGTATAAACCTATCATATTCCATAAACCAAGGATCTTTTTCTCTACCATCTGGATCGTTAGATGGGTTATAAGAAGGAATATAAGCAGTTAACAATGGTTTTTTGTACCCCTTTTTTTGTAATTGTTTTATCATGTCAATGCATTGCGTATCCCAACCAGGGGCAAATCTATGATGTGAATCTAATTGGAGCGTATATGTTTCGCCATTATATTCATTTTGAACAATATTTCTTGCCCAACAAACCCCTTTTGCTTGTTTCCATGGAACATTAACCACTTTAAATCTAGGATCATTTTCATATTCTGTAATTTCATCAAATTTATCTCCTTGTCTAAATTGACGGCAAATACTAAATCTTAAATTTTCAGGTTTGTTTGCATTTTCTATGCAATTTTCCAATGTAACTGGAAGTTCGGGGTCTCTATAAGAGGCAATCTGTATAAAAATAGTTTCTTCTTTCATAGCATCCTAAATTAATTTATTTTATTTTAAGTTAGGATCAAGGTCTTTTACTATTTTATCTAGCCAACCATGATCTTTTACAAAGGGAATTACCGTATAACTTACAGGTCTTTCTTTACAAACCAACCCTATAGGAAATCTTGCTGCATGAGGATCTTGTCTCTCATCATATATTTCTTGGATTTTTTCTATTTGATAATCTTCTCTTACAAGTTCATTTCCGTCAGCATCATGCACACCAACATACCAAAATTCTGTATCTTCATATGTTTCTGGTAAATCATCCCAAGGAATAAAGAAATCAATACACCAATTTTTTAACCATTCTATATCATCAGGTTCTGTTCCATTATGTGGGTAAACCGGATTAACACTATCTACCACATCTTGAGTAATAGCTCTTTTCTTAAAATTAATACCAGCATATCTTTCATACTCTTCAACAGTTCTTTCATTTCCAAAACCATATTCTCCAAAATTTATTTGGTTTGAATCTTCACCGTCCATACCAAATAAAATTCTATTTCGTTTATGACACATTTCATTTACTTCCCACCAATCGTGCTGTCTACCTTGTTCTTTATTGCAATCATCCCAATGATGTGGTCTACCTTTTCTAGTATATTCATGATAAGCAATAATTTTATTTGGATGAAATAAATCATATCCATGAGTAAAAGCTCTTACCGCAAGACTAATTTCTTCACCATGAAAATAATAATTTGGATCATGTGGTACTTCATTACACATTTGACCCGTAGAAAAAATAAAATGAGCAGAATAAAATCTTGAAGGTATTGGTTCTTTTAATTCACTACCTGTCATAGAAGTGGGTAAAAAGAATATAGCTCCTTCTGGTATAAATCTATCAAATACCATTTTCCATGGTTCTGTTTCAAACCCGTTTTCCATAGAATATTCTCCAGTACCATCACTATTTTCTAACCATGGCTTATAACTTGTAACATAACCTGTTAATAAAGGTTTAGGGTGGCCTTTTTGTTGAAGGTAATAATACATACTTTTTAATTTTGAATCCCAACCAGGAACAAAACGATGGTGAGAATCGATAGCTAAAGTAAATTCTTCTTCACAATATAAATGCTGTATGGTATGTCTTGCCCAACAAGTACCGTGCCCTCTCTTGTTTTTTACATCAATAATTTGAAAACGATCATCCTTCATATATTCATATATTTTTTGATCAAATTCATCATTTTGATTATGTTGCCAACATATACCGAATGTTAAATTGTCTGGTTCATCAGCATTATCTATCATACTAACTAAAGTCGGAATTAATTCTGGGTCTCTATAAGCGGCAATTTGAACAAATATTTTTTGGTTTCCTTTTTTATCAGAAGGGTAATCTTTATAAAAATTATCCCCAACTATATCTAGATCATCCCCATCTATAACATATGGTTGTGGTTCTGTAGAAGATATATCAGGAGTAGATATATTATTCGATAAATCATCGCCCGGGGAAACTTCAATTTGTTCTGCTATTACGGTTTTTTCGGTATTAGCAGTTTTTAACTTACTTTTACGATAAATTCTTATGCCTGGCATTTAAAATATTTTACTAAAAAGCCAGGGTATATCAACTAAGAATATTTCATTTGAACCGAATCAACACATATGTCTGATGTATACCCAGGGCCAGTTGTAGCATAAAAAGAAACATAATTGGTCGTTGTTGAGGTACTTGAATAAGTACCAGATGCTTTAAGCCAAAATGCTGACGTTGAAGCCTGTTGTTGACCTGAAACGTTTAATATCGTTGCTTTATATGAAGAAGACTGATGCCCGTAACATCTCAATGTTCCCATATTTGCCCCATACATATGATACCAAAATTCAATTGTTACCGTTTTACCTGACGGTACCGAATTACTAGCCATATAAAAACTATAGGTTGTGTTAGGATTCGATGATGCTTCTGTATACATATACTTGTAAGAGATACTAGAATTCCCTGTACCAGATGTAGCAAAAACTGAAGAATCAACAACACCACCATATGGTCCAGTACTACCACTAGGAGTATTAGAATAATCACATTGGAAACATCTTGTAGTGCTTGAAGTACTACTTGAAGTATTTCTATACTGTCCTTGTGTTACTGAACCACCTGTATTGGTAGTTATAGAAGGACAACCGGTTCCACTAGTGCTGGTTGTTACGCTATTAAAATTAGCGAATAATACTATAGTAGCGGCAACGGCTCCTCCTGAAGGTGTTCTGGTTGGTGATTTTGTTTTTGTAGGTGTTCTTGTTTTAGTTTTTGTTTGTGTAGGTGTTTGTGTGCGTGTTTTTGTGGGTGTTACGGCTCTCGTAGGTGTTCTTGTTTTAGTTTTTGTAGATGTTGGTGTTTGTGTGCGTGTCTTTGTGGGTGTTACGGCTCTCGTAGGTGTTTGTGTTTTTGTTCTCGTTGGACTTTGTGTAATTGATTTCGTCCTCGTAGGAGTACGTGTTTTACTTTGTGTAATAGATTTCGTTCTCGTAGGTGTTTGTGTAGGTGTCCTTGTTTTACTTTGTGTAATTGATTTCGTTCTCGTAGGTGTTCTTGTACTCGTAGGTGTTTGTGTGCGTGTCTTTGTTTTACTTTGTGTAATAGACTTTGTTCTTGTAGGTGTTTGAGTTCTGGTTTTGGTTTTGGTTTTGGTTTGTGTAGGTGTTTGTGTTCTCGTAGGTGTTTGTGTTCTTGTTCTCGTTGGACTTTGTGTAATTGATTTCGTCCTCGTAGGAGTACGTGTTTTACTTTGTGTAATAGATTTCGTTTGTGTTGGTGTTCTTGTTTTTGTTTTAGTTTTAGTTTGTGTAATTGATTTCGTTCTTGTAGGGGTTCGTGTTTGCGTAGGTGTTTGTGTGCGTGTTTTAGTTTGTGTTATAGACTTTGTACGCGTAGGTGTTCTTGTTCTCGTAGGTGTTTGTGTGCGTGTTTTAGTTTTTGTTTTGGTTCTCGTTTGTGTAGGTGTCCTTGTTCTCGTAGGTGTTTGTGTGCGTGTTTTAGTTTTTGTTTTGGTTCTCGTTTGTGTAGGTGTCCTTGTTCTCGTAGGTGTTTGTGTTCTTGTTCTCGTAGGTGTTCTTGTTTTGGTTTTTGTAGATGTTGGTGTTTGTGTAGGTGTTTGTGTTCTCGTAGGTGTTTGTGTTCTTGTTCTCGTTGGACTTTGTGTAATTGATTTCGTCCTCGTAGGAGTACGTGTTTTACTTTGTGTAATAGATTTCGTTTGTGTTGGTGTTTGAGTTCTGGTTTTGGTTTTGGTTCTCGTATACGTAGGTGATTGTGTTCTCGTCTTTGTTCTCGTAGGAGTGCGTGTTTTACTTTGTGTAATAGATTTCGTTCTCGTAGCTGTTTGTGTTGGTGTTTGTGTTCTCGTTTTTGTTTTTGTTTTTGTATTTGTTGGTGTTTGTGTAGGTGTTCTAGTTTGTGTTGGTGTTTGAGTGCGTGTTTTAGTTCTAGTTTGTGTAGATGTTTGTGTTGGTGTTTGTGTACGTGTTTTAGTTTGTGTTATAGACTTTGTACGCGTAGGTGTTCTTGTTCTCGTAGGTGTTTGTGTGCGTGTTTTAGTTTGTGTTATAGACTTTGTACGCGTAGGTGTTTGAGTTCTGGTTCTGGTTCTGGTTTTGGTTTTAGTGTTTGTAGGTGTTTGTGTTCTTGTCGGTGTTCGTGTTTTTGTTTTAGTTTGTGAAGGTGTTTGTGTACGTGTTTTAGTTTGTGTTATAGACTTTGTACGTGTAGGTGTTTTAGTTCTTGTTCTAGTTTGTGAAGGTGTCGGTGTTTGAGTTCTTGTTCTTGTTCTTGTACTAGTATATGTAGCTGTTCTGGTTTGTGTTGGTGTTCTTGTTCTCGTAGGTGTTTGTGTGCGTGTTCTAGTTTGTGAAGGTGTTTGTGTCCGTGTTTTAGTTTGTGTTATAGACTTTGTCCGCGTAGACGTTCTTGTATATGTTGGTGATTGTGTTCTCGTTGGTGTTTGTGTTCTGGTTCTTGTTTGAGTAGCCGTTCTAGTTTGTGTTGGTGTTTGAGTGCGTGTTTTAGTTCTAGTTTGTGTAGATGTTTGTGTACGTGTTTTAGTTTGTGTTGGTGTTCTTGTTCTCGTAGGTGTTTGGGTTCTTGTTCTCGTTGGTGTTTGAGTTCTTGTTCTCGTTGGTGTTTGGGTTCTTGTTCTGGTTTGTGTTGGTGTTCTTGTTCTCGTAGGTGTTTGGGTTCTTGTTCTCGTTTGTGAAGGTGTTTGTGTACGTGTTTTAGTTTGTGTTATAGACTTTGTCCGCGTAGACGTTCTTGTATATGTTGGTGATTGTGTTCTCGTTGGTGTTTGTGTTCTGGTTCTTGTTTGTGTGGTCGTCCTGGTTTGTGTAGGTGTTTGAGTGCGTGTTTTAGTTCTAGTTTGTGTAGGTGTTTGTGTTCTGGTTTTTGTATTTGTAGATGTTCTTGTACTTGTCGGTGTTTGTGTTCTTGTTCTCGTAGATGTTTGGGTTGGTGTTCTGGTAGGTGATTGTGTTCTTGTTCTGGTATTACTAGGAGTTCTTGTACTTGTCGGTGTTTGTGTGCGTGTTTTAGTTTGTGTTTTTGTTTGAGTTTGTGATGGTGATTGTGTACGTGTTTTAGTACTAGTAGACGTTCTTGTATATGTTGGTGTTCTTGTTCTCGTAGCTGTTTGTGTCGGTGTCTGTGTTTGTGATGGTGTTCTAGATCGAGTAGGTGTTTGTGTTCTTGTTTTAGTTTGTGTAGGTGTTTGAGTTTGTGATGGTGTTCTTGTTCTCGTAGGTGTTTGTGTTCTAGTTTTTGTATTTGTAGATGTTCTTGTATTTGTAGGTGTTTGTGTTCTCGTGGGTGTTTGAGTTCTTGTTCTTGTTTGTGTTTGAGTTGATGTTTGTGTTGGTGTTTGAGTGCGTGTAGCTGTTTGTGATGGTGTTCTTGTTCTCGTAGGTGTTTGTGTGCGTGTTTTAGTTTGTGTAATTGATTTAGTTACTGTAGGTGTAACCGTTTGTGTGGGTGTTTGTGTGCGTGTTCTAGTTTGTGTGGCTGTTTTAGTTTGTGTTGGTGTTCTTGTTTTTGTAGATGATTGTGTTGGTGTTTGTGTTCTCGTTGGTGTTTGAGTTCTAGTTTTACTTTGTGTAATTGATTTCGTTCTTGTAGGTGTTCGTGTAGATGTTTTTGTTTGGGTTGGTGTTCGTGTAGATGTTCTTGTTCTAGTCTGGGTTGGTGTTCTTGTTCTTGTAGGTGTTTGTGTTCTTGTTTGGGTGTTTGATGGTGTTCGAGTTCTAGTAGAATCGGGTGTATCCGTTCTGGTAATTGTTCTAGTACTTGTAGGTGTTTGGGTTCTAGTTCTGGTCTGTGTAGGTGTTTGTGTAGGTGAAACCGTTCTTGTAGGTGTTTGGGTTCTAGTTTGTGTAGCTGTGCGTGTTTGAGTTTGTGTAGCTGTTCTTGTTTGTGTTCTTGTTTGTGTAGGTGTTTGTGTAGGTGTTTGTGTGCTAGTTTTCGTTCTGGTTTGTGTTGGTGTTTGAGTGCGTGTACTAGTTTGTGTAGCTGTTCTTGTTTGGGTAGGTGTTTGTGTGCGTGTTTGAGTTTGTGATGGCGTACGAGTTATTGTTCTCGTGGGTGTTTGAGTTCTTGTTCTCGTGGGTGTTTGTGTACGCGTACTAGTTTGTGTAGCTGTTCTTGTTTGAGAAGGAGTTCTTGTTCTTGTAGGCGTTTGTGTGCTGGTTTGAGTTTGTGTTGGTGTTCTTGTTCTCGTAGGTGTTTGTGTTCTTGTTTTTGTCTGTGTACGTGTACGAGTCTGTGTTTGTGTAGGTGTCTGAGTAGGTGTTTGAGTGCGTGTAGGTGTTTGTGTTCTAGTTTTTGTTTGTGATGAGGTTTTAGTGTTTGTAGGTGTTTGTGTTCTTGTAGGTGATTGTGTAATTGATTTAGTTACTGTAGGTGTAACAGTTTGTGAAGGTGTTCTTGTATTTGTAGGTGTTTGAGTTCTGGTTTTTGTTTGTGTTGGTGTTCTTGTATTTGTAGGTGTTTGTGTGCGTGTGGGTGTTTGTGTGCTAGTAGCTGTTTGTGATGGTGTTCTTGTTCTCGTAGGTGTTTGAGTTCTCGTCTTAGTTTGGGTGGGTGTTTGAGTTATAGTTTGTGTAGGTGTTTGTGTAGGTGTCTGAGTTCTGGTTATTGTTTGTGTAGGTGTTTCGGTCCGTGTTCTTGTTTGTGTACGGGTTTTAGTGTTTGTAGGTGTTTGTGTTTGTGTAGGTGATTGTGTAATAGATTTAGTTACTGTAGGTGTAACAGTTTGCGATGGTGTTCTTGTATTTGTGGGTGTTTGAGTTCTGGTTTTTGTTTGTGTTGGTGTTCTTGTATTTGTAGGTGTTTGTGTGCGTGTCGGTGTTTGTGTACGAGTAGCTGTTTGTGATGCCGTCCGTGTTTGTGTTGGTGTTCTTGTTCGTGTAGCTGTTTGCGATGATGTTCTTGTTGGTGTCTGTGTAATTGTTTGTGTAGGTGTCTGAGTTCTGGTTATTGTTTGTGTAGGTGTTTCGGTCCGTGTTCTTGTTTGTGTACTGGTTTTAGTGTTTGTAGGTGTTTGTGTTCTTGTCGGTGATTGTGTAATAGATTTAGTTACAGTGGGTGTAACAGTTTGCGAAGATGTCCTAGTGTTTGTAGGTGTTTGAGTCCGTGTAGCTGTTTGCGAAGGTGTTCTTGTATTTGTAGGTGTTTGTGTTCTTGTCGGTGTTTGTGTACTAGTAGCTGTTTGTGATGGTGTTCTTGTTCTCGTAGGTGTTTGTGTGCGTGTTTTAGTTTGTGTGGGTGTTTGTGTGTTGGTTTTAGTTCTGGTTTGTGTAGGTGTTTGTGTAGGTGTAACAGTTTGCGAAGGTGTTCTTGTTTGTGTAGGTGTTTGTGTTTTGGTTCTTGTTTGCGAAGGTGTTCTCGTTCTAGTTTGTGTTGGTGTTTGGGTTCTAGTTTGTGTTGGTGTTTGGGTTCTAGTTCTTGTTTGTGTGGTCGTCCTGGTTTGTGTAGGTGTTTGTGTGCGTGTTTTAGTTTGTGTGGGTGTTTGTGTAGCAGTATTTGTGGGGGTTTGGGTTCGTGTTCTCGTTGGTGTTTGTGTGCGTGTTCTAGTTTGTGAAGGTGTTTGTGTCCGTGTTTTAGTTTGTGTGGGTGTTCTAGATCGAGTAGGTGTTTGCGTATTGGTTTTAGTTCTAGTTTGAGTAATTGTTTGTGTTCTTGTTGGTGTTTGTGTTCTTGTTTTTGTAGGTGTTTGTGTTGTTGTTCTTGTATTTGTTATTGTTACTGTAGGTGTAACTGATCTTGTAGGTGTTTGTGTGCGTGTTTTAGTTTGTGTTCTCGTCTTAGTTTGTGTTGGTGTTCTAGTTTGTGTACGTGTTCTAGATTGCGTAGGTGTTTGGGTGCGAGTTATTGTTTGCGTAGGCGTTCTTGTATTAGTTTGTGTAGAGGTTTGAGTAGGTGTTTGTGTATTTGTTGGTGTTTGTGTTCTTGTAGGTGTTTGTGTTCTTGTCTTAGTAGCAGATTGAGTAGGTGTCCTAGTTTGTGTTCTAGTCCTAGTAGAAGTTTTTGTAGATGTTTGGGTTGGTGTTCTTGTATTTGTTGGTGTTTGTGTTCTTGTAGGTGTTTGTGTTCTTGTTTGAGTTTGTGTTCTTGTTTGAGTTTGTGTTGGTGTTTGCGACGCTGTTCTACTATTAGTTGGTGTTTGAGTTTGTGTTGGTGTTCGTGATCTTGTCGGTGTTTGAGTTCTCGTCTTAGTTTGTGTGGGTGTTTGTGTGCGTGTTTGTGTTGGTGTTTGAGTTCTCGTCTTAGTTTGGGTGGGTGTTTGAGTAGATGTTTGCGTCGGTGTTTGTGTTTTAGTAGGAGATTGTGTTCTTGTTATTGTTTGTGTTGTTGTTCTTGTTTGTGTGGTTGTTGATGTTTGTGTTGGTGTCCGTGATCTTGTAGAGGTTTGTGTTGGAGTTTGAGTTCTTGTAGGTGTTTCAGTCCGCGTTCTTGTTTGTGTGCTTGTTCTTGTATTACTAGGTGTTCTAGTTTGTGTAGGTGTTTGTGTGCTGGTTTTAGTGTTTGTAGGTGTTTGTGTTCTTGTCGGTGTTTGTGTACGGGTAGCTGTTTGTGATGCCGTCCGTGTTTGTGTTGATGTTCTTGTTCGTGTTCGTGTTTGGGTGGGTGTCTGTGTGTTGGTTTTGGTTCTTGTTTGTGTAGATGTTTGTGTTCTTGTTTTTGTTTGTGTAAGTGTCTGTGTACTTGTTTTTGTTCGTGTTTTAGTATTAGTTGGTGTTTGTGTTGGTGATTGTGTTCGAGTTGGTGTTTGTGTTCTGGTTCTTGTTGGTGTTTGTGTCGATGTTTGTGTTTGTGTCGATGTTTGTGTCGATGTTTGTGTGGGTGTTTGTGCTCTTGTAGGTGTTTCAGTCCGCGTTCTTGTTTGTGTTGGTGTTCTTGTATTTGTTGGTGTTTGTGTTGGTGTTTTAGTTTGAGTAGGTGTTCTAGTGCTTGTTGGTGATTGAGTTCTTGTTCTAGTTTGTGTTCTAGTTTGTGTTTGAGTAGCCGTTCTAGTTCTCGTAGGCGTTTGTGTGCGTGTCCTAGTTTGTGTAGGTGTTCTAGTAGTTGTTTGTGTAGGTGTTCTTGTTTTTGTTTTTGTTTGTGTAGATGTTTTTGTTTGTGATGGTGTCCTCGTTGGTGTTGACCCGGGTGTATCGGTTCTTGTAATCGTTCTTGTTTGTGTAGGTGTTTGGGTTCTTGTACCTGTTTGTGTTTGAGTTGGTGTTTGAGTTCTTGTTTTTGTAGCTGTAGGTGATTGTGTAGGTGTTCTGGTTCTTGTTTTTGAAGGTGTTTGTGTAGGTGAAAGCGTTCTTGTAGGTGTTTGTGTGCGTGTTTCGGTTGCTGTTCGAGTTTGTGTTGCTGTTCGAGTTTGTGTTGGTGTTCTGGTTTGTGATCTTGTTGTTGTTGATGTTTGGGTTTGTGTTGGTGATTGAGTTCTTGTTCTAGTTTGTGTTGATGTTGATGTTTGTGTGGGTGTTCGTGTTCTTGTAGGAGATTGTGTAATTGATTTTGTTCTTGTTGGTGTATGTGTAATTGTTTGTGTTGGTGTTTGTGTTTTAGTCCTAGATTGTGTTTTTGTTCGAGTTGGGGTGGCTCCTTGTGTTGATGTTCTAGTTTGTGTAGGTGTTTGTGTTCTTGTTTTTGTTACTGTTTGTGTTGATGTTTGGGTTGGTGTTTGAGTTCTTGTTTTTGTTTGTGTTATTGATTTTGTTCGTGTTGGTGTTTGAGTTCTTGTTTTTGTTTGTGTTATTGATTTTGTTACAGTTTGTGTAGGTGTTTGTGTAGATGTTTGTGTTCTTGTTTTACTTTGTGTAATTGATTTCGTTACAGTAGGTGTAACAGTTTGTGAAGGTGTTCTTGTTTGAGTTGGTGTTTGAGTACTTGTTTTTGTAGTTGTAGGTGTTCTTGTTTGTGTAACTGTTTCTGTTTGTGTTGCAGTTCGTGAACTTGTAGGTGTTTGTGTTGGTGTTAAAGTTCTGGTTTCGGTTTGTGTGGCTGTTTGAGTTGGTGTTTGTGTTCTTGTTTGTGTGGCTGTTTGAGTTTGTGTTGGTGTTTGTGTGCTTGTTTTTGTTTGTGATGGTGTCCGGGTTTGTGTTGGAGTTTGAGTTCTTGTTTTTGTAGGTGTCTGAGTAGGGGTTTTTGTAGATGTTTGTGTTGATGTTCGAGTTGGGGTGGCTCCTTGTGTTGATGTTTGGGTTTGTGTAGGTGTTTGTGTGGCTGTTTTAGTTTGTGATGGTGTTCTAGTTTGTGTACGTGTTCTAGTTTGTGTGGGTGTTTGTGTGCTTGTTTTTGTTTGTGTTGCGGTTCTTGTCGGTGTTTGTGTAGCTGTTTGAGTCTGTGTGGGTGTCTGTGTAGATGTTTGTGTAGCTGTTCTACTTCGTGTAGGTGTTTGAGTTCTTGTTTTTGTTTGTGTTATTGATTTTGTTGGTGTTTGAGTTGGTGTACGTGAACTTGTTGGTGTTTGTGTACGTGTTTGGGTAATAGTGGATGTTTGGGTATTTGTTTTTGTCCTAGTTTGGGTGGGTGTTTGTGTTGATGTAACCGAGCTTGTAGGTGATTGTGTTCTTGTTGGTGTTTGTGTTGCGGTTTTTGTTGGTGTTTGTGTTCCGGTTCTTGTTGCAGTTTTAGTTTTTGTCTTTGTTTGTGTTGGTGTTTGTGTAGCTGTTTGAGTTTGTGTGGGTGTCTGTGTGCGTGACTGGGTTGGTGAAACCGATCTTGTAGGTGTTTGTGTGGGTGTCTGGGTTGTTGTGCCTGTTGATGTCTGAGTTGGTGTTTGTGATCTTGTAGGTGTTTGTGTGCGTGTTTTTGTTTGTGTAGGTGTTCTAGATCGAGTAGGAGATTGTGTTGGTGTAACTGTTTGTGAAGGTGTTCTTGTTTGAGTGGGTGTTTGAGTTCTTGTTTGAGTACTTGTTTTTGTAGATGTTTGGGTTGATGTTTGTGTTGGTGTTTGAGTGCTCGTCTTAGTTTGTGATGGTGTCCTAGTTTGTGTTTTAGTCCTAGATTGTGTAGGTGTAGATGTTTGGGTTGGTGTTTGTGTGGTTGACCGGGTGGGTGTTTGTGTTCTCGTCTTAGTTTGTGTAGGTGTTCTAGTTGCTGTAGCTCCTTGTGTTTCCGTTTGTGATGGTGTTCTTGTATTTGTAGGTGATTGTGTCGGTGTTTGTGTTTGTGATTTTGTTCTTGTTTGAGTTGGTGTATTTGTTTTTGATTTTGTATTTGTAGGTGTCTGTGTTTGTGTAGGCGTTTGCGATGATGTTCTAGTGTTAGTTGGTGTTATAGTTTGTGTTGGTGTTTGTGTGCGAGTAGCTGTTTGTGATGGTGTTCTTGTTTGTGTAGGTGATTGTGTTGGTGTTTGAGTTCTTGTAGATGTAGGAGAATTTGTTTTTGTTTGTGTGGGTGTTTTAGTCTCTGTTTGTGTGGGTGTCTGAGTTGCTGTTCTTGTTTGAGTTGGTGTTTGAGTTGGTGTTTGAGTTGATGTTTGTGTAGCTGTTCTTGTATTTGTAGGCGTTTGTGTCCTACTAGCTGTTTGAGATACTGTCCTAGTTTGTGTTGATGTTATAGTATTAGTTGGTGTTTGTGATCTTGTAGGTGTTTGTGTGCGTGTTCTAGTTTGTGATGTTGTTGGTGATTGTGTTGGTGTTCTTGATTCTGTTCGAGTTGGTGTTTGAGTAGGTGTAGCTTCTTGAGTTTCCGTTCTAGTTTGTGTTGTTGTAACCGTTTGTGTAGGTGTTTGTGTGGGTGTCTGAGTTGCTGTTCGGGTTGGTGTTTGTGTTCTAGTTCCTGTTTGCGTTAGTGTTTGAGTTGGTGTTTGAGATCTTGTAAGTGTTTGTGTAGGTGATTCTGTAATAGTTCTTGTTCTTGTTTGTGTAGCTGTTCTTGAATTAGTAGCTGTTTGTGTAGGCGTTTTTGTTTGAGTTGCAGTTTGAGTTGCAGTCTGTGTAATTGTTTGTGTAACTGTTTGTGTTGGTGTTCTTGTAATGGTTCTTGTAGTGGTTCTTGTTGGTGTTGGTGTGGGTGTTTCCGCAGCTGTACTATACAGTTCTAATGGCAAAAATCCCGCCAAGGCTGATCCTGCAGATAATGCTTGGTTTTGGAAAAATGTAATATAACTACTATTTTGTTCAAGAGTTGTAAACCCTTGAAGAAATCCAGGTAACCCGGGACCGTATACATTGTATAGTGGGCTTGTAAGAGAATCGTCAGCACGAACTTCAAATATTCTGTTTACATAATTGGTCGCACTAAGAACTGCAAATGCAGAAGTAACAAGACTTTGACCTGTAAAAACGTTAGGTGATCCTGCTGATGTAGAAACGAAAAACGAAACACCAGATTTTAATGCCAACGCATCCTCGTCTGTTGTAGCATTTGAATACGGTATAAAATTAGCAGTCGATGGTGCACTTAAAGGTAATACAGATAAACCTCTAGTAAATACCATGTAAGAACTTCCTGGTACAAATTCAGTCCACCCTTGTAAGAAGTCCGGAAGTCCAGGTATCCATGTTATTAGACCACTAGTGGTGGTGGCCTCACCGGAGAACATGCGATTGACGTTTGAAGCTGCTGATAAAACAGAATCATTTACGGTCAACGGTGTATCTCCTACGTAACGACTAACTTGACCGGTATATAATATAGATCCCATTACTACTTAATTATATTTATTAAGTAGTTAAGAATATATCTTTATTTGTGAAAACTATGTTATATTCTTTGGAAGTTGAAGCGTCTGTATATGTTGCAACTGCACCTGAATATTCATTTATACTATAACCTACAACACATTTTGGAATATTGTCTATATATAAGACTAGACTATTTACTCCTGGTGTACCTGCAGGTATAGATGTAAATTCTAATTTATCCCCTTCCGCGGCTTGAAATGAAACTGCCTCATCACCTGCATGAGGTGCGCATCCTGTACCAGTTAAATATATTTTTTTCATTAAAATGCCCTTGTACCATCCACGAACGTACTAGAGTAGAACGAACCAGCAATTTGAACTCTGAAATTTTGCCCGGTGTAATTTGTTAATGAATAAGGTACCACTGATTTGACTACCCCGCTGACTGATATAAGCATGGAAGCTACTGTAGGTGTACCAGCTCCGATACAATCAAATTCTAATACATCACCGGAACCAGATTGGAAAATAACACTATCCAGACTCGGATGTGGTGCACCACCAGTACCAGTCAACTCACAAGTATATGATAATGGTGTTGTAGGTGTTTGGGTTCTAGTTCTGGTCTGTGTAGGTGTTTGTGTTGGTGTTTGTGTTTGTGATTTTGTTCGTGTTTGTGTTTGTGTTTGTGATCTAGTTTGTGTAGGTGTTTGTGATCTAGTTTGTGTAGGTGTCTGTGTTGGTGTTCTTGTTTGTGTAGGTGTTCGTGTTCGTGTTCGTGTATTTGTAGGTGTCTGTGTTTGTGTAGATGATTGTGTAGGCGTCTTTGTTTTGCTTTGTGTAATTGATTTCGTTACTGTCGCTGTTCGTGTTTGTGTTCGTGATTGTGTTTGTGTCGGTGTTCTTGTTCTTGTTTGGGTAGGTGTTTGTGTCTGTGTTGGTGTCTGTGTTGGTGTCTGTGTTGGTGTAGCTCCTTGTGTTTCTGTTCTGGTTTGTGTAGGTGTTTGTGTCGGAGTTAATGTATTTGTTGGTGTCTGTGTTTGTGTAGGTGTTTGGGTGGATGTTTGAGTTGGTGTCTGAGTTAATGTTTTTGATTTTGTTACTGTTATTGTTTGTGTTTGGGTTGGTGTTCGAGATTGTGTTGGTGTTTGTGTCTGTGTTGGTGTCTGTGTTGGTGTAACTCCTTGTGTTTCTGTTCTTGTTTGTGTTGGTGTCTGTGTAGATGTTTGTGTTGGTGTCTGTGTAGATGTTTGAGTTGGTGTCTGTGTAGATGTTTGAGTTGGTGTTTGAGATTGTGTAGGTGTTTGAGTTGGTGTCTGAGTTAATGTTTTTGATTTTGTTACTGTTATTGTTTGTGTTTGGGTTGGTGTTCGAGTTGTTGTTTGTGTTAATGTAGGTGTTGCTGTTAGATTTCTTGAAGGAGAAATAGAAGCAGTTACGGTAGGGGTGGGTGTAACCAATGGCCCTTCTTCATGAGTAACTTTATATTTTAATTCTGGGCGACCTAAAGGCACTAAACCAGAAATATTGTTGCTTCTAATTGTTTGGGGGTTTGGATTAAAAACATTAGGATTAATATTACGATTCCTATTTACCCGTTTAGTGATGGGATCATTAGAATTATTTTGATTTTTAGGAAACCCACTATTAAAATTTATGGCCACAATATTATTTATTTAATCCACTCCATTATGGTATAAATCCTAAACAGAAACAATTTCTGTTTCTGTTCTCGTAAACGTGGGTGTCCGTGTTCTTGTTCGTGTTCGTGTTCGTGTAGGTGTTTGTGTGCGTGTTTCGGTTGCTGTTCGAGTGTCTGTTCGTGTTCGAGTTTCTGTTCGTGTTCGAGTTTGTGTTCGTGTTCGTGTTTGTGTAGGTGTTCGTGTTCGTGTTTGTGTTCGTGTTCGTGTTCGTGTAGGTGTTTGTGTCTGTGTCTTTGTTTTGCTTTGTGTAATTGACTTGGTTACCGTAGGTGTTCGTGATTGTGTTGTTGATTGTGTCTGTGTCGGTGTTCTTGTTCTTGTTCGTGTTCGTGTTTGTGTAGGTGTTTGTGTCTGTGTCTTTGTTTTGCTTTGTGTAATTGACTTGGTTACCGTAGGTGTTCGTGATTGTGTTGTTGATTGTGTCTGTGTCGGTGTTCTTGTTCTTGTTCGTGTTCGTGTTTGTGTAGGTGTTTGTGTCTGTGTCTTTGTTTTGCTTTGTGTAATTGACTTGGTTACCGTAGGTGTTCGTGATTGTGTTGTTGATTGTGTCTGTGTCGGTGTTCTTGTTCTTGTTCGTGTTCGTGTT
>Ga0210003_1000073_pt1 | contig 85594 bp, 67 predicted proteins | sample LantaG_FD_182804 | JGI IMG/M metagenome (GOLD analysis project Ga0210003, IMG submission 182804) | Deep subsurface microbial communities from Baltic Sea to uncover new lineages of life (NeLLi) - Landsort_02402 metaG (SPAdes) (version 2) | ecosystem: Environmental > Aquatic > Marine > Oceanic >... | reverse complement strand
TTCCTTTATGGAATCATCCTTGAAAGTGAACGAGGTATAAAGCGGCCATTCGGCAAAAGTGGCCAGCCAGACCTCGAGGCCCAGATTCTCCAGTTTCTCAATCAGGAAATTATTGGAGAAGCGGTTGTTGCGGAGATAAATCTCACCGACCACACCCACCACCGGGAGCTGTCCGGGCGTTCTTTCAACCCGGCTGAAAGCCCGCGCCGCCTCCCCGGCCAGTTCCTCCAGGGGTTCGTCTTTAACAATCGCCCGATCCATGCGCCCGAGATACTGGTAATAAAGCCGTTCGCTCTCACCCTTGTTGATTTCGTAGGGCCGGGTTCGGTGCAGTATTTTGGTGAGGCAGTCCACGAAAACTATTCCCTTCCAGGCGATTTTCCTGAAATCGGTGCCGTTCAAACCGAACTCGGCGTATCCATCGTCGGAATGCGGGGAATATATCGGGATATGGTTGTACCCCAGTTGATCGAGAATCATCCGGTGGAACTGGCGGTAGAGACCGAAACGGCAGGGCCCACCCGCACCCGGCATGAAAAACACCGACCGTTCGTGGTCAAACCCTTTGGACCTGATCTTCTTTATCATATCGCCGGTGGTGACGATGCAGGGGAAACATTCTTTTCCCGTCGTAAATTTCTTTCCGTACTCCAGTGTCAGTTCATCGGGCTCTTCGAGGACCTCGACCTGCAGGCCGCAGCGTTCCATGGCCGCCCGTACCGGGTAGGCATGGTCGCACATATTGGGGATAAAGATGATTTTTTCGAAGGGTCGGAAACTATCGGAAATGAAATTGAAATCCGATACCGGCGGTTGATACTTATAAAAACGCAGGGAATCTATAAAGGCCTCACAGCGAGTGATAAGACCGGCGTCGGCGTTGTGCTCGTCAACCTCGAGCTGCAAATACGGCTTGCCGGACATAATTTTGCGGAAAAAGTGCGTGATGAAAGAATCGGGACCGCAGCCGAACGAGGTAATAAAGACCGCCAACAGGTTGGGGTGTTTGCGAACGAATTCCGAGGTAGCCATAATCCGCCGCCCGTACAACCAGTACATATTGCCGTTGTCGTAACCGTTTTCGTCGATGGGCAGAAAATCCAGGGGGATGGCCTTGTAACCGAGATCGCGGATTTTGCCCGGAAGCTCCAGCGAAAGCCGGGCGTCGTTGCCGTTATAAGGCCGGCTAACGATAACCATGGCTTTTTCGTCCTCGCCCAGACCCGCCAGAATTTTCTCCCCTTCCTTTTTCACATTCTGACGATACGCTTTATAGGCTTTCAGGCCGGACTTAATCCCCCGGGTCAGTTCGCGGTCGGAAAGATTCAGTTCCCGAGCTAACTGTTTGAATTTGTGCTTGAGGTCGTCGATATCATAACTTAAAGATACCGGGCTGCTGACAAAGCGTATGCCGGCCCGGTCAAAATTAAAACGAGCATTGATGGCCGAGCCGATCGTCTGGACGTAAGGGCAAATATAACCGCCGTCGACGGCTTTTTCCTTTTCCTCGGCCACTTTAATAATCGACGGCAGGAAAATTATATCGACGTTCTTTTTCATCAGGTTGGCGATATGGCCGTACACCAGTTTGATTGGGAAACAGGTTTCGGCGCTGAACAGCTCCAGCGAGTCCTCGACAATGTCGTGGTTCGAGGTATGAGAATTAACCACCTTGAAATCGAGCGATTCTAAAAACGCCCGCCAGAAAGGATAGTATTCAAAGAAATGCAATACCCGCGGCAGGCCCACCCGCGCCCGGTATCGGGCCGGTTCGCTGAAATGGAGATAACGCCGGTGAAGGTACCTTTTACGCAGCGCGAAATAATCCGGCGGCAGCTGTTTCTCGTCCTTGGTCTTGACCTCGTAACGCTCACAGCGCGAACCGTAAAACAGCGGGCTTTCATTTTCCGGTTCCACCTTGTGAATCTCGCAATGGTTGGAACATTCTTCGCAGGTAAACGAAGAGATTATATATTTTTTCTTGTATAAATCGAACCCTTTAAACGATGATTTAAAATCCGGTTCGGTCGTTTTTTCGATAGCCAGGATGGCGGCCCCGATAGCCCCGGTGACATCGTGATGGGGCGGTACGGTGACCTTCTTACCGATGAGTTTTTCAAAAGCCGCCACCACGCCCTTGTTCCAGGCCACGCCGCCCTGGAAAAAGATATGTTCGCCGATACGGCGGTCCTCGACCACCTTGGTCAGGTAGTTGCTGGCGATGGAGTAAGCCAGGCCGGCGATCAGGTCGTCGATTTTGGCGCCGCTGCGCATGTGCCCCACCAGGTCGGACTCCATGAAGACCGTGCAGCGTTCGCCGCACCCGACCGGGCAGGTGGCTTTCAGGGCTCGGTCGCCGAATTCGGATTCGATGTTTATCTTGAGTTTCTCGGCCTGTTCCTGGAGGAAAGACCCTGTCCCGGCGGCGCACACCTTGTTCATCTCGAAATCCACCACCGCCCGTTTGTCAATCGATATATACTTGGAATCCTGGCCGCCGATTTCGAAGACGGTATCCACCTCGGGGTCGATATTGATGGCTGCCGTGGCCTGGGCGGTGATTTCGTTGCGGACAATATCCGCCCCGACATAATCCCCGGTTAAATATCGGCCGGAACCGGTGGTGCCGACGGCTTTGACCATGACCCGGTCGCCGACTTCGTCCCCGATTTCCGCCAGCCCGCGCCGCACGGCCTCAATCGGCCGACCCTCGGTCATCAGGTACCGCCGGGCGATTACCCGGTGGTCGCGGTCGATCAGCACCAGGTTGGTCGAGAGCGAACCGACGTCGATGCCCAGGAACACTTCCAAATTGTCAATATCGCCGGGTCGGTCCTGGAGGGTGACATCATAATATTTGCTGTCGGGGAAATTATATGTCAGGGCTTCCCGGCCGGATTTATCCACCTGGCGATAGTTGAGATAACTTTTTACTTTTCCCGGGTCGAAACATTCCACCAGGGACCGGTTTTCCACGGCCAGCAAAGCCGCGCCCAGGGCGCCCATGACGTTGAAATGTTCGGGCACGACCAGTTCCCCTTTTTCAAGGTCGAGGATTTCGGTGAAAGCCCGCACCATGCCGGGATTGGCGGCCACACCGCCTTCGAAGGCGATGGGTTTGACGAATTTTTTCCCGCGGGCGATGGCGCTTTTGAAATTGCGCGCCACGGCGAGACACAGCCCGGCCACGATATCATAATCGGGGGTGGCTATCTGCTGCAGGTGAATCATGTCCGACTTGGCGAATACCGAACAGCGTCCGGCGATGCGCGGCGGGTGTTTGGATTTTAACGCCAGCCGGCCGAACTCGTCCTCGATGGATATTTTCAACCGGTTGGCCTGCTGGTCAAGGAAGGAACCGGTGCCGGCGGCGCACTGGGCGTTCATGGCGAAATCAAGGGTGGTTTTCGATTCGGCGTCCAGCAGGAGGAACTTGGAATCCTCTCCCCCCATTTCAATAACGGTTTTGACCTCGGGAGCGGCGTAAAAATTACCCGCCGCGATGGAGGCGATTTCTCCGAATATCTGTCCGCGTAATATCGACTGGGCCGTCCTGGCTCCGATTCCCGTTAATCCAAGGTACACGGAATTACCGACCAGTTCCGGGAACCGCTCGTTCAATATCTTATAAAGGGTTTCAAACGGTCCGTCTTCCTCAAAACGGTGATAGACTTCCTTGACGAGCCGACCCCCATCGATAAGAACCAGTTTCAAGGCCACCGAACCGATATCAATACCGAGCGTTTTTGTCACGTTATTCATGATGTCAATTAAACACCCTCAAAAAGGCTTGGCAAGTTTATTGATTATGAATTTTTGATTGTCTTTGTCATATATTACATTATATTCCCCTTCAAAAATTGATAATGATATGAAAATAGTTATACAGAGAACCACCGGGGTTGAAATCCGGATTGACGGCAAACTTCACAGTTCCACCGGCGACGGCCTGTTGATTCTTTTCGGCACAAAAGTCGGTGACACGGAAGAATCGTGCGGACACCTGGCCGATAAAGCCGTCAACCTGCGTATTTTCGAGGATGGGGCGGGCAAGATGAATCTTTCGGCGCTCGAAGTCGGGGCGGAAATCATGGTTGTCTCGCAGTTTACGCTCTACGCCGACACGCGCAAGGGCCGCCGCCCGGGTTTCGACCAAGCCATGAAACCGCCCGAGGCCGAACGGCTGTATGAACGCTTTGTTGAACTGGTAGCCGCCAGCGGTCTGGTTACCAAAACCGGTGTTTTCGGGGCTAAGATGGATATCGCTTTTACCAATCACGGTCCGGTCACCATTATCCTTGAACATGAACTTTAAGTATCTCTTACAACTCGCTGTCAAACGGTCGATTGTCCTGGGTTCCAGTTCGCCGCGGCGATTCCGCCTGCTCCAGGAAAGCGGCGTCATTTTTACACGGGTCGTTCCTCACACCGAAGAAACCCGGGGCGAAAACGAGCCTCCCTGCCGTTACGCCCTGCGGCTGGCCGAGGAAAAAGCCCTTGAGGTCGCCGCCCAAACCGAACCGGAGGCTATCGTAATCGGGGCGGACACGGTGGTTTCGCACGGGGATAAAATCCTGGAAAAACCTGCGGACGAGGCCGACGCCTTCAGGATTCTGTCCTTTTTATCCGGCAAGCGACACGAGGTTTGTACCGCCCTGGCCCTGGCCGCCGGGAGCCGGATTTTGTCGTCGGGGTACGAGGTCACCGAGGTTTTTTTTAACGAACTTACCGACGAACAGATAAAAAATTATATCGCTTCCGGGGAGCCGAGGGACAAGGCCGGAGCCTACGGAATACAGGGAATGGGGGCTTTTTTAGTTGACAGAATCAAGGGAAATCTTGATAATGTCATCGGTTTTCCTTGCAAATTACTGGATCGCCTGGCCGGGGAAACATTGAACAAATTACAGCTACTTGGTTGATAATGAATGAAGTATACATAAAATTTGGACAAGTACTTAAACTCGAGCGGGAAAACAAAAATATCTCTCTGGCCGACCTTTCCGAGGATCTTAAGATTTCAGAGGAAAATTTAACTTATTTAGAAGCCGGCGAAATCGACCAGCTTCCGTCTGATTTGTATTACAACCTTTTCGCCAAGTCCTACGCCAAAGCGCTGGGTATCGATTACAACAAAACCATCGAGGCCATCAAGGAAGACCTGGGCGAACCGATTGAAATCACCGAGCAGGAAAAAACAGATAAAGAGTCGGACGCTCAAAAAGCCGGGGCCGAGGACGCCGCGGCGGCCGAGTCCAACTGGTTCAAAAAAAAGTTCATCACTTTGATTATTGTCATAGTCGGTATTTTTATCGTCTTCATGGCCATCTATAAATTGTTCATCGAGGAAGACTCCGCCACTTCTCCCCCGGTTACGACCGAATCGACCGTGCCGGTTGAGGAAAGCCCGTCGGCGGGAGCCGGTCAGGTCAGCGATGATATCGCCGAATACAACTGGAACGTGCCCGAGCCGAAGGAACCGCCGCCGTTTAATATGACCCTGATGGCGCGCGAGGAATGCTGGGTATCGTTAAGAGCCGACGGCGACACGGTCATCTTCAGAAACCTGGTCCCCTGGCGGGAATACCGGGCCGAAGCCAGATACCGGATAAAAATAACGGTCGCGCAGCCCTCGCTGGTGGAGATTAAACTGAACAACAAAGTGGTTGACCTGAGAAACCCTCAAACCCGCCGTATTTCCGGTGTGGAAATCAACCAGGTGAATCTCGATTCGGTCCTGAACTCGCCGCCTCAACCGGAACCGGAGCCCCATCGGTCGGCCGCTGTGCAGAGACAGGCACTTCCGGTTCAGGGCTTACCGGCGACTTCCGACCCGACTCGGACCGAGGACACCGTTTCTCAGGCGACCCCGGCACAGAATACCGTAACTCCCGACACCGCCGGTCCGGACTCAGCCCGGAACCAGGGCGACGAATAGACATGATGCGTAAGATTAAAAACATACTCGCCTGGTGGCACCTCAACAAATTGAAGAAGAAAATCGAGCAGCGACCGATAAATTTTCCGGACGACCTGATGACACCCAAACGGATACTCATCTGCCTGCCGTCCAGCCTGAGGGAGCTGACGCTGGTCAAGCAGTTTCTCCCCACCATCACGAGTATTTTCAAGCCGGCCGACCTGACTCTTCTGGCCATCCCCGGGGTCAAAGTGGCCGACATTTATCCCCGCAAGGGCTTTCAGATTCTAACGCCGTCGACCGACCAGCTGACCTGGACGGGCCTGCCCAAGAAGTCCTATATCCAGATGCTTCAGGGCTACAATTTCGATATGCTGCTGGATTTGAATTTTGCGCCATCGATATTCACCTCGGCGGTGCTTCTTAATTTTCCGCAGGCGATCCGCGTCGGCCGCGGGAATCATCGCGGCAACCCGTTTTACAACTTAGAGATAAAAACCAAGTATCTTCGGGACGAGCGCAACATATACCGCTCACTCCTGGAAACCCTGGCTCATATAACGAACAAACAGCCGGAAGTCCCCCGGACCAACAACCTCAGCAGTTAGACCTTGGAGGAAAAGTGCACTTAAAGCGACTCGATATATTAGGTTTTAAATCATTCGCGAACAAAACCACGATAAAGTTTTCCAGCGGCATAACGGCCATTGTCGGCCCCAACGGCTGCGGCAAGACCAACGTCCTCGACTCCCTGCGCTGGGTGCTCGGCGAGCAGAAGGTTTCCCTTTTGCGCAGTTCGAAAATGGAAGAGGTCATTTTCAACGGTACGCGCGACATCAAGCCACTGGGCATGGCCGAGGTCTCCCTCACTATTGTCAACGACCGCGGGGTGCTGCCGACCGAGTACAACGAAATTCAGATAACCCGGCGCCTGTTCCGAAGCGGCGAGTCGGAATACCTGTTGAACAAGGTGCCCTGCCGCCGCAAGGACATTCTCGAACTGTTTTTCGACACCGGCATGGGAGCGCATTCCTATTCGGTTATCCAGCCGGAGATGATCGACGCTGTGCTCTCTGACAAGGCCGAGGAAAGACGCTTTCTCTTCGAAGAGGCGGCCGGTATTACCAAGTACAAGCAACGCAAGGAAGCCGCCCTGAGAAAATTGGACTCAACCGAGAACGATTTCCTGCGTCTAAAAGACATCTACGCCGAGGTCAAAACCCGGGTCATCTCCCTCTACCGCCAGCACAAAAAAGCCGAGCGCTACCAGCATTTGAATGACGAGATAAAAAGCTGGGAACTGTTTTTAAGCTCAACCCGCATAAAGAATATCGAGAACGAGAAGCGGGAATTGAAAGCCCGTTACGACAGCATATCGGACAAGAAAACAGGCCGGGAAACGGTTATCGACCAGGTAACATCCCAGCTCGAAGCCGACCGCAAGGAGTTGCTGGACATAGAACGCCAGTTAAGCGAGGTAAGCAACGAAGTCTACACCATGTCGGAGAAAGCCCACGTCCTGGAAAAAGAAATCACCCTGTATAGAGAGAAGAAAAACAACGCGGTCAATTTAATACAAAAAAATGAAACCGACATAGAAGCACTGTTAAACCGCACGGAGAACCTCAAGAAACAGGCCGAGGAAACGGGCGGCGACCTGGATGTTCAGAAACAGCTTCTGGAAGAGATAACAGCCCGCTTGCAGGAGGCCGAGGAGGTTCAGGCAACCGTTGACCGCGACCTGCTCAAGGCCCGGTCCAGCCGCGAGGATGAGAACAAGAGATTGCTGGATCTCGAGGGCCGGTTGTCATCGGGCAAGACCGAGGGCAACAGCCTGCGCGAACAGGAAGATGACCTGTCCCACCAGAAAACCGAACTGGAAACCCGGATAAACGAAATATATCCTCGTCAGAAAAACCTCCTCACCGAACTGGAAACCCATAAAAGCAGCCATGACCATTTACTTAACCGCAAAAAGGAAACCGAGGCCAGGAAAACGGCGGTTGGCGAACGGACGGAGAACCTGGTTCAAAAGGGCGAGGAGCTGACCCTGGAAATAGGCGGCATCGCAGCCTCGATTGAAGCCTGCGAAGCCAGGCGCAATCTCTGGGAAGACATGATGCTGCATTACGAGGGCTATGAGTCAGGCCTGGTGGCCGCTATGGATGAAAAAGACCGCTGGAGCGGGATTGCCGGCACGGTCGGGGAAAAATTCATTCCCCAGGAGGGACTGGAAACAGCTCTCGAGGTGACCCTGGGAGATATGGCCAAATGCCTGATATGTTATAACCGCCGGACCGCCGAAGAAATCATCTCATATTTACGCACCGAAAAAAAAGGCCGCATCGGTATCCTGGTGCCGGACACCGGTACAATCAACCCGGCCGTCAAACGCCCGGAACTTGACCAGGAGGAATTCCTCGGCTGGCTGGACAATTTCGTGTCCACCGACAGCGACCTGCAATACCTCAAGGAAGCGGTCCTGTCCCGCACCGCTGTCTATAAAGCCGGCGCCCACCCCGATGATATACTCGCTCGTCTCCCATACGGCTTCAGCGCCGTCTCGACCGACGGGGTTCTTTACAACAACAACCTCATATCCGGCGGCTCCGACGACGGCTTCTCCCTGTTCCGCCGTAAAGAAAAAGTCCAGGAACAGGAAGAGATGATAAAGAACCTGACGCAAAAGAAAGAAACGCTCAAGGAAGAAAAGAACCGGACCACCGCCGAGCTGGCCGCCGCCCGGGCGGAATTCAATCAATTGATTTCTGAGATAGAAGATATAGCCGAGGAAGCCGATCTGGAGCAGAAGAAAATCGGGGAGCTGGAATTTGACAGCCGCACTTTTAAAAATGAACTGACCCGCCTTGAAAACGAAAAGCAGAATATAACCGCCCGGCTGGAAAAGGTCCATGACCGGCAGTACAGCCTGGGGCTGAACTACGACCAGTTGAGCGGCCAGAAGGACAATCTCCTTGATAATATGAACCAGGCCGGTTCCCGCCTGGACGAACTGGAAAAAGCCGCTTCCGACGCCCTGAATAAAGTATCGAAACTTCACGTTTCGATGATAGAAACCCGCAGCCGCGTGGAACAGGCCAAAAGCCAGCAGGCGCATATAAGCGAGATCCAGAAAGAAATCGACAATTCCCTGCACACCAAGCAGCAGGAGATAGAAAACGCCCGCGCCGAAATATCCGTCGCCGAGGAAAAGAACGAGACCTACGAAAAGAATCTCAAGAAGATTTTCGAAGCCCGGGAAAAACTATCCGTCCGCCAGAAGAGCTTACGCGACGTGCAGACCGACCTCATGGAACAGGTTGACGCCAAGGAGAAAAACATAAAAGAAGTGCGGCGGGAAAAAGAAACCCTTTCGGAGGAATCCCACCAGTTCGAAATACGCCTCAACACCATGGAGTCGGAGATTAAATCCATAAGGGATAAATTCCTCGACGAGTATGACCTCGACATAAAAACGGTCGAAATCGAGAAACCGGACGACAGACTGACCGTCGAAGAAGGCCGTGAACAACTCCAGGAGAAAAAGGAACGGCTCAAAAAATTCGGTGCCGTCAACCTCCTGTCCCTGGAGGAATACCGCGAAACCAAGGAGCGCGAGGAGTTCCTCAACGAACAGCTCAACGATTTGACTACCGCCAAAAACGACCTGCGCTCCACCATCAGCAAAATCAACGTGACCGCCCGCAAGCTGTTCGGCGAAACGTTTGAACAGGTCCAGAAAAACTTCCAGGGTCTGTTTGTCGAGTTGTTTACCGGCGGCGAGGCCGATATCCACCTCTCGGTGCCGGAAGACCCGCTGGAATCGAATATCGAGATTATCGCCCGCCCGCGCGGCAAAAAGCTGCTCTCCATCTCGCAGATGTCCGGCGGCGAACGCGCCCTGACGGCCATATCCCTGCTGTTTTCACTTTACCTGGTGAAACCCTCCCCCTTCTGTATCCTGGACGAAATCGACGCCCCGCTGGACGACGCCAACTGCCATCGTTTCCTGAAAATCATCCGGAAATTCTCAAAAGACACCCAGTTTATCGCCATCTCGCACAACAAAATTACGATGGAAGTGGCCAACAACCTTTACGGCATTACCATGGAACATCCGGGCATTTCCAAGCTGGTGGCGGTCAAGTTCCTCGATGAACCCGACGAGCAGACCGGCGAACTGGTTCACTATGTCAGTGAACTGCCCGAATACGAAGAGATCGGGGCCGAAAACCCGGCTCCCTCCCCGGCCGTTGAAAAAGCCGAGGTCGATTCCGGATTGCCGGAAACGATTAAAGAAAGGATGAATCCCAATATTACCATTCAGGATAAAAACGAAGACGAGTAAGTTTACCTCTTATGTTCACACCTTTTGAAAAACTGAAAAAATCACTCGCCAAAACGAAAGACAACCTGCTGGGCAAGATATCCCAGGTTGTCAAACGGCGTAAAATAGACGACGACCTGCTGGACGAAATCGAAGAGATATTAATCGAGGCCGACGTGGGCGTGAAAGCCACCATGCGGCTTATCGAAAGCGTCAAGGAAAAAGCCCGGGAGCGCAAGCTCACCGAGGGCGAGGATGTAATCGCTCTTTTAAAAGAGGAAATCAGCGCCATCCTCTCCCCTGAAGAGAGCCAGACCGACACCCCCGTTGATACGAAACCGATAATCTGGATGATTGTGGGCGTGAACGGCGTGGGGAAAACCACCACTATCGGCAAGCTGGCCACCTTTTACTCCGGCGAGGGTGAAAAAGTGATAATCGGGGCCTGCGACACTTTCCGCGCCGCGGCGGTGGAGCAGGTGGCCATCTGGGCGGAACGCAGCGGGGTGGATATTATCATGTCCCAGAAAGGGGCCGACCCGGCCGCGGTGGCTTTCGACGCCGCCAGCGCCGCCCGCGCCCGTAATGCCGACCGCCTCTTGCTGGACACCGCCGGGCGCTTGCACACCAAAACCAATCTGATGGAAGAGCTGAAAAAAATCAAGCGGGTGGTGCTCAAAGCTGCCCCCGGGGCGACCATCTATAGCAAGCTGATAATCGACGGCACTACCGGCCAGAACGCCCTCTCGCAGGTCAAGGTTTTTACCGACGCGGTTGGCTGCGACGGCATTATCATCACCAAACTGGACGGCACCGCCAAGGGGGGCGTGATAATAGGCATCGCCGAGGAACTGGGCGTGCCAGTGGATTTTATCGGCCTGGGCGAGAAGGTCGACGACCTGCAGCGCTTTAATCCCAAAGAATTTGCCGAGGCTCTGTTTGCCTGATGAATACTTACGAAGTCCCGACTCATGACCGCGAGGAAATGATCGATATTACCTCGCTGCTCGAGAAGGCCGTGACCGAAAGCGGTGTTGATTCGGGCGTGGTCTACGCCTTCGTTCCCCACACCACCGCCGGTATCACGATTAACGAAAACGCCGACCCCGATGTCACCCGCGATATTCTCTACAAGCTGAAAAAGGAAATCCCGCATGACGACGGGTACCATCATGCCGAGGGCAACTCCGACGCCCACCTGAAAGCGTCCCTGTTCGGTTCGTCGGTGCAGGTTATATTCGAGAACAAAAAGCTGGTGCTGGGACGCTGGCAGACCGTTTATTTCTGCGAATTCGACGGTCCCCGCCGACGCCGGTTGGTAGTCAGGGTCATCTCCGGTGGTTAAAATACGCGTCATAGCGAGCGGCCGGGATAAAAACAAATGGCTCACCGAGGGGGTGCATCACTACCTCAAACTGCTCGGACGCTACGCCTCGATAGAAATCAAGAACCTTCCCTCCCCCCGCGCCGCCGCTTCTCTCTCTCCCGCCGAGATAAAGAAAAAAGAAGCCGCCCGTTTTGAAAAAGAATTCAAGGGCGGTTATTTTATCGCCTTAAGCGACCGGGGACAAAAGAAAGATTCCCACCGATTCGCCCGGCTGCTGGAGCAAATCCAAACCCAAAACCGGGGACCGATTACTTTCCTCATCGGCGGACCTTACGGTCTCGACGATAGCATCCTTAAAAAAACCGACCTTATTCTATCCCTGTCGGAACTTACCTTTTCCCACCAATTGGTGCGGCTGGTCCTCCTGGAACAGCTCTATCGTAGTTTTTCCATCCTGCACGGAAGTTCCTACCACAAATAGATTCCCCCGGCTAAAGCCGGGGTTCTTACTGTTACAGACCTGCGGTCTGACCTGAATTCGCTACGTCGCTTGGCTCGCAGCGAATAGCAGGATTGGCTCATTCATCCACGGCTAAAGCCGTGGTGTTCTGTCTTCGACCGCATAAAAAAAGCGTTCTATATAATAGAACGCTTTTGGAGGAGTTAAGACATGAGGGGGATTTATTTTAATAGAATCATCTTTTTGGTCTCGACGAAATCGTTGGCTTCCAGGCGGTAGAAGTAAACACCCGAAGCTATCCGTTCGTTACCGCTGTTGGTGCTGTTCCAGACCACCTCGTGCATCCCGGCGTCGTTGACGCCGCTGAACTCGCGCACCAGCTTGCCGGTGACGTTGAATATCTTCAGGGTCCAGGCCGCCTGCTGCGGCAGGGAGAACTGGATCCGGGTGGACGGGTTGAACGGGTTCGGGTAGTTCTGGCTCAGGCTGTAGCCGGTCGGCAGGATATTGTCCTTACTGACCGCCAGGTACGGCTGGCCCTGGTAATCGACAATCTCGGCTTTGGCCAGGTTAACCCCGCCCTCACCGTAAACCGGGATTTCAATTAGCCGGTTGGTGCCCGACGGAATCCTGGCGGTGCCGATATCGTACACCAGCATCTTGAGTTGGCCGTTCTCGACGGAATATTTGAGGTCCATGCCCGCCGCGTCGCTCGTCAGCGCGGGTTCACCAACCTCGACACCGTTCGCCACATCATACACGAAGTAGGCGGCGCCGATATCGCTGACGGACTCGGTGGTGATATTCATGCCGTTCTCAGTCACGGCGGAGGTTATCAGCAGGTTCTTCTGGTAAGGGTTGAGTTTCGGATAGGGCGAGGCGTCGCCGATAATGACCCGTACCAGGTAAGCCAGGTCGGACACGGTCAGGGTAATACCGTCGGCGTTGACGTCGGTGGCGGCGATCTGGCCGGCCACGTTGATGGTGAAAGCGCTCAGCCCGCGGATAAAGTAATTGGTAAAGAGCACGGCGTCACCGATCTCGTAAGCGATACTGTTGAGGTTGACATCGCCGCGGTCATCGAGCGAATCCGGATGGATAACGCAGACCCCGCCGTTAAAGAATTCGATACAGCGCAGCGGCATGGCTTTTTCGGTGCCCTCCAGGCAGGCGTCGGGGGCGCCCATGCCTAACGGACGTTCCGAATCCGGGTCGACGTCCTCGTCCCAGATCAAAATGCCCTCGGCATTGTAAATCCGGCTGTCGAGGAACAGGATCGTCCCGCTGACGTCGGAGAAGGTGTTATCGCCGCAATCGTACCAGATGAACGAGATGGGGATAAAAACATCGCCCAAATTCTGGTCGTTAGCCACCTGGTACTCGAGATAAACCAGGGTGCCCTGGGGATTCAGCGAAGACGAGGGCGGGTGATGTGGGCCGTTGTTGACGTCGGCGATACCCACCAGCCTTATCAAGCCATTGGCGCTGCTGATAACGTTATAGGTAAAGTATTCCCAGGCCTCGATAGCCGAACCGGCGATGGTGGCGCTTATGAAGGTCAGCGCCGAGGCATCGTAATTCAACAGGATATCGAAGCCGGCAATAGCGTCGTTGGTTTCTACGTTCAATTCGACCATTTTGCGCAGACCGACCGGGGTGCACTCCCCGCCGTCAATAGAGACCCGCAGACAGACATCGCAGTCCTCCCGAAGCGTAACGTCGACCAGGAAAGAACCGGTCACGACATTACAGCCGTCGTCGGCCTCGAAACAGAACTCATAGGTGGTGAACTGGTCCGGGCGGAAAGCGACATAACCGCTGTCGGGGTTGACGTTCACGAAGACGCCCTCGGGACCGCAGACCTGGGTTACTGTAACATCGGATTCAACGTCGGTAGCGTAAATACCCCTGATGATAACCAGGTCGGTGTCGTCGGGACAGCGCTCGTAAGTCAAATCATCGGAAAGGAATATAGTCGGAGCCTTGTCTTCTTCAATATCAAGAATGGTGTAGCAGGTATCGCTGCCGCACATATTCTGGCCGATAATCATCAACTCGTAAGTGCCGGCTTCAAATATCGGTACGCAGACATAGCCGGCGGTGTAATAAGCCGACAGATTATCCGGCTTGACGGTAATGTCAACGGCCGTGCCCTCAACGGTAATCGGGAAGCATAGCGTATCGGGAGATGACAGACATAGCAGGGTGTCAATCAGGCCGGGACAGGTGATTTTCGGGCTTTCGAAACGTTCCACGTAAAGCGGGAAACTGCAGGAAGTGTCATAGCACTGAGCATCGACCGAGATGCTCACCTGGTAAGTACCGGCGGTATCGACATAGACGCCGACCCGCTGGTTGTCGGGCTCATAGCGGCCGTTGGGCAGAATGGTAATATCGGCATCGGGCGGCGTGATATTCAACGGGAAGTAAACCGTGTCGGGCTCGCAACTGGAGAAATACAGTTCTTCGGGACACCATTCGATTTTGGCCGAATCGCCCAGGTTGAAGACCACCGTCAAGGTGTCGGCGTGCATGGTCTTGCAGGCGTCGTAGGCGGCCACGATTATATCGTACTCGCCGAAACCGTCGTAATCGGCCGGGTTGAAACAGACGGTGCCATTATCGAAAGTTCCGTACGAGGTGGTAATACTGTCGATATTGCCGTCCTCGTCAGTGACGTTGAATTTCACGCAAACTTCGAACAGCTCGCACTCGGTCAGGGTGGTATCCTTATCGGCCACCACCACCGGCGGAGCGTTGAAATCGGCCGCGACGGTAAAGCTGTCGGAGACCTCGCCGCAGTAGCCGGAAGCTGTCAGAATAATTTCTCTTGCACCCTCTTCCCTGACCGGGATGTAAATCAGGTTGCCGACGATATAGGCCGGTTCGGCGGCCGTATCGGAGACGGTAACCCCGACCACGCTGGAAGAGATGGTGAAGGAATCGACCAGGGTAGTCGTGTCGCAGAGGAAGACCTCAATATTCTCCGGGCAGGTAATCGCCAGCGGTTCGAGAATCTCCACGTTCACGACGAAGTTACAGGAATCTATATTGCACTGCGCCTCGGCCACCAGGGTCAGGGTATAGACTCCGCCGGTATCGGCCTGGAAGCAGAATTTACCGTCTTCATAAGAGGTCTGGCCTTCCGGATAGGTCCGGATGGAATCATTTTCGACCCCGACCACCGACAGCAGGGCGCCGGCGATATCGATCGGGATACAGACCGAACCGGCTTCGCAGAGAACGGTATCCATCGGCTCCTCAGGACAGTCGATAACGACATAGTCGCCTTCCGTGATCGTAATCTGTATGGAATCGACCGTCTCGACCTCACAGGTATCGGTTGCCTTAGCGTAAATCCAAAACGTGCCGTAGGCGTCCGGGGTGAAGCAAAGGGTGCCGTTCTCGGTGTTGTAATATCCGTTGGGCAGGATTTCGACACTCTTCATATTGCCGTCGGGGTCGTAAATCACGGCTGGGAAGCAGACTTCCTCGAGCTGGCAGAGTTTGAATTCGTCAGGCTGATAATCGAAATCCACCACCGGGGCGCGGTTTTCTATTATGGTAATATTTATTTCGTCAAAATTGGAAGCGCCGCAACTGTCATAAGCCGTGACCCGAACGGTGTAAACGCCCGATGAATCCGGCAGGAAACAGGCGGTTTCATAATACTCGTCGTAATCGGCTCCGGTTACCACGACACTGTCGACATTGCCATCGATATCGCTAACCGCCACCGGCAGGCAGATTTCCTCGAACTGGCACTGCAGGTAGGTGGTGTCTTTCGGGAGCCGGACAATCGGTTTGCTGTTGGTCTGGACATAAACGGTGAACTCGCCGGTGTAGGTGGCGCAGGCAGTGGTAACTTCCACTCTTATGGTGTTGTCCAGGCAGCAGTCGGAGAAGAAACAGACCGAGTCGGTTTCCGGGTCATAGGTGACGTTGGTGCCGAACACGTTGACCTCGGCGCCGTCGGGAATGCCGCCGATATAGAAGCAGAGATTCTGCGGCTCACAGAGGAAAACGGTGGTATCATTCGGATACTCGAGGGCGATGCCCTGCTCGGTAAGCACCCTGACGGTAGCGGTTTCGACCGCCGTCAGGCCGCAGGAATCGGTGACGGTCAGGGTAACGACGTAATTGCCGCTGTCGTATGGCACGAAGCAGATTTCACCGTTACTATATTCGCCGCGGTTGGTTGTGACCGAAACGATATTGTCGTCCGGGTCGAAGAAACTGACCGGCAGACAGACAGAATCAGGACGGCAAAGGAACACGGTCGTATCGGCCATCGGCTCTATAACCGGGACCTGGTTTTCTTCAATAGTCACATATATAGTATCCGTTCCGACCGCGTCGCACTCATCGACCGCCCCCACGATGATTTCGTAAACACCGGCCGTGTCGGCGGTGAAACAGATTTGATCGAATTCGTTCATATAACCGTTACCGACCGGATAGACTTCAACCAGGTTTTCATCCGAGACGGCGATATCCAGACAGATATCGGTTGGCCCGCAAATCAGTCGGGTGAAATCGTCCTCGAATTCGACGGTCGGCGGCGCATTCATTTTCACCGTTACATAAAAGTCGTCCTCGGCGGAGTTACCGCAATCGTCGTAAACCGTCAGCAAAATATGATAGACGCCGGCGGTATCGAATGAAGCGCAAAACTCGCCGCTGACCTGGTTGAAAGTACCGTAATTTATATCGTAATCGACAACGGGAAAATCACCGGGAGTAACCGTAACCGGGAAACAGCTATCGGTCGGCTCGCAGATAAAAGTCTCAAAATCCTCACCCAGGTAAACTGAGGGACCGCTGCCGCCGTCGACGGTGGCCGTGAAATTACAGGTGTCGGCCCGCAATTCGTCCTCGAACATGTTAGAAACGATAATCTCAACATCGTATTCGCCCGGCTCGTCGACCGGGAAACAAACCCCGCCGTTTATGTATTCACCGCGGCTGACCGATACGGTGTAATCGGTGCCGGTGACCTCAATCGGAACACAGAGGGTTTGCGGCTCCAGCAGACAGAGCACGACCGTGGTGTCATGGCAGGCCACGCCCGGCGGGACATATTCGTTAATCACGAAAGTGAGGTTACATTCATCCGAACCGCAGAGAGCGGTGGCGATGACGGTGACGTTATAAGTTCCGGGCTCAGTTATCTCGACCGCGAGAGTATCGTTGGCCCAGGTGCCGCCGGTGACCTTAACCACGGCACCTTCGGGGGATATCGGCAGTTCGTAATAGATGGTGGTCGGAAAGGTTTCGATGCCCATCGTGAGCGGCAGTTCCGGACAATTTTCAATCATGGCCGACGGACCCTGCAGGATTGTCACCATGACCGTGTCCTCGACCCGGATATCGCAGGTATCCTGGGCGAATATCACTATTTCATGCTCGCCTAACTCTGTCGGATAGAAATAAACGATACTGTCGTTTATCTGACCGGGATTGGCGCCGTAGAATTCAATATTGCCATCGGGGTCGAACAGGTGGAACTTGATTTGAACCTCGAGGCCCGCGACCTCGCAGGCTTCCAGGGTCGTGTCATTCTGAACTGTAAGTTCCGGCGGGTCGTTTATATCGAGGTTGACCGTGAAGGAACAGGTGTCGGCGTTGCACGGCCCGGTCACTATGATTTCCACGGGGTACTGACCGGAGCCGCTGGTGGGAATGTTCAGCAGAGTATCATCTAATAGGCTGATATCAGCCGGGATTATCTGCAGGTCGGTGTAGTCACCCTGAATCCGGATCGGTACATTAATCGATCTCGGAGAAACGCATTTAAATATATTTATTTCCTCATCCGGACAGACAATCGTTACCGAATCGGCGACAGTTATATTACGGGTGATGATACAGGTGTCGTTGTTGCAGCCGGCGTAACCGATGACGGTAATCTCGTACAGGCCGGAAGTATCAGCCATGAAACAGAGCCGGCCGTCTTCGTAATAGGCGATGTCATCGGGATAAACGCCAATTTGATAATTCGCGCCCGTCACGGATAGGTCGCGGCAGAGCAGTTGCGGACCGCAGATGGTGGTGTCGGCCAGCAGGCCGGGACAGTAGTCGATAATGACGTTGTCCCCCTGCATCACGGATACCGTCACGAAGGCCGTATCGGTCGTTTCGCACTCGTCGGTGGCGATAACGGTGAAGGTATAGTCTTCAAAAGCGGCCGGCATAAAACAGAAACCACCTTCGATCACCATACCGAACGGCTCGACAAGAACGTTGGTGACAACGTTATCGGGGTCATAAGCAGTAACCGGGATACAAATCTCTTCAAGTTCACAGAGCACCACCGTGGTGTCTTCGACCTCTAACGTCGGCGGGATGTTTTCGGCCATATTGAAGCTGAAATCACAGGTGTCGGCGTTGCAGAGACCCTCGGCGATAACCCGGATCTCGTAATAACCGACGCTGTCGATGGGGATATTCAAACCCTGGCCGGGCAGGTATCCTGCCCCGTCCAGGCTGATTATAACATTATTATAGTCACCGTGGATTTCAAACGGGATCATAATCGATCGCGGCAGGTAGCATTCGAAAATGTCGTCTACCGTCGGGCAGTCGATATAAACCGTATCGAGAATCTCTACCGGGACATCGATAATACAGGACGCCGAATTGCACTCGGCTTCGACGTTGACCGTTATCTCATAGGTACCGGAGGTGTCAGCCTTGAAGTAAATCCTGTCGTCCCGGAAGATAGCGATATCGGCCGGTTCGACCGTAAGGCTGTAATAATTGCCTTCGATAGTTATACCGAAATCAACCGTATCGGGCCGGCAGAGTTGAAAGGGCACTAAAAATTCCTCGGGGCAGGTCAGGGCCACGGTATCACCCAGTTCAACCGTCACGCAGATTTCCCTCGAGTTGAGCTCGCCGCAACTGTCGGTGGCGAAAACCGTAAAGCAATAGTCGCCCTCCTCGACCGGCGTGAAACAGACCGATTTGGCATCGGCGTTGTAATAGTAAGGTGTATCGACTACGATAGAAGCCAGGTTGTTGTCGGGATCGGTGACGTCCATCGGGATACAGATATTTTCGAATGTACAGACCCGGAAGACGGAATCTTCGAGGGTATAATCTATAACCGGCGGCTGGTTGGTTTCGACCTTCACGATGATAGAGTCGAAATCGACGGCGTCGCAGGTATCATAAGCGGTAACCTTGACAATATATTCACCGGCGTTTTCCGGCGTGAAACAGGCCGTCTGGTAATACGGGTCGTACACCGCGCCCTCGACAGCGATACTGTCCACATTATGGTCGATATCTTCGACGGTCACCGGCAGGCAGATTTCCTCCGGCAGGCAGGACCAGGCGGTGGTGTCGTCGGGCAGGCGGACTATCGGGGCGCTGTTGGTCTGGACATAGACCGTGAAATCGCAGCTATAGGTTTTGCAAGGGGTGGTGACTTCCACCCGGATATTGTTTTCAAGACAGCAGTCGCTGAAGAAACAAACCGAGTCGGTTTCAGGGTCATAGGTGACATTGGTGCCGAATACATTCACCTTGGCCCCGTCCGGAATGCCGTCGATATAGAAACAGAGGTTTTGGGGCTCACACAGGAAGACGGTGGTGTCGCCGGGACAGACCAGCTTGACGTCGTCGCTGAGAACCGTCACCACGGCCGTATCGACCTTGACATGACCGCAGCTATCCTCGACTCTCAGGGAAATGAAGAAATCGCCCTTGTCGTAAGGTACGAAACAGAGCCGGCCGTTTTCATATTTGCCGCGGCTGGGGGTGATACTCATGATATCGTTGTCGGCATCGGTAATTTCCACCGGCAGGCAGACGGAATCCGGCCCGCACAGGAAAACAGTGGTGTCGTTAAGTTCGAATATGGGATAATTATCTTTAAGTTCGATATTTATGGTTATCGTGTCGGTGGCGACCAGTTCGCAGTAATCTTCGAGATATACACTCAACTTGTATTCACCGGGCCCGGTCGGTGTAAAGCAAACGGTGCTGTCATCGGGGTTATAATAGCCGTCGTGGCTTATATAGAGATTTTTGATATTGTCGTCAGCGATATTGGCTTTGAAGCAGAGCTCGGTTATTTCACAGAGTTCGAGGGTGGTGTCGTTATCCAGGATCTCGGCGACCGGGGGCTGGTTCATATCCACCGTCACCAGGGCGGTATCGACATCGGTGGCTTTGCAGGCGTCCTTGGCCGTCAGGATAATCTCGTAAACGCCGGCAGTGTCGACATCGATACAGATACGGTTGGTGTTCTTGTCGTAATAACCGTAATTGACCAGCATGCTGTCGAGGTTGTAATCATCGTCGGTGGCGACCGCGTCAAAACAGAACGTCTCCGGAACGCACAGGTAAGTCTGTTGATCCTCCATAGGCTGAATCACCGGCGGGCGGTTACCGTTGATAACGACCGGGACGGTGCAGGTATCGGTCGCGCCGCAGATGTCGGCGACCTCGATAATCACCTCGAAACTTTCCGACTCACCGCCCACCACGCAGACCTTCTTGCCGTCGATGGTGGCGTTGCCGGAAAGGATATTGAAAGTCAGGGTTTCGAATTCGGGGTCGTTGGCGTCAACGTTGAAACAGAAAGTTTCCACCTCGCAGGTGTTGAACTCCTGGAGTTCGGGGCAGACCGTGAAATACGGCGGCCGGTTTATAATAACAGTGATATTAATCGTGTCGGGAATACAGGGAGGCGTGGCCGACTTGTCCAGTGGGCACTGGTCAACCAGGCAGTAAATAAAGCGATACACAGCCGAGTCGACATCCAGAGGCGTAAAGCAGGTCTGCCCGGAGGTGTCGCTTACCTGCAAGAACCGGCCGATTTCGTCCACCTCGTTGATGGTGACCGGGCCGCCCTCGGGGTCAGACGCGATTACGTCGAAACAAACCTCTTCCACGTCACAGAGGAAGATGGTGGAATCAGGGTTCAAAAGCACCGGGCGTTCGTTGAGGTAAGGGTAATCGGTAATCGTGGCGGTGTCGCCGCCGCAGGCGTCGTAAACCGCCACCTCGAACGTATAAACGCCGGAAGATGGCACCTCGTACGTGATAACACCGGTGGTCTCGTCGATTGTCCCCGGGCCGGAAAGCATTTCAAAACGGAGCGCGTCGCCGTCGGCGTCATAAGCTTCCACCGCCAATTCCCGCCACCTCTGCCCCAGGCAGAGTTCGGCAGTAAATTCCTGGTTCTCGATAACCGGCAGGGTATTGACCGTTACCGTAAAAACAACGGTGTCAACATCGATAGTGCCGCGCTTGTCCCGAAGCTGCCAGACAAAAACATACTCGCCGTTTACTTCCGGATAAAAACAGACGTTCCGGGTAAAATCGGCGTAATACGTTTCCGGTGAAAAATTAATCGGACCCTCAAGCAGGCTGAGCACCAGGGTATCGTTTGTCTCCTGATCGGTCCCGATAACATCAAAACAGACAGAATCCGTCGCGCAGAGATAAACCACGGAATCCCCGGGCAAAATTAAAACCGGCGGACAATCCGGGTCTAATGCGAACGCGGATACTTGAATAAAAAGAATAAAAAGTATTGATGTTATAAAAAAGCTAAAGGTAGGCCTAAACCTTGTCATCTCTCCTCCACAGAATAATTAGCATATAAATCAACTTCCTCATAAGACTGCCACAAATCATGCCTGATTTCGCTCTTGACTAATCTGCTTGTTTTAATCAAGCTTAAAGCAGTTCCAAGGAAGTAAAAAGTAGTAAAAAATCGCAGTAATATGCTATTTTTTCTTAGCATTTAAATATACTACCTACAACCGATTAGTCAAGAACTATTACTTCATTCCTGATATGCTGCAAGAATTGGGCCGAATTCATAAGCTATTGTAAAGTCCTAAGTTACATAGGGAATTGACCTCCCCCGGCTCTTCCTCCTAATTTTATATGAAAACCCTGGTCAAAATTGTGATAAACATTGCCTAATAACATATTTTTTGCGTTTTCTCATTATAGAATTATAATTAAAGAGCGTTTAGATTTTATTAAGAACGGCTAAAGAAAGCAAAGCCCGCTCAAATCCTTAAAACATAAAAAACCCCGCCAATAAAGGTATTTTTTACCATATTGGCGGGGTGAAAACCGGTGTATAAAAAGCTATTTATCGCCGCCGAGAATAATTGGCAAACTGCCGGCGTCGTTACCGATAATAACAACTTTAGTATTGGGCGATTCGGCGATCTTAAGAGTAGCCTCGATTCCTTTCCATTTAAGAAGCGACGAGGTAATCCCAGCGCTGACAATCTTCTGGAAATCGGAGATACCCTTGGCCTCAATCTTTTTTCGTTCCGCCTCCAGTTTTTCCTTCTCGATGGTAAACTGCATTTTCTGGGCTTCCTGTTCGGCGGTCAGCTTGAAATTGATCGCTTCGGAAATCTTGGCTGGGATGGTTACATCGCGAATCAGGACATTTTCGATATTGATAAATTTCGAATTCATTTGAAACCTGAGGGTATCTATAATCTCGGTGGTCATCTCCTCCCTTTTGGTGGCATAGATTTCCTCCGGAGTATAATGACCGGCAATTCCGCGGGCGATTCCCCTGATTGTAGGAGCAACCAGTACATCATAGTAAGCTTGACCGACAGAAACCTGCAGGGTATCGAGTTTCAATGGATCCGGCCGGTAAAGGATGGAAACCTCCAGCCGGATCGTGGCGCCATCCGAGGACAGCACGTTGAGCGATTCTTTGCGTTCCTGGGTCTGGATTTTATACACGAAGATGTTGTTCCAGGGCATGTGCCAGTTGAAACCCTCCTGGTAAATTTTTCCGAACTCGGTACCGTCACCGAACTTACTGAAAAACACCCCCCGGTGTCCCGAGGGAACCTGGGTCCCGCAACCGACCATACCCAGCGCGAATACGACCAAAAGAAGTAAGGGCAAAAAACGGATTGACTTGGCAGACATAAAAACCTCCTTATTTTATTAATATGTTCAAGCGTTCCATGCCGGATTTATTGGTATTACTAATTACCCGGTAAGAGTCTGATTATTCAAGTAAAAAAGAAAATGAAAAAGTGTCAATAAGAAAATCATTACCGACGCTTAATATCCGATTATTATAAGCCTATTCATCGATGCGGTACGGCACGCACCAGCTTCTCAGAAAGAAAAACTCATCATTCCTGAATGACTGCATATAAATGATATTCCAGACCCGGGGATTATTATCCGGGGTGTCTACGGTATCCACGTATTTCACCCGGTTGTCGGCGGTGACGCCGTCGTAGGTCATCAGGCGGGTGAAAAAGCCGCCATCGTCGGCCGCCGAGATAAACTGCAACCGATGGACGGGGATTGACGGGTCGTATGTCTGAGTGCGGATTATCAGGCGGCTGCCCTCATCCACCGGGACCAGCTGATCCAGGCGGATGAATTTACGGGACCGGTTGAAATTACCGGAATAATCGATGCTTTTAGGTCTCTCGGTATACATATCCAGGTCACCGGCGTAAACGTTGCTGTGAGAATCCTCGACTGAGACCCTGACCGGCAGGATATCGGCATCCGTCCCGATGGAATTATAGCCCCATAGTTTCCAGCCGAGATAAGAGGCCGCGTCACTGCCGATTTTCAGGAAAAAGCCGTAGCGGAAAAGCCGCCGGTCGGTGACGATTTCCTGGAGGGTATCCCCGTTGTGAATGCGCAGCGTCCGGACGGATATCTTATCCTGGATTTCCACCCAAGCCTCCCGCAGCAGGCCCAGGTTGCCGTAATCACCGGTTATCCAGCCGGTGACGGTATCGATTCTCAGGGGATTGACGCTGATAGTGTCAAAACGGATTATCCCCTTCCCCTCCGCACCGGGTAACTGCACGTCGTATTGAATCCGCACCACCCCGATTACGGAATCATAGTAAGTAGCGCTGTCGTAGGGCATGGTGTAGGGGTCGCCGACCACCAGTTTATCGGTGCGGAAAAGCTGCCGGGCTTCATCCTGCTCGGCCAGGTACCGCCTGATTTCATCGCTGTCAATCACGAAGGGTACATCCTTCTCCTCGCAACCGGAAAGGGCGCCCAGCGCCGCCAGCATCGCCACGACGGGTAAAACCACTCTTATAATAAATTTCTTCATCTTCATACTCATATTAACTGACGCTTATCTTATTTTTTTCGTTTACTTTTTTTCAACTGAGCCTTGAGCTCCGTTACCTCGTTGCGGATATGGATGGCGGTCTCGAAATCGAGGTTGTCAGCCGCTTTTTTCATCGCTTTGAGCATGAAAGCCAGCTGGTCCTCCTGCGACATCAATTTGAAATGCTCCGGCTTTTCGAATGTTTCTTCCTCGACCGTCTTGCTGTCGGCGAACAGGGTGGAGCGCAAAATTTCCTCGCGGGTCTTGAAAATTGTCTCCGGGTCGACATTGTTATCCTGGTTGTATTTCAGTTGTTTCTCCCGGCGGCGGTTGGTTTCGTCGAGGGCCTTGCGCATCGAATCGGTGATTTTGTCCGCGTAAAAAATCACCTCGCCGTTTTTGTTCCGCGCGGCCCGGCCGGCGGTCTGTATCAGCGAACGCGCCGAGCGCAGGAAACCTTCCTTGTCGGCGTCGAGAATCGCCACCAGCGAGACCTCCGGCAAATCCAGCCCCTCGCGCAGGAGGTTCACCCCCACCAGGACATCGAACTCGCGGAGCCGCAAATCGCGGATTATCTCGGTGCGCTCGATAGCGGCGATTTCACTGTGTAAATAGCGCACCTTGACGCCCGCCTTGTCCAGATAATCGGTTAAATCCTCGCTCATCCGCTTGGTCAGGGTTGTCACCAGCACCCGCTCCCCCAGGCTCCGGCGCTGTTTAACCTGCTCCAGCAGGTCATCCACCTGGGTGCCCAGCGGCTTGACCGTAATCATCGGGTCCAGCAAACCGGTCGGGCGGATCACCTGTTCCACCACCACACCCCCGGACTTTTCCAGCTCGTAATCAGCCGGCGTGGCCGAAACATAAACCACCTTGTCGGTCATGTTCTCAAACTCCTCAAAAAACAGGGGGCGGTTGTCCAGCGCCGACGGCAACCTGAAGCCGTGCTCCACCAGCACGTTCTTGCGGCTGCGGTCGCCGGCGAACATCCCCCTTACCTGCGGCACGCTCTGGTGCGATTCGTCAATTATAGTCAAAAACTCCTTCGGGAAGAAATCTATCAACGTATGCGGCCGTTCGCCCGGCTGCCGGCCGGTCAAAAACCGCGAATAGTTTTCAACCCCGCTGCAATAGCCTACCTCTTTTAACATCTCCAGGTCGTATTTGGTTCGCGATTCCAGCCGCTGGGCCTCCAGGAGTTTGTTGACCTCTCGAAAGTACTCCAACCGCCCGGCCAATTCTTGCTCTATACCGACAATGGCCTCTTTGAGCTGCGGCTTGGAGGTTACGAAATGCTTGGCGGGATAAATCGCCGCTTTGGTTCTTTCGCCGAGAATCTCGCCGGTCAACGGGTTGATTTCCGAGATGCGCTCGATTTCATCGCCGAAAAACTCGATGCGCAGGCCGGTCTCGCGGTAAGCCGGGATCAACTCGATAGTATCCCCCCGCACCCGGAAATTACCCCGGCTGAAATCGATATCGTTGCGCTTGTAATGAATATCAATCAGGCGGCGGATGGCTTCGTCGCGGTCGATTTCCGAGCCGACCTCGAACATTTGTAACTGCCGCTTATATTCCTCCGGCGAACCCAGCCCGTAAATGCAGGAGACCGAGGCGACAATGATGACATCGGGCCGCTCCAGCAGCGAGGCGGTGGCCCGCAGGCGCAATCGGTCGATGTCCTCGTTCATCGAGGTGTCTTTTTCGATATAGGTGTCAGTGGTCGGCAGATAGGCCTCGGGCTGGTAATAATCGTAATAACTGATAAAAAATTCCACCGCGTTACGGGGGAAGAAGGCTTTCAACTCGCCGTATAGCTGTGCCGCCAGGGTCTTGTTATGGGAGATAACCAGCACCGGACGATTGTATTGAGCGATGACGTTGGCCATGGTGAAGGTTTTCCCCGAACCGGTCACTCCCAGGAGGGTCTGATGTTTCCGGCCGGAGTTAAGACCGGCCAGCAGTTCCTTGATCGCCTGGGGTTGGTCGCCGCGGGGCGGGAAGCCGGCCGAAAGCTCAAACATCGACTCCGTATCCGGTTTTATCTTATTTATTTCAGGCATAATATATTCCGCATGTTAACCTGCTAGTATAAATAATACCATTCCTGGAACAATCAAAGTCATATTTTGATTCAGAAACACTATCTAAAGCCCTGGAACCAATTAACTTTTCAATAGTTTAAAAGTTGACGCCAAGGGGGAAAGTGGCTAAGATAATAGTTAAAAATTGCCTTGACTTAGCGGTTAAATTAGTTACTTTTTTGGACTTAGCTATAAAACGGTTTAATATTTCTATTTTCTGGAGGTTGTTAAATGTACGCTGTTTTTCAAATTGCCGGTTTTCAGTTCTCGGGTGAGGAAGGCGCGCTGTTGAAAGTTCCCCGTCAGAAAGAAAATAAAGGGGATAAGATTGATATAACCGAAGTTCTTCTTGTCAAAGACCAGGACAAGGTCCTGGTGGGCACTCCTTTCGTGGAAGGCGCCAAAGTGGAAACCGAAGTGATCGGTGCCGGCAAAGACGACAAGGTTTTAATTTACAAGTATAAACGCCGGACGAAATACCGCCGCACCCAGGGGCACCGTCAGGACTATACGCAGCTCAAAATCAATAAAATAGTCGCGTCCGGAGAATAATGTCATTGCGAATCCTTTGGAAAAATAGATTCTTTTTTATTCTATTTTTTTGCCTGGCTGTTTTCAGCCTACCTGACACGGTCAACGCCCAGGGAAATTACACGGTGGTCGATCTGGAGGTTGAAGGCAACCGTGTCGCCACCAAATCCCTGATTATGGGCGTGTCCTCGATTGACAAGGGCTCTCCCCTGACGCCCACCGATATCCAGGAAACAATCCACCGCCTGTACGGTCTGGGGATTTTTTCCAGCGTGGATATTAAAGCTGAGGAGGTCCTGGGCGGACTGAAAATCTATATCATCGTCGAGGAACTGCCCAAACTGGCCGGGTTGAGTTTCGAGGGCAACAAAAAAATCGACAACAAGGACCTGAAGGAAAAGCTCGGGCTGGGGGTCGGGGGGTATATCTCGCCCTACCTGATATTTCAGAAAAAACAGGAAATCCTCCAGGCCTACTCCGAGAAGGGTTATTTCCAGGCCGAAGTTACGCATAAACTGGAATACGGCCCGGACTCGACCGATGCATCTTTGAAATATATCATCAAGGAAAACTCCAAGGTCAAGGTCGAGGAAGTGGTCATGACCGGCAACCAGCGGGTGGAAGCCAAAGACCTTATAAAAAAGATGCGCAACCGCAAACGGGGTTTATTGAAAAGTTCCGATTTCGCACAGGAAAAATACGATGAGGACCTGGAAAAAGTAATCACCGAGTATCATAAAAAGGGCTTTATCGACGCCTACGTTACAAGCGACTCGACGACCATCGATACAGCTACCAACCGGATGACGATTTATCTCGAGGTTTACGAGGGGCCACAGTATTATTTCGGCACCGCGTCGTTTGTAAATAACGAAAAAATTCCGTCCCAGTTATTGAAGAAGGCGCTGAAATTCGAAGAAGGCACGGTTTTCAACCAGGAAAAATACGAGGAATCGCTGTTCGAGTTATATACCGCTTACCAGGAAATAGGCTACCTGCACACCCGCGTTCTCGATGAAAAGGAAACCCGCTCGGACACCATTCTGGACATGACCTACGACATCACCGAGGGCCTGCCCTCGCATATCAACCTGGTCAAGATTGTGGGTAACGTTAAGACCAAGGACAAGGTTATCCGGCGCGAGATTTCGGCCCTGCCGGGGCAGGTTTTCAACCGTACGCGGCTGATTCGTTCCGTGCGGGACGTCATGGCGCTGAATTTCTTCAACAATGCCGAGCCGGTACCGATTGACCTGCCCAACGGCGATGTCGATATCGAGTTCAAAATCGAGGAGAAACAAACCGCCCAGATATCCGCCGGGGCCGGCTACAACAGCACCGATAAACTGGTCGGTTCTTTCGGCATGGGCATCCCCAACCTTCGCGGTAACGGCCAGAGCCTCAATTTCAACACCGATTTCGGGTCCCGACGCAACTCCTTCTCGATTTCGTTCACCGAACCCTGGCTGTTCGGCCGGCCGACCCTGCTGGGAACCAATATTTATACTCTGAACCGTCGCTGGTACGACGACTATACCGAGGCCCGCCAGGGCGGCTCGATAAGGGTCGGACGGCGGCTCCGCTGGCCGGACAATTATTTCCGGGCCTTCGCTTCCTATCGCCTGGAAAGAAACCGCTTCAATGACTATGACGAGGATTTTGAAAAAAACAATTCCTATAAGTCGGTTACCTACATTGACGTCAATGATGACGGTATCTACGATGCCGACAGCGGCGATGTCATCTTTCCGGCAAAAGTTTACGGTCCTTACCCGGGTTCAATTATAGAATATAACGAAGAATGGAACACAGCCTCACGGATGTCGTTCACCATCACTCGCGACTCCCGTAACCTGCCCCAGTTCGCCACCAGGGGTTCCGTCATTTCTTACACTTTCGAGAAAACCGGCGGTTTTTTAGGCGGGTTCTGGAATTACCAGAAACATCAAATCACGCTAAGTAAATTTATCCCCCTGATTTGGGGGATGGCCCTGGCCGCCAAGGTCGAGTACGGGGCGGTCACCTCCCCGTCCGGCGACGACCGGATACTGGTCACCGACCGGTTCAATCCCGGCGGCACAGCTTATGATGGGATTGTCCGCGGTTACGACGACGGCGTTCTGACACCGGATTCGCTGGTTACCCAGTCCGACACCACTTTCCGAGTCCATTACCTATCCGAGACCGACAGTACTATCCTGGTCGATACTCTTTTCAACGAGTATAACGCCAGAGTGCGCGGTAAATACATGCTGGTGTCGAACTTCGAACTGCAAATTCCCATCGCGAAAAATCAACTCTACGCCCTGCTGTTTTTTGACGCCGGTAATTCCTGGCTGAACAGCGAGGATATCAAACCCATCACCGGCTTATATAAGGGCATCGGGCTGGGCTTCCGGATAATGATACCGGGAATGGGCACCATCGGCTTTGATTTCGGGTATCCCCTGGATACATACCGGGATGAAGATAAGGGCTGGAAACCGCATTTCCAATATGGCACAACCTTCTGACAATAATAATAAAATATTATGGAGATAATACTTATGCGTACCTTCAAAAGAATTCATCTTTTATCAATCACGGCATTTCTGGCGGTCATGGTTCTGGGTTCGATGGTTCGCGCCCAGGGAACCAAAATCGGCTTTGTAAACGATGAAGAGATCAAGCAAAGTTACAAGGCCTGGCAACGCGCCCAGGATCAGTGGGAGTTGGAACGCAAAGCCTGGGATGACGAAGCTACCGCGAAACAGACCGAGCTGGAAGAACTGATCGATGAATATGAGAAGCAGAAATTGATTCTCTCCGAAGAGAAGAAGAAAGAAAAGGAAGCGGCCATCAGAGCCAAGCAGGAAGCTCTCGACGCTTACACCCGGCAGGTTTACGGGCCCGGCGGCTCGGCTGAGAAAAAACAGGAAACCCTGGTAGGTCCGCTTTTAGAGAATGTCAACAAAGCCATCGAGGCGGTGGCTATTGAAAACGGTTACGACGTAATTTTCACCCTCCAGAGCGGTCTCGGGTACATCAATCCCAGTTTCGACGTAACCGATAAGGTTCTGGAACAACTTGAAAATATCGAGTAACATAAAGTTTACTCTACAGGAGCTTGCCGAAAAAACCGGCGCTGTCCTGGACGGGGACGGCGCCGTAGAAATAAGCGGCGTCGCCCCGATTGAGCAGGCCGGCCGGGGTGAAATCAGCTTCGTGGCCAATAAAAGTTACCTGAAATATATAGACACTACCGAAGCTTCGGCCCTGGTGGTCGCCCCCGGGACGGTGTGCGACCGACAGCCGGTCCTGCGCCATGATAATCCCTACCTGACTTTTGCCCGCATAATCGATTTATTCCATCCCGAAGAACCTCTCCTTGAGGCGGGTGTGGACAAAACAGCGGTAGTCGCCGGCGACGCCGAGATCGCCCCCTCCGCTGCAATCGGCCCGTTATGCCATATCGGCCGGGGCGCTCGTATCGGTCACAACAGCCAGCTTATGTCGTCGGTTTTTATCGGCGAGAACGTCACTCTCGGCGACAATTGCCGGCTCTACCCCGGGGTCAAAATCATGTCCGAATGCAAAATCGGCCACAACGTCATCTTTCATCCGGGGGTGGTGATCGGCTCCGACGGTTTCGGTTTTGCCTGGTCCGGCACCGAGCACAAGAAAATACAACAGATCGGCTGGGTGGAGATTGAAGACGATGTGGAAATCGGCGCCAATACGACCGTTGACCGGGGGGCGCTGGGTCCCACCCGCATCGGCCGCGGCACGAAGATCGACAACCTGGTGCAAATCGCGCACAACGTGGAAATAGGCCAAAACTGTATCATCGTTTCCCAGGTCGGTATTTCCGGTTCGACCAAGGTGGGCCACGGCGTTATTATCGCCGGTCAGGCGGGTCTTATCGGGCATTTGGAAATAGGCGATAAAGCCATTATTTGCGCCCAGGCGGGGGTCGCCAAATCCGTCCCGCCCGGCAAAGCCGTACTCGGCTCCCCGGCCCGGGATATCATGGAAGAAAAAAGAATCACCACCATTCAAAAAAGACTGCCGGAGCTTTTAAAACGCCTCAAGAAAATCGAGAACAAACTGGCCGAAGATTAAATCAGGTTGTGTACCGTTCCTCGATTTCGGCGATCTTATCCCAGTTCTTCTCCATCTCCTTGACATAAACCAGCATGGTCTCACAATCATGATTCTCCGCCCACATTCTGATTTCACACAAAAGACCCCATTGCTGTCGATTGATAATCTTCAGGTCGGTGACGTCACTGCTTAAATTGGCGGTTGCCCGGTTGAGTTCCTGCGTGAGCACTTTCAGCTGGTTGTTCCCGCGCGATGTGACCGTGCCGGCCAAATCACCGCAGGCCAGGTCACGGATGCGGGTAAGGATTTGCTCCGCCGGTTCCACAAAACGGGCCGACGGCAGGATGGTGATTATACCGATGGCGGTTATCGCCGCCACGACAGCGGAAATCATGTAAGGCATGAGCGTTATCGCCGCCAGCTCAAACTTGCCGTAAACTTCCGTTAATAACTCGTTGCTGACCGAACTGTTAAACCAGACAATAATTACGGCGGAAATAAAAACCGCCGAGCCTGCCATTAAACTCACGATTGAATAAATTCGGCGTTTAAACAGGCTTTTATCACGGCTATTCAACATCTCATCTGTCATTCATACCCCCAAAATCATTCTTAACGATTACTTTCTGGCGAATATATATACAATTTATGTACCCTCTAAAGTGATTCTTTCACGAATCATCCTATTCCCTTGTTTCTTAACCTTTTAGGAGAGACTTGAGACCTTCTCAGGTGTCTTTTTGAGGCTCCGAAAATTATCGGAAATGTATAAGATTTGGGATTTGTATTAAAAATTGAACAAAAAAAATGCCCTGAATAACAGAGCATTTTTAGACTCCGGGTCTGAAATCTATTTAAAAAGGCAGGTCGTCATCCTCCCCGCTGCCGGCATCAGCCGGCGACGGCTGGCTCTCGGGCGCTTCCGGGCTCTGACTCGGCTCCCCGGAATCGCCGCGGGAACCGATAAACTGAAAGCTCTCGACAACGACTTCGGAGATGTACTTTTTATTGCCCTCTTTATCCTCATAACTGCGATTGTCAATCCGGCCCTCGATATAAATCTCTCGTCCCTTACTCATATATTCTTTAATAATTTCCGCCGGTTTACCCCAGGCGACAATATTATGCCAGGTCGCAACCCGGTTTTTCTGGCCGTCGGAACCCTTCCAGCTCCGGTCGGTTGCCAGGGAGAAGTTGGCTACCGCCTGACCGTTCGGGGTATACTTGAGTTCAGGGTCCCGACCCAGCCGTCCGATTAAAATAACTTTGTTTACGCCCATTTTATCCTTCCTGTTTTATACTTTTTATGAATATAAATCGCCTCACTTATCCTGTCAAGCTGACATATTTTTTCTTGAAAGGCAATACCAAATTAGGTATAGTTAAAAAAAATTAAGGAAATATCAATGAGTTACACATTCGACGCCGAAAAAGCCATTCTCACCGCCAAAAGATTTATCAACGGCAAGCTGTTGGAAACCGGCCTTAACGGTTATGTCATTGGTCTTTCCGGCGGTATTGACTCGGCCCTCTCAGCCACCCTGGCGACGGCGGCAGTCGGACCCGAGAAAGTTTTCGCCCTGCTGATGCCTTATAAATCTTCCTCGGAAAGCTCGATCAAGGACGCCCGCGAGCTTATCGACAAGCTGGGGATCGACCATCAACTTGTAGATATCTCGCCCATGCTTGACGCCTATTTCGATAAAATCGACGAATCGAATCGACTTCGCGCCGGCAATAAAATGGCCCGGGAACGCATGTCGATTCTGTTTGACTATGCCCGGAAGATGGGTCGCCTGGTGTTGGGTACCGGCAACCGGACCGAAATCTGCCTGGGCTACACGACCTGGTACGGCGACAGCGCCTGCTCGATAAACCCCATCGGGGAGCTTTATAAAACCGAGGTGCGCCAGCTGGCCGGAATACTGGGAGTCCCCGCCGGCATTCTTAATAAGACCCCCTCGGCCGACCTCTGGAAGGGTCAGACCGACGAAGGGGAAATCGGCGTAACCTACGAGGAAATCGACCGGATCCTGAGGCGGGTCATAGACGACGGCGTTACTTCCATGGCCGAGCTTGAAAAAGAAGGTCTCAACACGGTGGATATCAGCCGGGTCGTTTCCCTGGCCAACCGGAACACCTTCAAGCGCCACCTGCCGGATATTGCCCCCCTGGGCCGGAAAGAGATTCCCCGTGTGATAGAGATTGAGGTCTGAGGTCAATATTATGTCGAATAGCGAAGGCTGCCTGTACCTTATTCCGACCCCTATCGGCAACCTGGGCGATATTTCCGCCCGGGCGCTGGAGGTGCTTGAGCGGGTTGATTTAGTGGCCTGCGAGGATACTCGCACCAGCGGGCGGCTTTTGAAACATTTCGGCTTGAAGAAAAAAATGATCAGCTATCATGAATTTAACGAACGCGGCCGCGCCGGACAATTGCTGGAACTGTTGAAGCAAGGTCAATCGGTTGGTGTTATCACCGACGCCGGTTCGCCGGGCATATCCGACCCGGCCTACCGGGTCGTCAAAACCGCCCTGGAAAACAATATCGAGATAATCGCTCTGCCCGGGCCGACGGCCCTCATCCCGGCCCTGACCGCCTCCGGCCTGCCGACCGACCGTTTCTTTTTCGAGGGTTTCCTCCCCCCCAAAAGCGGCGGCCGCGTCAGGCGTCTTGAAAGTATCAAAGATTTCGAACACACCCTGGTCTTTTACGAATCCCCCCACCGGGTACAAAAGAGCCTGCAGGCCATGCTCGAAATCCTAGGCGATCGCCCGGCCTGCCTGGCAAGGGAAATCAGCAAAAAATTCGAAGAGTTTATCCGGGGAAACATAGGTGATATTTTAGAGCAAGTAACCAGACGGAAAATCAAGGGCGAGCTGGTAATAATCGTCGCCGGCAACAAGCCCGAAAAGAAGAAACAGGACCGGCCATGAACCGCAAAAGTGACCTCAAAATTTATCCTTTCGACTGCCTCGTGATTGGCTATTGCCTGTTTATGCTGGTGCTGATAATATTAATAGGCCGCCCTCTGAGCCGGTACTATAACAGCCTGCTTTTTTACGCCGGCATGGCGGTTATTGCCGGGCTTATTATCCGTCACACCCGGGAGGGCCAAAACCGCCTGCATGACTTTTTACGAATCATCTACCCGGCTCTGATGTTCACCTTTTTCTATGAGACAGCCGGGCACATGGTATTTCTAATATTCGACAACTTTTACGACTGGCAGCTGACGACTTTCGAAAAAATGATCCTGGGGGTCAACCCCACCCTGTATATCGACCGGCATTTGCTCAATGTGTGGGTCAACGAAATTTTCTCTTTCTGTTATTTCAGTTACTATTTCATGCTGCCGGTATTTCTGCTGCCGGTGTTCATCAAGAAAGATTACGACGTTATCAGGCGCACCCTGACGGCCTGGTGCCTGGCTTTCTTCATGTCGTATATACTGTTTTTCCTCTACCCCATCGAGGGGCCGCGCTGGTTCTTCGCCGGGCAATACCTGCATGCTATCGAGGGGCCGATTTTCCGCCCCATGGTGGATATGGTCATCGAAGGCGGCGCTTTCCACGGCGGCTGCATGCCGTCCTCCCATGTGGCCGTGGCGCTGGTGATACTCATGTTCTGTTTCAAATATTACCGCCCGGCGGGATGGATCCTGTTGCCTATCAATATCGGCCTGGCGATAGGCACTTTCTGGGGACGGTTTCATTATGCTTCCGATGTCGTCGTGGGGGCCGCCATCGGTATTTTCTGCACCCTCCTGGTCTGGAAATATTACGACCGCTGGGACAAAACCCGGCCGGAAAAAATCACACCAAAGGAGTTGATAAAAGAAAATGTGTCCTGAACTATTTCATATCGGCCCGATACCCATCCGAAGTTACGGCGTGATGCTGGTTATTTCCTTTTTTGTCGGCGTTCTGTACATGAAAAAGGTCTCCGACCGGTACGACAAACCGTTCGAGACTTATTTGAATATCGCCTATATCATGATTTTCGGTGGCATAATCGGCGCCCGCCTGTCTTACGTGCTGCTGCATCTCAGTGAATTCTCCGGTCGCTGGACGAGCACCTTCAATCCTTTCCAATCCGACGTTTACGGTATCGCCGGGCTGAACCTCTACGGGGGCATCCTGCTGGCCATTATTCTCACTTTTATCTACTGCCGATATAAAAAGCTGTCCATCCTCGAAGTTTTCGATGATTTCTCCCCTACCCTGGGTATCGGCCTGTTTTTCACTCGCATCGGCTGTTTCTTAAACGGCTGCTGTTTCGGCACCCCGTCCGATATTTTCTGCGCCGTGAAATTCCCCGAAGGCTCCATCCCCTTCTCCGTTTTCGGCAGCCAGCATATTCATCCCTCGCAGCTGTACAGCTCCCTCTACGGGTTGCTTCTGTTTCTGATTTTGCATTTCAAGATGAAAAATAAAAAATTCACCGGCCAGTTGATAGCGATACTTTTCATGGTTGAGGCGGTGTTCCGTTTCACCATTGAGTACGTCCGCTATTACGAGGACGCCATGAATTACACCGTGGCCGGTGTGACCTTCACCTTTAACCAGGTCATCTCCGTATCACTGTTCCTGTTGGGCCTGATAATTTACCTGGTCCAGAACAAAAGAACCGGTCAGGCCGCCGTAACGGAATAAAACGGAAGACAATAAAATTTCCGGGAATAAACTCAGGCCAGTTTCAACATTTTCTCCAGGGCTGAAAGAGCTTCCATACGAGCCGATGCCTCGACCGTCACCGGCGGCATAGCCTCGTAATTCTCCAGGCAATAAGCCAGATTGTTCAGGTTGGTGCGGTACATGTTAAAACAGATCGGGTTCTTCTCTCCGGAGAGGGGGACGATAGTCTTGTCCGGGTAGGCCAGGGCCATCCGCTTGATCAAATTTATCTCGGTGCCGATGGCTATGGTCGCGCCGGCCGGCGCCCGGGCGCAATAATCGACGATGTAGCGGGTCGAACCGTCGCCGTCGGCCAAATCGACGACTTCGGGCAGACATTCCGGGTGAACGATAATTTTCGCCTCGGGATATTTCTCCCGGACCTGTCTGACATGCTCCGGTCTGAAATTGGTATGTACGTGACAGCTCCCCTTCCACAAAATCAGCCGGGCTTTTTCAATTTGCGACCGGGTAAGGCCGCCGCTTTCGAGTCGGAAATCCCAGAGAACGATTTCATCCGGCCGCAAACCCAATTTCCGCCCGGTGTTGGCGCCCAGATTTTCGTCGGGGAGAAAGAAAATCTTTTCCTTGTTATTAAAGCCGTACTGAAAAGCCTTGACGGCGTTGGCCGAAGTACAGATCAAACCGCCGTGAGCGCCGGTAAAGGCCTTCAGAGCAGCGGTGGTGTTCATATAAGATATGGGTATGGGTATGGTCCTATCGGCGAGCTTGTGACTCTCAAGATACTTCCAGGCCCGGTTGACCTCCTCCATATCGGCCATATCGGCCATCGGGCAGCCGGCCAGGGGATGCGGCATGAAAACCCGCTGGCGGCCGGTCTTGACGATATCGGCGGCTTCCGCCATGAAATGCACCCCGCAGAAAACGATAATCTCGACCTCCTCTTGTGAAGCCGCCTGCCGGGCCAGCTCGAAGCTGTCGCCGACAAAATCACCAAACGTCACCACTTCGGGCCGCTGGTAATGATGGGTCAGGATGCAAAGCTTTTTACCGGCCGCTTCCCTGGCAGCCTGGATACGGTCCCGAAGTTCACCGACTCCGGCTTCTCGATATTGTGTGGGAAGTATAAAAGTCATGAATCAGAAAAAAGGGGGTTAGCCTATCCTTCTTCCAGCTGTTTCAGGTGTTTGATTAATTCATCGTTGTCGGGGATTTCAAACGGTTTCACCTGTTGAATAAAACGGATAATGCCGGCTTTATCGATGAGGAAAACCGTCCGGTCGGCGTAACCGCTTTTGGTCAGGACGCCGTACAATTGAGCCACCCGGCCGTGGGGATAAAAATCGGACATCAGGGGAAAAGACAGTCCACCAAGCGATTTCGCCCAGGCCATGTGACAGGGGATGGAATCGACCGATATCCCCAGAAGCTGGCAGTTATAGGTAAAAAACTGTTCGTAAATGCTCTGGTATCCGGGAATCTGGGTGGAACAAACCGGCGTCCAGTCGCCGGGATAAAAGGCCAGCACCACATTTTTACGCCCCCGGTACCAGGCCAGATTCAACTCCCCCTCGTTATGGGTCGGAAGGGTAAAATCGGGGGCCGGGTCGGAGACTCTGGGCATATTATTCTCGGAAATAACCAAACCTCACAATTGAATAATTTAACTTTAATCGTCTAATTCATGTCCCCATCATCGTCAGCCGCCGAATCATCGTCTTTAAGGTCAATGTCATCAACTTCGTCATTGAAGGAATCGCGGATCACGTCCTCGTCATCATCGCTCCACTCCGTAAAATTGCTGCCTGGTGTACCACAATCATAGCAGTAATCAGGCGGTTCATCATCGTCATGGATATAACCACAAACACTACAAACCCACTGCATATTTTATCCTCTAAAAATGATAAAACAACACACTTTTTAAGATGAAACGAAAATCAGTCCTCCATGGGCGAGGTACCGTCGTAGCTGAACCAGTGGTAGTTTCCACCCAGGGCGTCTTTTTCCGCTTGAAGCAGCTGGTAATGATTATACTCCTCTTCGGCCAGCTGGTCAAAAACCGCTTGAAACTCGGGGTCGTTGATCAGGTGCTTTTCCCGATCGTAAAATTTACTGGTAGCCAGCTCGACTTCTATCGCCAGATTGATAAACTCCATTTCGTTTTTCAAATCATCGATCCGGCCGTCGCGGAACACCTCGTTTAGCGCCCCCAATCCCTTATCGGGAAGGCGGCCGACTTCTTTACCGACAAACTTTTTATAAATCGCTATCAGGGTTTCCATGTGCCGAATCTCATCATCCCGGAGATTCTCCAGCTTACGCTTGGCATCCACGTTCACGGCCCGCTGGGCCAGGTAGTCATAATAACGGTATCCCTCTTCCTCGCCCTTGATAGCCGCTTTTAATATTTCCGCAACTTTGTCTTTCTCTTCAGTCATGTCACCTCTGCTTTTTTTGGTAAAATATTATCTTCTCAGCTAAGGAATAGCAACACTTTTTTCATCCTCTATAAAATTTATCCAAAATAGAGGATATCTTAAATGATGTCAAGATTTCAGGCCTTTCTTTACGTTCTTTTTACTCTTTTTACGATTTGACACCTCCGGGTGTTTAACGGAATATAAGTCGTGGGACATATAAAAGCTTGAGCCAGAAAGAGTGCGTTCGCTGAGGCGGGGAATTAGGATATGAGCAAATGGTCTGACACCCTCTTCTTAGCTGCCAGGACCAGAAAGAGCTAAAATTAAATGAGGTGAGTTATTTTTGGCCTTTTTGAATCTTGGCCCAACTGTCCCGAAGGCCGACCGTCCGGTTAAAAACCGGCGCGCCCGGTTTGGAATCAACCGTATCGACACAGAAATAGCCGTGCCTCAGAAATTGGAAACGGCTCCCGGTTGCGGCCTCGGCCAGGCTCGGCTCGACCTTACAGCCGGTCAGGATTTCGAGCGAATCGGGATTGAGATTACTTATAAAATCCTCGTCCTCGAGTGGGTTTTCCTTGTTGAACAGGCGGTCATACAGCCTGACGGTGGCGTCCACCGCGTGCGCCGCCGAAACCCAGTGGAGAGTCCCTTTTACCTTCCGGCCGTCGGTGGCCTCACCGCTTTTAGTGGCCGGGTCGTAGGTACAGTGCAACTCGACGATCTCGCCCCGGTCGTCTTTTATGACCTTTTCACACTTTATAAAATAAGCGTGTTTGAGCCGGACCTCGCGGTCCGGGGCCAGGCGGAAAAATTTCTTGGGCGGGTCCTCGAGAAAATCGTCCTGCTCGATATAAATCTCGCGCGTAAACGGAATTTTCCTGGTGCCGGCTTCGGGGTCTTCGGGATTGTTGATGGCTTCAAGCTCTTCGACCCGTCCCTCGGGGTAGTTGTCGATAATAACTTTCAACGGTTTCAAAACGGCCATCACCCGCGGCGAGAGTTTGTTCAGCTCATCGCGCAGGGTGTGTTCCAGGAGGGCGACCTCGACCATACTATCCCGCTTGGCCGCCCCGATCCGGTCGCAGAAGCGACGGATGGCTTCCGGGGTATAGCCGCGGCGGCGCAGGCCGGAAAGAGTGGGCATACGGGGGTCGTCCCAGTCGCTGACATGGCCGCCGGTTACCAGTTGAATCAGCTTGCGCTTGCTGAGAACGGTATAGGTTAAATTCAGTCGGGCGAATTCAATCTGCTGGGGGTGGTGAATACCGAGCTGGTCGATAAACCAATCGTAGAGAGGGCGATGGTCCTCGAAACTGATATCGCACATGGAATGGGTGATACCCTCGATCGAGTCCGACTGGCCGTGGGCCCAGTCGTACATCGGATAGATGCACCATTTGTCGCCGGTGCGATGATGCTCGGCGTGCATAATACGGTACATGACCGGGTCGCGCATATTGAGATTGCCGGAGGCCATATCGATTTTCGCCCGCAGCACCCGGGAACCGTCGGGGAACTCCCCCGCTTTCATGCGCTCGAACAGGTCCAAGTTTTCCTCGACCGAACGGTCGCGATAGGGGCTGTTTTTGCCCGGTTCGGTCAACGTCCCCCGGTATTCTCTTATCTCCTCGGCGGTCAGGTCGTCGACATAAGCCTTGCCGTCCTTGATAAGCTTAACGGCGTACTCGTAGAGCTGGTCGAAATAATCAGAGGCGTAAAACTCCCGGTCCTCCCAGTCGAAACCCAGCCAGCGGATGTCCTTTTTTATCACCTCCACGTAGTGCGTTTCTTCCTTGGTGGGGTTGGTGTCGTCGAAACGAAGGTTATACTTGCCGCCGTACTCCTCGGCCAGACCGTAATCGAGGCAGATGGCCTTAGCATGGCCGATATGCAGATAGCCGTTGGGTTCCGGGGGAAAACGGGTATTTACCCGGCCGTCGTTTTTATTATTTCTTATATCCTCTTCGATAATATCACGGATAAAATTCGAGGGTTTGGTATTGTTCTCTTCAGCCATAACGTCTATTCCTTAAATAAAGGCTTTGCTCCATAACCTGTCTTAATTAATTTCGGCCCGGGGCGGGATAAATTCACTCGCCCGGCAAAGGGATAATTTATTATATATACGCGGCCGGGGCAAGATTGAACCGGCCCGGCCCTGAAAAAAAGTAACCTGTTTTATCGAGGTTGATTAAGGATATGCTCGACCGCTTTTTTCATCCGCTCAACCACCACCGGCTGCGACAGGGTTTCCAGCAGGTCATAAAGGCCCGGACCGGCCGGGACGCCGGAAACGGCCAGTCGAACGGGATGTATCAAGTTGGCTTTCTTTATCTCTTTTTCTTCGGCCAGGGCGGTCAAGACGGTTTCGATAGCGGCCTTGTCGAACTTATCCAGCTTCTCGAAACGCCCGGCCAGCTCGGTTAACAGCTCCGCGGTCTCGGGGGTAAACTGTTTCTTCTCCGCCTTTTCATCATACGAATAATCAAAGCTGAAGAAATAGCCGCTCATCGCGACAAAATCGGATATTCTTTTGGCGCGTTCTTTCAGGACCAAGACTACTTTTCGGAGGTATTCCCAGCGCGTTTCCAGCCAGTACTTGGTGGTCAGGCCGGCCTCGACCAGCAAAGGCGCTACCAACGTTGCCAATTCATGTTCCGACTTCAGCTGTATATGGGTATGGTTGAAAGCCAGCAGTTTTTCCTCGTCGAAGACGGCGTTGGCGCGGTTGAAATTATTTTTGTCGAACAACTCGACCAGCTGCTCGCGGGTATATATTTCCTGGTCCGTTTTGGGCGACCAGCCTAGAAGGCAGAGGAAATTGAACATGGTCTCCGGCAGGATGCCCTCGTGCTGGTATTGCCCGACGTCCTTATCCCCCAGCCGCTTGGACACCTTGCGCTTATCCGGCCTCAATATCAGCGGCACATGGCCGAACTCCGGCAGTTCCCAGCCCAGGCCCTTGTAAATGTGAATCTGTTTGAAAGTGTTGGAGATATGGTCGTTGCCGCGAATGATATGGCTGATGCCCATCTCATGGTCGTCAACTACCACCGCCAGATTATAGGTGGCGGTGCCGTCGGACCGGGCGATAATCAATTCCTCTATATTCTCGTTCTTTTTTTCAAGATGCCCCGAGACGATATCGTCGAAGGCCGTCTCACCTTTGGGAATTCTCAAGCGCACGGCATACCCCATCCCGGCGCTTTTCCTTTTCTGAATCTCCTCCTCAGACAGGGGAACGAGTTCCTCGCGGTAATAGAACGACCGCTTTTCTTCACGGGCTTTCTGCCGGGCAGTATCCAGTTCCTGGGGGGTCACGTATGAACAGTAGGCATGGCCGGTATCGATTAGCTGTTGGACATACTTTTTATATATTTCGGTGCGCTTCGACTGATACAGAATATCCTCGTCCCAAACCAGCCCCAGCCATTTTAAGGCGTCGAGGATGGGTTCGATAAGCTCCGGTTTGGAGCGCTCGACATCGGTATCCTCGATGCGAATCAAAAATTTCCCGCCGTAATGCCGGGCGAAAAGGTAGTTGGCAATCGCCATGCGGGCGGTGCCGACATGCAGGTACCCCGTCGGCGACGGGGCGATACGTACTCTCACGGGTGTCTCATTCATAAGGCTTCAATCGTTTCTCTTCGTTTAATCGATTTAATCAGGGTCATTTTCTTACGGTTCCGGCGACGACGGTGGATTTTCCCCGGGCGGCGGCGGCGACATCGGTTGCGCGGGCGGGGGTGACGGCGGCAGTTGAGTCGACGGCGGCGGCGGGGCTGAAGTATAACCCGTTATCGGTTGTGCGGGCGGAGGCGGTACCGGGGCTACGGTCACCGGGCTCAGTTCAAATTCCATACCGCCGGTCAATTTAGCAATCATATTGTAAATAAACGCTACGACTATAAGAATCAGGGTGTGGAAAATGGCCGAACCGATAGCGCAGATAAAGGGCAAGATTACAATCATCAGCCCCATCGGCATTTCCAAATCAGGCAACTCGGAGCGGCCAAAAGGCATCTTGGCCATGATCGCCATAATGAAACTGAACAGCAGGCCGTAAAGAAGCCCGGCGATAAAACCCACAATCAGGTTAAAGAAAAAGGAGACTTTTATTAAAGCCCAGATACTTATTGATTTTAATTCATATCGCATAACTGACCTTCACCTGTCTCAGGTTAGTATTCATTTTTTTCATCCGCTAATATATTTAATTGTCAACATTCACCCAAGTTTTAAAAATCAACACGGTTTAACGATAAAGCGAGCGTCGACCGCCTTGCATTTGTCCCTCTCGGCGGACACGATAAAGGGATTGATGTCGATCTCGGTGAAGCAATCGAAGTCCCTTACCAGTTGCGACAGGCGCAGGATAGTTTCCTCGACCGTCGCCAGTTCAACCGGCGGCGTTCCCCGAAAGCCGGTCAAAAGCGGGTACGACCGCAGGGATTTTATCATTTCCTCGGCGCCGCGGTCGGTAACCGGATTGATACGGAAAGAAACATCCTTCATGACCTCGACATAAATCCCCCCCAGGCCGAACATGATGAGTGGTCCGAACGAGGGGTCGATGGTCATGCCGATCACGGTTTCCATCACCCCGGAAACCATCTGCTGGATAGCGACCGAAAAACGCTCTCCCTTTTTCAGTTTTCCGACCCGTTTCTTAAGTTCCTGGAAAGCATCGCGGACCTCCTTGCCGGAGCGCAAATCCACGATAACGCCGCCCATTTCCGTTTTATGCAAGACCGAGGGGGTGTTGATTTTCATCACCACCGGGTAACCGCTTTTGTGGGCTTCCGCCACCGCCTGCTTTTCATCGTCGGCGTAAACGTATTCCGCCGCGGGAATACCGTAGGCGGTGAGGATTTCGATAGCCTTGTCACCGACTATGGCGCCTTCCTTGCCTTTCAACGCTTCCCTGATAATCTGCTCCACCCGGCGGCTGTCAACCTTGAAGTTTTTAACCTTCCCCTTGGGCCGGGTCAGCCATTTATGATATTTATGCATGATAGCCAGGGTCTTGGCCACCGCCTCGGGGAAAACAAAAGTCGGGATACCGTGTTCCTTGAGATAGTCGATGCCGACCGTACTCTCCCCGGCCCCGAAGAAGCAGGCCAGGACGGTTTTGTCGGTATCGGCGAGGGCGGCCTGGATATTCTTGGCGACATCAAGTTCGTCGATTGTCACCGGCGGCACGAAAATGGGCATGATGGCGTCGTAGCGCTTGTCTTTTTTGACGATATCGAGCGTCTGCTTAAATTCCTTGCCGCCGGCCCCGGCGACCATATCCATGGGATTGGAAAACGAAGCCTCGGCGGAAACAAACTTTCTCAGTTCCTGGACGGTGGCTTTGTTGAGAGGCGGCATTTCCAGGCCGTTATTTATCAGGGCGTCGGTGGCCAGGATTCCCGGTCCCCCGGCGTTGGACACTACTACCACCCGGTTGCCTTTGGGCACCGGCTGCATCGACAGGGCCGCCGCAACATCGAACAACTCCTCGACCGTATCGACCCGGATCACACCGGCCTGGTCGAAAAGGGCGTCAACACCGACATCTAGTCCGGCCAGCGCCCCGGTATGCGACGAGGCCGCCTTGGCGCCGAGCTTGGTGCGGCCGGACTTGACCGCCACAATCGGCTTGATCTGTGAAACCTCGCGGGCGATTACGGTGAAATGGCGGGGATTACCGAAATTCTCCAGGTACATCAGGATGACATCGGTGTTCTGGTCATTCTTGAAATATTCCAAAATATCGTTCGAAGAAATATCCGCCTTGTTGCCGATTGAGGCCACCACCGAAAAACCGATTCCCAGTTCCTTGGCCTGGCTCATGATAGCCTCTCCCATACCGCCCGACTGGGTGATAAAGCCGATTTTGCCGAGTTTGGGGAAGGTCTTGCCGAAGGTGGCGTTGAGGCTGACCTCCGGGTCGGTATTGACAATCCCGAAACAGTTCGGGCCAATCATCCGCATCCCATACTGCCGGACCACCTTGAGCACGTCTTCCTCGAGTTTTTTCCCCTCGGAACCCACTTCGGAAAATCCCGCCGAGATGACCACCAGGCCCTTGACGCCTTTCTCCCCACATTGCCGGGCGACATCTTTAACATAATCTTTCGGCACGATGATAATCGCCAGGTCCACGGCGTCCGGTACATCCAGGATGGTCGAATACGCCTTGATCGAGTGTATTACCGAAGCTTTGGGATTGACCGGAAAAACCTTGCCGTTGAACTCAGCCGTCAGGATATTGTGCAGGGTCTCTCGCCCGATAGTGCTCTTGCGGGTCGAGGCGCCGATAACGGCCACGGAAGTCGGCCGGAAAATACTATCTAATTCATGTTTCACGATTTCGCTTCCTGAATAAACATTATTCTATACCCCTTAATCTACGCACGCATCGACAATAATGATTAGTTATAAAATTAAGAGATTGATTAATAACAAAATGAATATAATACCCGGCTGATGTCAAGTTAAACCTTTTCAGTTATGATACACCCATTAATAACAAAAGGGTTGTCGCGATATAGCGACAACCCTTTTTTAGTTTAAAAACGGTCTATTTTTTCTTTTTGGATTTCTTTACAGAATTCTCGGTTTGACCGTTATGCCTTATCGTCGCCTGGGCCGCCGCCAGCTTGGCGATGGGCACCCGGAACGGCGAGCAGGACACATAATCCAGTCCGACCCGATGGAAGAAATCGATGGAATCCGGGTCGCCGCCGTGTTCGCCGCACACCCCGATTTTGAGGTCTGGGCGGGCGGCGCGGCCTTTATCTATACCCATTTGAACCAGCTGGCCCACGCCTTCCTGGTCGATCGAAACAAAAGGATCCTTGGGAAGAATTTCTTTCTGGACGTAAGGACCCAGGAATTTCCCGGCATCGTCGCGGGAGAAGCCCATCGTCATCTGGGTGAGGTCATTGGTTCCGAAACTGAAGAACTCCGCCTCGGTGGCGATTTCATCGGCCGTAAGAGCGGCACGCGGAATCTCAATCATCGTCCCCACCAGGTAGGTCAAATCCTTGGCCTTCAGCTTGGCGATGACTTCATTGGCCACCCGGACCACGAGTTCTTTCTGGTTCTTGAATTCGTTGATATGCCCCACCAGCGGGATCATAATTTCGGGATGGACTTTTTTCTTGTCCTTGCGCAATTCACAGGCCGCCATGATTATCGCCCGCACCTGCATCTCGGTTATTTCGGGATAGATAATCCCCAGGCGACAGCCGCGATGGCCGAGCATCGGATTCTGCTCGGACAATTCGTCGATGCGCTTGAGCGTCTTGTTCAGCTTCTCGAGTTTCTCCTCGTAATCATCGCTCTTGGTGTCCAGCGCCTCGATTTTGGCCTCGACCTCTTCCTTGCGCGGCAGGAATTCGTGCAGCGGCGGGTCCAGCGTCCGGATGGTCACCGGTTTGCCCTGCATGACATCGAACAGACCCTTGAAATCCTTTTTCTGGAACGGCAGCAGCTTGTCAAGCGCGGCCTGTCGCTCTTCAGGCGTTTCCGCCAGAATCATCTGCTGCACGATCGGAATCCTGTCCTCGGCGAAGAACATGTGCTCGGTACGACAGAGACCGATACCTTCCGCCCCGAACTTGAGCGCCTTCTCGGCGTCGCGCGGGATGTCGGCGTTGGCGCGCACGCCCAGTTTCCGGATTTCGTCGGCCCATTTCATCAGCTCGGCGAACTCCTCGGAGAATTCCGGCTCGATTGTGGGCACTTCGCCCAGGATAACTTCGCCGGTGGAACCGTTGAGAGTTATAGTCTCACCCTCCTTGATAATCAGCCGACCTACCTGGAACTGCTTCTTGGCCGAGCTAACCCGGATGACCTCGGCGCCGGAAACACAGCACTTACCCATGCCCCGGGCCACTACCGCAGCGTGCGAGGTCATACCGCCGCGGGCGGTCAATATGCCCTTGGCGATACTCATACCCTCGATGTCGTCGGGGTTGGTTTCCTCGCGCACCAGGATAGTGGGTTTCTTGGCGCCGTTCTTGATAACGTCCTCGGCCGTGAAATATACTTTACCCGAGGCGGCGCCGGGCGAAGCCGCCAGCCCCTTAGCGATGACGTCGAACTTGGCCGAGGGGTCAATCCGCGGGTGCAGCAACTGGTCGATCTGTTGCGGTTGAATCCGCATCAGGGCTTCTTCCTTGGTGATCAGCTTTTCCTTGACCATTTCGACCGCGATCCTGATGGCTGCCTGAACCGTGCGCTTGCCGGTCCGGGTCTGAAGCATATACAGCTTGCCCTGCTGGATGGTGAATTCAAAATCCTGCACGTCGCGGTAGTGCTTCTCCAGCTTGGTGGTGATGTCCTTGAGCTGTTTGTAAATCGCCGGCATATCCTGTTTGAGCTCCTTGATCGGCTGGGGCGTTCTTACCCCGGCTACCACGTCTTCACCCTGGGCGTTGGTCAGGAACTCACCGTAAAACTCGTTTTCACCGGTGGCGGGGTTGCGGGTAAAACCGACCCCGGTGCCGGAATCGTTGCCCATGTTGCCGAACACCATCACCTGCACGTTTACGGCTGTGCCCAGGTTGGCGGAAATATCGTTCAAGCGGCGGTAGGTAATAGCGCGGGGGTTGTTCCAGCTCCGAAACACGGCGTCCCGGGACATGCGCAACTGCATATAAGGATCATCGGGGAAAGGCTCGCCGGTTTTGCGTTTGATGATACCCTTGAACTTTTTGACAATCTCTTTCAGGTCGTTCACCTGGAGGGAACTGTCCTGCTTGATGCGCCGATTCTTTTTCAGCTTGGTGATAACTTCCTCGAACTTGTCCTTATCGATACCCAGCACGACATTGCCGAACATCGATATGAAACGGCGATAATTGTCCAGGGCGAACCAGAAATTTTTGGTTTTGTCGGCTATTCCTTTGACGGTCTGTTCGTTTAGCCCCAGGTTCAGCACCGTGTCCATCATCCCGGGCATAGAGAACTTGGCCCCGGAACGAACCGACACCAGGAGCGGGTTTACGGGGTCGCCAAACTTGGTCCCGGTTTCCTTCTCGAGCATGGTCACATACTTTTCCAGGTCCTTGTCGATAGCCTTGGGAATTTCCATATCGTTTTCATAGTAAAGAGTGCAAACCTCGGTGGTAAGGGTGAATCCCGGCGGTACCGTCACGCCGGCATTGGTCATTTCCGCCAGGTTGGCTCCTTTACCGCCCAGGAGGTCCTTCATATCGGCCGATCCGTCAGCCTTACCGGCCCCGAAGAAATAGTAATATTTCTTATTGGCAATTTGTTGCTTCGGGGAAGTCTTGGAGGTCTTTGAAGCTATGGAGGTTTTAGCGACCTTAGAAGTCTTTTTAGCGGACTTCTTTTTGGGTGCGGCTTTTTTGGCGGCCGCTTTTTTAGATTCCGTCGATTTCTTCACCGGCATATATACTCCTTATATATTTAATTCCTCGTTTTCGATTCCACGAAAAAAGTCCTTAAATTTATCAAAAAATAATATTTTGGCAATATAAAAGGCGACCGGAATGAACTTTATTTCCCGTCGCCTAAATTTTTTCAGTCGCCAAGGTAAGGGATTACATCGTAAACATGCGTTCTCCGCGGATAATTTTCTCAAGCATTTTAACCGTTTTTTCAACCGGAGCGTGCATCAAATCGGAAGTATTAAAAGTCGTTCGGACCACCTCCCTGGGAGCGGTGAAACTCGATTTCCCTCGTCCCCCGCGTGCTTTTTTCTTGTGTGTCAAATTGTACTGCCGCTGGTACTCTTTTGCTTTTTCCTTGTGCATCTGGTAATACCTACGTTGATATTCCCTTCGCGCTTCCGCCGTAGACAGCTTGGATCTTGAAGCCCCTTTGGTTCTGGATTTGGCCTCAGGCTTTGTTTCCGTACTGATTGGGGCGCTCTTCCTCATTCGCGCCATTAGCCACCTCACTTTCCCTGTGGTTAATGTTGCTACCCGTTTATTTGATTGAAAAAAGTTCGTTCCTCACACAGATGAAAGCTAGGAAAATAATGCCTGTATGTCAAGCAAAATCTTGATTATTTTTAATTTTTATTTTATTAAACCTCCATAGTATAAAGACTTAAAGAATCACTATATTTATAAATGTGTAAGTGGCAGCCATATATAGGCTTACCACCGATTTGTAACTGCTTGAAAATCAATATGAATACTAATTTACGCTCGTTCTCTAACATACACTTTAATCACCACTACTCTTATCTTTATTAGTATATACTAAATTTTTATGTATTTGTTCAAGAAAAAAATCCCGCTGATCTCAAAAAAATCAGCGGGATCACAAAAAAGTCAACTATTCTTTCATGTCAGTTTAAGCCTTTTCCGGTTTGGGCTTGTCCTTGTTTTTTAAGTAGATAATCAGCTCCCTCATTATGTAGCCGAAAACTATCAGGCCTACCAGCCAGAAGAAAGCGGGAAACCAGCCGCTGTAATTGGGGTTGGTTTTATCGAAAGCGGGCAGAGCCCAGTCCTCGTGCATAAACTGGATACGCTGAACAAACAGCGAGATACGCGCCATCACGGTCAGGCCGAACGAGGCCCCGAAGCCGATCATCAGGATGTAAATACCGATTTTGGCAATCACCCCGAAGGTTCCGGTATGGGCCTTGGAGAAGAAGAAGTAGATTAAACCGGCGATGGTTCCGATAAAAACGATTACCTCGGAATAACCGGCGGCCGTATCGAGAAAACCGGTACCGAAGAAATTGCTCCAGTGGATGTTTGACATGGTGGCGTAGAGCTGCTTGTTGACCCGGTTGGACATTTCCAGAGGAATCGCCACCCCGGTGGCGATACCGATATACAAGGCGATCGGCCAGCGGGAAATCCAGGAGTATTTTTTCGAGAAACGCGTCCACATTAAAATACCCAGGATAGCGGGAATGAGATACCAGGGTCGGGAGGAATTCAGCCACAAGTAGTACCAGTCGCCGTCCTGCAGTCTTTCTAACAGGTTAGGGACCAGGCCGTTGTGCCAGAGGATAACCGCCCAGTAACCGGCCGAGACGCCGACCACCAGGTGCTCGGCGAATTTATAAAAGGGATTGTCCTTATATAAGAACGAGAAGATCGCCAGCGTCAGCATGGCGCCCAGGGTAGTCCAGACAAAAGTTCCTAATTCCATACCGCTCACCTCCCTTCCCGTTTCTTTTTGTATTTATCCATGAAGAACCCCACGTTCCCGATGATGATGAAAAAGATTATCAGGAAGTGCGCGTACAGCTGAACCTTCATGGCGATAATCGCCTTGCCGGGATTGTCCGCCAGCTTTTCGTACTGAGCGGCGCCCAGCATACCGGCCATATAACCGAATACCTGGCCGGAGTTGAGGAAGGGATAATATTCCGCCCCCATAACCCCGGTGACGCCCAGGGCCAGCGGGAATCCAAACCGCCCCTGGCCGTACGAAATCCAGTATTCCGTACCGCTGGTGCCGGAAATATTGACCACGCAGGCCATCTGGTCGTAATTCTGAACGCCCCTCATCAGGGGTATCGAATCCAGCGGGGTACCGTAATAATCCGCCGGGAAAGGCAGCCTGAAATTGGTTCCCATCCCCAGGATCACCAGGGCGGGATAGGGCTTGTAACCCAGGAAACAATAATCCACGCCGTTGACTACTTCCCGGGCGGGAAAGAACTCACCGTTATAAGTTTTATCCATCCGGCAGGAATCGGCGACATCGAGAAAAGCCGCCTCCGCCATACTCGGCCCGTTGGGGTGCAGCGCGGTACACATCACTCTTAAATTCCGGCGGAAACACTGCTCCAGAAGAGCGTAAGTCATCGGGTGCAGCTCGGCCAGACTGGCCGGGTCATAATCGATCGCCAGGAAAATAATCGAACCCGGCGGGAGGGTGTCGATGAACTCGTGGATAACCGCCACCTCGGGCTCTATCAGAATCGGGATCGTGAAAGGAATGAAATAAGCGGTCACACAGACAATAACCAACAGCAGGAATACCCAGCGCCGGTCGATTGACATCATGCGGTTGAAAATATTCGTATCTTTTTTATTTGTCATATCCGGCCTCCTTATCCTTTCCCCATATATCCGCGTTCAATTCCGAGAACCACCTTGAGGGCCGTACCGACCATACCCAGGCCGATACCGATCAGGATGGCTCGCTTGGCCGCCATATTGGGGACGTTCAGAAGCCAGGCCGCTGTCTTGTTCATGTAGAAAGCGAAGGCATCGCCGAAATAGGGATTGAAACGCAGCATCACGATGAGAGCGGATACGAGCAACATAGACGCCAGAACGTTCCTGGCTCGGAAAGCGCGGTAAGCGGCCGAGGCGATGAAGAAGGCCAGCAGGGAGAACATGGTCGTCTCAATCGGCACCAGTATATAATTAAAGAAATTCAGGAACATGGGGTTGGTCAGACCTTCCTGGGTCATGAAGTAAAACCCCCAATCCCCGTTCTCGTTAAAGCCGGTAATGCCGAAAAACGTCATGATGAACAGGGCCGCCAGGGTCACAACCGAGTAACCCCAGTCGTGCCGTTTGTGCTTGATTTTATCGTAAGAGACATGGATCAGCGACCAGATACCGAGCGCCATGGCGAAGATACCTATGATGTAAATCCAATCCATCAAAAATTTATAAACCCATTCGGAGGCTTCATGAGGTGAGAAATATTGAAAAACCATGAAGACGCCGAAGATGAAAACCAGAAAAACGGGAATCTGTCTTTTCATATTTCCATCACCTCCTAATCCAGTACCTTGAAGATGTTCGTAAAGGCCGTCAAGCCGAAATTGGCGGCGATAATTCCCAGAATAGACAGGATGATAACGGCTGCTTTGGCGTAGTCCTGGGCTTTCAGGGAACCCAGCATGATGGGTTCGCGTCCGAGGTATGCCGAGGCCGCGTACAGCTCCTCGCCGATCAGGGTGTAGTCGCAGGCTATGATGAAAAACGGCAACTGACCGACCTCATCGGTGCCGGCAATCTGGATGGACCCGGCCACCGCCCCGGTCTCGGCCAGGATCAGCGACTCGGCGTAGAACTTGCCCATGTAAATATTAGTGGCGGGAAGTTCACGCAGCATAATACCGTTGACGGCGGCGACATAGGCGAACTGGTTGGTCGTGATATAAAAGACCATATCGTCGTTGTAGGCGTCCGGGTGACCGGCGTCGAGATAGGACGACTTGACGACTTCCTGGGCGACCGTCATGACGATCGGGTCATAGCAGGGGACAATCAACTGGGTCTGATATTCCGCCACCTGCTTCGCCACCCGGCTGAGGATGGTGAAGGAGGCAATCGTGGAAATCATATCCGCCGTCCCGAGCCCGAAGATGTACAGAATGGGCCGTCCCATCTCCGTCGCTCGTCCGATCGCGTCGTCCACCGCCGAGATACCGGCCAGCGGCCGAACATACAACTCCGCCCCTTTCCTGGCGACCGTGACAAAATACATCATCAGACCGCCGAAAATGAGCACGGCCAACAATACCGGCACCCGGCCCCGGTGAAACCAGTTGCTGTAACTCCGGACCGGCCCGAAGACTTCCGAAGAAGCACGCACCTCCGGGTTGATGGTCACCGCGTCCACCCGGTAGTACAGGTCGGTGTTGTCGGGGATGTAATCTCTTGATTCCTTTTCCAGGATCCCGATGTTGTCATAGCGGCTGTTTCCCAGGGGAACCGAACCGACATTTACAAAGGGACTATCGGGTGACTCCGAGCGGAAAATTTCGTACAACATCACCGTATTCATACCGGCGCCGTCGTCGGGAGAAGGTGTCCACTCGAGAATCAGGGCATGGCCGTGGTCGTTTGCCTTATCGTAAACCGTAAGGTTCGATATCGGCGACGGAGGGGCGATATTCAGCAGGATGCTGTCCACTCCGAGAGTATCGACCTGAGCCAGGCCGGCCGAAAAGGTTAAAAGAACAAGAGAAAATATTACAAAAATATATCTCATATTTCCTCCATAATTAAATGGATAGATTCTCTATATCTAAATATTTAATCCCATCCAATCTCTAAAAAGAAATGTGATACGGCCGACCAAAAGGGAGATACGACCCATCACGGTATATCCAAAAGAAGCTCCGAAAGTAATCATCAAAATCCAGATGCCGACCCGCGAGGCGCGTCCGAACATGCCGGTATGTTCCTTGGAGAAGAAGAAATATATAATGCCGCACATCACTCCCAGGAATATGACCCAGTTGGCCAGCATCATGATGAACTGACCCGAGGCGGACAGGCTCAAATTGGAGAAGAAATGGCCTATCCCCTGCCAGTCCACCAGGAGCGGCACGTACGTGGCCGAAACCTGGTTGATAAAATCGGAGCGAAGGTAGCGGATGAAATTAAGCCCGGCGGTAGTGCCGACGATAAAGGCCAGCGACCATCGGGAAATCCAGCCGTAATTTCGGGAGAGCCGCATCAGCAGCAAAATGCCCAGGATTACCGGAATATAGAAGAAGATATTGTAATCGCCGGGGATATAATGAACTTTGAAGAAATTCGACAGCCCTTCCGACAGCCGGGGAATCAGGTTGCCGACGATAGTCGACCAGAAACCCATCGACATCCAGAAAGCCGCCGAGATACCGACAAACAGGTGCTCAGCAAATTTATAAAAGGGGTTGTCTCTATAGAGGAAGGACATTATCGACAGGGTCAAAAAAGCGGCTAAAGTCACCAGGAAACCCTGCAGGACATAATGTTCCTCGACCCCATGGAACGATATCGCCTTGAAAATCCAGCTGAGGGCGAAAACGATTACCACCAGGCCCATCAGAATGAGGGTACTTCTTTTCATTGCTTACCCTCCTTCCTGCGGCCCTGGATAAAGAGAACGTTGCCGATGATGATGAAGGCCATAATGACTATATGGGCCAGCGTTTGCGGTCCCATCATTAACAAAGCCGGCGTGGGCGAATCTTTAAACCGGGGATAGTGTATTACAAGCTCCGACTCGTATTCGGCGGCGCCTTTTATTCCACCCAGAAGACCCAGCAGCTGCTTGGGATAGTACGGGTACAGCTGGGGCGCCACTACGGCCGCCACCCCGGTGGCAATCGGGACATCGCCCGGGTCCCCGACAAAAAGCACCCATTCCTTGATACCCGGTCGGCCGCCGCCAATCGATATAATCAAATCAAGGTCCTTGCAGGAACGGATACCTTTGAACACCTCAACGCTGTCGTAAGGCACGCCGTTAACGTCGGTCGGAAACATCTTTTTAAAATCGGAGATAATGACGTTCAGGACGCCTTCGTTACCGGCCTTGTAGCCGATATTGACATAATCCACCCCGTCGATTTTTTCGGGGAATTCGGGACGGATGACATTTTCCATGGTGCGGGTGAACTGCCCCTGCCCGGTGGCGAAAAGACACATATAAACTATTTTATGCCCCTTAACCAGGCAGTGCCGGCTGAAAGCGTCAGCCATCGGCTGCACTTCGGGCGCCATGGCCGGGTCGAAATCGTAAGAAAGCAGCACTTTCGAACCGGGCGGCAAAGATTCAATCTTGTCGAAAACCGCCTTTACAATCGGTGTGGCTTTTTCCTTAAAGACGGTGGGGAACAGAATCGGGGCGGCTACGGAGATGAAGATAAACAGGAATATAACCCGTCGTTCCACCTCTTTGAGCTTGATGGCGCGAATCAGGAGCCACAAAAGCCCACCGGCGATAAGCACCAGCGAAATAACCCGGCCAATATCAACCAACGCCAGGGCGAGCGGGGGCGTGAAAGCGTTCATAGTTTGTCATCCCCTCCCAGGTAAGTTCGTTCGATACCGAGAATCAACCGCAGCGACATCGACACCACTCCCAGGCCGATACCGATCATAATCGCCCGCTGGCCGGCCAGGTTGGGGGAGTTCATAATCCAGATGGCCAGGTTGGGAATCTGCATGATGGAAAACGAATCAGGTATCCAGCTGGTAACAAATGTCCCCAGCGGGGTTCGGCCGAGCAGGATGATAAAGGCGGCCAACAGCAAAATGGTAGCCTCGCGGTTTTTGGCCCGGAAAGCCCGGTAGGACGCCGAGGCCACGAAAAAGGCCAGCAAAGCGTACATGGTGGAGCCGAGGGGTACAAACATGCTCTCGTAAATGGTCTGGAACCAGGAGCCTTCGGCGGTCAGCGAAGCGCTGATATCGCCGGGATTGCCGATTTTGAACAGGCCGCAGGCCAGCATGAAGAAAAAGCCGACGATGGTGACGATGGAATATTCCCAGTCACGTTTACGCCGGGAAAGCTTGGTCAGGTGAACCCGCAGCAGGTTGCCGCCGCCCAGGAAAAAAGCGAACACGGCGATGATATCGAAAAAGAGGGTAAAATTCTCCCCCAGGTTTTCCATCGGCGGAATAAACACCGAGAAAATCAAAACCGTTCCGACCACGAAAGTAATTATTAAGGGTACGCCGCGTTTCATATCATTATCATCAGTTCGTGACTGTGAATACTTTCGTAATAAATTTTAGTATCTCGGTTATCGTTTCCGTGTCACCAACAGCAGCGATGGTTGACAGCAGCACGCCGAGCAGAATCGCCAGCATGGCGATTCCCTTGCCGATATCCTGTCCCTTGAGCGAGCCGAGTTGTTTGGGCTCTCCGGAGAGGTAGGCCGAGGCGGCGAAAAGTTCCTCGCCGATAAGAGTAAAGTCGCAGGCGGCAATAAAGAAAGGTAATTGAGCCGGTCGGGCCGTACCGGCAATCTGGATAGCGCCAACGGAGTTGCCGGTTTCAGCCAGAATCAGCGACTCAGCAAAAAAACCGCCCAGCAAAAAGATAGTAGCCGGTTTCTCCCGTACCATGATACCATCGACCGCTGCCACATAACCGAACTGTTCATCAGTGATATAATTAACCATGTCGTCGTTATAAGCATCCGGACGACCAGCGGCCATGTAAGAGGCTTTGATGGTTTCCCGAGCCGCTGTCATCACCAGCGAACGGGCTACCGGCATGCGAATCTTGGTGTCGTAATCAGCCACCACCCGGGAAACACGTCCCAGGATAGTAATAGCTGCCAGCGTCTGAACATCATCCATATCATTAATACCGGGAATAAACAGAATCGACCGCCCCATTTCGGTGGCCCGACCGATGGCTTCGTCGACCGCCTCCAACCCGGCGATTTTACGCACAAAAAGTTTTTTCCCCCGTTTGGCGGTCTCGATAAAATATATGACCGAGGCCGCGATAATAAGGGCGATCAAAAACAGGTATTTCAAATTCAGGTTAACCCACTCCCTCCGGGGCTGGATCGCTTCGGTATTAATGGAAGCCGCCCGGGAATTAGCCGACCGGGCAACGACATGGTAAACATAAGTGGTATCGCCATACAGGTCATCGTCCTTGAAATAATTCGACCCGGGGATAAGTTCGGCAATTTTTTTGGCTTCGCCGCCGTTGTCGCTGCGATAGACATGGTAGCCGAGCACCTTCCCCCCCACGGGCAAATCGTCGATCGAGGGCACCCAGGTAAGTATCAGCGAATTGCCGTCATCGTATTTAAAGTCACTCACCACCGGCGAGGTAGGCGAGGCGATAACTATTTCGACCGTATCCGCCTCGGGCGGGCCGGCCGGGCCCGACACAGCTGAAGCCGAGACGACGGAAGCGGCGGCTGTCATAAAAATTATAATTAAAAGTGAAAAAGAAAAAGCAGACGGTGTGACCGTCAATGTATTCTTCTTAAAAGACACTACAGAATCATCCCCAGCCATTCGCCCAACAGGAAGTCAATGCGGCCGATGAACAGAGACATACGACTCATGACGGTATATCCGAATGAAGCGCCGAAAGTAATCATGATAACCCAGATACCCATCTTGGCCGTGTAGCCAAACGCGCCTTTGTGCTCCTTGGAGAAGAAAAAATAAACCAGGCCGGTAAAGGTGCCGAAGACAATGACCAGGTTCCCGATAATGGTGGCCGGCTCGGCGTTGAACCCGGCCCCGTACTGCGTGGAAAAGAGCGGCATTATAGTGGCCTGGACCTGTTTCATGATGTTCGAGGAAAAATAGTTAATCAACCAGAGACCGCTGGTGGCGCCGACAATAAACGACAGCGGCCAGCGGGAAATCCAGCCGATTTTGGGAATCAACCGCAACAGCATCAACAGACCCAGAAAAGCGCCGACATACAGGTAGAGATGCTCATCTTTGCCAATCCAGAATTTCCCGTAGAAATTATCCCAGAAAAGGGCTACGAACCAGTAACCGGCCGACAGACCGACAAAAATCGCCTCGGTTAATTTGTACCAGGCGTTATCTTTATATAGGAATGAGATTATTCCCAGGGTCAAAAAAGCCGCTAGCCAAAGTGAAAAATGTTCCATCATCAAATCCGTCTATTTCTTTTTCAGGGCTGATTTACGGCCGCTTAAGAAGTAGGCCACGTTACCGATTATAATAAAGGCGATGACAATCATGTGCGAGAACGATTGCGAAAGCATGTACTTGGTCGCCTTGCCCTTATAATGACACAGAGATTCGAATTCCGCGCCGCCGTTCATTCCGCCCAAAATACCGGTGACCTGCCCGGCGTTGAGATAAGTGTACATCTGTGGCGCCTGTACGGCGGTATTGCCCAGGCCCAGTTGAACCCCGTAACGGTCAACCGCGATCTGAACCCATTCCACCGAACCGGGGAAACCGGCCGACAGGTTAAAACTGTATTCTATATTGGAAAAATTTTTGACATTTCTGACCAGCGGCAGCGAATCGTAAGAAGTCCCCCGGTAATCGGTCGGGAACATTGATTCGAAAGACGTCCCCATCCGCTGAATGACAAATTCATTGCCCGTCTGGAACCCGAGATTTACGTAATCCTCGCCGTATTTGAGATTTTTCGCTTTCATTTTGTCGTCGGAAAGGACTTTTTCCAGGGCCATGTTGGCTTGTTGCGGTCCTTGCGGCCATAAACCCATGATGATAACTTTTAAATCCCTCTCGAAACACAGGCGGATAAACGACTCCGCCATCGGTTGAAGTTCCGGGGCGGACGGTGGGTCGTAATCGAACGAAATCAGAACTTTGGAGCCAGGCTTCAGGGTTTTCACACTGTCATAGAGAGCCTGGACCTCCGGGGAAATGGGTATTTTTTGTGAGAATGGCATAAAAAGCGGCAGAGCCAGGGCGATGCCGACATAGACGAAAACCACTCGACGGCTGATAAGACGGCCCTTGATAGTCAGGACCAAAACCCAGAGCAAAGATATAATCATTGCGGCGATAACCAGCCAGGACACCAGCGGAGAGAATATAATACCTTCGCCGCCGCTGACTTTGCGGATATAAAAGACCAGGCAGAAAACAACTATTAACGCCAGGGTCAGAATTTCCTTCGCTTTAGTACTCATAATTCCTCATTTCCCGCCGCCGATATGAGAACGCTCGATACCGAGAATTACCCGAAGCGAGGTCGAGACAATCCCGAGACCGATTCCAATCATAATAGCACGCTGGCCGGCCGACTGGGGATAGTTCATCACCCACGATGCCAGGTTGGAAAGCCGCCAGCCTTCGGGCATGAAGTTGGAAATGACATCACCCACCGGCACCCGGCCCAGCATAACGAAGAAGGCTGCCACCAGAAGCAGGGTCGCCTCGAAATTACGGGCCCGAAATGCCCGATACGATGCCGAAGCGACGAAAAAGGCCAGGATGGCGAACATGGTGGCCGAAAGCGGAATGTACATATAATTATAAAGCCAGTCGAAATTGGTTCCCGCAACCCGAAAATCCTTACCTTCCAACAGGCCGACAATAACAATCAACAAGAATGAGGCGATAATAACCAGCGAATAAACCCAGTCCTTTTTCCGTTTGATAGCTTTCTGGGCTGATATTTTCAACAGGTTGAGCGCTCCCAGCACGATAGCGCAGGCACCGACAATCGAGAACCAGTCGCTGAACCAGTCGCTCATGTAACTGAAAGGGGCGTGGGGAATGAAATACTGAATTAAAAAGCCAACACCGACAACGCCTGTTATTATAAGAGGTATTTCTCTACGCATATTTAATCAATCACCGAGAATATTCTCGAAAAATGCCAAATGTTGAAAGTCTCTAAAATGATACCGATGACAATTGCCGCCAGCATAATACCCTTGCCGACATCCTGCCCCTTGACGGAGCCGATTAGCTTGGGTTCTTTCGAAAGATAGGCCGAGGCGGCGAACAATTCCTCGCCAATCAGGGTATAATCGCAGGCGGCCACAAAGAAAGGCAGTTGGGAGGGCATGGCTGTGCCGGCAATCTGGATGGCGCCTATCGAATTACCGGTCTCCGCCAGAATCAGGGATTCGGCGTAAAATGTGCCCATATAAAAAATGGTCGCCGGTTTCTCCCGAACCACCATGCCGTCGATTCCGGCCGCGTAACCAAACTGGTCGTCGGTCAGGTAGTGCACCTGGTCTTCCTGGAAAGCGTCCGGCCGGCCGGCCTTGGAATAGGCTTCCTTGACGACTTCCTTGGCCGTTATCATCACCATCGAACGGCACACCGGCACATCAATGTAGGTTTCATACGTGGCCGACAACTCGGCCACCCGACCTAATATATTGATACTGGCAATAGTCTGCATATTGTCCATGTCCGACAAGCCGGGCACATAAAATATTTTTTTGCCCATTTCGGTGGCCCGGCCGACCGCCTCATCGACGGCCTCCATCCCCGCTATTTTGCGGATAAACAAATCTTTTCCGGACTTGGCCTGCTGAATATAATAGACAATAAAGAAGCTTAAAAGAATAACGCCGATAAAAGCGTTGATGCGGCGCCAGTCAAACCACTGGGCCGAAGACTTGATGGGACCTAACGGTACGGTTACGCTGACAGCTTCCCATGCGGTAATGTTGTTTTCCCTTAAGTAATTAACCGCCATTACCTTGTAGGAATACTCCAGACCGTCAACCGTGTTGCCGTCCTGGAAAGAATACTCGTCTAGACCGGCGGGGATATCGCCGACCTCTTTATACTCGCTCGGCTGACCGTCGACGATTTCCGACCGATAAATCCGATAAACCTTGACCTTGCCGTTTTCATAATCATCGACCGACTTTTCCCAGGAAATGCTGATGGACTTTCCGGCATCGTTGGGGGTGTCTTTGACTTCAACATTGGTTACGGCTTGAGGATAAAGTTCCGGCGGCAGGCTGTCCGGATTGACCGCCTGTATAATGGAATCAACTACCGCCGCCGCATCCTGGGACCGAGCGCCGGGGACCAATAAAAAGAGAGAAAACAGAGCAACAAAAAAAGCCGCACAGGCTTTCCGGTCAAGGTTAGCAGGAAGTCTTATCAAGTTTTTAAAATCCTTTTCCGTCTACAAAAATATTTAGGGAAATTATGACTCAAACCCGGTTAAGTCAAGCGAAAAAAAGTAATCGGCATATTATCTTTTTATAAATCAACATATTATACATAATATCCCATTAAAAAGACGGTCAGCGGGACATTTCGTTTAACCGCTGGTTCAGTCGGCGGTCGTTTCATCAATAATTATTATGAGCCGCTTTCAAGCCCTTCAAAGATTGTAGTTTGTAACAATATAATAAGCAAAAAACCCTCTTTACAAATCTTTCTCTTTTTTGTATAATGCCCCGTTAGTGCGGTGACGTATCAGCCGCAACGCACAACAATTGGTTGTGTGACAACGGAATAAGGAAAAAACGATTAAGTTTAAAGTAGGTTATAAATGGCAAAATTCGAGAACCCTGAAGACATCAAAGTTATTGTAGCGACAGACTGCGGTTCGACTACCACCAAAGCGATTCTTATTGAGTTTGTTAACGGTGAGTACCGTCTGATTTCTCGAGGCGAAGCCCCCACTACGGTTGAAGCTCCGTTTGAAGACGTAACGATGGGGGTTTTAAACGCTGTGGGCGAACTGGAAGAACTGACCGGCCGCAAAATTATCGACGAAAACGGCAAAATCATCTCGCCCTCGAAAGGCGAGGTCGGCACCGACATATATATATCCACCTCATCGGCGGGCGGCGGCCTGCAGATGATGGTGGCCGGAGTGGTTCGTTCAATGACGGCGGAATCGGCTGAACGGGCGGCGCTCGGCGCCGGGGCGATCGTTATGGACGTTATCGCCTCCAACGACAAGCGTCTTCCCCACCAGCAGATTGAACGCATCCGCCACCTGCGGCCGGATATGATTTTGCTTTCAGGCGGCATCGACGGCGGCACGACCACTCACGTGGTCGAGATTGCCGAACTGGTTTCGGCGGCCGACCCCAAACCCCGGCTCGGTTCCGGTTACAAACTGCCGATTATATACGCCGGCAACAAGGAAGCCACCGAGGCGGTCAGGAAAACCCTGGCCGATAAAGTTGACCTGAAAACCGTGCCCAACCTGAGACCGGTCCTGGAGCGGGAGAATCTCGGTCCCGCCCGCGAGGAAATCCACGAACTGTTCATGGAGCACGTAATGGCCCAAGCCCCCGGCTACCGAAAACTGATGACCTGGACGGACGCCCCCATCATGCCCACCCCCGGCGCGGTTGGTCTGATTATCCAGACAATCGCCAACCAGTACAATATCGAGGCGGTCGGGGTGGATATCGGCGGCGCCACCACCGATATTTTCTCGGTTTTCCGTCCGGACGGCGCCACCGGCGTTTTCAACCGGACGGTTTCGGCCAACCTCGGGATGTCGTATTCCATATCCAACGTTTTCGCGGAGGCCACCGTGCCGATGGTCATGCGCTGGGTGCCGTTTTTAATGAACGAGCGCGATTTGAGAAACCGGGTCAAGAACAAAATGATTCGCCCGACGACCATTCCGCAATCTCTGGAAGAGCTGATTTTCGAGCAAGCGGTGGCTAAGGAAGCCCTGCGCCTGGCTTTTATCCAGCATAAAAATTTCGCCACCGTCCTGAAAGGCGTCCAGCAGCAGCGGACTATCGCCGACGCTTTCGAGCAGTCGGCCTCCGGCGAGACGATTGTCAACATGATGTCGCTGGATATGTTAATCGGCTCGGGCGGAGTGCTCTCACACGCTCCGCGGCGGCAGCAGGCGGCTTTGATGATGATTGACGCCTTCCAGCCCGAAGGCGTGACTCGCCTGGCGGTGGACTCCATCTTCATGATGCCCCAGCTTGGCGTGCTGACCGAGGTGCAGCCGAAAGCCGCCACCGAGGTATTTGAAAAAGACTGTTTGATTCACCTGGGCACCTGCGTGGCGCCCTTGGGAACCTTTAAAAAACCCGGCCCGGTCATGAAATACACGATTGAACTGCCCGAGGGCACGGTTTCGGGGACGCTCAACACTTTGGAAATGAAGCTCTTCAAACTCGGCCTGCAGGAAAACGGCCTGCCCCAGAAAGTAAAGGCGACGTTCGAGCCGGAACGCGGGTTCGATATCGGCGCCGGTAAAAGCTCCAAAGTCACCACCGAGCTTTACGGCGGCGTGGTGGGTATTATCCTCGACGGCCGCGGCCGGCCCTTTGAACTCTCCAGCCTGAGAGAGGAGGACCGGGTCGCCTTCCTGATGCAGTGGATCAAAGAAATGGATATTTATCCCGAAGGAGACTGGTCGAAAGCGAAATGATTTCGACAAGGAGAAATATGAAAAAAACCATTCACCTCCTGTTCGCCCTGGCCTGCCTGGTCGCCCTGCTACCCGGCAGTTCGGCCGCTGAAAATTATGTCAGCCTTAACGGAGAATTCTATATCACCTATCCCGAGAGCTGGTACCAGGTCGATTACAACACGGTCGATTACTATCTTTCCAGCGGGCAGGCCAACCGCGAAAGCTTCCAGTATGAAGCGGTTTTCGCCGAAAGGCAGGCGGTGCCTTTCCATAACGGGAATTACCTTATCCTGACTCTCGACCCGGTGGGCAAACTGGAAAACTGGCAGATCGATTCCATCCTCACCGATCTGGACAGTACTTTCGGGGAAAGTAAACAGTATTTCCCGTCCGGTAACCTCCAGACCGACTTGAAAACCAACACCGTTTATTATGACCGGGCGAATAAAACTATCACCATGCTCAACGAGATTGCCGATGAGGACCAAGTTATTAAAAAGAATATCTGGTTGATGAAAATCTACGATAAAGGAATCGCCAATTTTTATTTCTATTCCCCGGATTCCGTTTACGAGACCGGCAAAGCCGTTTTCAGCGGTATCGTCGCTTCCTTCTCCACGGAAAACCTCGAACAGGCCATGCCCCGGGAAGATTTGAAAATAGCCGATGTCGATCGAGACGGCGGCGGTTTTGGGACCACCCACGTGATAATCCTGCTGGTGGTGTTAATAGTGATTATTTTTGTAATATATATAATAAGAAAAAGAATAAGTTAAAAAGGCTGACTAAGCCCGGATAATTATAAGAAGAGAAAGGGAATCTAATGGGTCATGCCTATACACCCGGATTGAAAGTAACGGAAAGAATGCTGATAAAGAAAAACCGAATTCTTCCCCTTAAAGGCGATGTCCTGGTCAAGGTGGGAGATGAGGTTAAACCTGACGATGTCGTGGCCCGCACCCTGCTTCCCGGTAATGTCCTCCCGCTCAACGTGGCGAACAAACTCGGGATACCGCCGGAAGATATCGATGTGGTCATGTTGAAAAAAGTAGGCGACCCCATAAAAGAGGGTGAGCCGATCGCTCTTTCCAAAACCCTGTTCATATTCAAGAACTATTGCAACGCCACTTTGAACGGCAAGATAGAATCTATTTCCAATATCACCGGTCAGGTTCTGCAGCGCGGCGAACCGTCGCCGGTCGAGGTCAAAGCCTACCTCGACGGCAAGGTTACCGAGGTTATCCCTGACGAGGGCGTGGTGGTCACCTGCATGGCATCTTTCGTCCAGGGAATTTTCGGTATCGGCGGCGAAACATACGGCAACCTGAAAGTCATCACGCCGGACAACTCCACCGTTCTCGACGAAAACTATATCAAACCCGAATTCAAGGACCTGGTGATAGTCGGCGGTTCGTTGGTGACCGCGGCGGCGCTCAAGAAAGCTATCGAGGTCGGCGTCCGGGGTATCGTCATCGGCGGTTTCGGCGATAAGGATCTCCGGGATTTCCTCGGCTATGATATCGGCGTAGCTATTACCGGCGCGGAACAAATCGGCACCACCCTGGTAGTTACCGAGGGTTTCGGGCAGATTAATATGGCCCAGAAAACTTTCGACCTGTTGAAAAAACACGAGGGCGAGATGGCCTGTATCAACGGCGCCACCCAGATCCGAGCCGGCGTGATTCGTCCGGAAGTGGTTATTCCTTCGGCGGATAAAACAGAAATCGACGATAAAGAAGTCGAAGCCCAGATCCAGGGCCTGGAAATCGGCTCCCCGGTGCGCGTTATCAGGCATCCTTATTTCGGTCATCTGGGCAAAGTAACCGACCTGCCGGCACAACTCCAGGTTCTGGAATCGGAGTCGAAAGCCCGGGTTCTGGAAGTGGAATTTGAAGACGGCAAGCGGGCCATCGTTCCCCGCGCCAATGTGGAAATGATTGAAGGCTAACGAGATTCATAAAAAAACCTCCCCTTTTGGGGAGGTTTTTTTATGCCTTTTTTATCTCTATTCGCCGGCCGGGGCTTCTTTTTCCATTTCAGGAGCCAGTGTATCCATCGCCATCGTATCCGGTGCCGCCGAATCCATGCGGGTGCTGTCCATTATTTCTTCCGGTTGACCCGCTGGAGTATCCTTTTCCGCTTCTTTCTTCTGCCCGCAGCCGTTTAAAAGGCTTAAAACAAACAACAAACAGAGACAAACTACTAGAATTCTTTTCATACTACCCTCCATGGTAAATATTATTTTTTTCAATTAACGTTGCTTAAAATATTGATTCAAGGAACCCTGTCAAGTTTAATATTATTTCCTTTTGTACATATTTTTTTGTTTGGCTGTTTTTGTTGATTATAAACAGGGGTTGGCATATTTTCCCTTTTTCGGGATGGCAATTAATTCCCGGTTACGGCATAGTTTTAAACTTTTTAACAAGGAAGAGCGTAAAATAGGTATGGCAGAACATATAATAGCAGGCGTTTTCACCGGGACAATCTGGCAGATAATAGGGGATACCTCTGCCTTCGGTTTGATCATATTGATAATTCTCACGGGCATGTCACTGGTTTCGTGGATGATTATCCTTCAGAAATGGCGTGAATTTCGCGCGGTGAATAACGCCAGCCTGACATTTGCAGACTATTTCAAACGCTCGGCCAGACTTGCCGACGCCGCCGGACGGGCCAAATCGTTGTCCCTGTCGCCGCTATCGAAAATTTATCAGACCGGATTCGAGCAGCTGACCGAACTGGTAGAACGAAAAAACGAAGCCGGTCAACTGCAATCAAAAATTGTTCCGCTCGATGAAAACGATTTCGATATCCTGGAAATGACGATGGAAAGAACCATGACCGAGGAAATCAGCAACCTGGAAAAGAAGACCGTCTTTCTAGCCATCACCGGCAGTTCGGCCCCGTTTATGGGCCTGCTGGGCACGGTGGTCGGAATCATGAACGCCTTCTGGTCTATCGGCCAGCGCGGCTCGGCTTCCCTGGCGATTGTCGCCCCTGGTATCGCCGAGGCCCTCCTGGCCACCATCATCGGCCTGGGGGCGGCCATCCCGGCCGTGATTGCCTTCAACTGGGCCAATAACAAACTGAAATATATCAACGACCAGGCCTACGGCTTCAACCTCGATTTCATCTCCCGGGCCAGGAAGGAATCTTCTTGATGCGCCGACGACGTAGTCGAAAATACAACGCCTATTCCGATATCAATATCGCCAACCTGGTGGATGTAGTGCTGGTGCTGTTGATTATTTTCATGATTTCAGCGCCGCTTTTGCAATCCGGCATCGAGATTGACCTGCCCAAAACGCGGGCGGCGATAATCGACTCCGAGGCCGAGGGGGTGGTCGTATCCATCGACGCCAAAGGGGGTATTTATATCAACGACGTTTGGGCCCGCCTGGACAATTTCGAGGGCGCTCTCGACGAGGAGATGCGCGCCAAGAACACCGCCATGGTTTACCTCCGGGCCGATTCCACTATCGCTTACGGCACGGCCATTCAAGTTATCGGCCGTATCAAAGAAATGGGTATCGACGCCATCAGCCTGGTCACCGCTCCGATCGAGGGTAATGATACCAAAAGGAAAAAGTAACCGTCATGAAGCGCGACCTGTTACTGTCAATCCTGCTCCATGTCTGTGTTATCGCGGCCACTTTCGTGACCTCCCCCTTTGAGACCAGCCGCCAGGTTGACTACGGCGAGACCATCCGGGTTTCGCTGTCCGCCATGCCGCAATTTTCTGCCCCCGAGCCGGAACCGGTCACTCCCCTGGAGATTCCACAGGCGCTCGAAGAGGAACCGATGGATATACCCATCGACGACCCCGCCTCCAAACCGGAAGCGGAAATAGAAAAAAGCGTGCCCGAGCCGAAACCCGAACCCAAACCCAAGAAACCCTACCAGCCGCAAACGCCCGAAGGCGACCAGAGCCAGGCCGGGGCGGCGGAGGGCGAAATCGAGGCCTCTTCCACCAGCGGCGGCTCGCCTTTCGCGGGCGCCATCGTCGACAACGCCTCTTTCAACAAGTATCCCTACTGGTACGACCAGGCTTTCAATAAAATTTTACGCAGCTGGAACAATCCGGTCGTTTCCGACGGTGCCATCGTCTGCGTCGTTTATTTCCAGGTTATCAAATCCGGACGCATGATTGAATCACGCGTCGAGAAATCATCGAGCATCCCGGCTTTCGACGACGCCTGTATTGCGGCCCTCAAACGAGCGGATCCCTTTCCCCCGTTACCCCGGGATTTCAGGGAAGAAATAATCGGGATAACGTTACCTTTCAAGTATGAACCGAGGTAAGCACATGAAAAAATACTTTTTAATGATACTGTTATTATTACTCTTGACCCTTTCGTTGCAGGCCCAGGACCGGGACGTCCGCAACGTCTTTTTCGACACCCTGCGCACCAGCGATTTTCAGCCCACCCCGATCGGCGTCGACGACATGAAATTTATCGGCACCAGTACTCCCTCGCACGAAGACTCCGTTCTCATGCTCTACACCACCCGCATAATCCAGCGTGACCTCGATTTTTACGCCGATTTCGAACTGGTGCAAATCGATAGTTTTTACCTGCGCACCTACGAGATAACCGTGCTTGACCTGCTGGGCTGGATGCGGCTGGGGGCCAATTACGTTGTCAAGCTGGAGACGGAATTTCCCGGCCGCAACATGAAAGTCAAATGGCGGCTTTACCACACCGTCAGCAGCCAGCAAATCGACCGCGGCGAGTTCGAGTACAACCGGGCCTTCTGGCGGGAAATCGGCCATGATATCGCCAATGAAATAGTCCACACCCTGACCGGGGAAAAAGGCATTTTCCGCACCAAAATCGTCTACATGCGCCGGCTCAGCCAGGCCAAGGAGCTTTTCATGGCCGATTACGACGGCGCCAACGAACACCAGTTGACCGAGAACGGCTCGATTAATATCTCCCCCTGTTTCGACCCGAACCAGGAACTGGTGTATTTTATCAGTTACATGGAAGGCGACCCTCAACTGTACAAAGTGGAAATCAACTCCGGCGTCATCACCAAGGTGGCCGGCTATCCCGGGATGGTGGCCGCCCCGGCGGTCTCCCCCGACGGCAAGCGTATTGCCTGCGTGCTGACCAAGGACGGCAATTCGGAGATTTACGTGCTGGACACCGAGGGCCGTATAATCAAGCGCCTGACGCGCACCCGGGCTATCGAAACCGCCCCGACCTGGTCACCGGACGGCCGGTATATCGCCTTTTCCTCGGATCGCACCGGTGCCCCGCAGATTTATATCATGGATGCCGATGGCCTCGACCAGCACCGGGTGACTTACAACGGCATCTGGAACGACTCCCCCATCTGGTCGCGGCGGGGCGACCGCCTGACTTTCGTGAGCCGGACCAAATACCGCCGTTTCGACATCGCCTCGGCCGATACCTCCGGCCATGACTTCCGAATATTGACCGAAATGGCCATGAACGAAAACCCCCATTTTTCCCCCGACGGCAAGCATATTATTTTTTCCTCGAACCGCCTGAGCGCCGGGGATATTTACACTATGGACATATCCGGCCGCAACCGGCGCCGGATTACGACCACCGGGGATTGCTCTAATCCCTACTGGGGGCCCGTTAAATGACGGAAACCTTATAAGTGCCTGAAAATAAAAAACGTAAAAATATATCTTTTTTTATTGACCGAAATATAGACTTTGTATAGATTCAAAAAGACTGAAAAAGTATAGCAACGAAACAATATAGAGACAGGAAGGAATGAAAATCATGAAAAGATTCAGTATCTTATTTCTCTTTGGTTTATTCATAGTTGCAGCCCTGGTGCTCAGCTGTGGGGGACCCAAGGAGGTCCCGACCGAAGAACCGCCGCCGCCGGTCATAATCGAGCCGGAACCGGAGCCGGAACCGATACCGGAACCGCCGCCTCCGCCGCCGCCGGTTCTGAAAGAGTCGCAATTCATTACCGTGTACTTTGACTTCGACAAGTTCAACCTTCGCTCGGACTCGAAGGCCGCCCTGGACAAGAATTTCAACCTGTTGCAGGAATTCCCCAGTGCAATCGTTAAAATCGAAGGTCACTGCGATGAACGCGGCACTATTGAATACAACCTTTCACTGGGTGAAAAGCGGGCCAAAGCCGCCATGGATTACCTGGCCGGACTGGGTATCGACGCGGGCCGCCTTACCATCATCAGCTACGGCAAGGAACGGCCGGCCGTCCAGGGCAGCGATGAAGACGCCTGGGCGAAAAACAGACGTTGTGAATTTAGAATAATCTCACAATAGTTTGGTGAGTATAATTAATATGCTGTATTCAAAAAAAACATTCGTAACCGCCGTCTTGCTGATGGCGGTTACGTTTTTGAGCCTGATTATTTCCGGCTGCTGTACCAGCCGGGATATCGGCGAGGTCAAAGCCCGCCTGGCTAATCTCGAACGCCAGAACCGGACGACCGAAAACTTCGTTAACCGCCTGGATACGCTCCTTTCGGAAGGAGCCGAAGCCGACACCAAACTTCGCAACGAACTGCGTTTTTCGGTCGATGAGCTCCAGCAGCAGATGACCACCCTCCTGACCAATTACAACGACCTGATGGCCCGTATCAGCAGCCTGGTCGAAGACAAGCCGGTGACGCACGTAATCTACAGCTCTCCGGGCGCCCAGGCCGACAGCGCTGCCGCCGTCGATACCTCCGCGGCCGCTCTCACACCACCGCCTCCCGGCCCGGCTTACGACATCAACTGCGACAGTGCTTACGATGAATCCTTTATCAATGTCCGGCGGGGGGAATACGAAAGAGGCCTCGAAAGCCTGCTGTATTTCCTGAAGAATTGTCCCAACCATCCCAACGATGAAAACGCTCATTACTGGCTGGGCGAATCGTATTACTCGCTGGGCAAGTATAAAGAAGCGGCGGTCGAGTTTGAATACGTCATGAATAGTTACCCCAACTCGGTCAATATCGACCTGGTCCTGTTCAAGCTGGCCCGCAGCAAGCAGGAACTGGGTCAGGATAAGGAAGCCAAAGAGCTATACCAGCGGCTGGCCGACGAGTACCCCGGTACTTTGAAGGGTGAAGAAGCCAAGGAGCGCCTGAAGGATTTTAAATAACCCATGACCGTCGAAGCTTTAAAGCTTAAAATTCAAACCCCGGCCGGACCTGTTTATCCCGGTCGGGGTTTTTACCAACTGGAAGAAGACGCCCTTTATGTCCAGATCGCCCCCTTCTCCCGGGACTACCGTTTCTTCTCTTTTCTGGAATCCGAACGGGTGCGGTTCGACCTGGATAAAGACGGCCGGCTTTTGTTTTTCGAACTGGCCCTGGCCCGCCGGCGCTGGCCGGTGGATAATCATTTCCAGCCCCCGGAAAAAACCGAGCCGGTGGAAATCCGATGGCTGGATTTCCGTGATACAATTATCGAGCCGAAAATCACCACCAACAAAAAAAGAACCGCCGTAAAACTGCTCTTTTCCGTGGAAAAACCGCGGTATAACTACGAACTGGCCGACTCGGTCATTTTACAGACCAACGACACGGCGCATCTGATAGCTTTGTACGTGACCGACATTATCGACGATATTGCCGGGCAGGAAATCGCCGCTTTCCGCCACGCCGTCCTGAAACAACAGGCCCAAGCGAAACAACCGGTATCACAAATCTGACCTGCGGCATATTGTAAGTTGACAGTTAAACGTCATGCTTATTTATTTCCCTTATGACCAAACCCGACAAAAAACTGCTCAGCGAATACGAAAAACTCAAGGAAAAAATAAACCGTCACAACCGGCGATACTACGTCCTGGACCGGCCGGAGATTTCCGACGCCGAATATGACAATCTCTTCGACCGGCTTCTGGAAATCGAGAAAAAATACCCGGAACTGGTCACGCCCGATTCCCCCAGCCAGCGGGTCGGCGCCGAACCCTCGAAAAAATTCGAGCCGGTCCGGCATCGGATGCCGATGCTGTCCTTGCAGAAAGTCACCACCGCCGAGGAGTTCGCCGATTTCGACCGCCGGGTGCGCGAGGGCCTGGAGAAAACCGACGATATCGAATATGTCACCGAGCCGAAACTCGACGGCCTGGCGGTGGAACTGGTGTATGAAAACGGTTTGTTCACGCTCGGTTCCACCCGTGGCGACGGCGTCACCGGGGAGAATATCACGCACAATTTGAGAACCATTAAAAATATTCCCCTCAAACTGTCGGATAAAGCCGCCCTGGCCTATCCCCTGCTGGAGGTCCGCGGTGAGGTCATCATGCGAAAATCGGCTTTCGAAAAACTGAACCGGAAACTGACCCAAGACAGCTTCGCTCCCCTGGCCAATCCCCGCAACGGCGCGGCCGGCTCATTGCGCCAGCTGGACCCGAAAATCACCGCCGGGCGGCCGCTCATTTTTTACGCCTACGGGATTTCGGACACGACCTTAAAGGGCCTGAGCAAACAATCGGACGCTTTTTCTTTCCTCGAAAAAGAAGGCTTTCTGATAAACGAGCATATCAAAACCGTAACGGGTTTGAATAAAGTCGAAAAGGAATTCACCCGTTTGACCGAACTCCGCCCCGAACTGGATTATGAAATCGACGGCATGGTGGTCAAGGTCAACGATTTCGCTGCCCAGGACATGCTCGGGCGGATTTCCCGCGCCCCCCGCTGGGCAATAGCCTGGAAATTCAAGGCTGAGCTGGCCGAATCGGTGATTCAGGCGGTCGAGTTCTCGGTCGGCCGCACCGGTGTGATAACTCCTATCGCCAAACTGAAACCGACCCGGGTCTCCGGGGTGACCGTATCCAACGCCTCGCTGCACAACGAGGACGAGCTCAAACGTCTGGAAATCCACCTGGGCGATACGGTTATAATCCGCCGGGCGGGCGATGTCATCCCCGAAGTGGTCGAGGTGGTGGTCGACAAACGGCTCAAGGGCAGCCCGAAAATCAAGTACCCGGATAAATGCCCCTCGTGCGGCGAGGCGATAGTCCGCCTTGAGGGGGAAGCAGCCCGCCGCTGCCTTAACCCGGCCTGCCCGGCCCAGGTCGAAGGGCGGCTGATTCACTTCGCCTCCAAGGGCGGTTTCGATATCGAGGGTCTGGGGGATAAACTGGCCCGGCAGCTTATCAAGGAAAAACTGGTCGGCGAGCCGGCCGATTTGTTTTATCTCACCAAGGAACAGCTTATGCCGCTGGATTTGATAGCCGACAAAAAGGCGTTAAATATAATCGAAGCCATCGACCGCTCCCGCCGGGCTAGCCTGCCGCGGCTTTTAAACGCCCTGGGCATAATCGGGGTTGGTGAAACGGCCGCGAAACTTCTGGCCGAACAGTTCAGCTCTTTCGTAAAATTCCGCCGGGCCGACCTCGAGACCCTGGAAAACATCCCCGGTATTGGCCATGTCATCGCAAAAAACATAATAGATTTTCTGGCCAACGACGGCAACCGCCGCATGATTGAAAAAATGAAAGCCGGCGGCGTACAATTTCCCGATTATATTTCCTCGAGAACCACCGGTAAACTCTCCGGCAAAACCTTCGTGATAACCGGCGCCCTGTCGCAACCGCGCAATTATTTCAAAAATCTCATCGAGGAAAACGGCGGCAAAGTGACCGGTTCGGTTTCGGGCGGCACCGATTACCTGCTCTGCGGGGCCGATCCCGGCTCCAAGCTGGCTAAAGCCAAAAAGCTGGAGGTTACAGTCATCGACGAGGACCAACTCCGGAAAATGCTGTAAAAAAAAGCCGGCAGATGCCTGCCGGCTAAAACTGGCTTGAATTAAGCGTTTTTACACTCCCGGAGTACCGGTCGGGCCAATCTTGTTTTCCAGCTCTTTGATAGCTTTGGCCAGTTTGTTGACCTTGGTTTCCAGTTTCCTGACATCGCTCTGGCGGGCCCAGTTCAACTCCCTGGTGATTTTGGAAACACCCTTTTGAGCCTTGTCGGCCTCCTTCAAAACCTTGGCCTTAAAATCAGAGGTTGATTTTTCGGCTTTTTCCAGGAGCTCCATAACCGCTTTCTTGCGGCTGGATTTGTCCAGTTCGCCCTTTTTGATCAAGTCGTCGATAACTTTTTCAGCCTTCGCCTTGGTCACCTGGATGACACCGATCGAGGCCAATACCGTGTTCTTCAAAATCGACATGGATTTCTCACCTCCTAAATAAATTATATTTCTTAAGAGTTCTTTCGATTCCTTGATATCGCCCCATTCGCTCAATTCCGCCGCCACCACCCGGCCCAGGACAGACAGGGTGATATCCTCCTCCGTCGTCGAGTCAATAACCTTGACCTCCTTACCCTTTTTAATCATCCGCGAAAGGTCCTCCAGGGTAATGGTCCGGCTGGTTTCGGTATCGTACAGCCTTCGATTCTTATATCGTTTTATTAGTCTCATAACCTGTTAATTATAATATAGTGCACCGCACAAAAAAAGTCAACAAAAATCCACCGGTTTTGACAGACACTTTTTGAGGGGTTAGTGTTTGTTGGTGGACATGATAACGATATTGACTATCTCCAGAAGCCGCTCACAGGAAAACGGTTTCTTGATAAACATATCTCCGCCCGCTTTAAAAGAGCGCCCCATATCGTCATTGCGGTCCTTGCCGGTCAGAAAGATAACCGGGATATGAGTAAGCGCCGGGTCATTCTTGATTTCCTGGCAGACATTATAGCCGTCAACATCGGGCATCATAATATCCAGAAGAATGACTTCCGGTTTGAATTGGCGCGCTTTTTCCAGAGCGTTTTTAGCGGTATTTTCGACCTCGACAGTATAGCCGGACTCTGTCAGGAAGGTTTCGACGATATCGGTTATTTCCGGTTCGTCGTCGATAACCAGTATCTTTGCTGTCTGAATTTTGATTTTATATGACATTCTTTTATCCCTAACAAGTTTATTACTTACCAGCCTTTACCTCTCGTATATTTTATCGGTCTAAAACGGCATATACTTTACTAAATCAGCTTGTATTCCGTACCGGTTTTATTTGACGGTTTCCGTCACTCCTTTTTTCCAACTATCGGCTAGAGGAAGCCGGGGCGCCGATATTTCCCGGATTGACAGGGAATAATCCCGGAAGTTTGTTTTTAATTGCTAAAATAAGCGGAAAAACCTATTTTTAAGCTGATGTCTAAAGAAAATGAAAATATTCGTTACGTGGTGCGCAACCGCAAAGCCCGGCATGATTACGAGATAAAAAACACTTTCGAGGCCGGGATCGAGTTGCAAGGCAGCGAGGTTAAGTCATTGCGGGAAGGTAAGGTAACCCTGTCCGACGCCTACGCGGAGGTTGAGCATAACCAGGTAATTTTAAAAAATATGCATATTGCGCCTTATAAAATGGCCCAGGAAGAGATTGACCCCTACCGTCCCCGCCGGTTGCTTTTGCACAAAAGAGAGATTTACAAGCTGTATGTGCATACCCAGCAGCGCGGGATGACCCTTATCCCGCTGTCAATTTATTTTAAGGGAAAAGTGGCCAAAGTCGAACTTGCCCTGGCCGTGGGACGTAAAAAATATGATAAACGGCAGGCAATCATCAAGGCTGAGGCGGAACGGAAAATCGGCCGAGCCATGCGCAAGGATTTAAAAGACTGACGATGAGAAAAATATTTTTAACATCTATCCTGACTTTTCTTGTTCTCCTGTTCGCGGTATCCAATATTTTTGGGGATGAAATTAAAATCTCCATCTCCGGCGGTTACGAAGAAATCCGGTCTTTCGAAAAAAACAATATCGTCTATTATTCTCTCTCGGAACTGGCGGAAATTCTCGGCGGCCAGCTCGACTGGGAAATTATCGGCCACAAGGTAAAATACACCGAGGCCCATTTTCGTTTTGATTTCTTGATCGAGTCTCCTTATTTCCGGCTCGATGATTCCCTTTTCAATCTCACCTACCCGGTTTTATACGATGAGGGGCAGCTGTTCGTGGCGGCGGAGACCTTCACCCCGTTTCTCGACGGCGTTATCACCCAGAAAATAACCTGGGACGGTGATTCCGAAATGTTGCGGATTGAGCCGGAATATTTCAACGTCACCGATTTCGGCATCTCCAGCAAGGCCAACGGCATTTTGATCGAGGTTTTCCTGACCCAGTCGTTGAACTACGATATTTTCGTCACCGAGGGCAACTGGATAAATATTTCCATACCGGATGCCCGCATTAACAGCCCGCGGATTCTCTCCCGCAAGGACCCCCGTTACATGTACAAATTGAAGGTCCACCAGGTGGCCAACACCGGGCAGATTTCACTGCGCCTGAAAAAGAACGTCAACAAATGGAGCCACAAGCTGGTATTCGACCCGCCCCGAATACAGATGTCGATTCCGGATATCGATTTTGAAATCGACCCCTCCGACACCAGCCCGGTGATCGGGCCGGACGACAAAATCGATGTTATCATCGTCGACCCGGGGCACGGCGGCAAGGACTACGGCGCTATCGGCCAGCGGGGCACCCGGGAGAAAGATATCGTGCTTAATATCGGCAAGGAGCTGGCCAAAATAATCCGCAAGGACAAGCAGTTCAAGGTCATCATGACCCGCGACCGGGACGAGTACGTCAGTCTGGAGGAACGGGCGAAAATCGCCAACGAGGCCGGGGCGGATTTGTTCATCTCCATCCATGCCAACGCCTCCCCCCGTAAAAACGTCGCCGGCTGGAACGTCTTTTTCCTGGCGCCGGCCCGAAACGATTCCGCCCGCTCCGTGGCGCAATTGGAAAACAGCTTCTTTTTGCGGGAGCTGTCCGCCGGCGGGGATAATCCGGGTGAGACCGACGACGATGCCTATTACGACCCGATTGTTAATATCCTCAACGAGATGATTATGACCGAATTTCAGACTGAATCGCACGATTTTGCCATGATGGTTGACCGGGAGTTCCGCCGCAATTTGAAAACCCCCGCCCGGGGAGTGGACCAGGCCGGATTTTTCGTGCTCAATAAGGTCTTCACCCCCTCGGTGCTGGTCGAGGCGGCTTTTATTTCCAATAAAACCGAAGAAAAAATCCTCAAAGATAAAAAATATCAAAAAGATATTGCCGAGGGCATTTACCGGGCCATCAAAAGATTCAAAGCCAAGTACGAAAATCAATAACCGGTCGTTTTATCGTTGCGGCGGTTATTTGAATTCATTTACATTAAAACAGACCCGGCCCGAGAGCCGTATTTTTGAATAAAAAGAGAAAGGTATTTATGCTTATTATAAAAACGAGGCGCGCAAATGAATAACCCCATCGGCATTTTCGATTCCGGGGTGGGCGGCCTGACGGTGGCCCGCGAGGTCTTCAAACTGCTGCCGCAGGAAGACGTGGTGTATTTCGGCGATGTCGGCCGCTATCCTTACGGCGGGCGTTCCAAGGATATCATTACCAAGTTCACTAACCAGGACATTTTGTTTTTGCTGGAGCACAAGGTCAAGTTCATCATCTGCGCCTGCAACAGCGCCTCGTCGGTGGCTCTCGACGAAGTCAGCGGCAACTATGAAATCCCCATAATCGGCGTCATCAAGGCGGGAGCGATAGCCGCTATAGCGAAAACCAAAAACGACCGTATCGGCGTTATCGGCACCAACGCCACCATCAACTCCAACGCCTACGCGCGAATAATTCATAAGGAACGGCCGGACATCAAGGTCTTTTCGCTGGCCTGTCCCCTGTTCGTGCCCCTGGCCGAGGAGGGCTATATCGACAAGAAAGCCACTTATCTTATCGCGCAGGATTATTTGCAGACCATGCGCGATGTCAATATCGACACCCTGATTCTCGGCTGCACCCATTACCCGCTTTTGAAGAGCGTCATCGAGGACGTCATGGGCGACATCGTCACCCTAATCGACAGCGGCGAGGAAACGGCTCGCGAAGCCTACAAAATGCTCATGGAAAAGAGTATGATAAACTCCGCCGCTTCGCAGCAGCCGACTCCGGAGGGGGAACACAAGTTTTTCGTCTCCGACGTCCCGGAGAAATTCACGCAGGTGGCCTCGCGTTTTCTCGGCCGCCCGGTGGAGCGGGTAACGAGGGTGGATATCAGCGGGTATTGAAGTGAAATATAATGCTCAAATAAAAGATGAATTATTTAATATCATTGATCAAATTGAAGGTGAAGGGTACAACTATAAACTAAGTAAAAATTTACATGAAACCAAAACACTATGTTGGTGTATTTTAATTTCAATATTTCAGATGATTAGAGGTGTTATTTCTTCTCTCGAAGAAAGAGTGGATCTTGTACACCTAATCACAACAAGAAGCATAATAGAACATTTAATAGATCTTGCATTTATAGCTCTCAAGGATGATAAAAAACTTAATATTCTTTTTGAAAATTACTATTTAATAGTGCGATATACAAGTCGTAAAGAGACAGAATATTTCACAGATGAAATACCTCGTATAGAAAAGGAATATAGAGAATATATTCTTAAATATTTTATCGAGATAGTTAAAAAATATTCTAACAAAAGCGGATTAATTGCAGTACCTGATTGGGAAAAGATCGATGACTATATTTCCAATAAATATAAAATTAGTTGGTCAGGGAAAAGTTTCTATGATAGAAATTTATCTGTAATTATTGAATCATTTTTAAAATATGATATTGAAGATAATAATTTAAATTGGAATTCAATTCATGAAAAAGTTATAAAGAATCACAAGGATACTTGGAAAACTATGTCTTTTAAAAATAGGGTGAATGAAATTCTTAAAGCTATCAGACTTGAATTAGCAAATGATAATAAAGTTGATATTGACAAAATAGATCCTTATTTTGAACAAATCGATCAAATACTGATTGATGCACCAAAATATTATGGGATATTTTGTAATTATATACATCCGACAGCATATAGTGCTATCCCACATTACGAATTTAAAAATAGAACTTTTGATTTAAAATATGATAATATTGATAAAACTTTATATGACATAGAAACATTTTTATATTTAGTTACCGATTCATCTGTAAATGCTTTTTCAATGTGCCTAAATGATAAAGAAAGAATAGAATTAATTAATAAAATGAATCATTTGGAAAGTCGATCACCAATGATAACCAACTGGTTATTCAATAGGAAAAACAATGCAACTCATTCTAGCCACCAATAACGAAGATAAAATCAAAGAGATAAAAAATCTGCTCGATGACCTGCCGGTGACCGTGCTCACCGCCGATGATTTCCTCGAGTTCCCCGACCCCGAGGAAACCAGCAGTACCTTCGAGGAAAACGCCGTCCTGAAAGCGAAAGAAATCGCCGAATTCTGCGATATGGCCGCCCTGGCCGACGACAGCGGCCTCGAGGTGGACGCCCTGGACGGCGCGCCGGGGATTTATTCCTCGCGCTATGCCGGGGAGAACGTCACCTACGCCGACAACAACCGCAAACTGCTGGCCGAACTCGAAGGCGTCCCCAAAGAAAAGCGCACCGCCCGCTTCCGCTGCGTAATCGCTATCTGCTGGGAGGACGGCACGGTGCAAACCGCCGAGGGAACCGCCGAGGGGTATATCACCGAAGACTCGGTCGGCATGAAGGGTTTCGGCTACGACCCGGTCTTTTTCTATCCCCCCGAAAACAAGCGCTTCTCCGAGATGACACTCGAGGAAAAGAACCTCGTCAGCCATCGCGGCAAGGCGCTGCAGAACGCCCGGACGCTGATTATCGAACGCCTCAATAAAGCTCTGTCGAAATAAACCGTCAGGTCTCATCCGCCCTGGCGGACAGGACTCGACCGAACCTTTTTATATGTGGGCGGCCGATGTCCACATCGGCCCCTTTCCCCTATCCCTCATTCCGGCTGTAGACTTTCAACAATCAGATGGCCACGTCGCTTCGCTCCTCGCCATGACGTTGAATATAATACCGTCATCCTGAGCGGAACCGGGTGGCCCACGGCTTTAGCCGTGGGATTGATGAATGATTAAAGTATATTGTCCCCCACCTCTAAAGAGGTGGGCCACCGGTTATAAGGCGAATCCCAAACACAAACCGCAAAAAAATCCTTTTAAAAAAGACTGTTTATACTTATATTAAAACACATCCTCTCTTACCGTAAATAAAAGCTCCTCACCGTCCGAAAACATATACGGAGGGTTATTATGTCTAAGAAAAGCACAGTTCTGTTAATCTTGCTTCTTGTCTTATGTATCGGCGTTCTTTTTGGTCGAGGGCTACCCGACGTCGCCAAAAACGCGCCCGAGCCTTTTACGTACCGTTTACCGGACGCCGAGGCGCGGGTCAAAGCCGAGGCCGTCAAGCCCGATATCGAACTGGAATTTATAGGCAGTTGTCTCTGGTCGCAGGCTAAAGATGTCTGGGCGGATGATTTTTACCTGTTCGTTCTCTTTCACAACACCCTGGTCGTTTATAATATGTATTATTACGACGAACCGACATATTACTGTCATGTCTACTTTCCCGGGGCGGCGGAGAGTTTTCACCGGAACGGCGACTTCTTCTACATCGCCGCCGGATACGACGGTCTGTTTATTATCGATGTCGCCATGACCGTGCAGGACCCCTATTTGGTCGGGCATTACAATACTCCCGGATTCGCCCGTGAGGTGGTCGTTTCGGGCGGAAAAGCTTATATTGCCGACGGCGACAGCGGCCTGCAGATGATAAATGTCAATTTTCCGGAAAACCCGATTTATTCGGGCAGTTACACTCAACTGGGCTATACCGCCAATGTCGCCGTAAACGGCGACCTGGTCTATGTCAGCGATACTCTCACCAGTTTGCATATCGTGCAGTTTATCGAACCCTCTTTCCCGTTAAAGCTGGGCGAGTACAGTTCCCCGGCCCGGATTCACGATATAGAAGTAGTTGACACCCTGGCCTATCTGGCCACAGAATTCAGTTACGGCCTCCAGATTGTCAACGTCAGCCAGTCCAACAACCCGGTCTGGTTGAGCACTTACAGCGTCGCCTGGAAGATTTTCGATTTATTTATAAAGGACAGCCTGGCTTATTTCCCCAACGGCGATGGTGATTTTGAAATAGTAAATATCTCCGACCCGGAAAACCCGGCCTTTATCGGCGATATAAGACAATGCGGCGGCATGTATTCTTTCGAGCAGAAACTTTATGTGCACCATACCACTCTTTTCTCGAATTATATCGGTATGGAAGGCTGCAGCGGAATGTGTATTATAGACACTTACAATCCCGCTTCCCCATCGTATGTGGGTACATTATCTTACTGCTGGCAGCCGTGCGATGTAGAAGTAGTGGACAGCCTTCTGTACACGGCCAACTACACCGGCGGTCTTGAAATCTTCAACATTAAAAATCCGAGCAAGCCCGTTTATCGCGGCGGCAATTACACCTCCGGCTACGCCTGTGGCGTGCAGGTGCGGGATACCATCGCTTTTGTAGCGGCGGCTTATCAGGGACTGGAAGTTCATAATGTCTCCGACCCGACCGCCCCCATCTATCAGGGAGCGTTTTTCGCTGGTGTTGTCTCCTGGTCGTACGACGTTCTGGTTCTCGGCGACCTGGCCTATTTGCCGGCCGGGTATGGGGTTTATGGCGGGCTTTGTATTATCGATATCAGCGACCTGGAAGATCCCTTTCTCCTTTCCCGCTACGGCGACGGGGCCAGTTGTGTCGTGGTCAAAGACAACCTGGCTTACTACACCGACTTCTGGGACGGGATGCGAATAATAGATATTTCCAATCCCGGCCTGCCGACCTGGGCGGGTGATTACCTTTTGCCCGGTTATACCTATACAATCGAGGTCAAGGACACCCTGGCGTTTGTGACCAATGACAGCGGTCTTTATATAGCCGATATTTCCGACCCTGAAGATGTGACTACTTTATATCTTTACAGAACTCCCGGCCGGGCTCTGGGTATCGCCCTTCGGGACAGCCTGGCTTATGTCACCGATGAGGTTTACGGCCTGCAGGTGCTGGATATCTCGGACCCGACCGCCCCGGTGCTTCTGGGCGGCTATAACTCCCCCGCCCAGGGAATCAGTGTAACTTTCAAGGATTCCCTGATATTCCTGGCTGACTGGTACTCGGTAATTATATTGGACGACCCGTTTTATGTGCCCTGCTGTGAGGGCCGAACGGGGAATGTCGATTGTTCCGAAGTCGAAGAGCCGGATATTTCCGATATCACCCGGCTAATCGATTACCTGTACCTTTCGCATCTACCCCTGTGCTGTCCCGAGGAGGCCGACTGCGACGGTTCCGGCGGCGAACCGGATATCTCCGACATAACCGCCGTTATAAGCCACCTGTATATTGCTCATGAACCGCTGGCCGAATGCCCGTAACAGGCAGACGCAATCAAGTCGGCTTATCACAAAAAAATAGAGGTTGCCCGGGAAACAGGCAACCTTTGCAAATAAACACATCAAAAATGGAGGGAATATTACCGGACAGCCGAAGCTGTCCCGTAATACTATTAAGACGAAAAATCATTCGGAAAGTTTAATTTTTTTTGAAGGTATCGCGATTATTTGGCGGTTTCCGTTTTTTAATCTCATGATTCTGTCGTAAAAATTAGTTTTAACGATCGGAACCGGAAAAAAAAATGCTTCATAAAAAAAGGTCGTCTGTTTCCAGACAACCTTTTTTACTTAAGCACATAGAAAAAGGAGCTTATCCCCTGAAAGGGGATCATCAACTTTCTCAGTAGATTAGACGCTAAAAAAAGAAAAAAGTTTGCTGTTTATAAAAAAAAAACGCCTCTTCTCTCAAAAATAGTCATAAAATGACACCGTCCGAATCTTGTTTCTTTACACTTCCGATTATCGGGCGTTCTCTCCATAAAAAAAAGGCTGCCCTCGTGAAAGAGCAGCCGTCTTCGCTTAAATACACAGAAGAAAGGAGTTTACCGATATAGGAGGACCATCCCTATATCAACTTGCCTATAAGACGAAGTTACCTTAAAAAGTGTTTAAAGATTTATTGCAACTTCCCGGGCAACTTCGAGGGTAGTATTCTTCCCGCCCATATCATAGGTGCGAATCTTTCCTTCCTTCACAACTTTGGCAATCACTTTATCAAGAGCCGCGGCCTTGTCGGTCTCGTTCAGATAATCGAACATCATTTTGACCGATAAAAGCATGGCCATCGGGTTAACCTTGTACTGCCCGGCGTATTTGGGAGCGGAACCGTGGGTGGGTTCAAAAACGGCGTAATTGTCGCCGATATTACCCGAGGCGGCAAACCCCAGGCCGCCGACCAGTTGGGCGCACAAGTCGGAAACGATATCGCCGAACATATTCGAAGTCACCAGCACGGAATAATCGAGGGGGTTTTTAATCAGCCACATGCACATAGCGTCGATATTGGTTTCCCACAACTCGATACCGGGGTAATTTTTGGCCACCTCGCGGGCGGTCCGCACCATCAGACCCGAGGTTTCCCTGATAACATTCGGCTTTTCCACCACCGTGACCGATTTGCGGCCGGCTTTTTTGGCGTACTCGAAAGCGTCGGTAATAATATTTTGGCAGGCGTTCCTGGTGATGATACGCAGCGACACAGCGATCTGGTTGCCGGGGGTGCTGTCGAACCGGGCCATTTTCTTGTTGTGTTTCTTGACCGCTTCGCGGACCTCGTCCGGCAGCGGAAAAAACTCCACACCGCTGTACAAATCCTCGGTGTTTTCACGAAAAACGACAATATCGATATTGTCTTTGTAGTTGAGCGGGTTCCCCGGGTAAGCCTTGCAGGGACGCAGGTTGGTGCGCAGGTTGAACTCCTGGCGCAGGCGGACTATCGGCGAGGAATAAATATGCCCCTTCCCCTGCAATTCGGGGACCAGGGCGTTCTCGGCCTCCTCTTTGGGTAAAGAGGTAATGGCGCCGAAAAGGGCGCAGTCGGTGTTTTTCAGAAGGTCAACCGTGCGGTCGGGCAGCGGGTTGGCCTCGGCCTTCCAGAATTCCCAGCCGATATCGCCGTGAATATATTCGGCGTCTAAACCAATTTTATCCAAAACTATCCTGGCCGCTTCCATAACGTCATTACCCACGCCGTCGCCCGGCAGCCAGGCGATTTTATACTTCGCCATATGATTTTCTCCTAAGCTTTTACAATCTAAACGTGATATTAAAAAGGTGAGTGGTTCCCAAATCATTGGAATACGGGACGAAGGCGTAATCGAAAGTCATATTGCGGTGATGAATCGAGGCCCCGGCCGTAAAATTTTTCGAATCGTAATTGAACATGTACCCGGCCCGCAGGCTGAACAGCTCGTGCAGTTCCGCCTCGGTCCCGGCGTGCAGGTGAAACTCGTCATCGACCACGACCACATCCAGCGCCCCCAGATATTTCCGGTAGCGATAGGAGCCGCCCAGCCGGTAGGTGGTGGGCAGGGTGATATCGCGCGACGACGGCTGGTTGCTCTGGGTGAGTTTGAACGCCGAGCCTAAATTGGTCACCGACGCCCCGGCGCTGATATTATCGTCGATATCGTACCGTACGCCCAGGTCGACATTGAACGAGGAGCCGCGCCAGGTGTCGATTTTTTCAAAGAACCAGCCCATGGCTAACCCGGCTGATATCTTGTCGTTAATTTTGTAGGCCAGTCCCGCTTTGGCGGAGATATCGTGAGCGTCGAACTCGGTGATATAGGCGGGGTCGAGCGTGGAGATGAAACGGCCTTGCAAATCATCGACCCGGGCAAAGCGTATCCCGCCGTGCAGATAATAACGGCTGCTGAGAGGCATCGTGAAATAGCCGGTCTCGAAACGGATATTCTCCCAGTACTCGACATGGCCGAACGAGGCGGTGAAACTTTCATTGGTGGTGACTCCGGCCGGGTTATACACCGAGGTCATGGGGTCGCCGCTGACGGAGGCGAAAGCTCCGGCCATCCCCGACGGCCGCGCGCCTGCTTCGACTTTCATCAAAGCCAGGCCGTCGCCGTCCTCGGCCAAACCGCTTGAGACCAGCATAACGAACAAAACAAAAATGGAAAAAAATACTTTTCGCATTTAGCGTCCCTCAAAACAAAAGGTCAAAGGAGAAAATATGTTCCGAGCCTTCATCGGCCTTATCCGTCGAAAAAGCGTAATCGATAGCCAGCAGTTGTTTTCCGAACTTGAAAACATAGCCGGTACCGGCGGTGAAACGCTTATCGCCGTAGCCGCCCCGGACGACAAAATCCGAGGTAACAATAAACTCGGTCCCGGCCCGGAAAACCGCTCCCTGTTCTTCATTTTTTACAACATCGGCGGCCAGTAAAAGTTTCGATTTAAGCGCCCGGGCCGAACCGCCCAGCCCGATTTCCACCGGCACTTTGTCATCCTGCTCAAAACCCCGGCTGTCGCCGCGGTAAACATTGTTGAATTTCTCACTGTTCCAGGGGTATTTCATCCCCAGATTTTTGATGGTCAACCCGGCCTGAATATTTTTAATCGGAAATTCCTCGCGTTTTTCACGGTCAAGCAGTTCATCGACATAAAGCATAAAACCGCAGTCGAACCCGATGGAGCTGGCCGTAACCTCGGGAATAGTGGCGTGGTAATAATTGAGTTTGATGCCGAAACTGAAAAATTTCTCGAACCGTTTGGCGAATAAAACCGCGAAAGCATGGTTGTTCTGGCTGAACTCGGCATCCAACGGGCGGCCGTTAAAATCACGCATAGTGACCGACCCGGAGCCGGCGTAAAGCCAATGCACCCCCAACGTGGCCTGGTTCTGGATGGGGAAAATGGCGGTAATATAGCCGAGTTTGCGGTCCAGCTGCATCACCCGGTAAGAGGTGGCGAACAGCCGGTTTTGCAGATTGGCCAGGCCGGCCGGGTTGAAAAGGGCACCGGCGCCGTCATTGGAAACGCCTATATAAGCGCCGCCCATGGCGGTCGGACGGGCGCCGATAGGCACCTGCAAGAAGGACCCGGCATAGCCACCGTCGCCGTCCTCGGCCGTCACTGCGGCCGCTATCAGGACAACTGCTGCCAACGTTACAAAAAAATATCTTAACATGCTTGTCTCCTTAAGGAATAACGCCCAGCTTGCCCCACTGGACCTCGCCGGTTGAATATTCTACTTTAAAATAATACACCCCGACCGCGACCTTGTCTCCTCGGTCGTTGTAGCCGTCCCAGGTTATCCCCTGAAAATGACTGCCAGGATAAGGGCCCTGAGTAATCCATTCATTATCAATCGGCCGACTGACGAGGTTCATGGCAAAGTCATAAACCTCTACGGTCACGTAACAATCCTCTTTGACGTAAAAATGAAATCTGACTTTTTCACCCCGCAAAGGGCTAAAAGGAAGCGGGAAAGCATAGACTTGGAAAGTCGAATCAACGACGCGATACAACCTCTGATCGTCGGAATCATTAAGGTTCACTCGCACCGCCCCTCCGGTTGAACCTACCCAGAGGAAACTGTCAATTACCTCCACCCCGTAAACTTGTGTTCCCGGCTCGAGCAGGGTCTGCCCGAGCGAATCGACAAATTCCAGCGTATCCCAGCTTCGGTTGGTGACATCGGTATATTCGTGAATCAACAATCCGGCGTCGGTGGCGGCAAAAACGGTGTCACCCTGGAAGGCGAAATTCCAGGCAAAATTTTCATAATTAAGAGCGTGCCAGCGCAAACTGTATCCGATGGTATCATTCATATCATCGAGCCTGGGGATATATTGGCCGACCGCTATTCCGGCGAAGCCGTCATTGGTGCGGTTGCCCGAAGCCCAGATGCGGGCCGTGCCCTCGTCGGGGTATTGAATGTCCAGAGCCTGGACAAAATCGCCGGTGAGGCCGGTATCAACATCGATCAGCACCAGGGTCGTTTCCGGCGGGTCCGCCAGGGTGTCTATCAGGGTATCGAAAACGGGGAACATGGTTTTGTTGGCAGTGTAGTTAATGGCGAAATCCTTCGCCAGGCTGTCCACGTTGCCGCGGTAGATATCGAACACCTGTACGCCGAACCCGACCTTGGACAGAGCCAGCCCCCGGCTGGCGCCGAACACCAGCGTGTCGCCGTCACGGACCATGAAGGTGACCGTATCATGGTCGAAACTATCAGTACCGTTCTTATTGCGAATGAAGACGTTCATGGCGGGATTGGAACCGGTGGTGGTCATGCGCACCCCGTCTTCCCCCACCACGAAAGTCGTGTCGCCGATAAAATTGACATCGTGCGCCACCGATTCCTTCTGGTAATACCTCCATGTCTGGCCGCCGTCAACCGACCGGCCGACAAAAGGAATCCCCAGGCCGGTTAGCGGGCGGTGAATCGTCCAGATAGCGGTGGAGTCATCCTCGGTCTCGGGTGAGGCCAGGCCGTACTGCTGCACCTTGAGGCGGATAATCCGCGAGGAACTGGTGTCGGCCTCGGCAAATTGACGGTGATATATGGAATCGATAGCACCGGGGCCGTCCATAACCAGCGACACGAAACCATCGTCGGTCCCCACCCAGAGGGTATCGCCGGTGGCGAACAGGGCATTCACGATATTTATCGGGGAATCAACCGCCAGGGAATCGATAAAAATACTTTCCCAGGTCTGGCCGCTGTCGAGCGAGACAAACAACCCGGCTTCCTCGGCGGCCATGTACAACCGTTCGCCCATGACGGTGAAATCCGTGATGGCTCGGCCTTCGCCTACCACGTCGTTGAAGCCCAGGTCGGTGTCATAGCTCTCCCCCAGGTCGGTTGACCAGGCCAGTCCGGCGGAATAACCGGTAAGAGTGTCGAGCGTGCCCACCAGCAGGCGGCCGCGAAAATCAATCAGGGCGGTAACGTAGGAACCCGGCAGGCCGTCCTCGACAAAGCGGGTTATCCAGGATCCGCCGGTTTTGCGGCCGCGTACCACGCCGCGGTCGCCGCCGACAAACATGTAATTATTGTCGCTGTCGGAACAGGTATCGCAAAAAGCTATGCGATTGATGTACCGCGAGTACAATTTCTGGGACGGTTTGGCAAAGACATACTGCCAGATGCCGCCGGCCGTTCCCGTCCAGAGGAACAGGGAATCGCCGTGCGATGTATCGGCGATACAGGCGAAATAACGCATGCTTTCGGAGATATTGGCGCTATAGCCCTGGATCAACGAGTCATAAACCAGCGAGTCAGCCGCAGTGGGATAAATCCGGCGCCAGTTTGTCCCGCCGTGCTGGGAGGCCAGCAAACCGCCGTAATAAGCGGTAAAAAACAGCCATTCCATATCCCGGTCTAAATCGACATGACCGGTTATATCGT